>Ga0209415_10009409_pt1 | contig 16789 bp, 21 predicted proteins | sample PeaSoiSIISIP2007_FD_187696 | JGI IMG/M metagenome (GOLD analysis project Ga0209415, IMG submission 187696) | Peat soil microbial communities from Weissenstadt, Germany - SII-SIP-2007 (SPAdes) (version 2) | ecosystem: Environmental > Terrestrial > Soil > Wetlands > Peat | place: Germany... | reverse complement strand
CACCTGCCCAAGCCCAAAGAGGATGCGATCGTGCTCGAGGGGACGGTCGTCGAGCCGCTCCCGAACGCCATGTTCCGGGTGGAGCTCGAGAACGGCCACAAGGTGCTGGCCCACAGCTCGGGGAAGATGCGGATGCACCGGATCCGCATCCTGCCCGGCGATCGCGTGCAGGTGGAGATCACGCCCTACGACCTGAGCCGCGGGCGTATCACGTACCGCTACAAGTAGGGAAGCGTTCGAGGCAGGGATCACGATGAAGGTTCGACCGAGTGTGAAGGCGATATGCGAGAAGTGCAAGGTCATCCGGCGCCACGGCCGGGTGATCGTCATCTGCGAGAACCCGCGGCACAAGCAGCGCCAGGGCTGAGCGGGCACCCCGAGGACGGAAGAAGGAGCACGAGCAAGTGGCACGGATCTCCGGCGTGGACATCCCACGCGAGAAGCGGCTCGAGATCTCGCTGACGTACATCTTCGGCATCGGCCGGACCCAGTCGCAGCGGGTGATCGCCAGCACGGACCTCAACCCCGACACCCGGGTGCGCGACCTCACCGACGAGGAGGTCGCCCGCCTGCGCTCGTACATCGACGCCAACCTGAAGGTCGAGGGGGACCTCCGCCGAGACATCGCCCAGGACATCAAGCGCAAGATGGAGATCGGCTGCTACCAGGGCGTCCGGCACCGCAAGGGCCTCCCCGTCCACGGGCAGCGCACGCACACCAACGCCCGTACCCGCAAGGGGCCGAAGAAGACGGTCGCCGGCAAGAAGAAGGTTCGCAAGCACTGATGGCCAAGCCCACCAAGTCAGCCGCCGCCCGCCGCCCGAGAAAGCGCGAGCGCAAGAACATCGCCTACGGCGTGGCGCACATCAAGAGCTCGTTCAACAACACGATCGTGTCGATCACGGACCACGAGGGCAACGTGCTCTCGTGGGCCTCGGCCGGCAACGTCGGCTTCAAGGGTTCGCGCAAGTCGACCCCGTTCGCCGCCCAGCTGGCCGCCGAGCAGGCGGCCCGGCGGGCCATGGAGCACGGCGTGCGCAAGGTGGACGTGCTCGTACGCGGCCCGGGCTCGGGACGCGAGACCGCCATCCGCTCGCTGTCGGCCGCTGGCATCGAGGTGGCCGGCATCAAGGACGTCACCCCCATCCCGCACAACGGCTGCCGCCCCAAGAAGCGGCGCCGGGTCTGAGCGGGAACGGAAGGAGCACCACCGAATGGCGCGATACACCGGGCCCGTCTGCCGCCTCTGCCGGCGCGAGCGGACCAAGCTCTTCTTGAAAGGCGAGCGCTGCTACTCGCTCAAGTGTCCCGTGAGCGAGGCCGTGACCGACCGCCACAGCCGGGCCTACCCCCCCGGCGAGCACGGCCGCGACCGCATGCGCCAGGGATCGGAGTACCTGGCCCAGCTGCGCGAGAAGCAGAAGGCCCGCCGGATCTACGGGCTCCTCGAGAAGCAGTTCCGCAACGTCTACGCCGAGGCCAACCGCCAGCCCGGCATCACCGGCGAGAACCTGCTGCGCCTGCTCGAGCTGCGTCTCGACAACGTCGCCTTCCGGGCGGCATGGGGAGCCAGCCGGGCCCAGGCGCGCCAGCTCGTGCGCCACGGGCACGTCCACGTGAACGGCAAGCGGGTGACGATCCCGAGCTACCGCGTGCGCCAGGGCGACGTGGTGTCGATCAAGCCGTCGTCGCGCGAGATGTACGTCGTGCGCCGCAATCTCGACACCCTCGACCGCCAGGTGCCGCTGTGGCTCGAGGCCCGGGAGAACCGCGCCGAGGTGCGGGTCAGCTCCCTGCCCCAGCGCGAGCACATCGACGAGCCCGTGCGCGAGTCCCTGATCGTCGAGCTGTACTCCAAGTAACGCCGCGTCCGGCGGCACCTCCGTCGAGAGGTGCCCCCAGCGCGGCGACCCCGACCCAGAACCGACCTCCCACCCGTCCCGACTCCCACCCACCACGTTCAGGAGCCAGTCCCATGCTCATCATCCAACGCCCCACCGTCGAGGCGATCGGCGAAGAGGATGCCAACCGGCAGCACTTCGCCATCAGCCCGCTCGAGCCGGGCTTCGGGCACACGCTCGGGAACTCGATCCGCAGGACCCTGCTGTCATCGATCCCCGGCGCGGCGGTCACCCAGGTCCGCTTCGACGACGCTCTGCACGAGTTCACCACCCTGCCGGGGGTGAAGGAGGACGTCACCGACATCATCCTCAACCTGAAGGACATCGTCCTGCGGGTGCACAGCGACGATCCCGTGACGCTGCGCTGCGACAAGCGGGGCCCCGCTGACGTCACCGCCGGGGACCTGCAGCTCACGGCGGACGTCGAGGTTCTCAACCCCGAGCTGCACATCGCCACCCTGAACGCCAAGGGCCGCCTGGCCATCGACGTCACCGTCGAGCGCGGCCGGGGGTACGCGTCGGCCGAGCGCAACAAGCGGTCCACCACCATCGGGGTCATCCCCGTGGACTCGATCTTCTCCCCCGTGCGCCGGGTCGCCTTCTCGGTGGAGCCGGTGCGCGTCGAGCAGTCGACGGACTTCGACCGCCTCGTCCTCGACATCGAGACCGACAGCTCGCTCACCCCGCGCGAGGCCCTCGCCTCTGCGGGCGACACGCTGCGCTCGCTCGTTGGGCTGGTGGCCGACCTGGAGGACGAGCCCCAGGGCCTCGAGCTCGGCGAGGTGGGCACGTCGACCAGCGGCTCGCCCGACCTCGACCTGGCCATCGAGGACCTCGACCTGTCCGAGCGCCCCCGCAACTGCCTGAAGCGCGCCCAGGTCAACACCATCGGCGAGCTCGTGGAGCGGACCGCCGACGACCTCCTGGCCATCACCAACTTCGGCCAGAAGTCGCTCGACGAGGTCATCCAGCGCCTCGACGAGCGCGGCCTGTCGTTGCGCATCAAGGACTGAGGAGGACAACCATGCGCGGGACCCCGCGACGCGGCCCACGGTTCGGTGGGAACGCCGCCCACCAGAAGGCCATGCTCGGCAACCTGGTGGCCTCGCTCATCGCCGCCGAGTCACTCGTGACGACCGAGGCCAAGGCCAAGGCGCTGCGCCCGGTGGCCGAGAAGTGCATCACCGCCGCCGTCAAGGGCGGCGTGCACCGCCACCGCCAGGTGGTGTCGCTCATCCGCGACAAGGACATGGCGCACAAGCTGTTCGAGGAGATCGGTCCCCGCTACTCGGACCGCCCCGGCGGGTACACCCGCATCTTGAAGCTCGGCCCCCGCCTGGGCGACAGCGCCCCCATGGCGCGCATCGAACTGGTTTGACGCTGTTCGACCCGGACCTGGCGCCGTCCCCCGAGGCCGCCCGCACCGGGTCGGCGGAACCGGGCGCCGTGCGGCCCGAGGGCGCCGGCGACGCCGCGGGGCTCGCCCCGCCCACGGTGCGCCTGCGCCTGGTCGTCGCCTACGACGGGTCGGGCTTCCGGGGTTTTGCCGCCCAGCCGGGCCAACGAACCGTGGCCGGTGAGCTGGCCCGGGCCCTCGCCACGGTGACGCGCCAGTCCGTCGAGCTCACCTGCGCCGGGCGCACCGACGCCGGCGTCCACGCCACCGGCCAGGTCGTCCACACCGACGTGCCCGCCGGCACCGACACGGCGCGCCTGGTGCGGTCGGTGAACGCCATGCTCGGCCCGGCCGTGGCGATCCGCTCGGCGGGGGCCGCCCCGCCGGGGTTCGACGCCCGGCGCTCGGCGCTGGCGCGCCACTACCGGTACCTGGTCCTCGAGGCCCCCACGCCCGACCCGCTGCTCGCCCCGATCGCCTGGCACGTCACCGGCCCCCTGGACCTGCGGGCCATGGCGGCGGCGGCCGACACCCTGCTCGGGGAGCACGACTTCCGGGCGCTGTGCCGCCGGGTCCCGGGGTCGGGCGCCGAGGAGCCCATCGTGCGCCGGGTGCTCGACGCCCGGTGGTCCGAGGTGCGGGGGGGCCCGGGCGACGTGGGCGAGGGCGCCCGGCTCCTGCGTTTCGACATCGCCGCCCGCTCCTTCTGCCACCAGATGGTCCGCGCCGCGGTGGGCGTGCTCGTCGACGTGGGCCACGGGCGGCGCACGGCGTCGGACATGGCGTGGATCGTGCGCAGCGGCGACCGGGCCCACGGCAGCGACGTGGCCCCCCCGCACGGCCTGAGCCTCACGGCCGTGGACTACGACGGGTGAGGTCCGCCCCCGCCACCAGGGCCCGCGGCTTGCCGGTTCCCCGTCCAGGACCTATCGTTGTGGGTCGCCCACTCGGCTGGGCCTGCCCGTCGGGTGGGCCGGTCGGGACGGGGAAGCCGAGCCCGCGACCCGCGTGCTCGCCCCGCGGGCCACGAACGAGGAAACCCCTGCGTGCGCACCTTCTCGCCCAAGGCCGCTGACATCACCCGGAGCTGGCACGTCGTCGACGCCGACGGCCTGGTGCTCGGCCGGCTGGCCACCGAGGTGGCCTCGCGCCTGCGCGGCAAGCACAAAGTGATCTTCGCCCCGCACATCGACACCGGGGACCACGTCATCGTGGTCAACGCCGCCAAGATCGTGCTCACCTCGGGCAAGGCCGAGCAGAAGGTCGCCTACCGCCACAGCGGCTATCCGGGCGGCCTGAAGGCCCAGGGCTACACCGACCTGCTCGCCACCCGGCCCGAAGAGGTGGTGCGCCGCGCCGTGCGGGGCATGCTGCCGCGCACGCGCCTGGGGCGCCAGCAGCTGGCCAAGCTCAAGGTCTACGCCGGGCCCGACCACCCGCACCAGGCCCAGCAGCCCGAGCCCCTCGAGCTCCCCGCCGCCCGGGCGCGGGTCTGAGCCCACCCACCACAGCGTCCCATCGCAGCCCGCGAACCGCACAGACAGGAACCGCCCACCGTGTCGAGGAAGCCCAAGCTCCCCGCTCCGCTCAACCAGAACACCGGCCGGCGCAAGGCCGCCGTCGCCCGCGTGCGCTTCCGCCCGGGCGAGGGCACGATCACGGTCAACCGGCGGCCCATCGAGGACTACTTCAGATCCGCCACCCACCGCATGGTCGTCACCGAGCCGCTGCGGGTGACCAACCAGGCCCAGGGCTACGACATCGACGCCACCATCACCGGCGGCGGCGTGTCGGGCCAGGCGGGCGCCCTGCGCCTGGGCATCGCCCGCTCCCTCATCGAGCTCGATCCCGAGCTCCGGGCCGCGCTCAAGAAGGCCGGGCTGCTCACGCGTGACGCGCGTGAGAAGGAAAGCAAGAAGTACGGCCTCAAGAAGGCCCGCAAAGCGCCGCAGTACTCGAAGCGGTAGTCGCACGTGGGCCGGCGCTTCGGCACCGACGGCATCCGGGGGGTCGCCAACGCCGAGCTCGGTGCCGAGCTGGCGCTGGCCCTCGGACGGGCCGCAGCGCGCATCCTGCCCGCGCAGTGCTTCCTCGTCGGGCGCGACACCCGGCGCTCGGGCCCGCTCCTGCAGGCGGCGCTGTCGGCGGGCATGGCCAGCGAGGGCGCGGACGTCATCGACCTCGGGGTGCTGCCCACCCCCGCCGTGGCGTGGCACGCGGCCCGCCGCGACCTCCCCGCCGCCGTGGTCTCCGCGTCGCACAACCTGTTCGCCGACAACGGCGTCAAGCTCTTCGACCGCGGCGGACTGAAGCTGGCCGACGCCGCCGAGCACGACATCGAGGCCGAGCTGGACCGGATCCTCGAGGGTGGCAGCGGGCCGCGCCCCGTGGTGGGCCACCTGGTGGGCCGACTGTGGTCGGAGGCCGACGCCGCCGACGCCTACGTCGAGCACCTCGTGGCCGCGCTCGAAGGGCGCGACCTCGCCGACGTGCGGGTGGTCGTCGACTGTGCGCACGGGGCGGCGTCCACCGTGGCACCCGCCGTCCTCGAGCGCCTGGGCGCCGACGTGCGGGCGATCGCCTGCGAGCCCGACGGCGCCAACATCAACGACGGCTGCGGTTCGACACATCCCGAGGCGCTCGCCGCCGAAGTGGTGGCGCGGGGGGCGGACGTGGGCCTGGCCCTCGACGGCGACGCCGACCGGCTGCTCGCCGTGGACCACACCGGGCAGCTCACCACGGGGGACGAGCTGCTGGCGCTGTTCGCCACCGACCTGGCGTCGCGCGGCAGGCTGGCGGGCAACACCATGGTCGTTACCGTCATGTCCAACCTGGGGCTGCGCCTGGCCATGGCCGAGCGGGGCATCGCCCTGCGCGAGACCAAGGTGGGGGACCGCTACGTGCTCGAGGCGCTCGAGGGCGACGGCTTGACCCTCGGGGGCGAGCAGTCGGGGCACATCGTGTTCCGCGAGCTCGCCACCACGGGCGACGGCGTGCTCACCGCCCTCCTGCTGCTCGACTTGGTGCGACGCCTCGGTCGTCCGCTGGCCGAGCTGGCGCGGGCGTCGATGCAGCGCGTGCCGCAGGTCCTCAGCAACGTCGGTGCCGCCGATCCGGCTGCCGCCGTGGCCGCCGCCATCGTGCAGGCCGAGGTGGAGGCCGTCGAGGCCGAGCTCGGTGATCGCGGGCGCGTCCTGCTGCGGGCGAGCGGCACCGAGCCCCTCGTGCGGGTGATGGTCGAGGCCGAGGACGAGGGCGTCGCCCAGGCCGCGGCGGACCGGTTGTGCGCCGTGGTGCGCCAGGCCGTGCCGGCCGCCGCCGGGGGGTCCGTGGAGCGCCCCCCGGCGCCCTAGCCTGGGGGAAATGTGCGGCATCATCGGCGCCACCGGCGGTGACGGGGTCCTCGGGATCCTGCTCGACGGCCTGGCCCGGCTCGAGTACCGCGGCTACGACTCCGCCGGCGTCGCCCTGCAGGTCGACGGGGACCTGTGGCGGGCCCGGGCGGCGACCGGCACGCGGTCGCTCGAGGACCTCCGCAAGGTGGTCGAGGACGGGCCGGCAGGTGTCGTCGCCGGCATCGGCCACACCCGGTGGGCCACGCACGGCCACCCGACGGAGGCCAACGCCCATCCCCTGCTCGACTGCACCGGCAAGGTGGCCGTCGTCCACAACGGCATCATCGAGAATTTCCCCGAGCTGGCCGGCCGGCTGCGGGCCGAAGGCCACACCCTCGCCTCCGATACCGACACCGAGGTCCTCGCCCACCTGATCGAGGAGGAGCTCTCCGGCGGGTCCTCGCTGGCCGAGGCGGTGCGCGCCACGCTGCGCGAGGTGCGCGGCGCCTTCGCCCTGGCGGCGGTGTGCGCCGGCGAGCCGGGCACCATCGTGGGCGGCCGGCGCGTGTCGCCCCTCATCATCGGCATGGGCGACGGTGACGCGCCGCAGGGCCTGCTCGCCTCCGACATCCCCGCGCTGCTCGGCCGCACGCGCCGGTTCTGGGTCCTCGACGACGATCAGATCGTCGAGCTGCGGGCGGGGTCGATGCGGGTCACGACCCTCGCCGGCAAGGAGGTCGAGCCCAAGGAGCTGCACGTCGACTGGGACCTGGAGGCGGCGGAGAAGGGCGGCTATCCCGACTTCATGGGCAAGGAGATCCACGAGCAGCCCCGCGCCGTCGCCGATACGCTGCTCGGGCGCCTCACCGCGCAGGGGAGGCTCGGCCTCGACGAGCTGCGCATCACCGACGACGAGCTGCGCCAGATCGACAAGGTGTTCGTGGTGGCGTGCGGGTCGAGCTTCCACGCCGGCATGGTGGCCAAGTACGCCATCGAGCACTGGACGCGCCTGCCCACCGAGATCGACATCGCCTCGGAGTTCCGCTACCGCGACCCCGTGCTCGACCGACGCACCCTCGTGGTCGGGGTGAGCCAGTCGGGGGAGACCATCGACACGCTGCAGGCCATGCGAGAGGCGCGCCAGGGCGAGGCCAAGGTCATGGTGATCTCGAACGTGGTCGACTCGTCGATGGCGCGTGACGCCGACGGCGTCATGTACACCCGCGCCGGGCCCGAGGTCGGCGTGGCGGCCACGAAGACCCACCTCACCCAGGTGGCGGCCCTGGAGCTCCTGGCGCTGTACCTGGCCCAGGTGCGCGAGACGAAGTCGCCGGCCGACGTCCGGATGCTGTTCTCCGACCTCGAGCGGCTGCCTGCCCTCTTGGAGCGCCTGCTCTCTCCGGCAGCCGAGCAGGCCGTCGCCGCCGTGGCCGGGCGGTTCATCGACACCCGGGACTTCTTCTTCCTGGGACGCCACGTCGGGTACCCGGTCGCCCTGGAGGGCGCGCTCAAGCTGAAGGAGATCTCCTACGTCCGCGCCGAGGGGTACCCGGCGGGCGAGCTCAAGCACGGACCCATCGCGCTGATCGAACCGGGCACGGTGGTGGTGGGCGTGGCCACGCGCACCGCGCTGTGGGAGAAGATGATGGCCAACGTGGCCGAGGTGAAAAGCCGCGGTGCCACGGTCGTGCTCGTGGCCAACGAGCACGACGAGGACACCGCCGCCCAGGCCGACGAGGTCCTGTGGGTGCCCGAGACCGTGCCGCTGTTCGCGCCCATCTTGGATGTGGTGCCCCTGCAGCTGTTCGCCTACCACCTCGCCCGGTTGCGCGGCCATGACGTCGACCGCCCCCGCAACCTGGCCAAGACCGTCACCGTGGAGTGACCCCCTTCGGCGCCCTCGACGGGGGGAACATCTGCGGCATCGGCGTCGACGCCGTCGACGTGGAGCGCTTCCGGCGCGTCCTCGAGCGCCGGCCGGGGTTGGCCGAGCGGCTGTTCACGGCGTCCGAGCGCGACTACGCGGCGAGCGGCCGTGATCCCGGGGCGCGCCTCGCCGCCCGCTTCGCCGCCAAGGAGGCCGTGCTGAAGGCGCTCGGCGTGGGCATCGGGTCGGCGGGGATGCTGGAGGTGGAGGTCGTGCGGGGCGAGGACGGGCGGCCCCTGCTGTCGTTGTCGGGGCGCGCCGCCGCCCTCGCCGAGCGGCGGGGGGTGCGGCACTGGCACGTGTCGCTCACCCACACCGACCTCGTGGCCGTGGCCAGCGTGGTGGCCGAGGGCCCGCAGGCCGCGCAGGACGGAGGGGCGGGGTGAAGCCCGTCGTGCGCGTGGAGCAGATGCGCGCCGCCGACGCCGCCGCGCTCGAGCACGTCGACGAGCGCGTCCTCGTCGAACGCGCCGGCACGGTGGTGGCCACCGTCGCCCTGCGCATGCTCGGCGGCGGCTACGGGCGCCACGTCGTGGTGCTGGCGGGCAAGGGCAACAACGGGGCCGACGGGCGCGTGGCCGCCGACCGCCTGGCGCGCCGCGGGGCGCGCGTCACCGTGCTCGACGCCGCCTCGGGGCCCGAGCGCATCGGTCCGGCGGGCGCCGTCGACCTCGTGATCGACGCCGCCTACGGCACCGGCTTCAAGGGCACCTACCGGGCGCCGTCGGTGCCCCCCGGGGTGCCCGTGCTGGCCGTCGACATCCCCTCGGGGGTCGACGGGGACAGCGGTGCGGCCTGCGGCGAGCCCCTGCGCGCCGATGTGACGGTGACGTTCGCGGCGCTCAAGACGGGCCTCGTCCAAGGCGACGGCCCGCGCCTGGCGGGGCGGGTGGTGGTGGCCGACATCGGCCTCGACGTGGGGTCGCCCGGGACGTGGGTGGTCGAGGACGACGACGTGGACCGGCTGTTGCCGCGCCGTCCCCGCGACGCCCACAAGTGGCAGTCGGCGGTGGCCGTGGTGGCGGGCTCCGCGGGCATGACGGGGGCCGCCGCGCTGTGCGCCCGCGGCGCCTACCGCAGCGGAGCGGGCATGGTCCGCCTGGGCGTGCCCGGGGCCGGCGCGTCCGACCTGCCCGCCGGGGAGGCGGTGGGCAGCGCCCTGCCGGCGGCCGGGTGGGCGCCCGCCGCGCTGGAGATGGCGCAGCGCTGCCGGGCGCTGGTGGTGGGCCCGGGGCTCGGCCGGGCCGACGACACGGGGGCCGAGGTCCGGCGGCTGGTGGGCGAGGCCCAGGTGCCGGTCGTGGTCGACGCCGACGGGCTCTACGCCCTGGGCACCGGGCAGGATGTCGCCCGGGCGCTGCGCCGGGCCGACCCCCACCCAGCGGACCCGCCGCCCGGCGCCGTGCTCACCCCCCACGCCGGGGAGTTCACCCGCCTGACCGGTGCCGCTCCGGGTGCCGACCGCATCGCCGCGGCCCGGGGCCTGGCGGCTGCGTGCGGGGCGACGGTGCTGCTCAAGGGCCCCACCACCGTCGTCGCCGACCCGGGGGGCGACGTCCTGCTGGCCATGGCGGGCTCGTCCCGGCTGGCGACGGCGGGGACCGGGGACGTGCTGTCGGGTGCCATCGGGGCGTTCGTCGCCCGAGGCCTGTCGCCCACGCTGGCCGCAGCGCTCGCCGCCCACGCCCACGGCGCGGCGGCGGCGCTCGGCCCCGCCGAGGGGATGGTGGCCGGAGACGTGGCCGACCTCCTCGGCCGATGGCTGTCGGAGTTGCGCGGTGGGTGAGCACGCTGTCGCCGGGGGCGCCGGGCCCTCCGGGCACGGCGCGCTGGACGCGGCTGCCGGGCACGGCGCGCTGGACGCCGGCGCCGGGCGGCGCCCCGTGTGGGCCGAGATCGACCTGGCGGCGCTGCGGCACAACGCCGCTGCGCTGCGCGCCGTGGCCGCCCCCGCCGCGCTGTGCGCCGTGGTCAAGGCCGACGCCTACGGACACGGCGCCGTGCCCGTGGCCCGGGCCGCGCTCGACGGGGGGGCGACGGTGCTCGGCGTGGCCATGGTCGAAGAGGGCGTGGAGCTGCGCGAGGCGGGCATCGGGGCGCCGGTCCTCGTGCTCTCGGAGCCGCCGCTCGACGCCATGGGCGAGGTCGTGGCCCGGGGCCTCACCCCCACCCTGTACAGCGGGGCGGGGGTGAAGTCGGCGGCGGATGCCGCCGCGCGCGCCGGCACGGTCCTCGACGTGCACGTGAAGGTGGACACGGGCATGCACCGGGTGGGCGCCCCCCCCGAGGAGGTGCCCGGCGTCGTCTCCGCCGTGCTCGGCGAGCCGAGCCTGCGCTTCGCCGCCTTGTGGACGCACTTCCCCGTGGCTGACGGCGTCAGCGACGAGGACCGCGCCTTCACCGAGGGCCAGCTCGAGCGCCTGCGCGCCGTGGAGGCGGCGTTGCGCGCCGCGGGCGTCGCCGTGCCCCTGCGCCACGCGGCGAACTCCGCCGGGGCCATCGCCTACCCCCGGGCGCGCCTGGACATGGTGCGGTGCGGGATCTCCCTCTACGGGGTGGTGCCCCACCCCGACCTGGCCCCGGCGTGGGAGGCGGCGAGGGAGGCGGCGGGGGCCGGCGCCCTGCGACCGGTCCTGTCGCTGCACGGCCGGGTGAGCTTCGTGCAGCGGCTGGCCGCCGGCGAGCGCCCCTCCTACGGGCGCCGGCATCCGCTGGCCGTGGCGTCAACCGTGGCCACCGTGCCCCTCGGGTACGCCGACGGCGTGCCGCGGCGCTACTTCAGCCAGGGGGGTACCGTGCTGGTGAGCGGGCGCCGCCGCCCGCTGGCGGGGATGGTCACGATGGATCAGATCGTGGTGGATTGCGGCCCCGACGGGGACGTGTCGGTGGGCGACGACGTGGTGCTCATCGGCGCGCAGGGCGCGCAGACGCTCGGGGCGTGGGACTGGGCGGAGGTGCTCGACACCATCGCCAACGAGATCTTCTGCGACATCGGCCGGCGCGTGCCGCGCGTGGTCGTCGACGACGACGCGCCATGAGCAGCCGACGCCCCCTGCGCCGGCGCGTGGTCGCCGGTGCCGCCCTGGGCGCCGGCGCCGCCCTGGCGGCCGGATGGGCGGCGCAGCACCGCCTGGCCACCCGCACGGTGGTCAGCGACCAGGACCTCGAGGCCGAAGGGCTCGTGCTGCCCGACGACGTGGTGCACCACGTGGTGGAGGCCGACGACGGGGGTCGCATCCACGTGGTGGAGCGGGGCCGGGGGACCCCGCTCGTCCTGCTCCACGGGTTCATGCTCAGTTCGGCCACGTGGGTCCACCAGTTCCAGGACCTCGCCGACCACCACCGCGTCATCGCCGTCGACCTGCGCGGGCACGGGCAGTCCGAGCCCGGCGCCGACGGCTTCTCCGCCCGCCGGGCCGACCGCGGCGCGCCGCGCGGCGCGGCGGTCCAGCCGCGATCGCCGGGCATCCGCCGCATGGCCGACGACGTACGGTCGGTGCTCGAGGCCCTCGACGTCGAGCACGCCGTGGTGGTCGGCCATTCCATGGGCGGGATGGTGGCGTTGCAGCTCGTCCCGGAGATGCCGAGTGCCGAGCTGCACCGGCGGGTGGCCGGGCTCGTGCTGGTATCGACGACCGCCGGGCCGTTCTCCCGCGTGCCGGGGTACGCCCGCATGGCGCGCGCCGCCGGCCCGGCGTCGTCGCTCGCCCTGTCGCTGGCCGGGCGCGCCGGCGTCACCGCCCTCCCCGCCCAGGACCTGCGGTGGTGGGTCACCCGCACGGGCTTCGGGGCCGACGCCCCGCGCCCCCAGATCCGCTTCGTGGAGCGCCTGCACACCTCGACGGCGCCGGCCACCTTGGCGCAGCTCCTGCCGTCGCTCGCCATGTTCGACGTGTCGCACGCCATCGGCACCGTCGACGTGCCCGTGCTCGTGGTGGTGGGCTCGCACGACCGGCTCACCCCTCCCCGCCACGCCCGGCGCATGGCCGCCGCCCTGGCCCAGGCCCAGCTGGTGGAGCTCCCGCGCTGCGGGCACATGCCGATGCTCGAGCGCCGCCGCGAGTTCTCGCGCCTGCTCGACGAGTTCGCCTCCAAGGTCGGCTGACGCCGCCGGCCGGGCCGCAGCGGCCCGCCGCCGGCCGGCGGGAAGCGGCGGCGGTGCCCGGCGGTACCATGCCGCGGTGGGCACCCTGGAGGAGCTCCGGACCGAGGCGCTGGGCTGCACCCGGTGCGCCCTCGCCGCCGGCCGTACGCAGGTGGTCTTCGGCGTGGGCGATCCCGCCGCCCGCCTGATGTTCGTGGGCGAGGGTCCCGGGCGCGACGAGGACCTCGCCGGCGAGCCCTTCGTCGGACGTTCGGGCAAATTGCTCGACAAGCTCATGCGTCAGGAGCTGGGAATCGACCGCAGCCGCTGCTACATCGCCAACGTCGTGAAATGCCGCCCACCGAACAACCGCGACCCGCTGCCCGACGAGATCGCCTCGTGCCGCCCGTATCTGGAGGCCCAGCTCGAGCTCATCGCGCCCACGGTCGTGGTCACGCTGGGCAATTTCGCCACGCGCCTGCTCCTGGACACCTCCGAGGGCATCAAGCGCCTGCGGGGCACGGCGTACCCGTTCCGGGGCGGGCACCTGGTCCCCACGTTCCACCCGGCGGCCGCGCTGCGCGGCGGGGACGAGGTCCTGGCGCAGATGCGGGCCGACTTCGTCCGGGCCAAGCGCCTGCTCGAGGTGGCGCCGTGACCCCCGCGCCGCGACCGGGCGCCGTGACCCCCGCGCCGGCGACTGGCGCCGGCGCGCCCCTGACGCTGCGCACCACCTCGGCCGCCGACACCCGCGCCCTCGGCGCCGCGCTGGCCGGGGCGCTGCGCCCGGGGGACATCGTCCTCCTCGGCGGGGACCTCGGAGCGGGGAAGACGACGCTCGTCCAGGGCGTGGCCTGCGGTCTCGGGATCACCGAACAGGTCACGAGCCCCACCTTCACCCTCGTGCGGCACTACCGGTGCCCGGCGCCGGCGCCGGGGCCGGGTGAGGCCCGGTCCGTGCGCGTCCTGCTCCACGCCGACCTCTACCGCCTGGAACGACTGGACGAGGTCGTCGACCTGGCCATCGGGGAGATGGTCGAGGACGCCGCGGCGGCCGTGGTCGAGTGGGGCGACGTGGCCGAGCCGGTGCTCGGGCGCGGGGCGTTGCCCGTGCGCCTGGATCCAGGGCCGCACGAGGACGAGCGGGACCTCGTCGTGACCGTCCCCGGTTCCTGGGCGGCGCGCCGTGCGCTGCTCGAGTCCCTGCTGGCCCCCTGGACGCCATGATCGTGCTCGCCGTGGAGTCGGCCACGGCGCTCGCCGGGGTGGCGCTGTGCGACGACGACGGCCCCCTGGCCACGGCCGCCGTCTCGCGCGGGCGGCGACACGCCGAATCGGTCGCCCCCGCCGTGGACTTCGTCTGCCGGCGCTCGGGTGTGGCGCTCACCGACGTGGACGCCGTGGCCGTCGACGTCGGCCCCGGGCTGTTCACCGGCCTGCGTGTGGGCGTGGCGACGGCCAAGGCGCTGGCGTTCGCCCTGGGCGTCGGGGTGGTGACCGCCGGCAGCCTCGAGGTGCTGGCCCATGCCGTGGCGGCGGCCGGCGTGGCCGAGGGTCGCCTGGTCGTGCCGGTGGTCGACGCCCGGCGCGGCGAGGTGTTCACCCGGTGGTTCCGCGCCGGGGCGGGCACGGTGGCGCCGGTGGGGGACGACGCCCTGCTCACCCCCGCCGCCCTGGCCGCCCGGCTCGGGCAGGCCGGCGAGCCGGTGCTCGTCGTGGGGGACGGGGCCCAGCGCTACGGCGCCGTGCTGGGCTCGGTCGCCGGGGTGACGGTGGCGGGCCCGGCGCTGGCCAGCCCGCCGGTCGACGTGCTCGGCGCCCTCGGGGTGGACCGGGCGCTGGCCGGCGAGGTGCAGGGCCCGGCCGACGTCGTGGCGCGGTACCTGCGCGACGCCGACACCCGCATCAACTGGGAGCAGCGTGCCGCCCGGCGCGCCGGCGCGGGAGCCTGACGGTGCCCGACGCCGTATGGGGCGACGGGGAGCCGGCCGGGGACGGCCCGGCGGGGGCCGACGCCGGGGGGGTGGCCGACGCCGTGCGCCTCGGCGCGCTGCGCCGCCGCCACCTGCGCTCGGTGGTCCGCATCGAGGAGGAGTGCTACCCGCGCCCGTGGTCGGCGACCCTGTTCCTCTCCGAGATCGCCCAGCGCTCGTCGCGGCGCTACATCGTCGCCACCCTGGGGCCCCTGGTCGTGGGCTACTGCGGGTTGATGGTGGTGGGCGACGAGGGCCACGTCACCACGCTCACGGTCGACCCGGCCTGGCACCGTCGGGGCATCGCCACCGTCTTGCTGCTCGACCAGGCCCGGGTGGCGCCGAGCCTCGGCGTCCGCCACATGACCCTCGAGGTCCGGGTGGGCAACGACGGCGCGCAGGACCTGTACCGGCGCTTCGGGTTCGCGCCGGTCGGCGTGCGACGCAACTACTACGCCGAGACGGGCGAGGACGCCCTCATCATGTGGGTGCACGACATCGACACGGCCGAGTACGCCGAGCGGCTGGCCGCCATCGAGGCGCGCGTGGGCTCCCGGTGAGCCCGGCGCCCGGGCTGGTGCTCGGCATCGAGACGTCGTGTGACGACACCGCCGCGGCCGTCGTCGGGCCCGGGGGGGCGATCCGCTCGTCGGTCGTGTCGAGCCAGGTGGACCTGCACGCCGTCTACGGGGGGGTGGTGCCCGAGCTCGCCGGCCGCGCCCATCTGGAGCTGCTCGTCCCCGTCGTCGCCGCCGCCCTCGAGGGCGCCGGCCTGCCCCCGGGCCCCGGGGCGGGCGCTGCCCTGGACGCCGTGGCCGCCACCGTCGGCCCCGGCCTCATCGGCTCCCTGCTCGTCGGCGTGAGCGCCGCCAAAGCCCTGGCGCTGTCCTGGGAGGTCCCCTTCGTCGGGGTCAACCACCTCGAAGGGCACCTCTTCGCCTCGCTGCTCGACCACCCCGGTCAGGCGTGGCCCGTGGCCGTGTTGCTCGTGTCGGGGGGCCACACGCTGCTCGTGTCGATGGAGGGGCCCGGCCGCTACCGGCTGCTCGGCCAGACGCTCGACGACGCCGCCGGGGAGGCGTTCGACAAGGTGGCCCGCTTCCTCGGCCTCGGGTACCCCGGGGGCCCCGCCATCGAGCGGGCGGCCACCGCCGGGGACCCCGAGGCGTTCGCCTTCCCCCGGGCCATGCTCGACGCCGGCCTCGACTTCTCCTTCAGCGGGCTCAAGACGGCCGTGGTCCACGCCGTGCGGGCGCACCCCGACGCCACCGACGAGGACGTGGCCGCCTCGTTCCAGCAGGCGGCCGTGGACGTGCTGGTGGCCAAGACCGTGCGCGGGGCCCAGGCCGCCGGCGCGCGCGGGATCTGCCTGGCCGGCGGGGTGGCGGCCAACAGCTGTCTGCGAGCCGCCGTCGCCGCCGCCTGCGAGGAGCTCGACATCCCCGCCTACGTGCCCGGCCGGGCCATGTGCACCGACAATGCCGCCATGATCGCCGCCGCCGGGCGCTGGCAGCTCGAGCACGTGGGCCCCACCCCCCTCGACGAGGGTGCCGACCCCGCGCTGCGCCTCCCCCTGCTCGGCTGAGCGCGGCCACCCCCCGGAGGCCGGCCCGCCCGGTCCCCCGCCCGGCGGGGGCAGTTGCCCGGTGGCCGACGGCCCGCTATCGTTAGCACTCGCAAGGTTCGAGTGCTAACACGTGCCCCACAGGAGGCTCCCCCGTCATGAAGCTGCACCCCCTCGAGGACCGGATCGTCGTCCGTCCCGGTGAGTCCGAGGAGACCACGGCCTCCGGACTCGTCATCCCCGACACCGCCAAGGAGAAGCCCCAGCAGGGCGAGGTGGTGGCGGTCGGTCCGGGCCGGCGCGCCGAGAACACCGGTGAGCTCGTCCCCGTCGACGTCGCCGCTGGCGACACGGTCGTCTACTCCAAGTACGGCGGCACCGAGATCACCTTCGAAGGCGAAGACCTCCTGATCCTCTCCAGCCGCGACGTGCTGGCGAAGATCGCCAAGAAGTAGCCGCCCCCATGTCGAAGATCCTGAAGTTCGACGAGGCGGCGCGTCGCGGCCTCGAGGCCGGCGTCAACAAGCTGGCCGACACCGTCAAGGTGACGCTCGGCCCGCGCGGCCGCAACGTCGTCATCGACAAGAAGTTCGGCGCCCCCACCATCAC
>Ga0209415_10009406_pt1 | contig 16792 bp, 14 predicted proteins | sample PeaSoiSIISIP2007_FD_187696 | JGI IMG/M metagenome (GOLD analysis project Ga0209415, IMG submission 187696) | Peat soil microbial communities from Weissenstadt, Germany - SII-SIP-2007 (SPAdes) (version 2) | ecosystem: Environmental > Terrestrial > Soil > Wetlands > Peat | place: Germany... | reverse complement strand
GAAGCACGGGGATTTTTGTTGCGGGAAGGGACGGACCTGAAGTACGGGGCGCGTCACTTGAAGCGCGCGATCGAGCGTCACATCGTGCACCCCCTGGCGAATTTATTGGCGACGGATCAAGTCCGCTACGGCGATTTTCTTTGCGTGGATTGGGACGACTCCATGGGCCGACTCACGTTCCTCCGCGAGGCGGAGGGCGTGGCCATACCCATTTTGGCGCGGCGCCGGAAACCGCAAATTGCGCGGGCCGTCCAGGGCACCGGCGCGGAGATTGGTGTCTCATCGCCGCTGGAACCGAAGCCCGCGGTCTCAAGATAGAGTGGCTCTGATGACATCCCAGGGTTCGGGTGGTGCAGGTCCGAAAAGCAGATCCCTCACCCCGCAGAATTCGCGGGGTTCGGGATGACAAGCGTGCGGTAGGTAGCAGGCCAACAGGGAAGTCAACAAAGCCAGATAGAGATTAGCTCCCTCAGCAAGTTGTAACGACAAGCAGAGCGCCCCCGGTCCCCGCGGGGCGCTTTGCATTTCGGCAGACTAAAGGCTTTCCACTGACCGCCCAGAATATTTGAATTGTCGAGCATCCCGAGGGGCCTTTGTGACATCCTAGCGCCGGGGTGGGGGGAATCTGCGCCTCGCGGCGCTCAGGAGGGACTGGCCGGATGACGCCCAGTTCGTCTAGATTCTCGTCTCGCAGGAATCGGCACACGCGGCCGGCACGGTGCGAACACTTCCCACTCGGATTCGCATCGCTCATCCTCCTTGCACTTCTGGCTGTGCCTCTCGTTCGCGCGGATCGCACTCCGCTCAAGCCCGGGGTGAATATGTTCACCCCGGCGCAGGACATCGACATCGGCCGTAAGGACGCGGCGATTGCCGAGCGCGAGCTGCCGATGCTCGACGATCCGATGGTGGATGCTTACCTCGACGCACTCGGCACAAAGCTTGCGGCGCACGCGCCGGGATATCCGTTTCCTTATCAATTTCGCTGCGTGAACGATGAGGCCGTGAACGCGTTCGCCCTGCCGGGCGGCTTCATTTATGTCTACCGGGGCACGATCGAAGATGCGGATTCCGAGGCGCAACTCGCGGGGGTGATGGCGCACGAGATCGCGCACGTCGCTTTGCGGCACGGCACAAACCGGGCGACAAAAGCGTATTGGGGGAACGTCACGCTGACTTCGGCAGGGGGATTTTTCACGGGGATGGGCAGCGCTCTCGAAGAGCTGGGTTCGCACTTTGCGCTGGATTCGATTCTGCTGAAGTACACGCGGGCCGAAGAGAGCCAAGCCGACATTCTGGGCACGCAGATTCTCTACGATTCCGGATACGACTCGCGCGCGCTCGCGCAGTTCTTCGAAAAGGTGAAAGAAGAGAGCAGCAAGGGACGGCGTATCCGATTCTTTTCCGATCATCCCAGTCCGGCGCATCGCATCGAGCGGGTGGATAAAGAAGTGGAGAAGATGGGCGGCCCGCCCCACGATTACACGAGCAATTCCGACGATTTTCTGACCATTCGCCGGTATCTGCGCGGGATGCCGCTGCCTCCGGCCGTGCCGGCGAAAAAACTCAAGGGCGTTTCCAACGAAGCGCGCCTCTGGAAGGGGCGCGATAGCGGCGATTGATTCGCTGGAGTTACCCGCCGAATTTAGGTTCGTTACCGGATTTCCATTTGATGTTGCAGCCCATGCTGGGACGCTGCACGGCGGGCACCGGCTTGTGGTTGAGCACCGCGTCGAGCGCTGCGCGCAAGTCCGCACCGGTCACGGGCAACGGGTTTTCCACTCTCGGACGGCTGTCATCGAACTGTCCGCGATAGACCAGCCGGCGATCGCGGTCGAATAGGAAAAAATCCGGAGTGCACGCGGCCTGGTACGCCATGGCCACTTCCTGGCTCTCGTCATAAAGATACGGGAAGCGATAGCCGGCGCTTTGAATCTCTTCGGCCATTTTTTCAGGGCTATCCTCAGGAAAATTCGCCACGTCGTTCGAGTTGATGGCGACGACGGCCACGCCGCGGGCCTGATATTCATTCGCGACTTCCGCGAACTTGGATCGAATGTGCTTCACGTATGGGCAGTGATTGCAGATGAAGGCCACCAGCATTGCCGGCTTGCCTTTGAAATCGTCCGACAAAACCCATTTGCCGTTGGGATCCGGCAGGCGGAATCGCGGCGCCTCGGTTCCCAGCGGCAACATCGTTGAAAGCGTTCGTGTCATGGCAGCTCCGAAAGCCAGGTTCAGAGAGCAAGGATAACATTGTTGGGAGCAATTCGAGGCGGCGCGGAATTTTGCCAGCAGAGGAGCCATCCGCGCGCGGATGTCAGCAGGACTCAGCAGTCTGGCGTTCCAGCAAGCTGACCAGGTAAAAGCACCGGCGGTGCGAGCGGCTTAACTTCAGCCCGGGCTGTTGCTCGAAGCAATCATGAATTCGCCGCGACAATCGCGAATCGCTGTCGAACCCGAAGAAGAAGTGATTGGCGAGGAGCAACATTCCGCCGGGAACCAAGAGCTGCGTAACTTGGCGAGAGATGCATTGCAGCGTTTCATCGGGGAGAGGAGACAAGTAGTACATGGTGTCGGCCAGAACAATCAAGTCAAACTGGCCGTCCGAGGCCGGATTTAGCGTGCGCAAGTCCGACTGGCGGAACTGGATGTTTGTAATGCCGGCGGACATAAGAGCGGCGCGCTCCGCGGCTTTCGCAGATACATCGACGCCGACTATCGTACCGACATGAGGCGCGAGGAAGCGTGTCAGCACTCCCAAGCCACATCCAATGTCGAGCGCCCGCCCAAACGGCCGCTGGGGAAGCATGCCCACCAGCCTCTGATACTTGAGCCGCTGGTACCGATAGCAGGAGGCGGAGGACAACCAGGGATCGCCCAAATTGTCGTAGAGCGCGTCGAAGACGTGCGGGCCGTGGTTCTCGCCTCGCAGCTTGCCGAGCATGGAGTCTGCCTGCGCGCTGCGAATCCAGAATGCAATGTCGCGAAGGGACATGAAAAACTTGCGGGGCGCCGCCGGCAGGCGTCTCTCACGCGCTGATTTCATCTCGATCCTTCTCTCTGACTCATGAAACGATTTGAACTAGTTCATTCGCCGGGGCCCGGTAGCGGTATAAATAGGCAGAAATAAGAATACGGATTCGGCAGCCTCTAGCTGGCAATCTGCCCGGGGATATTTACACCTTTAGTTTCTAACCGTCAAATATTGAACGTTTAGCCTAAGCTATGCGAAATGAGAGCGCCTGGCTTTGAGGGTCGTCCGATTCAATATTTGCGAGGAGAGCAGAGAGCACTGCAGCAGTTGATCGGCGTTAGTCCTGCCGGTGGATCATCCCCGGGATTTCCAGCGCAGGATTGGCTTGCGCGCGGCGGTCACTTCGTCGAGCCGGCCGACGCGCGTTGAGTGCGGCGCGGTCTTCACCAGTTCGGGATTCGTCGCGGCCTCTTCGGCGATCGAACGCATGGCCTCCACGAAGAGATCGCATTCTTCTTTCGATTCGGATTCCGTCGGCTCGATCATCAGCGCGCCGGGAACGATCAAAGGAAATGCGGTCGTGTACGGGTGAAAGCCGTAGTCAATCAGCCGTTTGGCAATATCCATTGTAGTCACGCCGTTCTTTTTTTGCCGCGCGTCGCTGAAAACTACCTCGTGCATCGAAGCTGACTTATACGGCAGCTCGTAGACGTCTTCGAGTTTGCGCCGGATATAATTCGCGTTGACCACGGCGTCTTCGGTCGCCTGGCGAATCCCGGGACCGTACGCGAGGATGTAGGCCAGGGCGCGCACCAATACGCCGAAGTTTCCACAGAAGGCGCGCACGCGTCCGATGGAAGTGTGGCGATGCACCTCCAGCACGGGGCGGCCATTTTTTTCGACGAGCACCGGCACAGGCAAGAACGGCCCCAGAATTTTCTTGACGACAACCGGCCCCGAGCCGGGTCCGCCGCCTCCGTGCGGCTGCGAAAACGTCTTGTGCAAATTCAAGTGCATCACGTCCACGCCGAAATCGCCGGGGCGAGAGATTCCTGCGAGCGCGTTCATATTTGCGCCGTCCATGTAGAGCAGCGCGCCGCGCTGGTGCAGGATCTGCGCGATTTCGCCGATGCGCGGCTCGAAGACGCCCAGCGTCGAGGGATTGGTGATCATCAACGCTGCGACGTCGTCGTCCACCTGAAGTTTGAGGGCCTCAACGTCGATCTGGCCCTTCGCGTCGCTGCGGATATTCTCGACTTCATATCCCGCGATGACCGCGGTCGCGGGGTTCGTGCCGTGCGCGGAATCCGGAATCAGTACTTTGCGCCGCGGATTGCCATGCGATTCCAGATACGCGCGAATCATCAGCAAGCCGGTGAGTTCGCCTTGCGCGCCCGCGGAAGGTTCGAGCGTGCAGGCGTCCATTCCGGTGATTTCGAGCAAGCAATTTTGCAGCGTGCGCATGATCTCGAGGCACCCGCGCGACACCGCCTGCGGCTGGAGCGGGTGTTCGGTGGCGATGCCGTCCAGCCGTGCGACAAATTCATTCACGCGCGGGTTGTACTTCATGGTGCAGGAGCCGAGCGGATACATTCCGAGATCGATCGAATAATTCCACGTGGAGAGGCGCGTGAAGTGGCGCAGCACTTCAACTTCGCTGACTTCGGGGAATCCTTCTACGGACTCGCGCGCATATTCTTCGCCGAGCGCAGCGCCCGGGTCCACGGCGGGGACATCAAGCGGCGGCAATTCCATTCCGCGCTTTCCCGGCGCCGACTTCTCGAAGATCAGCCCTTCGTTCTGGCTGACGTGGCGCCCCGCTTTTTTGATTCCGTCACTCATAAATTCGCGTTCACTCGCGCTCTGTCCATTGTCATCCCGAGCGCAGCTAGGGATCTCTCTGTGCTCCTGGTTCCAAGCGAAGAGAGATTCCTCGTCGCCCGCTGCGGGCTCCTCGGAATGACTCTTCGCGCCAGCCTCTCAACATGAAACTCCTAAATCGGCAGAGCCAGGGCGCGGCCCAGCGCTGCCGCAAGTCGCTCGATCTCGACGCGCGGAGTCGTCTCGGTGACGCAGACCAGCCCGCGCTTCGTCAGTTCCGGATACCACGGCCCAATCGGCAGCGGCCCGATGATTTTTTCGCGCAACAGCGCGTCGTTGACGATGCGCACGGAGCGGGGCAGCTCGATCACAAATTCATTGAAATAAGGCGCGGAGAAGGGAATTCGCACGCCGGGGACTCTCGCGAGTTCGGCGGCGGCGAATCGCGCCTTGGAAAGATTTTGCGCGGCGAGTTCGCGCAAACCTTGCTTGCCGAGCAAACAGAGATGGACGGTGGCCGCCAGCGCGCAGAGCGCCTGATTCGTGCAGATGTTCGAGGTCGCTTTCTCGCGGCGGATGTGCTGTTCGCGCGTTGCCAGCGTGAGCACGAATCCGCGCCGCCCCTGAGCGTCGGTGGTCTGTCCGGCCAAACGGCCCGGCATCTGGCGCACGAACTGTTCGCGCGTGGCGATCACCCCAGCGTACGGGCCGCCGTAACTCGGCGCCATTCCGAAGCTCTGCGTTTCCATCGCGACGATGTCCGCTTCGGCCGGCGGACGCACCGCGCCGAGCGAAACGGCCTCCGTCACGGCGACGATGAGCAGGGATTGCCGCGCGTGCGCGATTTCGGCGACCGCGGGGACTCTTTCGATCACGCCGAAGAAATTCGGCGATTGCACCACCACCGCTGCCGTTTCGTCGTTCACGGCGGCGGCGAGCGCCTTCGCGTCGAGCTGGCCCGATTCGGTGTAGCCGACTTCCTCGATGGCGAGGCCGAGATTTCGCGCGTACGTGGCAAGCACCTGGCGATATTCGGGATGCAGAGATCTCGCGACGACCACGCGATGCCGCCGCGTGAGCCGCTCGGCCATCAGCACGGCTTCGGTCGTCGCGGTGGATCCGTCCCACATCGAAGCGTTCGCCACTTCCTGGCCCGTCAGCTCGCAGATGAGAGTTTGAAACTCGAAGATGGCTTGCAGTGTGCCCTGACTGATTTCCGCCTGGTACGGCGTGTAGGAGGTAAGGAATTCGCCGCGCTGCAAGATCGTGTCGGTCACCACGGATCGCAAGTGGTTGTAAATGCCCGCGCCGAGAAAACTGGTGTAGCCGGAGGAATTTTCCGCCGCGCGCGCGCGAAACCACGCAATGATTTCAGCCTCCGACAGCGGCCCCGGCAGATTCAGCGGGCGCTGCAAGCGATATTCGGCGGGGACGGCGGCGAACAATTCATCTGCGGATTTTACGCCGATGGCCGCGAGCATGGCCTCGCGTTCCGAAGGGCTTTTGGGGAGGTAACGCATCAGGCCGGGTGTCCCTTTTCCGCTTCCGCGACGAATTTCTCGTAAGCGGCGGCGTCGAGGAGCGCGGCCAGCTCATCGGGATTCGAGAGTTTCACTTTGATGAGCCAGGCGACGCCGTGCGGATCCTCGTTTACTTTTTCCGGTGCGCTCGCCAGGGCCGGATTCACTTCGGTGACTTCGCCCGAGACGGGCGCAAAGATCTCGCTGACGGCCTTCACGGATTCGACGGTGCCGAGCGGCTGCCCCGCGGTAACGCGCGCGCCCACTTTCGGCAGCTCGACAAACACGACGTCGCCCAGTTCGCTCTGAGCGTAGTTCGTGATTCCGATCGTTGCCGAGCCGCTGGCAGCGTCCACCCATTCGTGGTCTTTCGTGTAGCGGTAGTTGGTTGGATACATCGTCGCTCCTCAAAGTGTGCGCGAGAACCCCTCAGAATGCACCTCAGCGGCTGAAGCCGCCATGATTCCGCCGCACTTACGGCACGACTGAAGTCGTGCCCTGACACTGCACGACTGAGGTTGTGCCCTGACACCATCTCATCGTACCCACTCACATTGCTCAGCTTTGCGCTGGGCGCTTGTAAAACGGCATATGGACCACGCGCGCCCTGGCCTGGCTTGTGCGGATCCCGATCTCGAACTCCGTGCCCACCGCGCTCGCGCTAAAGGGAACGTAGGCCATGCCGATATTTTTCTTCAGGAAGGGCGCGGGCGAGCCGCTCGTTACGCGGCCGATCTCGGCGCCGGCTTGCGACACCGTGCAGCCGTCGCGCGCGATCAAGCGGTCCTGCATCTCAAAGCCCACAAGAATGCGATCGAGTCCGCGAGACATTTGGCGCGCCAGTGCGACGCGACCCAGAAAATCGCCCTTGGCCATTTTACAAATCCAGCCGAGATTCGCGTCCCACACCGTCGTCGTCTCGTCGAGTTCGTGGCCATAGAGGCACATTCCCGCTTCAAGCCGCAGCGTGTTGCGCGCGCCGAGTCCGCAGGGCAGCATGCCGGCATTGCGGCCCGCGTCGAGCAGCGCGTCCCAGAGTTTCTCGGCATGTTCGGGCGCAAAATAAATCTCAAAACCGTCTTCTCCGGTGTAGCCGGTGCGCGCGATCAGGCAGTCGGCGCCATCCACCTCACCGAACGTGAAGTGGAAATAGCGGATCGGCTCCAGCGCGACACTGGTGAACTTCTGCAGGATCGCCAGCGCACGCGGCCCCTGGATCGCAAGCTGCGAATAGCGTTCGCCGGTATTCTCAACGCTTGCGCCGAAACGATTTTCCCTGCGAATGTACTCGAAGTCGGTGTCCTGATTGCCGGCGTTCACGCAGAGCAGGTAATGCGTGTTCGAGATTTTGTGGACCAGGATATCGTCCACAAACGTTCCGCGCTCGGTCATCAGGCCGGAATATTGCGTTTGCCCGATCGCTAGGCGGGAAGCGTCATTGCAAGTGACGTACTGCACCAGAGCGAGCGCGGATTCGCCGCGAATCTCAATCTCGCCCATGTGGCTGACGTCAAAAAGTCCCGCGGCCGTGCGCGTCGCCAAATGCTCGGCGATGATGCCGGAGTATTCCACCGGCATGTCCCATCCGCTGAACGGCACCATTCTCGCGCCGAGATGGCGGTGGGCGGAATTCAAAGCTGTTCTGCGAAGTTGAATGGTGGGTGGCGCAGTCACGCACGTGGCTCGAAAATCCGCTTCCAAATCGAAGCTAGCACGCGCCTCAAACGAGTGTCAAGGCAGCCTCGGGATCCAGCTGGGCTGGAGCCGATGGTGTGAAACGAGCGCCGCCGCGAACTCTGATTGCGCGGAGGGCACAGGCGCCGCGCGCGCCTTGCCGTGCGTCGCCTCGAAGATTATATTGAGGTGGGGTGCAGCGATGTCGACCACCGTGGTTTGTTCGGCCTGCGACCAACCGGAAGAGAAGTGCACCTGCGACCGATTCTGTTGCTACTGCCAGGGGCAATACAACATTCGTCTGTGCGTGGACGGGCTGTATTACTGTCCGGATTGCCGCGAAGCGTGCGATATGCCGCTTGCGAACAAGGAAACCGATGGCGCCTGAAGGTTCCGTCGTTCATTTGCACCTCACCGGGGATCACCGATTCGCGGCAGCTGTGGCCGGGGCCGTGGAGAATTGCGCGGGGCAGGCGGGCTTGGACGCCGCCGATGGAGCGAGTTTGGCCGCTGCGGCGCAAGCGGTGTGCAAGAGCGCGGTGGATCAGGTGGCGAACGAGAAATCCCCGGTGGATGTGACGATCGAGTGTCTGGCGGACCGCGTCGTGATTAAGATCGAACACGCGGGGGATACGCCGGCGATTGGACTGGATTCCTTCGCGTCCAGCACGCCGGAGCCCGGCAGCCCGCCGGGCGGCGCGGAGCTGCTTCGCGACGTCGATCGAATCGAATTCAACGCGCAGGACGGGCTGGCGCGCACCACGCTTGTGAAATTCCTGCCAAAGAAAGCCACCGCAAGCTAACTCAACTACATCTTCAGCGCAAACGTATTTCGCCGGATCAGTGAAGCCATTTGATCGTCGGTCAGAGAGATGCGGATATCCAGCCGGTCGCCGCTGGGCGCGACGGTGGCCTGATCGAGCAATTGGGCCAGATCCGGGTTCGTCGATTGCGCCTGATATTTCTGATACATCAAACCCGCTTGCAGCAATGCGGCGAGCGTATTCGCCGCGTCCGTCGTTGCGCACACTGCCTGGAAATGCGCGTTCACGCCGGTTCCGACATCGAAATTGATGATCATGGACTTCATCGTGGACAGCAGGGGCAAGGCCTGCGGGAACTGCGCAGCCGCCGGCGCGAGTTGCTGCATCGCAAGGCGCGTATAGGCGGGGTCGAGCACGGCCCACACCACGCCGCTGCCGTTCGCCTCGTTGATCAGGGGAGCCAATTCCGCGTTCGACATGATTCCTTGCTCTTCGCCGTAGCGCACAGCAATGAGATGCTCGAGCTCCTGCCGCTGTCCGAACGCGGCGGTATTGGCGTCAATGAAACAGAAAAAGAGATCGCCCGAGCCGCTGCCTCCGCCGATGGGATAGAGCGAAAAGGTCCGCACCTTCACGGGCGTGAGTTTCTTGGAGTTGAAATAGGCTTCCGTGGAATCCGGTTCAAACTGCCCAAGCGCGATTCCCACGACGTCTTCGCTCGTCGGAACGGAAGCGGCTGTGGCGTTGGCGGGCAAATTGGGAATAAGCGCCCAGGCCAACTCCTGAACTTTCGTGTTGGGGTCCACGCCCGCAGCGGCAAGGAATTGCTCGAACTGCTTGAAGCGCGCCGGCAGCATCTGCTCCTTCAATTGCGGAAACCAAGAGTACTGGCGCGCTTGGGCGAGATTGGCGTAAGCGAATTCCCCCGCGTCCTTCGGGAACATGGCAATGATGTCGTTGTTCACCGGGCTGGCGTGGCCGGCCGCTGCGAAGAAAAGCGCGGCCAGAGTAATTGCCAGCGCACGAAAGATTTTCCGTCTCATCGAATTCCTCCCGTCGGGGCCCCGGATTCTTCGGGGATGCTTGCTGCTGAATATTTAGAAATCTGCGATTCCAGTGCCGCCACTTTGCGGCGCATGCGGCCGGTGTACTCGCCATCGGTGATCGAGACCAGATTGATCGCCACGTTCTCCAGAGCGCCGCGCGCGGACGCAAGTGCCATCGCGCGGGCTACGCGAAGGTCTGAGATCATAGACGTCGCGGTGATCGATTCGAGTTGTACGAGCCGTTCGTAGAGCGCAAGGGCCGCCTCGGCCACTTCGAGGGGAACTTCGGCCGCGCCGCGCGTCGCCGCCTGCACTGCGGATTCCCGGTGGGCTTGCTCCTCGCTTGTGTCTTTCGGGAGTTTGGAAGCGGCAATGATGGCGTCGTAGGAGTTCGCGTCGCGATCGATCGCCGAAGCGAGACGCGCGCCGGCCGCGCGAAGCTCGGTGACGGCTTCGCCGAGCGCATCCACGTTGGCTGCGAGGGATTTCTTCTTGCGCGAGAGACCCGCCACCATCTCGCCCAGACTGGCTGCCAGCGCTCCGGCGAGCGCAGCCACCGAGCCCCCGCCCGGCGTCGGCGACGGCGCCGCGACGGCATCGAGCAGCGGTTGCGCGAGACGCGCCAGTTTGCCCGCGGAGGCTTGCTCCGCGAGTGGCGCGCCGGACAAAGCCGCAGCGAGCCGATTCTCCAGGACTTGCGCGGGCGAAAATCCTTCCAGTTGTAGAAAATGCTCCGACGCCAGTTCGATCGCTTTCTTCGGGATCAAACCCACGATCTCGCTGCCCACGATGTGGCAGCCGTAGCGCGCGGCTTCGCTTCGCACCAACTCGAAGACGCGGTGCATCGGCGTTTGCTCGAAATCCGTGAGATTCATCGAGACCTGCGCCACGCCGCGCGCCTGCAAATCCACGCCCATGGCTTTCACGTAGCGCAGGCCGCCGCTCGAAAAGCGAATCGCGCGGGCGATTTTGTCGGCGATGGATTTGTCCGGCGTATCCAGATTGATGTTGTAGGCGATCAGGAATTTTCTCGCGCCGACGACCACGGCTCCGGCGGTCGGGTGCAGGCGGGGCTCGCCAACATCGGGCGCGCGATCGGGATTACGCATGACCTCTTCGCGCACGCCCTCGAATTGGCCTTTGCGGACGCTTTCGAGATTGGTGCGCTCCGGACGAATCGCCGCGGCTTCGTAGAAATAGACCGGCACGCGATAGCGCTCCCAAATTTCGCGGCCCACGCGGCGCGCGAGCGCCACGCAATCCTCAAGCGAGAATCCTTCGAGGGGGATAAACGGCACCACGTCGGCGGCGCCAAGCCGCGGATGCGCGCCGGTGTGGCGGTTCAGGTCAATCAACTCGGCGGCTTTCCCCACGCCGCGCATGGCCGCCTCGGCGACCGCTTCGGGATCGCCCGCCAAAGTGACCACCGAACGATTGTGGTCGGCATCGCTTTCGCGGTCGAGCACGTAAACGCCCGGCACCGCGCTCATCGCTGCGACGAGCGCGTCCACTTTGGACGCATCGCGGCCCTCGGAAAAATTCGGCACGCATTCGATGAGGCGTTTCATGGAGCGAGCGGTTCGGCGTCCGCTGCGAGAGACGAATGAATCACGTTCCCCTGTTTGAGAGTCAGGCAGCAGCGGTTGACACCGAAATAGTACGGAATCTCGCGATAGTCGGCCACATCGAAGACGGCGGCGTCGGCGTACTTGCCAACTTCAAGCGAGCCGATGCGCGTGTGGCGGCGCAGCGAGTACGCGGGATTGATCGTGGCGGCGGCAATGGCTTCGGCGGGAGTCATGCGCATCTGGGCGCAGGCAATCGAGAGAATCATCGGCAGGCTGAGCGTCGGGCTGGTGCCGGGATTGTAGTCGGTGGCGAGCGCGACCGCCGCGCCCGCCGCGATCAACGCGCGCGCGGGAGCGTAGTCCCTCGCGCCGAGATGAAACTCGCAGCCGGGAAGCAGCGTCGCGACGACGCCTGATTTCGCAAGCGCGCGGATGTCGCCACGCGTAATGTGTTCGAGGTGATCCGCGCTGGCGGCGCCGACCTCCACTGCCAGGCGCGCGCCGCCCGCGCGAGACAACTGCCCAGCGTGAATGCGCGGTGTCAAACCGCATTCGCGGCCCACATTGAGAATGCGCCGTGCCTGCCTCGCGTTGAAGGCGCCGCGATCGCAATAGACGTCGCAGTACTCCGCGAGGCCTTCGAGCGCCACCTGCGGAATGAGCAGACGCGTCAGAAAATCCAGGTAGTCATTGGCGCGGCCGCGAAATTCCGGCGGAACGACGTGCGCGCCGAGAAATGTGGAAACGATGTCAAGCGGTTGCTCGTGGTGCAATTCGCGCAAAAGGCGCAGCGTCTTCAATTCGGCGAGGGCGTCGAGGCCGTAGCCGCTCTTGGCCTCGAGGGTGGTGGTGCCGTGCGCCGCAAATCGCGCTAGGTCCGCCCGTGCGCGCTTCTTCAGCGCGCTGACGGGCGCATCGCGAAGCGCTCGAACGCTCGATAGGATGCCGCCGCCCGCGCGGGCAATTTGCTCGTAGGTCTTGCCTTCGATGCGCGCGGCGTAGTCTTCCACGCGGCTGCGCGCAAAGATTAAATGCGTGTGGGAATCCACCAGGCCGGGGAGCACGACGCGGCCGCCGAGGTCGAGACGCTTGGCGCGGCGCGCTTCCACGGCGCGCTCGATCGCGCGCCGCGGACCAACCGCGAGAATCACGCCGTCGCGGACCAGCAGCGCGCCGTCCGATATGATCTGAGGGTCTTGCAGCGCACGGCCGCGCCGGGGGACGGGTCCGCGCAGCGTCAGCAATTGCGAACAGCCCGTGATGAGCAGCAAGCGGGGCATTCTCGCCGCCATTATGGCCTCATTTCGAGGGCGCGTCCGATTCGATTAAGCGCTCGCCGCTTGGCCTTTGAACGCGGGGACGAAGACTTCGGCGACAAACGTCTCGAACGAAGTCGGAGTGGTGTTGAGCGCCGTGCGCGGCTCCTGGGGTTTCAAACGACCGTCGTTCGTGGCCTCGGCTAATTCCGTAAGGCCGTCCGCCACGCTCGCCGAAATTCCCAACTGGCCGAGCGCGCCCTTGAAAATGAACGCTGGAATCTGGGAATAGGAAAGATTCGGCTTGCCGATCGCGACGCCGATAATTTTCGCGGCTTCGTCCAAGGATAGTTCGCGCTGGCCGAGCAACTCGCGCGTCGAACTGCCGCTAAAGTCGCGGCGTTCCAGCGCGTCCGCCGCGGCGGCGCCGATGTCGCGCGTGGCGATCATGGCGACCGGCAAATCTCCCTTTTGCACGCCGCCCATCATGTTCATTTTTTGAATCACCGGAACCTGCGCCAGGGTGTTCTCCATGAAAAACGTGGGGCGAAGAAAGAGCACGCTTAGGCCAGGAATGGCATTGAATTTGGCTTCCATGCGGCGCAATCCCAACACAGGGCCGGTGCGGTCCGGCAAATGCGCGCCGACGCTCGAAAGCGCCACCACGTGCTTGACGCCGGAATCGCGAATGGCCGCGGTGAGCGCGTCCGTGATGCGATTCTGGTAGGCCGTAAAGTCGGGCTCCGAAGGGCTCATCGGAATCATGGCGTAGACGGCGTCTGCGCCGGTGAATGCGTGTGTCAGCGAGGCGGCGTCGCCCGCGTCGCATACGAAGGGTTCCGCGCCATTCGCCGCGAACGCGGCCAGTTTTTCAGCGCTTCTCCCAAGAACGCGTACCTTTTGGCCGTGCTCGAGAAGATTCTCGACAGCAGGGCGAGCGGTGCGGCCGGTGGCTCCAGTGATGACGATCATGCGGGTCTCCTTTGGCGGGCTAAACATGAGATGCGGCAAAGCACCGCCGGTCGCCACTTAAATACGAGGTATCTTGATGCCGGACTTGCGCGCGAACTCGATCGCTTCCGGGTAGCCGGCATCCGCATGGCGCGCGACCCCGATACCGGGATCGTTCGTCAGCACGCGTTCGATGCGCGCGGCCATTTCCGGCGTGCCGTCCGCCACGGTCACTTGACCGGCGTGCTGCGAATAGCCGATGCCCACGCCGCCGCCATTGTGAATCGAGACCCACGACGCGCCGCTCGCGGTATTCAGCAGGGCATTGAGCAGCGGCCAATCGGCCACGGCGTCCGAACCGTCGAGCATCTTCTCTGTCTCGCGATAAGGGGAGGCCACCGAGCCGCAATCAAGGTGATCGCGGCCGATTACGATCGGCGCTTTCAATTCGCCGCGCGCCACCAGATCGTTCATCGCCAGGCCAAATTTCTCGCGCTCGCCGTAACCCAGCCAGCAAATGCGCGCCGGCAAACCTTGAAAGCGCACGCGCTTCTCCGCCAGCCGGATCCAGCGCGAAAGAATTTCGTCGTGAGGAAATAGTTCGAGCACAAGCCGGTCCGTGCGATGGATGTCGGCGGCTTCGCCGGATAGCGCCACCCAGCGGAACGGCCCGCGCCCTTCGCAAAACAGCGGGCGAATGTACTCCGGCACGAATCCTGGAATCGAATAGGCGTCCGCGACGCCCTGCTGAAAGGCGAAGGTGCGAATGTTGTTGCCGTAATCGAATGCAATCGCGCCAAGCTTTTGCAAGTCCAGCATCCCGCGAACATGTTCGGCGATCGAATCGAGCGCGCGGCGGCGATAATCGTCGGGAGCGCTCCGGCTCAATTCCTCGGCCTTTTCGACCGCAACGCCACGCGGGTAGTAGCCGTTCAACGGATCGTGCGCCGAAGTTTGGTCGGTAAGCAGATCGGGAACAACGCCGCGGCGCGCCAATTCAGGAATAATGTCTGCGCAATTGCCGATCAATCCGACTGAGGTTGCTTCGCGCTTGCGCACCGCATTTTTTAAAATGCGCAGGGCCTCGTCGAGCGAGTTCACCATCACGTCGCAATAGCCGGTTTTGACGCGCCGCTTGATGCGTTCGGGATCGACGTCAATTCCGAGAAATGCCGCGCCGTTCAGCGTCGCCGCGAGGGGTTGCGCGCCACCCATCCCGCCCATGCCGCCGCTCACCACCAACTTGCCGGCGAGATCGCCGCCAAAATGTTTTCGCGCGGCCGCGGCAAACGTCTCGTAGGTGCCTTGCAGAATCCCCTGCGTGCCGATGTAAATCCAGCTTCCGGCGGTCATCTGGCCGTACATCATCAGGCCCGCGCGATCGAGTTCGCCGAATTGCTCCCAGTTATTCCAGTGGCCGACGAGATTGGAATTCGCAATCAGCACGCGCGGGGCATAACTGTGAGTGCGGAAAATGCCGACGGGCTTGCCCGATTGCACCAACAGTGTCTCATCGCTCTCCAGGCCGCGCAGCGAATCGACAATCGCCTGGAAGCAGGCCCAATTGCGCGCCGCCTTGCCCGTTCCGCCGTAGACGATTAGGTCTTCCGGCCGCTCGGCGACCTCCGGATCGAGATTATTCATCAGCATCCGAAGCGCGGCCTCTTGCTGCCAGCCTTTGCAGGAAAGTGCCGAGCCGCGCGGCGCACGCACCGGGCGGTAACCGGACAGCGTATCGGCGGGCTGTTTAGCCATTGGGTGAGTTCCTGGCGAAATACTAGCGCAGCCGCGGGCGCTTGGATAGCGAGGCGATACGAGATGCGCCTAGGTTGATTGCATTGCGCCCAGCGGCGTTCCTCCTGTAAAGTTCCTACACAGGTATGCCGTATCCGACCCTTCCACGCAGATTCCTCGATGCCGTGGACAAGTTCCACTCGCCGCGCGCGCAGATGTACCGCACAGCGGACGGCTGGCAAGAAATATCCGCCCACGAGATGTTTCGCCGCGTCGCCGCGCTCTCGGCCGGCCTCGAACAGTTGGGCATTAAGCCTGGCGATCGCGTAGGGCTATTTGCCTCGAACCGTCCCGAATGGCACATCGCCGATCTCGCCATCCTTGGCTTGGGCGCCGCCGACGTGCCGGTCTATTTCGGCGAATCCACCGAGCGGATGATTTACATCCTGAATCATTCCGGCGCGCGCGCCGTGTTCGCCGCGGGAGCGGAACAAGTCCGCCGGCTGCTGCAATGCCGCGAGCACTTGCCCGCCGTCGAGAAATTCATTTGCGTGGAAGCGCCGCCAGAGGCGAGCGACGGCGTGGTGCACTACGAGTACTTTATCGCGGATACCGGCGAACTGGAATTACAGGCCTATCGCCGCCGCGTCGACGATGTGAAACCCGAGCAACTGGCGACCATCATCTACACTTCCGGAACTACGGGCGAGCCCAAAGGCGTAATGCTCACGCACGATAATATCAGCTCCAACGTGCAGGACGGCTTCGACCTGGCCTCCTTGAACTCCGAAAAAGACCGAGCCGTCTCGTTCTTGCCGCTGGCCCACGTGTACGAGCGCGTCGCCGACTACGATTTCCTTTCCGCCGGCGTTCCCATCGCCTACGTGGAAGACATCACCCAAGTCGTGCAGGCGCTCGTCGAAATCCGGCCCACCGTGATAGCCGCCGTGCCGCGATTTTTCGAGAAGTTGTACAGCCGAATCCTGGAACAGGGCCACGCGTGCCAAGGATTCAAGAGAAAGCTTTTCAATTGGTCGCTCGCGGTCGCCAGGGAGGCGGTGCCGTGGCGAGCGTATCGCGAGGCCGCTCCGTTCAAATTGCAGATGCGTTGGGCGCTCGCGAATTTCCTGATCTACGGAAAGATTCGCGCCGGCGTGGGGGGCTGCCTTCGCCTTGTTTTTTCGGGAGGCGCGCCGCTCTCGAAGGAACTAACGGAAATTCTCTGGGCGTTTGGGCTGCCTGTTTATCAGGGCTACGGCCTCACCGAGACCTCGCCCGTTGCCACCAACAACTATCCGAAAAATCGCGTCGGCAGCGTGGGACGGGCGATTCCGAACGTCGAGATTCGCATCGCGGCCGACGGCGAGATTCAGGTTCACGGCCCATGCGTAATGAAGGGCTATTACGAGAAGCCGGAAGAGACGCGGGCGGTCCTGGCCAACGACGGCTGGTTATCTACCGGAGATATCGGCCACCTGGAT
>Ga0209415_10009404_pt1 | contig 16793 bp, 10 predicted proteins | sample PeaSoiSIISIP2007_FD_187696 | JGI IMG/M metagenome (GOLD analysis project Ga0209415, IMG submission 187696) | Peat soil microbial communities from Weissenstadt, Germany - SII-SIP-2007 (SPAdes) (version 2) | ecosystem: Environmental > Terrestrial > Soil > Wetlands > Peat | place: Germany... | reverse complement strand
GCTGCTCATCGCCAAGCTCATCGATTGGCGTAATCGCTGGTCACGAGTCCCGTCACCTATCCGCTGAACCTCTTAGCCGACCTGTACGCCGTAGAACGGGAGCGGCCGGCCAGTCGGAATGGTGCGAGCCCCGGCATGGGCATGACTGCTTCCCAGGGCAGTGGGGTTCGTCGGCCCGTCCGATCGCCCAGAACCGCTGGCGGCACCCGAGACCACCGCCACACCAAACGGGTAGCTGAACGGGCTTACCGAGTGCGTTCCGTGGTGCACGACCGTCAGGTTATTGCTGGCACCATTGGCGACGAAGAGCCAGCCGGGCACGAGACCCAAGGCGTCAGGGTAGCCACCGGTCGGAAGGACTCGCACAACGCTGAGGGAGGGGATTGAGAGTTCCAGGACATCAGCGGAGCCGGCGGCAGCGACGTAGGCGTCCTTCCCGTTCTGGCCGATGGTGATGGCAGTCGGGGTGCAGCCGGGGTCACCCATCTTGGAGCAGTGCAGCGGGACGGCCGCTCCCACGCTTCTGCTCACCAGACTGATCGGAATCACGGTGGAGTTCGTAGTGTCGAGAACGTAGGCGGTCGCACCGTTCTTGCTGATGGCGATGGCCCGAGGGGATGTGCCCGGGAGCGGGATCGGAGACTCCTCTTGGGGTGGCGATGTCGCCAGGTTCACAGGGGTCACCTCAGCGGATCCGAAAGCCGCCACGTAAGCCGTCTTGCCGTCCGATGAGATGGCGAGCGACTCGGGGTTGAGGCCTACCTCAATCGGAGCGGAGACCTTGCGGCTGGCGAGGTCGATCACCACGACCTGGTGGCCGGGATGCGCGGGAGTGCCCTCGAGCGTGACCACGGCCACCTGGCTGTCGACGGCGATGGCCATGGGTCCTGTCCCAACCCTGATCGGCCGGCCGGCCTTCCGGGTTCCGAGGATGAGCGGAGTGACGGTGTGAGAAGGCTCGTTGAAGAAGCCGTAGTTGGCGACGTACGCCATCGTCATGTCGGGTGTCAGGGCGATGCCCACGGGACCGTTGGCGACCCGGATCGTGCCTGCGATCGCGGTGCCGGAGACAACGGTGACCGTATCCGATTGGCTGTTTGTGACATAGGTCGTCGGAGTCGAGGCGGCCGATGCCTGACCGGCGGCGCTCCAGCTGGCTGAGACAGGTCCGACGGTGCCCAGGAGCCCGGCCACCGCAACGATGAAGCACCTGATGGCCCTCGGCATCGCCCGCAGACTGGTCCCTGAATCTACGTCGGCTCCACTCGTCACCTTCGGAACTCGTGCGGTCTCGTTCATCGAATCCATTCTTCTCCACCCCCTGGATCAGTCTGCCAGGCACTGGAGTACTAACGGAAACGCGAGCGATAACGGCGCCGGGCGTAACCATCGGAGGCCGGCGTGATCCTGGGCGGGCCGTTAAGGTCGCCGCCAGCCGTGGCGGGGGCCATCTGCCAGTTTGGAGCGGGTGATCTGCGCAACTTCAGGAGGTGGCGGGCGCTCCATCTTTCGGAGTTCGTCACGTCGGAGATCCTCTACATTGTTCAAGACAAAGGAGGCCAGCTGGTCGATCGTGACGGTTGGCACGGTGCACGCGAACGCTGAGTCGGTCACGCGATGGTGGCTCGCCTCAGACCGAGGGACTGAGTATCTCGCGACGGTCAAGGCGAGGAGTGCACTGGATCTGGCACAAACAGAATCGACGGAGGAAGGGATCCGGGTACAGGATCTCCGTTACCGAACGAAGCAAGGTTGGGACTTTCATCATCGGTTGGAGATGCAGGTCGGAATGCCTTTACGCAGCGGCGATCGGTTCGTTGCCGAGGGCCGGGATGTCCTAACCACACGTTCAGGAGCCCAGCACTTCACAGTCACGTGCGCTTCAGTCCTTGAGTTCCTGGAGAAGGGTCCGGAAGAAACCCAGGTCTCGGTCACTCATGAGCACACGATGACCGGTGGAACGTGGGGTCAGCGGCGCTACCGTCGCAGCAACGACCACACGGTTCACAATCGTTCGTTTATCAACATGGTCGGTCGAATGATCCTGGACGGGCGGTCACGTCGCCGCCAGGCGTGAATGGCCGTCGCAGCACCACTGGACTTCCATCCGAGTCCGGGTGATCCCGTCTGGGGCGGTAGTCCGAGGGGCCGAGCGGCCGAGCGGCGAGGCCATCCTGCCCCCGGCAATCCTGAGCGGTGGAGCCTGGGCCGCGGATCCTCCTAGACCGACACCCGTGGTCGATTGGGCGCCTCGGTCAGCGCCTATCCGCGGGCCTCTTCATGATCTCTTCAGGTTTCGCAGCCAGGCTGGCTGCACGAGCCTTGGCGCTTCGGAAGGAGCGAAGAGGGCTGGGTGACCTTTGACCGCGGCTGCTGAAGACGGGAGGGTTGAGATGCGGAGCGAACACGTTTTCATGCGAATCGCAGGGTGGAATCGAAGGGCGCGGCGAGATGACTCAGGTGCGCGGAGACTGTCTGAGACGGTTACCATGCGGACCACGGGGGTCGACGGAGCGCCCGTCACCTCGGGAGGTCACCGATGATCCGACGTCCGTTTGGCGCCGCGGCTCTCGTGCTCGTCGGCGCCACCGCGCTGGTCGCCCCGGCGGGAGTCGCCGGGGCGACAACCGGCACGATCGCGCTGACGATCCCGGCGGGCCTCGCCTACTCGCTGATCGGCCACGCGTGCACGCCCGTGCAGGAGATCGTGACCGCCGAGGGCTTCGACCCGACGACCGGCTTCTCGACCGCCAACGTGGCCATGTACACCACCTGCAGCGGGAGCGGCAAAGGTGGCGGGGGACACGCCACCTACTCCGCCACCAGCGGAGCCATGTGGGACGACGCCGGCACCCTCTACTCGCTTGAGCCGCTGTACTCGAACCCGAGCACCGGTCCGACCTTCACCGCGTACGACTCCTACGGAAATGAGGAGTACCAGTCGGGCTGGAACACGGACCTCCAGTGGGCGGCCGGGTTCGTCCCGATCCCGCGCGTGACGGGACTGTCGGTGACCGCTGGCTCGACTGCCGGCGGTGAGGCCGAGACCATCTCCGGGTCAGGCTTCACCAACGCGACGACGGTCGATTTCGGCTCGACGTCAGTGTCCTTCACCGTGGTCAACGACAACACGATCGCCGTCACCACGCCGCAAGACGCAGTGACCGCCAACCCCACCGTCGACGTGACCGTCTCCTCGTCGGAGGGGACGAGCTCGACCTCGACGGCCGACCAGTTCACCTACACCCTCCCCACGGTTACAGGTCTTTCAGTAACCGACGGACCGGCCACCGGTGGGACGTCGCTGACGATCAGCGGAGTCGGATTCCTCGGGGCCACCGCGGTAGATGTGGGCACCGTCGCGGTGTCGACCTTCACCGTGGTCAACGACACCACGATCACCGCCACCACGGCTGCCGACACGGCGATCACCGACAACGCGACCCTCGACGTGTCGGTCACCTCGACAGCCGGGACCGGCGCCACCTCGCCTTCCGACCAGTTCACCTACGTCGTGCCCCCGCGGATCACGGCGGTCACCCCGTCGTCAGGACCGATCGCCGGCGGGACCACTATCACCATCACGGGCGCGAACTTGGCCTACGGGACCCAGCTGATGATCTCGGAAGACCCGGTTCCCTTCTCGTACAACCCGGACGGGTCCATCTCGGCCGTGACACCCCCGGGCGAGGCCTACGAGTCGATGCCCGTGACCCTCACCACGGTGGGCGGCACGAACGACGGCGGCGGCGCGGCCCAGTTCACCTACACCCAGGGCACGCCCTCCGTCGCGGTGTCGCCTAACAGCGGCCCGGCCAGCGCACTCACCGGTGTCTACGTCTACGGATCCGACTTCGTGCCCGGCGAGAAGCTCACGGTCACCTACGCCACGAACGTCGGCACAGGCAAGATCACGTTGTGCAAGACGGTGGCTGACACAGTCGGCAACTTCTCATGCTCGGGCACGGTCAAGGCCAAGAAGGTCGGCCCGCTCGGTGACCACATCGTGGCGGTCACCGGGAAGCACGGCAAGATCACGGACATCGCTACGGGGATCTTCACTCTGACCTGATCGGCACGCTCCATCCCAGCTGACCGAGTGGCGTCATGCGCGGATCAGGGCGATCGCGAACGTTCCCCATCGTCGGTACCGCCACGCTTGTGGTTTTGACAGTGACCAAGATGGGAACTCATCGGTCGAGACGTCAGCGCCTGGACGTCGACCATGGCTGATGGCAGGCCCTTATTCGCACATTGGTCAGTTGCCGTAGATTCGAAGCCACCACGGGGGCGCTCATCGACGTGGTGCTTCTGGGACCGCCGTCCGGGGCCTCCTAAGGTTGGGGGATGCGTCCACGGCGACCCCTGCTCGTGTCCTCGGCTTTGGCCATCCTGATCGTCGCCGGGGGTTGCAGCGGTCCGGCGAGCCACGCGACGACCACTACAACCTCACACGGGGCCGGCACCACCGATGTGTCGACCCCGGCCTTCGTGGCCAGAACGGTTCCGGATTCTCCGGTCGGGGCCCAGCTCGCCTGGATCCTCAGCGCCGTGAAGGCTCTGCCGTTGACGCCGTCGGTCGTCGACGCCCATTTCGACTCCTCCTTCTTGACACAGGTCAGCACCGGCGAGCTCAATACCGTCTTCGGGGAGTTCCAGTCGTCCTCGGGAGTGACTCTGATCGGCATCCTCTCGGAGTCCCCGACGTCGCTCAAAGCACTGGTGACGCTGGGCGGGACCAAGGTAGCGGTGACCATGGCGGTCGACACCGCCGGACTCGTCAGCGGTCTGCTCCTGGCGCCGGTGCCGCCTCCCGCACCCACGAGTTGGGCCCAGCTCGACCGTGAGCTGGCCGCCGTCGCACCCGACACCAGCTTTCTGGCGGCACGGGTGTCACCGGCCGGGACCTGTACCACGATTCACCGGGTGGCGTCCTCCACGCCACACCCGCTGGCGTCGATGTTCAAACTCTTCGTCCTCGGTGCGCTCGCCCATCAGATCGCGGCGGGACGCGTCTCGTGGACGCAGGAGCTCACCGTCCAGAGCGCTCTCAAGAGCATCGGGAGCGTGGCGTCCTCGCTCCAGTTCAGTCCGGTGGGGACGCAGGTGTCGGTGCAGGAGACGGCCACCAAGATGATCTCCATCAGCGACAACACGGCCGCCGACATGTTGATCAACCTGGTCGGCCGGGCCGCCGTGGAGGCGCAGGTCCACCAGTGGACGGGGAGCACCACTCTGGACAACCCGTTTCTCACCACCCGGGAGATGTTCCTCCTGCACTACGTCGATTTCCCCACTCTGGCGGACCGCTACCTGGCCCTGGCGCCCGACCGGCGTCCCGCCTTCCTCGCCTCGTCCGTCGACCCTCTGTCGCTCGATGAGATCCGGGCGTCGACCGGGCCCCGCGACGTCGACACCATCGAATGGGCGGCGTCGGCGTCGGACCTCTGCCACGCGTGGGCGGGCTTGCAGCGTCTCGCCGCGCAATCCCGCCTGGCCCCGATCGCCACCGTCCTCTCGGTCAACGACGGGGGGATCGGCCTGGACCGGGGGCGGTGGCCGACCGTCTGGTTCAAGGGTGGTTCCGAACCGGGGGTGCTGACGGTGGGCTTCCTGGCCAAGAACAGACAGGGCCAGACCTTCGTCGTGGTGGCCCTCACGGACGATCCGACACGGGCGTTGCCCCCGACGGCCACGGCGGACGTGATCGCCCTGGCCAAGGGGGCCTTCGCCCTGGTCCGCTAGCTCAGTGGTGTCACGTCGAGAGTCAGGAGGTCGGTGGCCAGAACCACCTGGCCGTCGAAATGGGCGGCGGCCTGGTCGAGCCACTCCTGCTCGGTTCCGGGTGCCGGTGCCGGCACCAGATGGGTGAGGACGAGGGTGCGGACGCCGTTGCGGGCCGCCGTCCGGGCGGCGTCGGGCACCGACGAGTGGTAGTCGAGCACATCGGTGAGCCGGGGCAGGCCGAACTGTTCGATCAGATCGCGCCGCACGACGGTGTGCACCAGCATGTCGGCCCCGGCACACAGGTCGTCGAGCCCCGCACAGGGCACCGTGTCCCCGGCGATGACCACGGACCGCCCTCCGTCGTCGACGCGGAACCCGACGGTGGGCCGGACCGGCGCGTGATCGGTGGGGGCGGCCGTCACCCGCACGGTACCTTCGTCGAAGATGACCCCGGCGTCGACCTCGACCACGGTGGCGGCCGGTCGCCACCGGAGGTCCCCATGGTGGGCGAGGCGGTAGCCGATGTCGGGCTCGAGCATCGCTTCGGTGGCCCGCAGCAGGGCGGCGGCCCCGGCCGGGCCGAACACCGGTAGCGGACTGGGTGCGAACGACGTCACCCACCGCATGGTGAAGACGTCGTTCAGATCGGTGATGTGATCGCTGTGGAGATGCGTCAGGTACAACGCCCGGAAAGCCCCGGCACCCGAACCGGCGGCGGCGGCGCGCATCAGGACGCCGCGCCCGCAGTCGAAGAGCAGGTCCCCGACGTCGGTCCGGACCAGCGTCGACGGCCCGGCACGTGCCGGATCGGGCAGCGGGCTACCGCTGCCCAGGATGATCACCTGCATGACCCTCCTCGCGTCAGGCTGGCGGCGTGGGCACGACGTCAGCGGGTCACGGTCAGCTCGTCGAGCTCGGGCGCTTGCCCACCTGTCGACCCGGTGATGTGGACGGCGACGTAGCGGGCCCGGGTGGCCGGAAAATGCAGCACGTCCGTCGTGCCGTCCGATCTTCCGGTCACCTTCGCCACCATGCGCCAGGTATGACCGTCGAGCGAGACCTCCAGGTCGTACGTACCGGCCCGGAGCGTCAGCACCGGACCGGGGGGTGGCGGCTGCGTGGGGGTGGGCGCCGGAGGCCACTTCCGGCCCCACCGCACGGTGGCGGTGCTCACCGTCCGGATGCCTCCCGGAAGGGGGACGGTCAGCGTGGCCGGGAGGGTGGCCGGTTCCCAGCCGGTGGCCGGACTGCCGTCGACCGCAGCCAGGGCGGGGGCGCCGGGCTGCGATGACGTGGCGAAGGCTTTCCCACAGCGCACGGTGTCACCGGTGCCCGCGAGGTCGGGGCGTCGGGTGTTGACGGTGAGGGTCTTTCCCGTTCCGATCGTGCGGACACGCCCACCGGTGTCCAGGGGCAGTGCGGCACCGCTCGTCAGGGTCACCGCCGTGGTGCGCGGGCCGATGGCCACGGTGAAGCGACGGCCGTGCCACGCCAGGTCGTGCAGGACGACCCCGCTCAGATCACCGGTGAGGCTGGGGGCGAGGTGGACGGCGGCGGCATTCCACCGCAGGCCCGAGTACCCGTAGAGGAACTCCTGGAGGAACCCGCCGATGCCCGTCATGAAGGTGAAGGCCCCGCCGCCCCTGGTCTCCGAGAACTGGTCGAAGAGATCACGGACGAACGGATCCACGCTGCGCTCGGTGAACACGTAGCTGGAGCACCCCGGGGTGCCCAGGGCGGAGCTGTCGATCGAAGCCACCGAGTCGCTCATCGACGGACCCCCGGGATCGGTGCGGGGCACGTAGTAGTCGAGGTTGCCCTGCTCCAGTTTCGGCGGGAGCGGGTAGTCCCAGGGGTATTCCAGCAGCGTGGCGTCGGCCTGCTTGACCAATTGACCGTCGTAGCCGGCGAACTCCGGTTGGTATCCGAGCGCAGCGCCGGCGGGCACGGTGATCCGTGCTGCGATCTGCGACCACGTCGCCGGCACGGTGCGACCGAGAACCCGGGCCGCCGTCACGGCGTTCAGCAACGTCTCCTTGGCCGCCACGTCGGTGTAGATCTCGTTGTCGACATCCGGGTTCTCCTCGTCGGGGCCGGTGATCCCGTCGATGTCATCGGTGCCACCCGTTCCCGGCGAGACCCGCGACGCCCAGAAGGCGGCCGCCCGGGAGATCACCGGCCAGCCCCGCTGCGCCAACCATCTCTCGTCCCCCGTGGCCAGGTAGTACTGCCACTGCGCCAGTGCGATGTCCGCCGTCACGTGCTGTTCGTAGAGGCCCTCGCTGAACAGCGACACCGGCGGCGGGATCTGTTCGCTGCCGTCGAGGGCGCTCTCCCAGGGGTAACGGGCGCCCTGGTAGCCGGTCGCTACGGCGTGGTCCTCGGCCGCCGTCAACCGCCGGTACCTGTAGGCGTTCATGCCGGCCGCCAGGTCGGGATGCTGCGCCAGGAGCGCCGGGTACATCCACGTCTCGGCGTCCCAGAAGATGTGCCCGTTGTAGCTGTTGGAGGAGAGTCCGGCCGGTGAGATGCTCCAGTCGACGCCGTCGCGGGTGCTCGACCACAGGTAGAACTCGCTGGCGTTCACCTCAGACGCCAGCGTGGGATCGCCGAGCACGTCGATCCGACCCGACCACAGGGTGGCCCAGGCGGCGTCGTTCGCCTTCATGAGGGCGCTGAAGCCGGCGGCGGCGGCGGTGCGCGCCTGGTTCTGGGCCTCACCGACGGGATCGCCGCCTCCCTGGGAGCTCACCACGCCCACGTACTTGGTGAGGGTGTAGGTGCGCCCGGCGGCGACCGGGAACGTCAGCTGCTGGCCGACGCTCTGATCCGTGGCCCCGTCGACCCGGGCCGTCGTGGCCCTCACGTCGTCACTGGTGCCCAGTTGGCTGGCGATGGCGGCGGTTACCCCGGTGCCCACGGTCCGCACGCTGACCCAGTCGCGAGGGGTGCCGGGCGCCCAGCCCTTGTTGACCTGCGTGCTCAGCGTCGCCGCTGAGCCGTCGATGACGTCGGCCACGGAGGCCGTTCCGGACCAGCGCGGGGTCATGGTCAGCCGGACCAGTCCGACATCCGGCCGGGCACGGTCGGTCAGGACCTCGAAGGACAGGTCGGTGACGTGTCCGTCGGGAGCGGTCCAGCGGGCCCGCGTGGCGACCACACCGGTCCGCAGATCGAGCGACTGCCGCCAGTCGTCGGTGCGCCCACGAGAGGGCGTGAACGCCTGTCCCCCGTCGGAGAAGGTGAGTGTGGACCAGGTCGGGATGTTGGAACGCTGCTGCACGGCGCCGGGGGGCTGGGCGTAGAAACCGGCCAGTTCGGACGGGGTGGGCACCGTTCCCCCCTCGTACCCCTGACCCTCGGGCGGGACCCGGACACCGAGCTCGCCGTTGCCCGTGAACGTGGGGGCGTACCTCGATCCCGTGTTGGTCGCCGTGAGGAGATAGGAGCCGGTTCCGCCGACCGGATCGGCGCCGGCGCTGTCGGCGCCCGACGCTCCTGTCGGCTGGACTGCGACCACGGCTCCACCCACCAGGCAGAGACAGAGGACGCCGGCGCCGAGAGTCACGCCCACCTGAGAACGTCGCACCCCGGCCTCCTCGCTCATCCCTCGGAGCAGCAACTCTACGCAGAACGGTCAGCTCGACAAGACCCGGGAGTCTTGGACGGCAACCGGGCGGCCGCCCCGCCAGCGCCGCCGGCGCCGATGCGTCGGGCGCGTCCTTCCGTTCAGAGCGACACCACAGAGCCCGTCGCCAGCCGGAGCCCGTACATGTGCGGGGGTCGGTACTTCTCGCACGCGCTCATCTGGACGGTGTCACCGAGCGGGATGTACGCCGAGGTGCCACCGGTGACGGTGCCGGTGTCGGCGTAGGCGGTGAACCCCTTCGGACAGGTCCCTGATCGGACGACGGTCAACGAGACGATCGTCGTCGCCCCGTCACTCCACTTCCACGTGTCCGTCGTCGGGCCACCGACCTTCGTCAGATCGGTACCCCGACCGGAGAGGGTCTTCTCGGCCCCCGGCGGCGTGCAGCTCTCCACGTAGAACTTGTACGCGCCACTGGCGATACCTTTGAATTTGCCGCAGGTCACGCTGGAGGTCGCCCAGGCGGGAGTGGACCCGACGACTGTGGCCACCGATGCCGGTACGGAGACCGCCACCACGCCTGCTACCACCAAGATCGAACGACGCAACACATCCCACCTCCTCGCCGGATCCGCCCCACGACAAATGCTAACCACGCGCCGGACCCGCTGCCTCGGTGCGTCATCGGACCGACCAGGCCGGCCCCCTCCCCCGGCGTCGTCACGAGGTGATCCGGTACACCGTGCCGCAGCCCAGGACGCCACCCGGACCACCGTCCGAGCAGGTGTGCGACCTCCCTCCCGACCTCGTTGTGCCGACGAGGTCACCGCTCGTCTCTTGGACGACGCCCGACCACTGCGGTTCGGCGCCGTCCGACGGTGGACCGGCGAAGCGGTAGACGACCCGGAACGCGTAGGACGAGCCGGCCGGCTCCAACTCGAACACCGTTCCGCACCCGATGCCGGAGCAGCCCTGCCCGCCGATATCGGCCGTGCCGAACAGGGCCCCCGTGGTCGTCCGGAGAAGGGGTGCCTCGGGCAGTACGCCGGCGGATCTGCGGGTGAAGGCATGCAGCACGCTCTCCTGGTAACCGCGGCCGGACGGGGTGAGCGAGAAGACGGTCCCAGCGCTCCCGACGCCTCCGCCGTACTCGGTGGTGCCGTAGATCACGCCGCTGGAGTCCACGGTCAAAGCGGCATAGGGATTGGCGCCGTCGGTCCCGCCACGGAAGTTGTACACATCGGCGTAGACGGGCCCGGTGCGTCGCAACCGAACGCTGAAGACCGATCCGTCCTGATTCACCTCGCTGAAGCCGTAGAGCGTCCCGTACAGCGTTCCGTCGTTGCTTCTGGTCAGACCGGCCTGCGGCTGACCGGTGTCGTCGGCGAAGCTGTGCAACACCTTCTCGGTGTATCCGCCGGGGGACGGCTCCACCTCGAAGACGACCCCCTCACCGGAGGCGCCACCGAACTGGGTGACGCCGAAGATGTCGCCTTCCGGGTCCATCGCAGGCGCCCCGATCGGCTCCTGGCCGTCGGAGTAACCGGTGAAGCTGTAGAGGACCATCTCCGTGTAGCCGGATTTGGACGGCACCAGCTCGAAGACGGTGCCCGCGTCGTGGGTACCCCCGAGGGAGGTCGCCCCGAAAAGTTCTCCGTGGGGCCCGGCGACGACCTTCCCGGCCGGCTTGGCGCCGTCCGTCCCGTTGAAGCTGAAGAGGAGCCGCTCGGTGTAGCGGGATCCGTCCGGCGTCAAGGCGAACACGCATCCGCCGCCGTAAAGACCGCCGAACACTGTGGATCCGTACAGGACGCCACCCGGACCGACGCTCACACCGGACAGCGGGCCAGCCCCGTTTGGTCCCGCGAAGCTATAGAGCGGGTGCTCCGAACGGATCTGTGCCGACGCGGCCGCCCGAACCGGGGCCAGGCCGAGCCCCACCGTCATGACCACCGTGGCAACGACGGCGACCCTCGTCCGAGCTGACTCGCCGGTCCGGCGCATCAGCGATCCCCCGTTCCGTCGACGTCGCTCACACTAGCGACCTCCGCAGCTAGCCCACGACGGAGAGCAACGCCACCCCGCAGCACGGCGTCGAGAACACGCGCCGCTGACCGTCCCCCACGTTGTAGGCGCTCACAGAGCCGGCCGCCGAAGCGGAGATCACCCAGGAGCTGTCGGGTAACCATGCCACCCGCGACCGGTCGTCGGGCTCCGGACGACACTGCCCCCCGTGGGACCGGAGGTGGCGACGAGGAGCAGTCCCCCGGCGACGCCGCTGATGGGGCTGAACCCCGCAGGAACCCGGCAGAGGGAGCTGCGGTAGCGACCGGCGACTCGCACCTCCCGGACCGTCATGGGCCCCTCCCGCCCGGTCGCCGTGATCGTCACGAGCCAGACCCGCCCCGGCGTGGCAGAGGGCACCACGTCGCTCGAGGGCCCCAGCAACCGGGGCGATCCCCGCCGAAGGCACTTCGTCTCTATGACGAGCTCTGCCTCCTACCGCCGGCCCGTGTCGACTCGGACTCCGGCTACCGCTTCTACGAGGCGGGGCAGTTGGAGCAGGCGCGGCTGGTGGCGGCGCTTCGCCGTATCGGAGTTCCGTTGACCGAGATCAAGGTGATCGGCGGCGGCGTTGCCCACCAGCCGGGGCTCCAGATGTCAACCGCCTAACCGCTAAGAGCGTGAGTAGGGTGGCGGCGGTATCGAAGGAGGCGCCGGATGAGGACTCCCGGTAGGGCAGCCTCGTTGGCAGCCGTGGCCCTGATCACGGTGATGACGGCGGGAGCTGCCGCGCTGAGCGCTGCGACGGGGCCAGGATCATCGACAGTTCGCTCGGCTCCTCCCCGACGAGGCACGGTATCCGCCCCGACCACCTCATCCACCGAGGCACCTCTGACGACGTCCCCCTTGGTCCCCCCAACTCCCTCTGACCCGCCGCCACCGGGACCTGTCAGGGTCAACAGTGCAGCTTGGGGAGGTCACGGCGAACTGGCCTTCGTCTCGAGCGGGCAGCTCGACGTCCTTTCCAACGTCGGGACCCTCACCGAGGTAACGGGACCGGATCGCGTCGGGTACGACAGCAACCCGGCGTGGTCTCCCGACGGCTCGTGGCTCGCCTTCCTACACACCGGCCCCGCCAACGGCTACGAGGTGCCCGCTCCCACGCTGTGGCTCGTAGAGGCCGGATCCACGGTCGCTCACGAGGTGACCCCGGACAACATCGGGATGTTTTCCTGGTCACCCAATGCGGCGGTCATCGCCTACACGGTCGAACCAGGGACAAACAGCATTTCTCCCAGTCCCAAGAATCTTTGGACCGACGTTCCAGGATCGGCGCCAGTCAATCTTCAAGTGGCAGATGCGGGCTTCGGTGTGGGCACCTTCGCATGGTCACCAGACGGTTCGAAGCTGGCCTATGACAACATCATCCCGGCACATCCGGCCACCTCTTCGTCCCCGTCGGTCTTGCCCACGGCGAGTATTGACGTCGTGGACGCCAGTGGGGGCTCTCAGGTCACGGCCTATGAACTGACGGAAACCGACCTCAGGCTGGCCGGCTGGTGGCCGTCGGGCGGCGGCCTGCTCTTCTGGGAGGACCCGGGATTCTCGGAATCAGCCGACGGGCTGATGCTCTACAGCTTGCGTTCCGACACCACCACGCCGGTGCCGCTCGTGACCACGCTCGTGGGTAGCACGTGGCTTTCCCCGGCGCCCACCAGCAACGCCGTTGCCGTCGTTGCCGGCGCGGGACGGACCATCTGGAGCCAGGGCCGCCACGTCGACATCTGCCGTTTTCCACAGACCAGATGCACCCCGGTGCCGGTCGAGGCCGGCACAGTGGCATTGGCACCGGGTTGGACTGCGTCCGGCGCACTCACGTTCTCGGTCGCCTCCGCCAGTGGGCCCTTCGGTCCTAAAGGAGACGCCTACTACTCACAGGGGTGGATGGCGCGTTGGGAGGCCACCAACACCCTGTGGACGCTCGTCGCCGGCGGACAGCCGAAGCGTCTCGCTTCAGCGCCGACGGGTGCCATGTTGGCAGCTCCGGGCGAACGGGGCAACGCACTGATCGTCGTGGCGAGCGACTCGCTGTGGATCATCGACCCGGACACGAACACATCGGTGCGCGTGGCCGGACCGCTCTACTCGACCACAGGTCCGAGCGGCTACTACGGAGAGGTTGACTGGAAGGGCACGTTCTCGTGGTCGCTGGCGTCCGGGATTCGGCAAGGAACTGCTCAGCTGTTGGGCCAGGCTCTGGCCGGTCCCGAATCACAGGTGCCGTAGCAACAGCACACTGCCCTAGCCCTCTGGATCGAGACAGACGCCAATCCCTGGCTCAGAGACGCATCAACGAAACCGCCTCTCACCGTGATAACGGCCCGTGGCGCGCCTGGACCCGACAGTGTCAACGAGGCCTAACAGGTGTTCGTCTGCGTCACCGTCGTTAATCCCGCCCCGGTGGGTATGTACGGATCGGACCAAGCGCCGTCAGCGAACCGGTCGCTCATCCACTGGATGATGTCATCCTCTGACGGCGAGTTCACGTAAGCGGCGTCATCGCTACCGTTCGGGTCCAATGGTCCAACGGGCGTACCCATGATGCTCACATGGTCGAGACCGGCGTACACCCACCGTTCCAGATGTTGTGGCGGACTCAACGAACACAACGCGAGCGCCAGGCTCGCACTGGTGGAAGTCGGGGCCGTGGTGTCCGCACTCCCGTGGACGAGCAGGACCGGCGCTGGGCCTGCCACGCTGAAGTCAGCTGGATCGCTCTGGTCAAGCAGACGTTGCCAGGCGGGCGGAATGCTCTCAGACAAGAAGAGCTGGTTGTAGGAGTAGTGCTCAGACAATGTCTCGAGGATGCCACTCAGGCAGTGCGGCTCTGTTCTGATCGTCTGACCGATGAGACTGATTCCCGTTTTCGTCAGCAATTGCTTGAGCGGTGCAGCCTTGCCACCGTAGGCACTGGAGACCCCTTCGGCCAGCATAAGAAGCAGCGGCCAATACTCAGAGTTCGCGGCCAGTGATGGATACAGGCTGGACACGACCTCGGCCCCGGGTGCCGTGGCGACCGTGCCCTTCAACGTGAGCTCGGGCGCGTAGGAGGCGGCAATGTCATTTACCCACAGCGCCGTCTGTCCTCCTTCGGACCAACCCCACACTTGGTAGTCCGATCCTGCGTTGGCCTCTGGCAGGTTCCGCGCTGCGCGCACGATGTCGATAACGTTTCGTGCCGCCTCCTCTCCGACGAAATATGGCAGAACCTTCTTCGACGTCGGACTCAGCGCGTTCTCATTCAGATAGTCAGAACTGGTGACCTCCCACCCTTGTGCAAGAAGATCGTTCACAAAAGGAACGTCGGTGAGGGGATCGAGCGAAGGCGCACAATTTCCGGTCATGCCATCAGTTGGGTGTCCCCAGCTGACGACTGGCCAACCGCCGGCAGGCGAAGTGCCCTCGGGCACGATTACCAAACCGGTGACTTTCACGGGTTTGTTCTTCGGCACGGACTCGGACCAGTACTCGACCTCGTAAGTCGTGCCGTTTATGCCTGGGGCATTGACGACCTGAGAGCTGATCAGCGTGCCCGGCGGCTCGGCGTGTCGACCTGACTTGTGAACCTGATGGGCCAGCGCCGTAGCAGGAACGGCGTTCACCAACAATGATGCCGTCACAAGGGTCGCCAACGAGACAACCACTGGTCTCAAGTTCCGAACGTACCGATTCGGCATTATGGGAACCTCCGCAGAACTTCCGCCAAATTTGTGCTCGCTCAGAATATAGTGACGGTCCTCTTCACGCTTCATCAATTGTGATGGGGAGATCTTCCACTCAGCTGCCCACAGCGCGCCCGGACCCTCGGACAAGAATGAGGGGTAACCGTCGCAAGACCGCCTTCAACCTTGGTGGATGGTGATGGGGCTAGATGGATTCGAACCAGCGATCTCAGCACTATCAGGACCGGTCAACCGATCACCACGGAGCCGGATGATCACGAAAAGCGAGGTCAACTCCCGTGCCGCGCGTCCTGAGACGGCATGGAGCGGACCTGCACGCGCGATATCCGCGCGATGGCGGGGAGTTCTCGAGCCCACCGGTGACCGCGCTCTACGCTCGTGAATACCGATCACCCGGCGGAACGGACAGCCAAGGATGGTTGAGAAGCCCACGGAAGGGTGGCTGGGACTAGGCGTGCGCCGTTCCCTGGCTCTCAAAGAGCATGGCGCGTTGGAGAGCCGCTTCCCGGAGTTCCTCAGGGATTTCGACTGGGCCGCCGAGGCTGCCCGCGTTGATCCCAGCCTGAGCGGCCTCCTCGACGATTCCGCCGACCAGGACGGCTAACTCAGGGGTTCGGTGAAACACCAACACACCGTGGTTCGCCAGAAGGACAGCGGGAACGCCCGGGGTGATCGAGGCACGGATGTTGGCCACCGCTCGATCGGAGCCTCGTGGCCCGTAGCCCGCCACCGGCACCCCGCTGGGCAGGCCGAACATAGCCAAGGCTTCGACCCAGCACCCGATCGGACGGTGCGCCACGGCGTAGGCGGTGGCGTACGGCGAATGCGTGTGCAGAACACAGCCGACATCGGAGTGGTCCGCGTACATCGCCGTATGCATGGCCACGACGGCGCCTTGGATGGGCGGCAGGTCGCCTTCCAGAAGGGTTCCGTCCAACCCGACCCGAACAACGGCGGACGGAGGGTGGTTCCGTAGCGACGGGCCCGCCGTGAAGTACATCTCCTCTGCTCCTGGGACCCGGAGGCTCACGTTGCCGTGTCCGTTGGCGGAGATTGCTCCGCTACTCACGACACGTTGAGCGACGTCGACGACCTGATCGACCAAGTCCTTGTCCATGACACCTCCGAGCTCCGGAACCCAACAAGATGTAATGAACGTTACCTGCAGCGCCCAGATCACCGACTCAGTGCCCATCTCGGAACGTCGGCCCCCCAGCCTGCGATCCACACCGAACGACAGATCTGGGTCGCCCGCTCTGGTACGTCCGAGCGGTGCCGTCCTCCCGTTCAGGAGTCGGTGGCCGCGTCTCAGACAAGGGGCTATTCGCTCATGTCGGGAACGCGGTCGTCACGTCTTCACGTCTCCCGGCGGGAGCCTGATGTTGGTCGCCAAGGCGTACCGAATCATGAATCGTCGCGATCGTGGATCTGCCCTCGTCCACCCGACCACAAGGCAGGATGTCTAGGTCCATACGACGACGGCCGGGAGAGCGCCTGGGACGATCCGGACCTCTTCTTCCCGGTGCGATGGCGCCGGACACCTTGATGGGCTCCTCGAAACCCCCCGCCTCGCGGATCGCCTCGCGATGAAAGCGCGATGCATGTCCAATCATCCGTCGTGGCGATGACCGCGAAAGTGCCTCTGCCATGGGAGAAGATGGTGGGGCTAGCTGGAATCGAACCAGCGACCTCAGCATTATCAGTGCTGCGCTCTAACCGGCTGAGCTATA
>Ga0209415_10009403_pt1 | contig 16794 bp, 9 predicted proteins | sample PeaSoiSIISIP2007_FD_187696 | JGI IMG/M metagenome (GOLD analysis project Ga0209415, IMG submission 187696) | Peat soil microbial communities from Weissenstadt, Germany - SII-SIP-2007 (SPAdes) (version 2) | ecosystem: Environmental > Terrestrial > Soil > Wetlands > Peat | place: Germany... | reverse complement strand
CCCGCCGTATTGATGAAGCACGCACGCGCCGCAGGTCCCGCACTTTTCCGCCCAAACTCCGCGTTCCTCGAGGATGCCGATAAAGGCCGTGTCCAGCCCCGCGTAAACCGGTTTGCCGGTGTAACGTTCCGCCAGGGCCTGAACGCCCGCGCCGCAACCCAGGGACAGAACGGCATCGTGGTTCTGGATCGTCTCAGCCGCCTGCTCGAGAAAGACGTTGTCGCACTGGCGCTCGATGGTCGCTTCTTCGACCTCCAGGGGAAGGCCTTTTAGTTTCGCCGCCATGCGCAGGGCGGAGGCGATGATGCTGACCTCACGCTGTCCGCCCGCCAGGCAGACGGTGACGCAGGTGCCGCAACCGAGCAAAAGGAGCTTCCGGTGGTTGGCCACTATGGCCAGCAGGTCGGGGATGGTTTTTCTTTGGGCGACGATCATGAGCGGTTCTCCGGTTTCGACGAGCCATTCCGTGGGATCGGATTGGGGCCGAGTTTGCGAACGGTTTGTACCATATCGGTAATGGCCTCGGCCAGCGGGCGAGCCATGGCGGCGGAAATGTTGACCATGCGGATGCGCTCCTTCTCGAGCCCGATCTCGAGCAGCAGGTCCCGGGTATAATTGACCCGGCGTTTGGCGCAGAGATTGCCCTCGACAAAATGGCAGCCGCCTTCGAGGCAGCCCGCCACCAGCACGCCGTCGGCGCCCTTTTCCAGGGCCTTCATGAAGTACTCCGTTTCCAGCCGGCCGGTGCAGGGGGTGCGGATGATGCGCACATTGGGCGGGTATTGAATGCGCATCGAGCCGGCCAAATCAGCGGAGGAATAGGCGCAGTAGTGGCAGCAAAAGGCCAGAATCCTGGGTTGAAAGGCGTTGGATTCCATGGCTCAAACGGTTTCCAGCAGCTCCTTTTCCCGGCGTTCGCTGCCGAACAGTTCGCCATCCTTGTCCGCGAACAATTGCCGGATCATGACCAGGAACTGGTCGGTTTCAAAATGATGCAGTTGGATGGCGCGGGCCGGGCACTCCGCGGCGCAGATCCCGCAGCCCATGCACTTGGCGGCCTCGATCTGGCCCTTGCCGTCCTGGTTGCAGAAAGGCGCGGAATAGGGACAGACCGTGACACAGGTCATGCAGGAGATGCATTTCTGTTGGTTGACGAATGAGACCTGGGCGCTGACGTCGAGTTGCGTTTTGGACAGCACCGTGGCGGCGCGGGCGGCGGCGGCGCGCGCCTGGGAGATGTTTTCGTCGATGAACTTCGGCGAATGGGCCAACCCGCAAAGAAAAACGCCTTCGGTCGCGAAATCCACCGGCCGCAACTTCATGTGGGCTTCCACATAGAACCCGTCCGCGTTGAGCGGCACTTTGAGCAGGTCGGAAAGGCGCCGGTTGTTTTTCAGGTCCGCTTCGATCCCGGTGCTGAGCACGAGATTATCGGCCTCAATCTCGAGCGGTTCGGGAAAGTCGGGGCTCTTCAGGCCAACCCTCAAGCCCTGATTGTCGCGCACCTCGGGTGGGGCCTCCGGGGTATAGCGGATAAAAACGACGCCCGCCTCGCGCGCCTGTTGGTAGTAAAGTTCCCGGAAACCGTAGGTCCGCAGGTCGCGGTAGAGCACGAACACGTTGGCCGCGGGGTCCTGTTTTTTGATCGCCAGGGCGTTCCTGACGGCCAGCGAGCAGCAGATGCGGCTGCAGAAGGGATGCTGGTCGTTGCGCGAGCCGACGCACTGGATCATGACGACGTTCTGGCCCTTGGCGGGATAGGTTTTGTCATGCAGCAGTTTTTCCAATTCAACCTGCGTCAAGACCCCCTCGGCGCGGCCGTATAAAAAGTCGGTGGTCTGGGCCTGACGCGCGCCCGTGGCGACGACGATGGCGCCGCCGGACACTTCAAGCTGTCTGCCCTCCTTGAGCAGCGCGAGATGGAATTTGCCGACGTGACCCTTGATCGTCGAGATTTCGGTTTCCAGATAGAGTTTGATGTTGGGATGGGTTTCCACCTGCCGGATGAGGGCGCCGGTGAACGGGGCGAGGTCAGGGTGCTCGAAGGTGCCGTGAATCTCGTGCAGGTTCCCCCCCAGACGTTTGGCTCGTTCCACCAGATGCACCGGGAAGCCCTGGTTCGCCAAAGCCAGGGCGGCAGTCATGCCACTCAAGCCTCCGCCGATGACCAAGCCGGTCTGGTCAACCGGGAGCGTCCCGCCTTCCAGCGGCGAGAGCCTCCGCGCTCGGGCGATGGACATCTTGACCAGTTCGACGGCTTTTTCGGTGGCGGATTGCGGCGCCGCCGAATGCACCCAGGAGCATTGGTCGCGAATATTGGCCATCTCGAACAGATGCGGATTCAAGCCGGCTTCGCGCAACGTTTCACGGAATAAAGGTTCGTGCGTCCTCGGGGTGCAGGAGGCCACCACCACGCGATTGAGGCGATGGTCACGGATGCAATCCTTGATGTTGGACAGGCTGGTATCGGAACAAGTGAACAGGGTGTGGGTCGCTAACACCACGTCCGGCTGGTTGGCGATACTCTTGACGACTCGCTCCACGTCCACGACGGAGCCGATGTTCATGCCGCAGTGACAGACAAAGACCCCCACGCGCGGCGCTTCATCGCTGACATCATGCTCGGCGGGATAACTCTTTTTAGTGATCAGCGTATTGCGGGCGGGCGCCAACAGCTCCATCGCCATGGACGCCGCGGCGCTGGCTTGGGTCACGGTTTCAGGAATGTCCTTGGGTTCCTGGAAGGCGCCGCCCACGAAGACCCCCGGCCGCGAGGTGGACAAGGGGGACAGCCGGTCGGTATGGCAGAAGCCAAACTCGTTAAGCCTTAGCGCGAGGCTGGCGGCGCGCTCGGCCGTAAAATCGGGCGGCTCCATGCCCACGGACAATACGATCAGGTCGAAATCTTTCTGTTGCAGCCGGCTCTCGGCATCCAGAAATTGAACGCGCAGGTCTTGGCTGCCGGGGAGCTGAATGATTCGCGACGGAATGCTTTTGACGAAATGAATGTGCTTCTGCGCCCTGGCCCGCTCGTAGTACTGGTCGAAATCTTTGCCGTGGGCGCGGATATCCATGTAAAAAATGGTCGCGTCCAGGCCCTCGACGTGATCGCCGGCAACCAGGGCTTGCTTGGTCGCCATCATGCAGCAGATGGACGAACAATAGGCGTGGCCGCCAGCCGAATCCCGCGAACCGACGCACTGAATCCAGGCGATGCGCTGCGCCCGCCGGCCATCGGAGAGGCGGACGACGTGTCCCTCGAACGGCCCCGCCGCCGAGAGCAGGCGCTCGAATTGAACGCTGGTCACGACGTTGGGATAGCGGCCATAGCCAAACTCGCCTTTTCGCCTGGCGTCGAACTCCTTGAAGCCGGGGGTCAGGATGACCGCGCCCACCTGCAGGGTGACCCTGCGCTCCTTCATCGCGTGGTCGATGGCGTGCTGCTGGCAAGTCTCGGCGCAGCGATTGCACTCCGAGCAAAGCGCGCAGTTAAGACAACGCTCGGCCTCCGCCAGCGCTTGCTCCTCGCTCAGTCCCCTTTCAACCTCCTCGAAGCTCCTCAGCCGATCGGCCGGCGCCAATTCCTCGGCTCGGGGCCGGGCCTTTTTCACTATGGTCCCGGTCACGGGCAGCAGCTCGTCGGGCATCGGATTTACGGTGCTCTCAAAACGGCCGGCCAGCAGGTCCCTGCCGGCCAAATAGCGTTGGATGGATTCAGCAGCCCGTTTGCCGGCCGCGACCGCATCGATCACCGACGCCGGGCCGGACGCATTGTCACCGCCGGCGAAGAGGCCCTCGAGGGAGGTTTGCGCGGTGATGGGATCGACCCGAAAGCAGCCGCGCTCGCTTTGAGCCCTGATATGCCCGAGCAAGTGCTCATCCACCATCTGGCCGATGGCCACGATGATCTGGTCGGCATCGAGAGTCGCCAGATCGTTCTCGTCAAAGGCGGGACTGAAGCGTTTCTGCTCGTCAAAGACCCGGGTGCAGCGTTTGAGCTCGAGGCCGGTCACGGTGCCGTTGCCCATGATGCGCTTGGGTCCCCAGCCGTTGTGGATCGTGATGTTTTCGGCCAGCGTGGCTTCGATTTCTTCCTTATAGGCGGGCATTTCCCCGCGCTGCTCCAGGCAGACCATCTCGACCGTCCGGGCGCCCAGGCGCAGCGCCGTCCGGGCCACGTCGATCGCGACGTTGCCCCCGCCGATCACCAAGACCCGGTCTTTGACTGCCGGCTTCCCGGCCGAGGCCGCGTCCCTGAGAAATTCGACGCCGTGAAGCACCCCGTTGATTTGCTCGCCTTCGAGGCGGAGCCGGCGGCTCTTCTGGGCGCCGGCGCTAAGGAACACCGCATGGTAATCATGCCGGAGCGTTTCAAAGGCGAGGTCCAGGCCGACGCGGCAGTTATAGACGAACTTGACGCCCTTGCGGCGGATGAGTTCGATTTCGTGGTCCAGGATTTTCTTCGGCAGCCGGTACTCGGGAATGCCCCAGCGGAGCATGCCGCCGCCGGCGCTCAGCGCTTCATGCACGGTGACGGCAAAACCCGCATCGGCGAGATCGGCCGCCGCGGTCAAGCCGGCCGGACCCGCGCCAATCACGGCCACCTTTTTGGCCTCGGGCGCGGGCGTTCTCTCTTCCGGCAGAGCCAATTCCCCCGCCTCGAGCATCTCGATTTCCTTATCGGAGGCGAAGCGTTTCAAGAGCCGGATGGCGATGGGATCGTCGGCCCTGCCGCGCGTGCAAACGGATTCGCAGGGATGGGTGCAAATCCGGCCGCAAATCGCGGAAAGCGGGTTTCTCTGGCGGACCAGGTTGACGGCCTTGAGATACTCTTTTTTCTTGATGAGCTGGACGTAGCCCTGGACGTTGACCCTGGCCGGACACTTGACCTTGCAGGGGGCGTGACCGTGCTTGAGAATGCCAAAGATGTTGGGTGTTGCCTGGGCGTAAAGCTTGGCGATGCCCTTTCGCGTGCCCAAACGGCGATTGAACTCGTCCGGTATGTCCACGGGGCAGACTTGCGTGCATTCACTGCAGCCGGTGCATTTGGTCTCGTCGACATACCGCGGATAGCGCCGGACGGTCGCATCGAAATGGCCCGGCCGGCCCTGCAAACCGGTGAGCTCCGAAAGCGTCAGGATCTCGACGTTCAAGTTTCGCGAGCATTCCACCAGCTTGGGGGAGACAATGCAGGTCGCGCAATCGCCGGTGGGAAAGGTCTTGTCCAGGTGGGCCATCATGCCGCCGATGGCGGCATCGCGCTCGACGAGATAGACCTTGAAACCGCTGTTGGCCAAATCCAGCGAGGCCTGCACGCCGGCGATGCCGCCGCCCTGCACCAGCACCGCGCCAACCATTTTGTCGTCGGACTCGCTCATGTCAGTTTGCCGCTACCCTTTCCAGGACCGTTGAGGCGGGAACCATCAGCTTGCGGAACCCGAGTTCATCGGGGCGAAGCCCAAGGCAAAGGCCAACGAGCTGGGTGATGTAAACGATGGGTATTCGATAGTTCCTGCCGGTCTGGCGGCTGATGTCCTGTTGGCGCAAATCCAGGTTGACCTGGCACATGGGGCAACTGACCGCAATACAATCAGCCCCCGCGCCGCCAGCCAGGTCGAGAATCGAATGGGTGAGCTGGACCACGACGTCCGTTCGCGAAAGCGATAACCCGCCTCCGCAACATTCGACCTTGCACGGCCATTCCAAGCTCTCGCCGCCGATCGCCTTGACCAACCGATCGAGGGACATCGGGTTTTCCGGATCATCGAATTTCAGGATCTTGGGTGGACGAACCAGGAGGCACCCATAGTAACAAGCCACCTTGAGGCCGTTGAGCGAACGTTTGCAGGCGCGGGAGACGGCCTGGAGTCCGACGTCGTCCAGGAGCACTTCCAGGAAATGCCGCACTCTGACCGAGCCGTCATAATCGCGCTCGAGCGCCTCGCTGACCTGCTTGCGGATGGCCGGGTGAGCCGCGATTTCGTGGTTGGCCACTTTCATGCGGTTGAAGCAGGCGGCGCAACTGACTACCATGTCCAGGTTCAGGTCCTGGACCTTGGCCATGTTGGCCGCGGGCAAGGACACGGCCAGGAAACGATCGGTCTGGTGGCCGGCAGTCGCGCCGCAGCACGTCCAGCCTTTGGGTTCGACCAGGTCAATGCCCAGGGCGCGCGCCACGGCCAGAGTGGATTGGTGCATGTCCCGGGCGGTGGATTCAGCCGAGCACCCTGGAAAATAGGCGTACCTCATGCTTGGGGTCCTCGGTTCTGTTTGGACTGCTTGAAAATGCGGCGCACCGTTTTCCGATCACCCCCGAGGGGAGGCAGCAAAGCGAGTTTCCCCTTCTTGAGCAGCGTGGGGAATTTCTCCGTGTCGTTCATCCAGGTCCGGGTGCCGAATTTGTAAGCGGCGACCATCCCGATTTCGTAGGTGCGGCCAAACATCTCGACCGTTTTCAGGAATGCCCGGTTAAACCGCGGCACGTCGCCGGCCGGTTTCGGCGCGCCTCGCTCCAAGGCGAGCTTGCGCAAGGCGTCCATCACCCCCGCGACATCGATCCCCATTGGGCAGCGAGTGGAACAGGTCTCACACGAGGCGCAGGCCCAGACGAGATCGCTCTCGAGCAGTTCGTTGCCCGCGCCCAAATGCAGTTGCCGCATCATTTCCGAAGGCCGGGACTTCGCCAGTTTGGCCACCGGACAGCCGCTCGAGCATTTCTTGCACTGGAAACAGACGCCCACGGCTGACCCGCAGATCCTTTCCACGGCGTCCTTTAGGCCGGGGCGGTTCGTTTTTTTCTTGATGGTGATCACCGGAGTTTGGGGGGGTGGGACCGCAATCTAAAAGCGGTTCAGGAGCGTCCTTATCTCATGGCGTTTTCGGACATCTTGGAGTTTCCGGCGGTCCTCGTCAATCTGATTCAGGCGCATATTGCAACGGTTATTTCGTAACGGCTCCTGGGTGGTTTTCATTTTTTTTATTTTTTTCAGCGCTTTTCCGCACCTTTCCGCGGTTTTTCCGCTCGCAGGCCCATTTTACCGGGGGTTTTTGGATTTGGGGTCTGCTTGGGCGGGCAGCCGGGGTCGATGTTTAGCTTGGAGCGCCGGGACTCCTGGTGCTTGGCGGTGTCGAGTGCGAGTTGGGCGCGCCTGAGGTCCAATCGCTGGGTGAGGGCCCAGAGGCGGGTCTCCTGGCGCTGGAGGGCAAGGCCCTCGAAGAAGGCTTGTGCGGCCTGGTGGACTTCGCCGGGGGTCCAGGCGGGGCTTGCGGAGCGGAGGTCCCGGACGAGCGCAGCAACGGAGTTGCTGTTTTGAGCGCACTCCTCGCGCAGGCGATAGCCTGGGAGCCAGCGGGCGAGGGCCCATCGGGAAACGGCGGTTCCCTGCGGGTGGCCAGGCGGTGAGATGGTGTCCCCGGGCTCGGGGGGCCAGCCGGGGTTGTTGAGCCACTCGACGGTTTCGCGCAGGGTATGCCGGGCAGCGTAGTCCGCGACGGCGGCCTGGCGGTCTTTTGAGAGGCGGTTGAGCTGGGAGCGTCCGTCGGGTTTACGGTTCATGGGGTTATGGGGTTTGGGGTCTGGCGGAACGTAACCGCCGCAAAGAACGCAGAGAACACAGAGAAGGGGTTTGGGGATAGGTTGCTCGCCGGCGCCTGGGCAGCGGGCAGGATCCCGCCGTCAGGTTGTCCAGGCGGTTGTGCATTGGCTCTCGAGCCTTGGAACCTGCGAGTTGTGTCGCATTCATATGCAATAGTTATGGCATAATTGGCGGGGGTGGGGCAAGTGCTCCATTGGCTGTATTGGCTATATTGGCTGTATTGGCTGTATTGGCTGTTTTTTGCTGAGACTCTCCTTGCGTCGTCTCCTACAGTTACGGGACGAGGCTCGTTTCGGCGACTTTGTCACTGGCCCTGCATTCGACGGCCGAGATCTGCGAAACGGCTTGACAAGGCGCTCGGCTTTTGCTGGGATACCACTGCAAGGAGCCAACGCAATGAACGGGCTGCCTGTTCCTGACCTGGCTTTTTCGCGCATCAAGTGCGTGCTGGCTTATGCGATCTACGGATAGCGCTGCCGGTCCTTTGGGGACTCGCGCTGGCTACGGCCCAGGCCCAGACCTACTCGGTGTTGCACCGATTCGGCGGGGGCGATGGTGGCAATCCGCGCGCCAGGCTGGTGCTGTCCGGCTCGACGCTTTATGGGACGACGTGGGGGGATAGCGGTCCGGGCAACGGCGTGATGTTCAAGGTGAACACGGACGGCTCGGGCTACTCGGTGCTCAGGCGGTTCAGCGGCGGGCCCGCGGACAGCTCTCATCCCCTGGGCCTGGTCCTGGCGGGCAGCACGCTGTATGGGACGGCTTCTGCTGGCGGCAGCTCGGGTGGTGGCGCGGTGTTCAAGGTGAACACGGACGGGTCGGGCTGCGCTGAACTCAAGAGCTTCACCGGCGAGGACGGGGACGGCGCGGATCCCTACGCAGGCTTGGTCTTGGCGGGCAGCACGCTATATGGGACGATGCCTTTTGGCGGCAGTTCGGGCGGTGGCGTGGTTTTCAAGGTGAACACGGACGGGTCAGGCTACGCCGTGCTCAAGGACTTCACGGGCACCGATGGCAGCAATTCCTTTGCGGGCCTGCTCCTGGCGGGCAGCACGCTCTACGGGACCACCTGCGGGGGCGGCGCTTCGAACCTCGGCGTGGTCTTCAAGCTGAACACGAACGGGTCGGGCTACGCGGTGCTCAAGAGCTTCACGGGCAGCGATGGCAGTAAACCGCAGGGGGACCTGGTCTTGGGAGGCGCCACGCTTTATGGGACGACGTCTGCCGGCGGCGCCCTGGATGATGGCGTGGTCTTCAGGGTCAACACGGACGGCTCGGGCTACGGGCTGCTTAGGAGCTTCACCTACGTGGATGGCGCTGGTCCGCAGGCGGGCCTGGTCCTGGTGGGCAGTGCGCTCTATGGGACGACCGCCGGTGGCGGCGATTCGGGTTTGGGCGTGGTCTTCCAGGTGAACACGGACGGCTCCGGCTACCTGGTGCTGAAGAACCTGGAGACCAGCGATGGGGCGGCTCCGCAAGCGGACCTGGTGTTTTCCGGGACGACGTTGTTTGGGAGCGCCTGTTATGAGGGCGGAAATCTCCCGGGCCTGGGTAACTGGGGCACGTTGTTCAGCGTATCGTTAGCGCCGGCTTTCCTCGAGGCTCCCCTGAGCCAAACGGTCTGGAGCGGCACGAATGTCGAGCTCACGGCACAGGCCACCGGCGCGCCGGTGCTGGCGTATCGGTGGTATTTCAACGGGCGTAGCGCTATCCGGGGCGCGACCAATGCGTACCTTGGGCTGAACGACATCCAGCGTTCACAATCGGGGGCTTACACGCTGGTGGTGACCAATCAGTTCGGAGCGGTCACGAGCGCGCGGGCGGTGCTCGAAGTCCTGGCCGTGGCCCCCCGCCTCGAGACGGCTCCCCTCAGCCAGGCCGCTGCGGTTGGAAGCAACGCCGTCTTCTCCGTCGCCGCCTCCGGCTCCCTCCCGTTGAGTTACCAGTGGTATGATAACGGCACCCATGCGATCCACGGGGCTGTCAACCCCAGCCTGCTGCTCACCAACCTCCAACTGGCCCAAGCCGGGGCTTACAGCGTCCGCGTCGCCAACCCCGTGGGCGCCGTGATCAGTTCGCCGGCTAAGCTCACGGTCTATGGCTTGGCGCCGACGCTCGTATCCCCTCCCTCGGGTAACAACGTTGGAGCGGGCGCCACGGTCGAGTTCAGCGTGGCCGCCGCCGGCTCTCCACCGCTCAGGTACCGATGGTTCGTCAGCGGGACCAATGCAATCGCCGGCGGGACCAACTCGCTCTTGCGCCTGGTCAATGTCCAGCCTTCCCAGACCGGCCTTTACAACGTGCGCGTGACCAACGCCTTCGGCGCGGTGACCAGTGCCCCGGTCCTGCTGAGCGTCGTTCCTGCGGGGGTCGTGGCCCACTCCACGGAGGCGGACCTGCGCCTGGCTATGGCGCAAGGGGGCAGAGTCACGTTCGCGGGCGATGGGACTATCACCCTGACGAACACGATCACCGTCGAGCTCAACACCGAGCTCGATGGCAGCGGCCACCAGGTGACCATCAGCGGCAACGGTGCGGTGCGCGTGTTCGCCGTCAATACCAACGTCAGTTTCACGGTGAGCAACCTGACCATCGCCGACGGCACGAGCGTGGGCGGTTCAGCCATCCTGAATCTGGGCGGCACCGTGAACCTGGCCGGAGTTACCTTCAACGCGAACACGGCGACCATCGGCTACAATTTCTTTGCGAGCACCAATGATGATCTGATCCCGCGCGCCGGTGGCGGGGCCATCTTCAATCGCGGCGGGACCGTGAACGCCACCAACTGCTCCTTCGCGGACAACGCTGCGTGGACCCCGCCGCCGTTTTGGGACGTGGACTTGCAGGTCCGGGTGAACGGCGGGGCCATCCGCAATGAGTCCGGGCAGGTGGCGCTTTACTCGTGCGCTTTCACGGGCAACCGGGCCTCCGGTGGGGGTTATTCCCCGCCAATGATGCAGCCGGTCGAGCTTGCTGCCGTGGCGGGTTTTGGGGGTGCCATTCACAACAGCGGCACGGCGACGCTGGACCTTTGCACGTTGGCGGGCAACTCCGCCAGCGGCGGCACCGGGTCCGGCGACCCGACGGGCCTGCCAGGTGCCGAAGGCTCCGGCGGGGCGATCTGGAACGAGGGCACGCTGACGGTCGATCGGACGACCCTTAGTGGCAATACGGGAACGGGCGGAAACGGCGGCCAGGGCTGGGCAAGCTCGTATCCTCCCGGCAATCTGAATGGCTATCCTGGCGGCAACGGCGCAGGGGCGAACGGCGGCGCGATCTGCAACCTGGGCTCGTTATGGGTCGCCCGCAGTACGATTGCCAGCAACGTTGTCACGGGCGGAGCCGGGGGAGCCGGCGGACCTTACCTGCAGTTCAATGATATCCACGGGAGCGCGGGCCCCAGCGGAAATGGGGGCTCGGGCTTGGGCGGGGCCGTGTTCACGAGCGGCTCGGCGAGCTTCGTCAACTGCACCATTGCGTTCAACACCGGCAGCGGCTGGGGCGGCGGTTTCGGCGGAGGGAGTTGCGGCGGAATCGAGGGAACGCGCAACCTTACCAACTGCACCATCGCCTGGAACGCGGGCAGCCTCGGTTTGCGCGGGCTCGATGGGGGCGGCACGCTGGTAAACAACCTTTTCGTCGCGAACGCCCCGCCCGGCGGCGACTCTTTCTCCGATCCCAAACTCGGCCCGCTCGCCGATAACGGCGGTCCCACGCTCACCATGGCGTTGCTGCCGGGCAGCCCGGCCATTGATGCGGGCGAAACGGCGCTGGCCCCCGCCACCGATCAACGCGGTTTCCCGCGGCCCGTCGGCCTCGCCGCCGACCTCGGCGCCTTCGAGCTCGGGCCCCTGGCGCCGCTCATCCTGACGCCGCCGATGAGCCAGACGGCGCCGATTGGGAGCACCGTTGACCTGGTCGTGGACGCGGCGGGCACCGCTCCGCTGGGCTATCGTTGGCTTTTCGACGGCACCTATGCCCCGGGCAGCGCCACCAACTCCGTGCTGGAACTGGCCAATGTCCAGCCCTCCCGGACCGGGACCTATGCCGTGGTGGTCACGAATGCCCTCGGAGCGGTCACCAGTCCGGCCGCGAACCTCACGGTGATGGCGGTCCCGCCCGGCATTCTCATACCGCCCACAAACCAGGCGGCTGCGGCGGGTTCCACGGTTGATTTTGCCGTGAGCGCCGGTGGCTCCATGCCGCTGAGTTATCAGTGGTTTTTCGACGGCAGCAACGCCCTGGCCGGGGCCACCGATCCCGTGTTGGAGCTGGCGAACGTCCTGCCCTCCCAATCGGGGTCGTACTCGGTCCTCGTCACCAATGCTTTTGGGGCTGTGACCAGCTCGGCGGCGCTGCTCACTTTGACTGCCCCGGGCACCAAGCCCGTGGCGTATTGCACCGAGGCGGCGCTGCGGGCCGCGCTGTCAGGCGGCGGCCGGGTGGTCTTCGCGTGCGACGGCGCGATCAGCCTGGGCCAGACCATCATGATCGCGACCAATACGGCGCTGGACGGCAACGGCCATTCGGTAACCGTCAGCGGGGGCAATGCCGTGGGGGTGTTCGACGTGCTTTCCGGCGTTACGTTCTCGCTTGCCAACCTGACGATTGCTAACGGCCGGAGCTCGGCCGGTGGCGGGCTACGCAACGAGGGCGGCTCCGTGAGTGCGACCAACTGCATTTTCTGCGGCAATGCCGCCTATGGAACGGACGGGGCGATAGGAGCCAGCGGCACGGACGGAAGTGGGGGCGCCATTCACAATACGGGCAGTTTTAATGCCAGCCAGTGTGCCTTTGTCGGCAACACTGCCCAAGGCGGGCAAGGCGACGGCGGCGGAAGGCCCGCAGGCGGGTCCGGCGGCGCCGGCAACGGCGGGGCCGTCTGCAGTTCCGGCGCGATGGTCCTGGAGCGCAGCTTGCTGGCGAGCAATTCCGTTGCGGGCGGCTCTGGCGGTGACGGTCCGCGCGCCACGGGTCAGGATCCGATTAAGGATGCTGGCGCCGGTTGGGGCGGCAGCGCCGGCCCCGGCTATGGCGGCGCCGTCTGCAACTCGGGAACGGCGGCGCTGATTAACTGCACCCTCGCGTTCAATAACGGAACCGCGGGCGGAGGTGGCCTGGGCGGCAACAGTGTGTTCATGTTCGTGCCTGGCGCCCCGGGCGGCCCTGGCGGCACCGGTGCCGGGGCCATTTACACCGCCCGCGGGCAGTTGAACCTGACGAATTGCACGATCGCTTCTAACTTCGGCCAGGGCGGCTCGGGCGGAAACGGCGGGTCCGGCCAGGTTCTGGCTGCGGGCGGAGACGGCGGGGATGGTGTGGGCGGAATCTGCAATAATGGCGGGACGGCAAGCCTGATCAACTGCCTCTTGGCTGATAATTCGGGCGTCGGAGGCGGCGGGGGCTACGGCGGCTCGACAGGTCCGGGGCCCGTTGTGGACACCAACGCGCCGGCCGGCCTGGCCGCCGGCAACTTCCTGGGCGCCTTCAGTGACTTGGGCCACAACCTCAGCTCGGACTCGAGCTTCCAGCTCACCGGCAGCGGCAGCCTGACCGGCGTCGATCCCGGCCTCGCACCGCTCTTGGACAATGGCGGTCCTACCTGGACGATGGCCTTGCTTCCCTCAAGCCCAGCGATAGACGCGGGCGACACCGCCGCCGCTCCGCCAACGGACCAGCGAGGCTTTCCGCGCCCCGTGGGATCGGCGGCGGACATCGGGGCCTTTGAGTATGGCTACCCGGCGGTGTTGCGCGTCAGCCGGGCCGCGGGCCCGGGCGTGGACCTCGTGGCTTACGGAGTCAGGGGGCAGACCGTCCGGCTGCTGACGAGTCCCGACTTGTCGAGCTGGACACCCCTGTCCACCAACCAGATCGGCTCCGATGGAGCCCTCCTCTTCCACCTGGACACCAGCCCATCCTCGCGATTTTACCGGCTGGAACTTCAGTGATCCGCCGGTTGACGGACGCGGAGCGCGAAAAACCCGGAGAGGACTTCCTGGAGCTTCGCAATGGAAAGTGCTGGAAGGCATAGCGAACAAGCCGCACAATCCCCTCCACTATGGAAAGCGCCGGTAATGCCCTCCACCCAGCAAAGCGGCCTGGCCGCGCCATGCTCGACGAAGACGGGCTGGCGCTCGCGATGGGCCTGGGGTTGTTTCTGGCAGCCTTGCTCGGGGTCGCAGGCCATGAACCGTTCGGCTGGGGAGTCAGAGCCAAGGTGTGGCTTGACCCGGGCCAAGGCCTGGCGCCCCTGTCTGCCAAATTCGCCATGTTGCCCGGGTTGGCGTCGTTGGGTCTGACTTATTTGTTCATGGCGCTGTTGCTGGGGGTGGGCGCCCGGCTTTTGGGGGCGCGCCTTGGGCGGTTCCTGGCCGGGTTTACCGTGATCTTCTTCCTCAGCTACGGCTGCTATGCGCTGGGCCATTTCGCCTATATTGCGGCCACCCCGGACCAACTCGGGAAGCTGGGCATCCCGTGGTCGCTGAACCTCACCGGGGAAGCCGGGTTCATCCTCGCGCTACTGGCCGGGCTGGGGGTGGGCAACGGTCTGCCGGGGCTGGCGGGTTTCCTCCGGGAAGCGGTTCGTCCCGAATGGTACATCAAGACGGCCATCGTGTTGCTCGGGGCCACCCTGGGGGTGAAAAGTGCCGAAGCGGTGGGGCTGGCTTCAGCGGTCATGTTCCGCGGCTTGTGCGCGATCGTCGAGGCGTATCTGATTTACTGGGCGCTGGTCTATTTCGTGGCGCGGAAGTACTTCCGGTTCAGCCGCGAGTGGGCGGCGCCATTGGCTTCAGGCATTTCGATCTGCGGGGTCTCGGCGGCTATCGCCACCGGCGCGGCCATCCGGGCCCGGCCGGTGGTGCCGATTATGGTCTCCTCGCTGGTGGTCATTTTTGCCGTCTTTGAGTTGCTGTTGCTCCCCTTTGCCGCCCAGCATTTTCTTTACAAGGAACCGATGGTGGCCGGGGCCTGGATGGGACTCGCCGTGAAGACCGATGGCGCGGCCGTGGCCAGCGGAGCGATCGCCGACTCCTTGATCCGGGCAAAAGTCCTGGCGACTAGCGGCATAGCCTACAAGGAGGGTTGGATTACCATGACCGCCACCACCATCAAAGTCTTCATTGATGTCTTTATCGGCATTTGGTCGTTCGTCCTGGCGGTGGTCTGGTGTGCCTATATCGAGCCCCAGGCTGGCCATAAGGTGCGCGCCGTGGAGATCTGGCAGCGCTTTCCGAAGTTCATTCTGGGTTACGGGCTGACCTTCGCCATTCTTCTGGCCTATTGCTTGAATGCCAAGGCTCACCTGGGCAGCGCCAAGCTCGTCACGGCGGGCACCGAGTTGTTCCGCGTCCTGTTCTTCGTGCTTACCTTCTTCACCATCGGGGTGACGACGAACTTCCGGAAGCTCTGGGAGGAAGGCATTGGGCGCCTGGCAGCCGTGTATGTGGTCTGCCTGTTCGGCTTTATCATTTGGATAGGGCTGGCGATCTCCTGGCTCTTCTTCCACGGAGTCAAACCGCCCCTCGCAACCCCTTGACCCCAAATGAAAATCCGAAATCCGAAGGCCGAAATCCGAAGGCCGAAGGCCGAAATCCGAACTCGCAACCCCCTGACCCCCCGTTAAGCCATGCCACAAGAACCAAAGCTCGCCGATGAAATCAAGCGAATGGAGTATGAACCGCTGCTGCCCATCGAGAAGCGACTGATCATCTGGAGCCTGCTCCTGGGAGTCGGTCTCCTCGCCCTGCTGGTGTGGGTCAGCGGGAAACTCTTCCCCGGATAATCGGCAGCGTCGGATAGAATCGCAGAAGAGGAGGCAAAAGCGTCCCGATTCCGAATCGGGACGCACTCCAAAGGCTCCGCCAGTTCGAGGGCCGGTCCGCATGTCGCGAAGCGTCTGGAGTGCGGTGGCAAGCGAAGCGCGACACCGCTTTGGCTTAGGCAGCCTTCGGGGTGTGTGGACGTCCCCGGGCGTCCGAAAGCGGCGTCGGCGCTTCGCTCTGCCGCCGCACTCCACATGCTTCGCGACTCGGCAAGTGTCTGGAGTGCGTCCCGATTCGGAACCGGGACGCTTTGGCCCCACCCTTCGACAAGAGAATCGGAATCAATTCCTGCGCGGTCCCTTTTTCGCCCGCTGGGTGCGTTGCGAGGCGGCCTTTCTCAAGAACGCGGCGCCGGCCGCGAAGGCACCGCCCACAACGACAACGACGATCAGCGTCCAGGCATTCCCGAAGAGCGCCGCTGCCCGGGCCAGGAATCCCGATTTCGCCGCGCCGACTGCGGCCCCGCTGACCACGAGCGCGCCCAGCCCGTAGCTGGCCACTCGGTCGCCGGCGCGATAATCCGCGTACGTCTGGCCGGGTTGATAGGCGCAGTCGGCCAGCACCTTGCGGAAGACCGGCAGCGTCTCCGCCAGTCTCTCGGGTGCGACGATCAGGATGGCCTCTATCACCCCTTTGCGCCCGAGCAAGCGGGCGTTGTAATTCACCACCGGGCGGCCCGCGCAAAGGCCGCGGATAGCCCACTCCAAGCTATGCCTGGCAGCGTCGTACCGGGGGGGAAGTTCCCACTCCACCACTTCGACCGGCGGATTGCCCTGGCGCTGGCGTTGTTTATTCCCCAGGACGGCCCCCTGTTTGACGGATTCCAGGAGCTGGCGCGCGTCCAGCTTGTTCTGCTCGTCGTCTTTCACATAACCGCTCTGGTTAAAAATGAAAAGGACCGACCAAGTCTGATTGGTGGTCGTGAGGAACCCGACTTCATGGCCGCTCACGGGCTCGGCACGGCTTTTGAGCAATCGGCCGGTGTTGTTGGCGTCCAGGAAGACGTACCCTGCCGGCACGCCGAGCAGGGCGACACTCCCCAGCGGGGCATGGGTCGGCCCTCGGATCAGGTCGAGCCTGGGCGCGGAGCCCGGCCTCTGGGCGTTGACCCCAGGCATCGCGACCAGCACGAGGGCACTCACGCCGAGCACCAGTGAGCCCGATCGGGACATGATGCCCTTTTTGTTCAAGGCCAGCATTGAGGCGGGAGTATGGACAGGACGGCAGCAGGATGCAACGACAGTTCCAAGACCTTGTTTCTGCGCGCCTCCCCCGGAGCGCCGGCTTTAGCCGGCACTGGAGTTTGGACATTTCTGCTGCCGGCCGATTGATCCGAGGAGCACGCGCTGAAAGCGCGCAGCATATCAGGGTAACAC
>Ga0209415_10009402_pt1 | contig 16797 bp, 13 predicted proteins | sample PeaSoiSIISIP2007_FD_187696 | JGI IMG/M metagenome (GOLD analysis project Ga0209415, IMG submission 187696) | Peat soil microbial communities from Weissenstadt, Germany - SII-SIP-2007 (SPAdes) (version 2) | ecosystem: Environmental > Terrestrial > Soil > Wetlands > Peat | place: Germany... | reverse complement strand
CGAGCACCGAGTTCCAACGACCTGGCCGTAGTGCGCCGGCGCCCATCTGCGCCGCGCATCCGTCGGTCATGCCCGCGATCACGGGTGTGCCCTCGGGGATGCCTGTCGCGGCCGCGGCCGCCTGGCTGACGCCGCCGATGATCGTCCCCGACCGGACCAGCCCTGGCAACAGCTCGGCCGGCACACCCAGCGCGTCCATCACGTCCTCGGGCCAGCGCGCCTCGATCAGGTGCGCACCGCTCTTGAGTGCGCTGCTCAGGTCCGCCGGTGCCGCCCGGCCGAGGAGGCGCGCGCTGATGAAGTCGGACTGATGCGCCAGCCTGGCGCCCCGTCGGGTACGCCTCCAGCAGCCACAGCAACTTGGGCAGGGCCCAAGCCGGCTGCATCCGCCCGTACCCCAGGGTGGCCCAGACGCGCTCGCCCGCCTGGTTGATGCGATCGACGTACCCGGCGGCTCGGGTGTCGTCATACATGAGACCGGGCGTCAGGGGTGACCCCTGGCGGTCCACCAGCAGGATCGTCCCTGACGTCGCGTCCACCGCGACGCCGCGAACCGGCCGGCCGCGCGCGGACCGCATCGCCTCCGAGGCGGCGGCGGCGATCGCACGCCACCACGCCTCGGGGTCCTGCTCGTGGCGCTCGCCGGCGCGCCGGCTCGTGAGCGGTTGCGTTCCGGCCCCGACGATCTCACCGGTCGCGGTGACGGCCAGGGCACGCGCGCCCTGGGTGCCGAGATCGAGGCCCAGCCAGACCTCGGAGCGGCGACGGTGGACCGTCGTGACGGAGCTCAGCGGGCGGCCGCGGCCGCCTTGCCGCCGCGCAGCGGGGCGTTGCGCCGGACCGTCTTGGGCAGCGTCTCGGTGCCCACGAGCGTCTCGTCGTCCTGGCCGGCGATGAAGGCCTGCACGCGCGTGTAGGCGACGTCGTCGTGGAGCTGGATGGGCGGGCTCTTCTTGAAGTAGGCCGAGGGGGCCACGAGGGCGCCCTTCAGGCCGCGGTCGAGGGCCAGCTTGAGGCAGCGCACCGCGTCGATGACGACGCCCGCGCTGTTGGGGCTGTCCCAGACCTCGAGCTTGAGCTCGAGCTCGAGGGGCACGTCGCCGAAGGTCGTGCCCTCCATCTTGATGTAGCAGAACTTGCGGTCGAGCAGCCAGGGCACGTGGTCCGACGGGCCGACGTGGATGTCGTCGGGGTCGATCTCGTAGTCGAGCATCGAGGTGACGGCGTTGGTCTTGCTGATCTTCTTGGACTCCAGCCGCTCGCGCTCGAGCATGTTGAGGAAGTCGGTGTTGCCCCCGAAGTTGAGCTGGTACGTCCGGTCGAGGCGCACGCCGCGGTCCATGAACAGGCGCGTCAGGACGCGGTGCGTGATCGTCGCTCCGACCTGGCTCTTGATGTCGTCACCGATGACCGGCAGGCCCTTCTCGGCGAAGCGGCGCTGCCAGTAGGGCTCGCGGGCGATGAAGACGGGGATGCAGTTGACCACGCCCACGCCGGCCGCGAGGGCCTGCTCGACGTACCACTTGGTGGCCTCCTCCGAGCCCACCGGCAGGTAGTTGATGAGCACGTCGACGTGGCGCTCGCGCAGGATGCCGGCCACGTCGGCGGTCGGGCCGGGCGCCTTCTCGATGATCTGGCTGAGGTACTTGCCCAGGCCATCGTGGGTCATGCCGCGCTCGACCGTGACGCCGATGGGGGGCACCTGCTGGAAGACGTACGTGTTGTTGGGCTTGGTGTAGATGGCCTCGGCGAGGTCCTTGCCGACCTTGTTCTTGTCGATGTCAAAAGCTGCGACGAACTCGATGTCGCGGATGTGGTAGCCGCCCAGGTTGACGTGCATGAGGCCCGGCACGAACTCGTCGTCCTTGGCGTTCTCGTAGTAGTAGCGCCCCTGCACCAGGCTGCTGGCGCAGTTGCCCACGCCCACGATGGCGACGTGGATCTTGCCGTCGCCGCGCTTGCCGCTGCCCTTCGCCGGGGCCTCCTTGTCCGAGCCGTTCTTGCTCACGTGCTGCTCCATGTGCTCCTACCTGGTCCCTTCTGCCTGATGCTGGACGTAGACGATGCGTTGGATGACCGTGACGGTGCCGAGGACGGCGATGGCCGCCAGCGCCAGCTGGAGCCACGGGCCGCCGGCGGGTCCGCCCCCCAGACCGGCGGCCACCAGGCCCAGCCCCAGGATGACGACGCGCTCGGGGCGGGGTGCGATGCCCGTCTCGCCGTGCCAGCCCAGGCTCTCCGCCTTGGCGCGGCTGTAGCTGACCATGAACGCGGCGCCCATCGCCAGCGCCGCCAGGAGGACCGTGACCGACTGGCCGGCGAGGGCCGCGCCGGTGGCGAGGCCGGCGTAGACGGTGCCCTCGCCCCAGCGATCGAACGTGCTGTCGAGGAACGCGCCGAACGGGCTGGCCGTCCCGGTGGCGCGGGCGACGGCGCCGTCGAACATGTCGAACGCGGCCCCGAAGGTCGCCACCAGCCCGCACGCCAGCCACAGCTGCAGGCCGCCCAGGACGGCGGCCACGACGGAGATGCCGAAGCCGAGCAGCGTCAGGGCGTTCGGGGTCAGGCCCACCCGGGCCAGGTTGGCCGCGTACGGCTCGACGCGGTGGCGGAACCGGTCGCGCGACGCGATCGACAGCAGCGAGCCTTCCTTGAGGTTCATCCCGCCAGCCCGAGCCACACCCGCTCGCGTTGCTCCGCCTCGAGCAGCGCGGCCGGCTCCAGGCTGCACACCGTCTCGCGGCCGTTCCGCCGCATCGCCACCAGGCCGGCCGCCCGTAGGCGCCCGAGGTGCCAGCTGACCAGTGGCTGGGACAGGCCCACGTGCTCGGTCAGCTCCGCCACGGTGGCCGGGCCATCCGCCAGGCGGCGCACCAGCCGCAGACGATTGACGTCGGCGAGCGCCTTGTGGAACGCGCGCAGTTCGCGCAGCTCCTCGGGAGCCGTGGTGACGGAGGCGATCGTGGCGCGGATGCGGGCAGGGCTGGCCATCGAGGGGGTGCTCTCCCAGGTGCCGGGCGGCCACGTGGGCCGCCACCGTGGGTGATTGATAAAGACAGATTGATACTAGGCCCGCGTCGCGTCGCTGTCAACGGGTATGGCGCGCGTCCCGGCCCGGTCCCGGGTGCTCGGATCGGGGGCCGCGAACGCGCCGCGTACACTGCCGGCCGTGAGTCCCCGGCCGTGAGTCGCCGCGCCGCCTGGTCGTTGCTGGCCATCCTCAGCGTCGTCGCCGGGCTCGCCGGGGCGGAGCTGCTCGTGACGGCCACGGCGCTGCCCTCGATCGTGCAGGACCTGGCCAGCTGGCAGGAGCTGCGCCAGGCGTCGTGGATCGTCGACGGCTTCTTCGTCACCAGCATCGCCATCATGCCCTTCGCCGGGCGCGCGGCCGACCGGTACGGGCTCGTGCCGCCGCTGACGCTCGCGCTCGGCGTGTTCGCCCTTGCCTCGCTGGTCGCCGGGGCCGCCCCGACCCTGGCGCTGCTCATCGGCGCGCGCCTGGTCCAGGGCCTGGGGGCGGGCGCGATCGTGCCGCTGGCGACGTTCGGGGCGAGCCGCCTGTTCGAGGGCCCGGCCCGCGCCCGGGCGCTCGGCGTGGTCACGGGCGCGACCTTCCTCGGCATGGCCGCCGGCCCGTTCCTGGGGGCATGGGTGCTGCAGCACCTGGACCTCACCGCCCAGATCGCCGCCGCGGGACTCCACGGGACATCCGTGGCCGGCCTGATCGCGCCCGCGTGGCGCTGGGTCTTCTACCTCGCCGCCCCGGTCGCCGGCCTGGCGGCGCTGTACGTGTGGGCCGCAGGGACCGCATGGCCATCCGTCGAACGGCGTGCGGTGCGGTTCGACATGGCCGGTGGCGTGGCCCTCACGGTGGCCTTCGCGGCCGCCCTGCTCGCCGTCACGTGGCTGGGGTGGACGGACGCCCCCGGTGGACCGCCGGGAGCGGTGGTCCCCGCCGCCGTGGCCTGCGCGGCGCTCGGGCTGGGGGTCATCATCGAGCGGCGCGCGGCCGAGCCGTTCCTGCCCCCCCGCCTCCTGCGCGACGGGCGCCTGCGTGCCGCCGTCCTCGTGAGCGGCCTCACCGGCTACGCTCTGGCGACCGCCCTCGTCGGCGGCGCGGTCTTCGTCGACCGCGTCCGGTACGGCGGGCCGGCCGACCAGCAGCTGGTGCTTGGCACCCTTGCGCTGGCGATGGCGGTCGGGGCGCTCGTGTCGGGCGTCGTCGTGCGCCACGCGGATGGGCGCGCTGTGGCCGCGGCCGGGATCGTCATCGGCGTGAGCGGGCTGGCGCTGGTCGGGCGCGAGGACGCGACCACGGCCATGGACGTCGTGGCCCTCGCCCTGGGCGTCTTCGGCCTGGGTTTCGGCCTGACCGTCACGCCGTACGCCGTGGCCGCCGTGGAGTCGCTGGGGCGCGACGCCTACGGCCTGGCGTCAGCGCTGGTCACCCAGGCGCGCTTCGCCGGCATGGGGGTGGGCGTGGCGATCCTGACGGCGCTGGGCTCCGACCGCATCCAGTCGCTGTCGGTGGTCCTGACCGACGCGACGGCGCGGGACGCCGTCCTTCCCGCGCCGCTACGCGGTCGGCCGCTCGACGATCCGTTCGTGGTGGACGCCCTGGAACGCTGGGCGGCCGGCCAGGCGGCCGGCATCCTCCAGGGCCTGTTCCTCGTGGCCGCCGCCGTGATGCTCCTGGCGATCCTGCCCGCTGCGTGGCTGCGCACGGAACGGCGACCCTAACTACACACGACCGGGTGCGGCGTCGGGTGGGCGGCGGCGTGGTCGGCCGGGGCGACGCTCACGAACGTCGCCGCCACCTGGAGCTTGGGGAGGGTGGGCGTGGGGCCCTCGCTCGTCTGCAGCACGAGCTGCTGGCCGTCGGGGGCGACCGATGAGGCGATCGAGAAGTCCTCGCTGTGGCGCTTGACCTTCGAGATGACGTACGTGTAGACGAGGTCGTCATCGGTGTAGACCTGCACCTGGAAGCCCAGCATGCTGTCGCCGTTCGCGGTCAGCGACGCCGTCAGCAGCGGCAGGAACATGCCCGTGCGGGCATGGGCGTAGATGTAGACGCTTCGGCCGTCGTTGCCCGGCAGGCCGATGTTCGTGCCGACGAAGTTGGCACCGGTGCCGTCGTAGTACTGCGCCACGTTGCAAAGGGGGAAGTTCTGGCCGCCCGGATACAGGTACGAGACGACCGGCAGGTCGATACCCATGGCGGCGATGACGACGCGGGTCGGCGCCGCGTGGCCGGGGGCGGTGGACGGCGTCGCGGACACTCCAGCCGACGGCCGCGCGCCGCTCGCGCTCGGCGAGGGGGTGGCGAGGGCCACTTCGCTCGGTGAGCTCGTGGGCCCGGCCCCGCTCGCCGGCGTGGCCAGCGTCAGGAGCCCGGCCGCGAGCAGGACGACGCCCGCGGCCGTGATGACGGCCGAGGTGAGGCGCTGCATGAATAGTCGGGCTTGGCGCATCGACGGGCGATGCTAGCAGGCCTCCGCGCAGTGGCCGTCGTCCCGCGGCCGTGACGAGGACGTAGACTGCCCCGGCATGCGAATCCCCACCCTCGCGGGCCTCATCGCGGGCCTGCTCGTCGGAGCGCTCGTCCTGGGCGCCATCGCCCTGAACCTGGGCTCCACGACCCTCGAGCCGCCGCCCGCGTCCCTGGCGCTCGCCTCGCCTTCGCCCAGCCCGTCCGTGAGTCTCAGCCCGACGGCCTCGGCCGGCCCGTCACCGACCGTCTCGGGCCCCTCGGCCTCGGGCCCGTCCCCCTCCTCGAGCGGCCCGACCCCCGTGCCGACGCCCACCATCGCGGTGGGCCTGAAGGTCGGCCAGATGGCGCCCGGCCTCACGGTCGCGCGGGTCGGCGGAGGCACGGTCGACCTGGCCAGCCTGCGCGGCAAACCCGTGTGGCTCGCCTTCACGGCCAGCTGGTGCCCCAGCTGTCGGGACGAGATGTCGCTGATGGACGCCGCCGCGGCCCAGTACGGCAGCCAGCTGGAGATCGTCGCCGTGGACGTGCGCGAGGACGCGGCCACCGCGGCCTCGCTCGTGACGCAGACCGGCTTCGTTGCCACGATGGGCATCGATGCCGATGGCACGGCGCAGCAGACCTTCGGCGCGCTCGTGCTGCCGATGCACTACTTCATCGACAAGACCGGTGTCATCCGCTATGTGCTCTTCGGCGAGGGCACCATCCCCGGGTTCGCCACGGGGCTCAAGTCGATCCTGCCGGACGTCGCCACCTTCGCCCCGTGAGCGACGGCGTCGAGGGGCGCCGGCTCACCGCCGATGGCGCGCTCGGGCTCGCCCGCGATGCCCTCGCCGCCGCGCCATGGCTCATCGTCTCCGACTTCGATGGCACGCTCAGCCCCCTCCAGATGGATCCGTGGGGCGCCACGATCGTGCCACTGGCGCAACGGGCGCTTCGTCGCCTGGCGGCGCGTCCCGGGACGACCGTGGTCCTGCTGTCGGGACGCAGTGCGGCGGATCTGGCCGGTCGCGTCCGGGTCGGTGGCGCGTGCTACCTGGGCAACCACGGGATGGAGCGCGGCTGCCTCGCGCGCGGTGCCTCCGCCCGTCGCCTGGAGACTTCCCGGACGCCCGGTTTCGAGGCGTATGACGGCGAGGCCGAGCGGATCGCGACGGGCGTGCCGCGGCTCGTGCCCGAGCCGTGGCTCGTCGTGGAGCGCAAGCCGCCGTGCATGGCGCTCCACTACCGCAGTGCGCCGGACCTCGCGGCGGCGGCGGCGCGTGTCGGGGCGGCGGTCGACCGCCTGGACCCCGCGCATCGCTTCGAGCGCATCGCGGGGCTACGCATGCTCGAGTTGCAGCCGCCGGGCGCGACGACCAAGGCCCATACGATGGCCGCCCTGCTCCAGGACATCCGTCCCGGGTTCGCGGTCATGCTCGGTGACGACGTGAGCGACGCGGCCGCCTTCCGCGTGCTGGATGCCGCCCGAGCGCTCGGGACGTCGAAGAGCCTCGCCGTGGGGGTCGATGCCCGGGCGCACCCGGTGCCGGAGATCATCGCCGCGGCCGATGCCATCGTGCCCAGCCCCGGCGAGGCGGCGCGGCTGCTGTGGCGCCTGGCGACCTGGCCTACTGGATGGCCGCGGCGGCGGCCTGGGCCATCGGGATGAGGAGGCCGGGGATCAGGCCGATGAGCACGGTGGCGAGGGCCGCGATGAGCAGGCCCAGGCGCATCGGCCGGCTGTCGGTGACGGGCTGGGCGTCGGCGGCCGGCTCCTGCATGTACATCACGACGACGACGCGCAGGTAGTAGAAGGCTGCCATCGCCGCGTTGACGACGGCGATCACCGCCAGCCAGGGGACCACGCCGCCGGACTGGAGGGCGGCCTCGATGACGTACGCCTTGGCGAAGAAGCCGGCCGTGGGCGGGATGCCCGTCAGCGAGAGCAGGAAGAGCAGCATCAGGGCGCCCGCCAGCGGCGCACGGCGCCCGAGCCCGGCGAACGTGGCGATCTGGCTCGTGACGCCGGGGTGGCCCTGGAGCGCGGCCACCACGGCGAACGCGCCCAGGTTCATGAAGGTGTACGCGGCGCTGTAGAAGAGGACGCCCGCGATGCCGGCCGAGGCGGCGGCGGAACCGGCGGGCGCGCCGGCGAAGGCGGCCAGGCCGACCAGGATGTAGCCCGTGTGGGCGATCGAGGAGTAGGCCAGCATCCGCTTGATATTGTCCTGCGTCAGGGCCACCAGGTTGCCGAGCGTCATGGTCAGGGCGGCCAGCACCACGACGACGCCTACCCAGTCCGCGCGCATCGGCGCCAGCGCCTCCGCGAAGAGGCGCAGGATGAGGGCGAAGGCGGCGATCTTGGGACCCACCGACAGGTAGCCGGTGACCGGGGTGGGCGAGCCCTGGTAGGCGTCGGGCGTCCAGTAGTGGAAGGGCACCGCGGCGATCTTGAACGCCACCCCGGTCGTCATGAGCGCGAGGCCCATGAGCAGCCCGGCCGCGGGCACCTGGCCGCTCGTCACGACCTGCTGGAGCTGCGTGGCGACGCCGGCGACGCTGGTCGTGCCCGTGTAGCCCCACGTGAAGGCCAGGCCGAACAGGAAGATCGCCGAGGAGAACGACCCGAGCAGGAAGTACTTGATCGCACCCTCGGTGGCCAGGCCGTCGCGCTTGGCGTACGCCACCAGCATGTAGCCGGGCAGCACCAGCAGCTCCAGGCCCAGGAAGAGCACCAGCAGGTCGCGCCCCGCGGAGATCAGCATGGCGCCGCTGATGGCGAAGAGCAGCGTCGCCGTGTACTCCGCCAAGGGGTAGTGGCGCGGCCGCAGGTAGTCGGGCGAGAAGAGGATGGTCAGGAAGGCGATCGACAGGAAGAGCATGTCCAGGAACGTCGTCAGGGGATCCAGCTGGTAGGCGCCGCCGAAGACGGGCTGGACCGTCCCGCCGAGCCCGACGGCCACCACCAGGGCGAGGCCGACCAGGGTGCCGACCGTGCCGATGACGATCGTCACCCGTTCGTCGCCGGGTCGCACGATGTCGGCCAGGATGACCACGAGGGCCACGGCGACGACGTAGCCGAACGGCGCGATCGCCGCCAGCTCGGGCGCCGTCACGGCGTGCCTCCCAGCGCCATCAGGCTGCCGTGGACGGCGCTCAGGACGCCATCCACGGGCGCCTGGATGACGCCGAGGGCGAGCCCGGGGAAGAGGCCCAGCAGCAGCACCAGGGTGCCCACGGGCACGAGCGTCATGACCTCGACCGGGCTCAGGTCCGTGAGGTGATCGCCCAGGCCGCGGAAGAAGTCCGACAGCTCGCCGGTGAACATGCGCTGGTAGAGCCACAGCAGGTAGGCCGCGCCCAGCGTCATCACCAGCACCGCGATCGCGGCGTAGAGGGGCCACGCCACGAAGGTGCCCTGGAAGACCAGGAACTCGCCGACGAAGCCGGCCAGGCCGGGCAGGCCGATGCTGGCGAGCATGAAGAAGCCGAACGCCGCGGCGTACACCGGGGCCGCCCCGGCCAGCCCACCCATCCGCGCGATGGTGCGGTCATGGCCGCGCTCGTAGATGACCCCTACCAGCAGGAACAGGGCGCCGGTGATGAGCCCGTGGTTGACCATCTGCAGCACGGCGCCCTGGAGGCCCTGTTGCTGGAAGATGAAGATGCCCAGCGTGACGAAGCCCATGTGGCTGACCGACGAGTAGGCGATGAGCTTCTTGAGGTCGGTCTGGACGAGGGCCACGATGGCGCCGTAGATGATGGCGATCAGCGACAGCACGATGATGGGCACGGCGAACGACTGCGCGGCGTGGGGGAACAGGGGCAGCGAGAAGCGGATGAAGCCGTAGGCGCCCAGCTTGAGCAGGACGCCGGCCAGGATCACCGAACCGGCGGTCGGGGCCTCCACGTGCGCGTCGGGCAGCCACGTGTGGAAGGGCACCATCGGCACCTTGATGGCGAAGGCCAGGAAGAAGGCCAGGAAGGCGCCCGTCTGGAGCACGTCACTGAAGGCGAAGCCGCGCAGCTGCTCGTAGTCGAAGGCGCCGGTGAAGTCGCCGCCGTGCGCGGAGGCGAAGGCGAAGGCGGTGGCCAGGATGGCCACCAGCATGAGCAGCGATCCGACCAGCGTGTACAGCACGAACTTGATCGTCGCGTAGATGCGGTTGGGCCCGCCCCAGATGCCGATGATGAGGTACATCGGCACGAGGACCACTTCCCAGAAGACGTAGAAGAGGAAGAGGTCGAGCGCCAGGAACACGCCCAGCATGCCCACCTCGAGGATGAGGAAGGAGATCATGTACTCCTTCACCCGTTCCCTGATGGGCCCGAAGCTGGCCAGGATGCTGATCCACGTGAGGAGCGTGGTCAGCACCACCAGCAGCAGGCTGATACCGTCCACGCCGAGCTTGAACTGGATGCCGAACGCGGGTACCCACGCGGCAGTGGCGACGAACCGGAAGCCGCCCGCGTCGGGCGCCACGCTGTTGAAGCCGGCGAGCAGGAGCAGCGAGAAGCCGAAGCTGACGAGCGCCGTGGCCAGGGCGAGGCGGCGGATGAGCACGATGCGGTCGCGCGGCACGAAGGCGATGAGCAGCGCACCCACGAGCGGGCTGAAGACGACCAGGGCGAGGAGCGGCAGGCTGTCCATCAGCGGCCGGCCAGGAGCAGGAAGCCGCCGGCCACGATGAGCAGGCCGATGGCGATGCCCAAGGCGTAGTTCTGCACGTGGCCGGTCTGGATCTGGCGCACCTCGCGGCCGGTGCGCTGGATGAGGCGGCCGGTGCCGTTGACCGTGCCGTCGACGACGGTGCGATCGAACCACCACGCCCCGTTGGCCAGCCGGCTGCCGAAGCGCACGAAGATGAGGTCGTTCAGGTCGTCGAACCACCACTTGTGGTACGACGCCGTGTAGAGCGGCCGGAGGCGGGCCGTGAGCGCGGCCACCCGGTCCGGGAGGGGCGCCGTCTCACGGGCGGTGAACGGCCAGTGGAAGCCGAACAGGCGCATCGCGGCGATGGTGCCCACCGCGGCGACCGTGACGCTGATGAGGATCAGGACGCCGTCGAGGCCGAAGAGGCTGAACGACTCGGGGCTGCGGCCCAGCGTCGCCTCGGCAGGGGCGAAGACGGGGTCGAGCCAGCTCGAGATGGCCCCGGCGCCGAACGGCAGGCCGAGGCCCAGGCCCAGCAGGGCCGACGGGATGGCCAGCAGGACGAGGGGCACGGTCATCGACCGCGGCGACTCGTGCACCTGCGGTTCCACCGCCGAGTCCACGTGGCTGGGGCCGTAGAACGTCTTGCCCATCAGGCGGAACATGTAGAACGCGGTCAGGCAGGCGACCCCGATGCCCACGGCCCAGACCCACAGGAAGCCGGCCTTGAAGCTCTGGCCCAGGATCTCATCCTTGCTGAAGAAGCCGGCCAGGGGCGGGATGCCGGCGATGGCGAGGGTCCCCACGAGCATCGTGGCGTGGGTCACCGGGAGCTTGCGCCAGAGGCCGCCCATGCGGTTCATGTCCTGCTCGTCATGCACGCCGTGGATCACCGAGCCCGAGTCAAGGAACAGCAGGCCCTTGAAGAAGCCGTGGGCCATGAGGTGGAAGATGGCCGCCACGTACGCGCCTACGCCGAGCGCCGCGAACATGTAGCCCAGCTGGCTCAGGGTGGAGTAGGCCAGCACGCGCTTGATGTCGGTCTGGGTCAGGGCGATCGAGGCGGCGAGCAGGGCGGTGAAGATACCCACGGCGGCGACGATGACCATGGCCGTCCCGCTCTGGCTGAAGATGGGGTTGGCGCGGGCCACGAAGTAGACGCCGGCGTTGACCATGGTGGCGGCATGGATGAGGGCGCTGACCGGGGTCGGCCCCTCCATCGCGTCGGGCAGCCAGACGTGCAGGGGGAACTGGGCGCTCTTGCCCACCGCGCCACAGAAGAGCAGCAGGGCGATGCCCGTCATCTCCCAGGGCTGGATGGCGCCGCTCGCCAGCTTGGCCGGCAGGAGCTGGAAGACATCGCTGAAGTTCAGCGTCCCGACGGTCGACCAGATGGCCATGATGCCGAGGGCGAAGCCGACGTCGCCGACGCGGTTGACGAGGAAGGCCTTCTTGGCCGCCAGTGACGCGCTCCGGCGGCGGTACCAGAAGCCGATCAGCAGGTAGCTCGACAGGCCCACCAGCTCCCATGCGGCGAAGAGCAGCAGGAAGTTGGCGGCGAGGACCAGCAGCAGCATGCTGAACATGAAGAAGTTGAGATAGGCGAAGAACCGCCAGCGGCCGGGGTCATGGGCCATGTAGCCGATCGAGTAGACGTGGACCAGCATGCCCACCGTGGTGACCACGATGAGCAGGGCCGCCGTCAGGTTGTCGACCGCCAGGTTGAAGTCGATGGTGAACGCCCCGGCGGGGATCCAGCGGTAGAGCGTGACCTGGAGGCCGGCATCGCCGTTGCCGCCGCTGAGCTGGCCGTAGACGACCACCATGGCCAGCAGCCAGCTCGCCACGACCGCCGCCACCGCCGGTACCCACGACCGTGTCCCGAGGCGCCGCCCGATGAGCGCGGTGACGGCGAATCCGGCCACCGGCAGGAGCAGGAGCAGGACCGTCAGGAGGGTCACCGCTCAGTCACGCATCTGGGCGTATTCGTCGACCAGTGGCGTGCGTCGGTTGCGGTAGATGGCGATGACGATGGCCAGGCCGACGGTCGCCTCGCCGGCCGCCACGGCCATGACGAGGAGGGCGATCACGGCGGCGTTCCCCTGCAGCGTCGGCACGAAGGCCCCGAAGGCCAGGATGGTGAGGTTCACGGCGTTGAGCATCAGCTCGATGCACATGAGCATGGAGATGGCGTTGCGGCGGGCCAGGAAGCCGAAGACGCCGATGCAGAAGAGGAGGGCCGAGACGACGAGGTAGGCGTCGAGGGTGTGGCTCACAGGTCGCTGTCGGAGCGCGGCGCGTCGTCCCGCTTGGCCAGGAAGACGCCGCCGATGACGGCCGCCAGCAGGAGCACGCTGACCACCTCGAAGGGGAGCACGAAGTCGGTGAAGAGCCGCGAGGCGACCTCGCTCGTGGCGGTCGCCTGCCGATCCGGCTCCGCCAGGGGCCAGCTGGTCGAGCCATCGACGATCACCAGCATGATGGCCAGGCCGATGGCCGCCAGGGCGGCGGCCCACGCCTGGTGGTGGAAGACGAGGCGCGCCGGGCCGGCTTTCGACTGGGTGAGCATGACGGCGAAGAGGATCAGCACGCTGATGGCGCCGATGTAGATCAGGACCTGGGCGCCGGCCACCAGGGGGTTGCCCACCAGCACGTAGAGGCCCGCCAGGAAGAGGAAGCACACGATCATCCACAGGCCGCAGCGGATGATGTCCCGCCCCAGGACCACCATCAGCGCGGATCCCAGCAGGCCCCCGGTCAGGACCAGGAACAGCAGGTCGTTCCAGCTCCAGCCGAGCAGCGGGATGGTCGAGGGGATCGTCAGCATGGCGGCCTACGAGGCGTCGGAGGCGTGGCTGTCGTCGTGGCCGTGGCCCAGCCCGTCACCATGGCCGTTGCCCCGCACGCCGGCCGGCAGGACCGGCAGCAGGCGGCCCGCGTCGAGGGGGCGACCCGCCGCCTGGGCCCGGGTGAGCCAGTCGCGCTCGCGCTGGATGTAGCTGACCTCGGTCGTGTGCTCGATGGCGCTGATCGCCAGCAGGTCGATCATCGGTTCGGCGCGGCTCTCGTGGGACAGCTCGAAGTCGGGGCCGCACCGCAGCGCGTCGTAGGGGCACGCGTCGACGCAGATGCCGCACAGGATGCAGCGGCTCTCGTCCACGTCGTAGCGTTCCAGGACCCGCGGCTTGGGCATCAAGGCGCCGGTCGGGCACGTCTCGGCGCACCGCCCGCAGCTGACGCAGGGCGTGGTGTTGAGGCTCATGTCGAGCGGCGTGGTGACGAGGGTGTCGAAACCGGTGCGCATGAAGTCGTAGCAGGCCGCGCCGACGACCTCCTTGCACACGTTGGCGCAGCGGCCGCAGTCGATGCAGCGGGACGGCTCGCGCAGGATGAAGGCGTGGCTGTCGTCGCGGATGTAGTCGTGGTTGTGGCCGGTGAAGCGGTTCTCGGTCACCGAGCGGAATGACAGGCCGGTACGCGCCGGCTCCAGGGTCTGCAGTGTCGTTCCGTACTCGATGCCCTGGCGGCGCAGGTCGCAGAAGCCGATGGCCTCACAGGTGCACTGCAGGCAGCGCCCCGACTCGCTCATCGCCTCCTGCTGCGTGTAGGGGATCTCGTACTCGATGTAACTCTGCCGGCGGACCTCGGGCGCCATCGACTTCAGGCGCAGGCGCGGTTCCTTGCGCTCGTCGGTGTAGGGCACGATGGAGAGGAACTCGGGCTGCGGCTCGGCCAGCGTCTGGCGCGTCCGGATCGCCTCCAGGTCGTGGCCCTTGAGATACGCATCGATGGCGTAGGCCGCCCGGCGGCCCTCGCCGACCGCCTGGACGACGGTCGTCGCGCCGACGCGCACGTCGCCCGTGCCGAACACGCCTGGGCGGTCCGTGGCGAAGGTGACCGCGTCGGCCTGGAGGCGTCGTTGCTTCGAGGCAGCCAGGCCGTCGGAACCATGGACCAGCCAGGTCAGGTCGGGGCCCTGGCCGATGGCCAGCAGGACGCGGTCGCAGGGGATGGTGAACTCCGTGCCCTCGACCGGCTCGGGCCGCCGGCGACCCTTTTCGTCGGGGGCGCCGAGGCGCATGCGGATGAACTCGACGCCGGTGACCCGGCCCCTGGCGTCGGACAGGACCCGCACGGGGGCGGCCTGGAAGATGGCCCGCGCGCCCTCCTCGATGGCCTCGTGGACCTCGTTGGCGGCCGACATCTCCTTCATGTCGCGGCGGTAGACCAGCGTCACCTCGCTGGCGCCCTGTCGCAGCGAGGTGCGCGTGCAGTCCATGGAGGTGAAGCCGCCGCCGACGACGACCACGCGCTTGCCCTTGTGCCCGGGGTAGGGCAGGCCCAGCGTCGCGATGCGGAGGTACTCCAGGCCGTCGAGCACGTCGGGGGCGTCCTCGCCCGGGACGCCCAGCTTGTTCGTGTCGTAGCAGCCGATGGCCACGCAGACGGCGTCGAAGCCCTGGTTCTGCAGGTCGTCGATGGTGAAGTCCCGCCCCAGGGCCCGGTCGCAGACGATGCGGATGCCGAGGTCCGTCAGGCTCTCGTACTCGCCGGCGAGCACCTCATCCTTGGGCAGGCGGTACTGCGGGATGCCGTAGCGCAGCATGCCGCCCGGCGCCGGATCGCGTTCGAAGATCGTCACCTCGTGGCCGGCGATGGCCAGGTAGTAGGCCGCCGAGGCGCCGGCCGGGCCCGAGCCGACGACCGCCACCCGCTTGCCGGAGGCGGCCTGGACCTCGAACGGCACCGGCGCCTTCTGGCCCTTGCCGAGCGCCTTGAGGACCTGGTCGCCGGCGTAGCGGTGGCTGTCGCGGATGGCGATGGCCTCGTCGACCTCGTCACGCCGGCAGTGCTCCTCGCAGGGCGCGGGGCAGACCCGGCCGAGGATGCTGGGGAAGGGGATGGTGCGCTTGAAGATGCGCGCCGACTCGACGAAGTCGCCCTCCGTGTTGGCCTTCAGGAAGCCGGGGATGTCGATGTGGCTGGGGCACTTGTTCTGGCACGGCGGCAGGCAGTAGGCGTTGTGATCGCTGAAGATCAGCTCCAGGTTCGTCTTGCGCAGCTGGCGGATGCGCGGCGTCTGGGTCTGGACGACCATGCCGGGCTCGGCCGCCCGGGAGCAGCTGATGGGCGGCTGGTCCTCACCGGCCAGCTCCACGACGCACATGCGGCACGCGCCGAAACCCGGCAGCTTGGGCTCGTAGCAGAGGGTCGGGATCTCGATGCCGTTGTCGCGGCAGAGCTCGAGGATGGTCTGGCCTTCGCGACCGGTGATCTGGCGGCCATCCACCTCGATCGTGATGGCCGGACTGACCTGGGGACGCTGCGGCGCCTGCGTCTCGAGCAGGCGGTCGGCGAGCGAGTCCTGGGCCGCGGTCGGCGCAGGCAGCAGGTCGGTCATGCTCGGACGGGTCCTTGGCTGACGAGGGACGGGCTCATCGGGCGGCTCCGGCGGCCACGCGAAGGGGCTTGCACACCCCGGCGGCGCACCGGCCACGTACGGCGTGATCCTCGAACTCCTTCTGGAAGTATCGCATCCCGGATGTGAGCGGGTTGGGGGCCGTGATGCCGTGGCCGCACAGCGAGCCGTCGCGGACGTCGGCCGCGAGGTCCAGCAGGAGGCCCGCGTCGGTGGGCCGCGGCCGGCCGCTCATGAACCGCTCGCCGATCTCGGTCAGCCGGCGCGTGCCGATACGGCAGGGGATGCACTTGCCGCACGACTCGTCGTTCATGAAGCGCTCCATGAGGGTCGCCAGTTCGACGATGCAGGCGTGCTCGTTCAGGACCACCAGGGAGCCGGACCCCAGGATCGCCCCGGCCGCCTCGAGCGCGTCCGGCACGAGGGGCGTGGCCAGGCCGTCGGGGGGCAGGAACCCGCCCGACGGGCCGCCCACGAGGACGGCCTTGAGGGCGCCGGTCACACCGCCGCCGGCCTGCTCGACGACCGCGGCGATCGGGGTGCCGGTCGGTACCTCGGCCACGCCCGGGCGGTGGACCGCGCCGCTGAGTTGCACCAGGATGGTGCCCGGGAAGTCCGGATCGCCGATCGCGCGGTACCTGGCCGGTCCGTTGGAGAGGAGCCACGGCACGCTCGCCAGCGTGGCCACGTTGTTGACCGCGGTCGGGGCGCCGAAGAGGCCGCGCTGCGCGGGGTACGGCGGCCGCTGCTCCGGTACGCCGCGCTTCCCTTCCAGCGCCTTCAGCAGCACCGTCTCCTCGCCCAGCACGAAGCCGCCCTCCAGCGGCTGGATCTGCAGCTCGACCGTGACGCCGCTGCCGAGCACGTCATCGCCCAGATATCCCGCCGCCTGGGCCGCCTCGAGCGCGGCGGTGAGGCGGCTGATGGCGACCGTCGCGTCGGCGCGCACGACGAGGTACGCCTCCTGGGCGCCGACGGCGAAGGCGGCAAGCGCCAGGCCCTCGAGGACGGCGTGGGGGTCGGTTTCCATCAGCGTGCGGTCGACGACGGTGCCGGGGTCCGCCTCGTAGCCGTTGGCCACGGCGTACCGCACCGGCGCCGCCTGCCCCCGCACGGCGCGCCACTTGTCGGCGGTCGGGTACCCGGCGCCCCCGCGGCCGCGCAGCCCCGCGTCGCCGACGGCCCGCACCACCGCTTCCGGGCCCTGCCGGACGGCCCCCTTCCAGGCCGCCCAGGCGCCCAGCTTCTCGGCCT
>Ga0209415_10009401_pt1 | contig 16799 bp, 13 predicted proteins | sample PeaSoiSIISIP2007_FD_187696 | JGI IMG/M metagenome (GOLD analysis project Ga0209415, IMG submission 187696) | Peat soil microbial communities from Weissenstadt, Germany - SII-SIP-2007 (SPAdes) (version 2) | ecosystem: Environmental > Terrestrial > Soil > Wetlands > Peat | place: Germany... | reverse complement strand
TTCTGCACGTCGGCGAGCGTGGCGGCGTCGAGATCGGCGAAATCGCCGTAGAAATTGTGCGCGTTGGGCCAGTTGCGAAACGCGACGGGCGGAAGATCGAGCCACGGAAAGCCGCCGTAGGGCTGGTTCATCACGTTGACGCGGACTTCTTCCTTGACGACATCGCGCTGATTGCGGAGATTTTCATCGTCCACCTTTAGGGCGCGCATGCGGTCGGCCTCGAGCCAGAGGACGCGTTCGAGGGCGTTGGAGGGCACGGCCTCGAAATAGTTGGTGATGTCGTAGTTCGTGGTGCCGTTGAGCATGCCGCCGGAGGAATTGATCAGGCGAATGTGCTCCATCTTGCCGGCGTTTTCCGAACCCTGGAACATCATGTGCTCGAAGAGGTGCGCGAATCCGCTGCGGCCGTGCGGTTCGAGACGAAAGCCGATTTGATAATAGACGCCGACGGTGACGAAGGGCGCGGAACGGTCGGGCGACGCAACGACGCGCAGGCCGTTGGCAAGCGTGGTGTGCTCGACCGGAATGTGCAGATGCTTTGGCGATGGATTCAACGATTGTCCTCCGAGCGAAATTGTCAGTTGCGAATGTGCCGCGCTTAAGACCGCGGCGCTACATTTAAACCTTAACCATCAGCCAGCGCACGCTTGATCTTCTTCAGTGCCGCGGCCGGATTCTTTGCGAGCAGGCGGCCAGCCAAAAGCGACAGCGCTGCATACGATTGCCGAAATTCCCGCGGATACGCCTTGAGCGCTTTGGCGTGCTTCGCAACGATGGCGTAGTCGCCACGCGACAGCGGGCCGGTCCATGCGGCGCGGGGTCCGATGCGCTCTATATTATCGAAGATTTGACGCAATAGGGGTACGAGCGTTTGCATGGCGCGGGCGCGGGAAAAGCCGATGCGCATGAGGAGGTGCACGCCTGCCTCGATTGTGGGATAGGCGCTGCCGGCAGCGAGCACGGCTGCGGCGTGATAAATGGGCTTGTCGCGCGTGGCGATGGCGACCGTAATGCCACCAAGAGATTCGCCAATCGATTGAGCCATGCGTCGGGCTTTGGGCTCGCCTTCGACGGCGAAAATCACTCCGTTTAGATTAGGGATAACTTTTCCGCCAAAGGCCTGCATGGGGTGAAGCGAGCCCGTGACGGCGCCGCAGCGTGCCAGCGGCGCGAGAACGGTGCGGTCGAGCGTGGCGCTGGTATGCAGGATGATTTTGCCTTTGCATTTCGCGCCGACAAGACTGGCGAGGGATTTCGCGACATCCGCAACTGCGTCATCTGGTGTCGTCAGCAGAATTACATCAGCCGCGAACAACCGAGAAAAGACGCTGTCCTCAGGGGCTGAAGCCCCTGCCTTTGAGGCGACCCTATGTCGGAGCTGAAGCTCCGACCCCCTAAAAGTCATTTGCAAACGACCGCCTGCGACCGGGGCTGAAGCCCCTTTTAGACCACGATTGTTTTCGTGGGGATGAATCCCCACGCTTCCACCCTTGTGCGCGCGGTCGGTAGCGATCAGCACGCGTCCGTTCCAGGCAAGCGGCGTGCCGGCGCCGATGGCGCGGACGGCGGCGCGCGCGGTAGCAGGTGAGCGCGTGACGACGGCGCCGATGCGCCAGTCGCGCTCGCGCAGGTGCTTTCCCAGCGTTCTGCCTACGCGACCGGCGCCGACGATGGAAAGGGTGCGTTTCATGCGGAATGGTAGGATAGCGTGATCGCTCGTTACGCGTGGGGGAAATTGCGCGTTGCACATTTTCTGGATGACGGTGATGGGAGCGGTCGCGCTGGCGTGGATCGCGACGGTGATCGACCTCTCGATCGGGGTGCAGACGATTCCCTGGCTGCGCGATGCCGAACCGCTCGAGGATAAGAAATGCCCCAGCGTGTCGGTACTGTTCGCAGGGCGCGACGAGGCCGAGAAAATGTCGGACGCGATCGAGACGATGCTGGCGCTCGATTATCCGCGATACGAAGTAATCGCCGTGGACGACCGCTCGGACGATGCGACCGGCGCGATTCTGAAAGCCGCGGCGAAGAAGGATGCGCGACTGAAAACGGTGCGCGTTGATTCCCTGCCCCCGGGCTGGCTCGGCAAGCCTCACGCGCTTGAAAAGGCGTACGAGCAGTCCAGCGGTGAGTGGCTGGTGTTCACCGATGCGGATGTGCACTTTCGTCTGGATTTGCTGCGGCGCGTGATTGCCCTGGCTGAAATGAAGGGCTGGGACCATCTGACGCTGCTGGCCGCGCCGAAGCTGCACACGTTTGGCGAAAAAATGGCGCTAACGTTTTTCGGAATCTGCTTTCTGCTGGGCACGCGGCCCTGGCGCGCGAACGACCCGAAATCGCGCGGATATACGGGCATCGGCGCGTTTCAGATCGTGCGACGCAGCGCGTATGAAAAAGCCGGAACGCACCGGCGGCTGGCGATGGAGGTGGTGGACGATTTGAAACTCGGAAAAATCGTGAAGGAAGCCGGATTTCGCTCCGGAGTAGCGCGCGGCGGGGATACCGTGAGCGTGCACTGGCACGCGGGACTGGGCAACACGATTCGCGGGACGACCAAGAATTTTTTCGCAGCGACGGGATTCAAACTGCGGATTGTCGCGGCGCAGGTGCTGGGGATGCTGCTGATGTTCGTGTTTCCGGTGGCGGCGCTGCCCTTCGCGCGAGGATGGGCGCTGGTCTTCGCGATGATTTCCGTCGGATTGCCGCTCATTGTGGCAGGTGGAGTGGCCAAGGGGATTGGGGCGTCGGCCGCGTACGGGCTGACGTATCCGCTCGGGGCGCTGATCATGTGCTGGATGCTGATCCGGTCCACAGTGGTGACGCTGTGGCAGGGTGGAGTGACGTGGCGCGGGACGTTTTATCCGATTGAGGATTTGAAGCGGGGCGTTGTCTGAGAATTTTTCACGCGACGTTGAATTCGTGCAGGCCTGGTGGCCAAAGAATCGCATAGGCGTGGGAAGTTAGTTCACGGTAGGCGGCTCGCCAGTCATACGGCAAGGCCTGCTTCTCAATACATCTGCGCGCTTTCTCGAAAGCAGGCGCTGGTTCGTCCGTTAGAACGAAGATGTTGAATTCGGACTGTCCGAAGTCGTGACCATCTAGCTCGCCCACGCTTGCTAACTCCTGCATGAGTTTCTTTTCAAGGTTGACGAGCCGATCGAAATCACGCACGGATTCGGCCGCAAACTGCAGTATCAGCTGGTATTTCATTTCCCGATCATTGTTTACGCCCTACGTAGTTTCCACAATAGACAAAATCTCAAAAACGAATTAGCGTCAGTCGGGGCCGTTTTTCGCCCCGCTGCCGGACGAATCTGTGCAGCGTATTCGCGGCATCTGCGCCGCCCTCCCTCTTGACGAGGGTTGTACTGCTCTTTGAAAACTGAATCGGTTAGGACGGCAAACGATTTCCAAAGCGCCGTAGGCGCGGCAGACGGTAGCCCAGCGCGTCAGCGCTGCGAAACGTAGCCGCCTCCATCCCGAGCGCCGTAGGTGCGACACATCGCCGCCGACTACGCCGCGACTCTGCAAAAAGAAGTGACACACCATGCCGAGTAATTTTCGACGTAACTCGCTGAAAACAAAGGAAAGGGACACCCACAAAGTGACACACTTTTTCGAGGTCCTGAACGCACTAGTCGGGCGTGCCAAGCATGTGCGGAGGGCGCAGCAAGCAGCGCCCTTACGACGGCAACGTCAAAACCGCCGACAGGATGTCGGCGCTACGGAGTAAGAGGCGACTAGGAGGTGGTGGCGGCGATGACGCCTAGATCGCGTTGCTTGAGGGAGCGGATGCGGTCGCGCAGCGAGGCGGCGCGCTCGAATTCGAAATTTTTGGCGGCTTCGCGCATCTGGGATTCGAGCTGGACGATGGCCTGCTGGAGCTCGTGCTCGTTGGTGATGTCGCCGACGGGCACTTCGTCCGCCGGGACGGTGATGTAATCAGCTTCGACGATTCGGGCGAGCTGCATGTCCACGGACTTGATGATGGATAGCGGCGTGATGTTGTGCTCGCGGTTGTAGGCTTCCTGCTTGGCGCGGCGGCGATTGGTTTCGCCGATGGCCTGGCGCATGGAATCGGTCATGCGGTCGGCGTAGAGGATCGCGCGACCCTCCAGATGACGAGCGCAGCGGCCCATGGATTGAATCAGCGAGGTGGCGCTGCGGAGATAGCCTTCCTTGTCGGCATCGAGAATGGCGACGAGCGAAACCTCCGGCAGATCGAGGCCTTCGCGCAGAAGATTGATGCCGATGAGCACGTCGAATTCGCCGCGACGCAAGTTGCGCAGGATGCGCACGCGCTCAAGCGTCTCGATTTCGGAGTGCAGGTAGCGGCACTTGACGCCGACCTCGGTGAAATATTCGGCGAGATCCTCGGCCATGCGTTTGGTGAGCGTGGTGACCAGGACGCGCTCGTTGCGCGCGGCGCGCACGCGAATTTCTTCCAGTAGATCGTCCACCTGCCCTTTCACCGGGCGCACTTCGGTCTGCGGGTCCACAAGCCCGGTGGGCCGAATCACCTGCTCGACCACGACACCTCCGGATTTCGTCAGCTCGTAGGGGCCGGGCGTGGCGGAAACGTAAACGACCTGGTTGACGCGATGCTCGAACTCCTCGAAGTTGAGCGGGCGATTGTCGAGGGCGGAGGGCATGCGGAAACCGTAGTCCACGAGCGTTTGCTTGCGCGAGCGGTCGCCCGCGTACATGCCGCGGAGCTGCGGGATGGCCTGGTGCGATTCGTCCACGAAGAGCAGAAAATCGGACGGGAAATAATCGAGGAGCGTGGGCGGGGCTTCGCCGGGCAAGCGGCCGGACATGTGCCGTGAATAGTTCTCGATGCCGTGGCAATAGCCGATGGTGCGCATCATTTCGATATCGAAGTGCGTGCGCTGAACGACGCGCTGGGCCTCGACGATTTTTCCCTGACGCTCGAGCTCGCCCTTCCACCAATCGAGCTCTTCGTAGATGGTCTGGATGGCGCGCTCTTTCTGGGCGGCGGGCAAGACGTAGTGCGTCTTGGGGTAAATCGGCAGGCGCGAGATTTCGCCATCGCGGGAGCGGATTTGGCCGGTGAGCGGATCGATCTTGCGGATGGCTTCGACCTGGCTGCCCCACAGCTCGATGCGCACGGCGAGGTCGTCATAGGGCGGATAGATTTCGATCATGTCGCCGCGGACGCGGAAAGTGCCGCGGCGAAGATCCTCGGAGCGCTCGTACTGGATTTCGACGAGCTTGCGCAGGATGGATTCGCGGGCGATTTGCTGGCCCTTTTCGAGCATCAACATCATGCCGAAATAGGCTTCGGGCGAACCGATGCCGTAGATGCAGGAAACGGATGCGACGATGATCACGTCGCGGCGCTCGAAGAGCGAGCGGGTGGCGCTCATGCGCAGCTTGTCGAGCTCGTCGTTGATGGTGGATTCTTTTTCGATGAAGGTGTCGCTTGCCGGGACGTAGGCCTCGGGCTGGTAATAATCGTAGTAGCTGACGAAATACTCGACGGCGTTCTGCGGGAAAAACGACCTGAATTCGTGGAAGAGCTGCGCGGCGAGCGTTTTGTTGTGCGCGAGGACGATCGTGGGGCGATTGAGCTGCTCGATCACCTTGGCCATGGTGAAGGTTTTGCCCGAGCCGGTGACGCCGAGGAGAACCTGGTGGCGGTCGCCGTCGGTCAAGCCGCGAACGAGCTGCGAGATGGCTTGCGGCTGGTCGCCGCGGGGTTCGTAGTCGCTGGCAAGCTTGAATTTCATGGCGCGCTGCCTCAGTACGGAAATTTGGGCTGCTCGAAACTCTTGATTATACACCTGGTGTCAAAGGGCGCTGCGTTCGACACAGCCGCAGAAGAAAGTCAAAAGCGCCCGCCTGAAAGGCGGCCGCTACATAACATCCTCTCCTGCGGACGAAGCGGATCACGTGAAATCGAGGGGCAAGACCAAGCGGCTTAGAAGTAGGCGGCGTCTTGCCAAGCAACTTCGCCGGGCACGGCGTGGCGTGCCCCTACAAAACCGAGTCCGACGTGCGCGAGCCGTCGAACGAGTGGCGCGTCGCCAAGCACCGGCGCCGGGCGTAGCCCGCCGCGGCGGGCTACGCCCCTACGAATTTCGGCTGCATCTAAAGCCGGGCTACGGCTGATCAGGCACGAGCGCGATTTCGGACTGGCTTTGCACTTTGCCGACGTGATGGATGCTGGAGCCGGTGCTGGCGCTGCTGATCTCGTAGTCCATGTTTTGTACGCTGTTTTGCGTGGAGCCAACGAGAAGACCAGTGGCGAGCGAAATGGAATCGAGGCTTTCGCCCGAGCCAGTCCAAGTGCCGGTGGTGCGCAGGCCATTGCGGCGATAGTCCTCCGGAGTCGCGTCGGAATGAGTAGGACCGCGACGCAGGATCTGAAAGCGGGTCAGGATTACGGCGCAGTCACCCGGAGGCGTGGTCGATTGAGTGCCGGAGACTTTCGGAAGGGCGGATGGACGGCACGGCTCGTTGCGAAGGTAGGTGGACTCGGTGCGCGAGAGGAGGCCGGAGAGCAGCGCGCCCGCGAGTGGACGTTCGGTATTCCATTTCTGTCCGATGACAACGCCTTTTTGAGGAAGACCGCTGCCGGCAGAAAGCCCCTCGAGCCAGGATAGGACGGGTTCGTCCCCCGGTTGGCCGGACGGCGTCGCAGCCGGGTCAGGCATGGCGGCAAACGCTCCGCCCGGCTCGATTGAAAACTCGAAGGACCGGCCTTCGAGGCGGTTGTACCGATCGGCGTTTGATGAAGCTTGCAGATCGAGGGCGTCGCTTTCGGATTCGGAGCTGGATTTCTCGTAGGTGGCGCGCAAACGGACTTCGCCCGCCGACGAGACATCCAGCACGTCCAAACGGACGACGATATGGATGGCCTGGCTGGACCGCGAACCGCCCTCGGGATTGGCGATGGGAGTCGTGGTCGTTCCCGTGGTCGTGGTGCGCGATTCAATGCGGTAGCGGAGAACTTCGCCGGGAGAAAACCTGGGCATGAAGCGTACTCGCTCGCGGCCGGAGGCGGCGAACGCCAGCACGAGCAGCGGAAAAACAACGAAGAGCGCGAAATGAATCGCATTTGTACGCCGCGACTGCATCGAAGGAACGCTAGCACACGCGTCGGGGCGAGGGAAGAGGGCAAGAACAAAACTGCGCTAGCGCGAGCGACGGAGGGGCGGCTGAGGTAGCACGACTTTGGGCGCAGCGAGCGGTCCGGTGAGGCGAAATGAGTCACTCGGCGCATATTCAGTATCCGGATTCGCTGACCGAATCCGGAATCGCAGGTCGAGATTGCGGTTGAAATCCACGGTGCCAGAACCGCTCGCGAAGGTGTCCACGCTGGTCGCCAAACTTAGGCTTTGAAAGTCAATTTTGCGGTGCGCACAGGAGAACGTCGCGGAGCCATTGCGAAATCTGGTGGATCCTATGTTGTCAGGCTGGCCACCGAACGACTTTCGCAGATCAATGTTCAGGAACTCGGGGCCAGTGGCGCGGACACTGCCCTGACAGGTGAGTGACGCGACTAGATCGGCGCGAGAGGCGCCGCGGGCATCGATTGAAATTTCCCCGGCAGCAGACTCCGCGCGGAGACCTGCGAGACTAGGTGTTGCGGCTATAAGCGATGGCATGTCCACGCGCGAAAAATCCAAGTCGGCGCGATAGACGGGCGTGCCGCTCAGTTCTGCGTCGAGCGAGCCGGCGACTTGTCCGCCGTAGAATTGGCCGGTGGCATTCACGAGCGCGATGTGGCGGCCGTCGATTTTGAGATCACCCTGCAGATGGCGGACGACCAAGGGGGCCAGAGTGAACTGATCGAGGGTGAGGCGTCCGCTCGCTCGCAGATTTTCGGGCGCGGCACTCGTCGGGGAGCGCGGGTTAAGAAACGGCAGCATGCGGCCGAGAAAAGTCTCGCGCCATGCGGGATTGAGCCAACGGTCGAGATCGGCGGCAGCGAGATGGTCTGCCGAGAGCGCGAATTGCCAATTGCCCGCGGGATCGCGGCTGTCGAGCGTACCGCTCCAGCGGGCGCCGAAGGCCTGTGCGGACTCGATCGTGATGTGGCGGGCTCCGGGCGTCCATTCCGTAGTCGCGTTGATGTCGCCGATCGGTTGATTCAGGAATGGCGCGCGCAATCCGGCAACACCCGGCCCGGCGCCCCAGTTGATAAATCCCACGGGCGGGGCCTGCCAAGGATACAGCCCGCCCTGCCAGAGGAGGTCCGCGCGAACAGGCCCCGAAATATCCCAGCCGGCAGCGACATTCCATCCCATTGCGGCTGCGGCCGCGAGGACGTCGCGCACGTCGGAGACATTCCCGGAGATGCACATCGCGTTGGTCGCGCGGCGCCCCAGCTTCGCCGACGATTCAAATTGAAGCGCACTTCCTGGGGAGCCGAAGGCGAGCGAAACAGGCAAAAGGGAAACAAGGCCGCGATCGTAGCGAAACTGGAGCGGTCCCAAATGGGCGGGCCGGCGGAGGTTCGCAGCGGCGAAATCGACTCCGTCGCTCGACACGGTGGCGGAGACAAGGCGCAGCGGCCAACGGACGGCGTCCGCTTGAAATTGCGCATGAACTTCCGCGCGGCCGAGCACCGAGACGCCCTCCGCGACGCCGGGATGAAATGCACGCAGCCAGGGGAGCAAGTCGCCGACGTCGAGGAGCGAGGAGAGCGTGAACTGCACTGGCGAGACTTTTTTAGACGCGGGCGTTCCCTCGGCGTTCCAGCGAATCCATCCGGAGGCGTGCGCGCTTGAGTGGGGAGCTTCCAGGGTCACGTCTGTCAACTCGATGCCCGACGCAGAGGGATTCCAATTCGTCCGAGCGATAAGATTTACAGACGGGCTGTCCGGCCGGAGCGCGAGATCCCAACGGTGGACCTGACGAAGCTCCGCGCGCCCCTGGATGGCCCAGCCGGCATCGCGATCGTTTGTGCGGGCGTTGACAGCCATCGCGAGCGCGCCGCGGATGCCGGCATCATCTCGCCCGGCAAGGCGCAGCACATCCGAGATCGAGGCGTCGGTCCAGGAAATATCGAGCGCCGCGGGACGGAGCCGAGACGAGGTGCCGCCGAGATCGCCCGATAAATGAATCGTTCCGGCTTGCTGAACGACGACAGCAGCGCGCCAGGGAGTCGCATCGAGATTCATGCGCCATCGGCCGGGGGCGTCCGTTTCGACCGCGCCGGTGACACCCACAAAAGCGAGGGGCAGCTTGTCGTCGCCATTCTTGAAGTTGATGCGCCCTCCGTCCACTTCAATCCTGCCGAATCGAAGCGGCGAAAACGGGAGCGAGGGCCCAACCGGCACCTTTGCCGGGAGGCTGCCGGACGGCTGCGGCAGCCATTCTGCAAGATTCCAATCACCGCCCGCGTCGCGCACAAGATTCAGACTCGGCCGGTTGAGCGAGAGCGTCCCGAGCCGGACGTGGCCGCGAAGCAGGCTAGCCCAGCGCAGACGCACCGTCATTGACTCGGCGCGCAGGAAATATTCCTGGCCGAAGCGAGGATCTTCGCCGACGGTTACGGAGTTCGCTTCGAGCGCGGGTCCATCCCACAAGCTGAAATCATAACTGCCGACTTCGACCGGCCGTCCAAACGCCGCTTCGATTTGGGCGGTCAGGACTCTTCGCAGGCGCGTGTGCTGCATCGCGAGCGAAATTCCTTCGGAAGCAATCCACAAAAGAGCGAACAAAAGCAGTGTCCGCTTCAGCCATCGAATCCACGCGCGGGGCCGCGACTGAGCCGGTGGCAGGGATTCCGCGCGGGGGATGGCCCCCAAATAGGTGTCTGACATTGTGGATCGCGGTGAAACGAGAGCCGAGCCCAAGCCGGGCGGGCGGCGTTACGATCAGTGAACCTCGCGCAGCATCCTGTCCCAGCGCGTGCGGCTGGAGAGATGGACCAGCCCATCCTCGATGCCGCGGACGGCGCCGAGGAGACTTCTGTCATTGTAATCCTCAGCGGTCGCTTCGACCGACCAGTAAATCACCATGGGGCGGCCCATGATGGCGCGGCGGTCCACGAAACCCCAGTAGCGGCTGTCCCAACTCCGGTCGCGGTTATCCCCCATCACGAAATAATGATCGGCCGGCACGATTAACTCGCCGTTCCGAACAGAGCTGATAATTTGCTCCGACCATTCGGGACGCAACCCGAATCTCGAGAAAGCGCGATCGGAAGGAGGAAAGTTATCGGCGAAGGGATCGTCGGATGCAGGGTCGTGGACGACGTATGGCTCCGGCAAGAAATTACCGTTGACCAGAACTCGCTCGTTGACGATGCGGATGCGATCGCCGGGCAATCCGATCACGCGTTTGACGTAGTGCGGATGATCGTCGAAGGGAAACTTGAAAACGATGATATCGCCGCGGCGGACCGGCCGATAAGGAAGCAGCTTTTCGTACCAGGCGCCGCGCCCTCCGAAAATAAACTTGTTCACCAGCAGATGATCGCCGACAAGGAGAGTGGGTTCCATGGATTGCGAAGGAATCTTAAAGGCCTGCAGGACAAAAGTGGTTCCAAACAACGCCAGGAGGATGGTGACGAGCAGCGACTCGAGAAAATCGGCGTAGCTGCTCTTCGGCCCGGCGGATCGCAACGGCGGGGCCGTCGAAACGGCATGCTCGGCTGAATCCGAAATTGAGGTTCCTGCGTCGAGCGATTCCATTCAGGCGGTCTCGCCGCTCTGCGCCAGGGTTTCGAGCGCCAGCCTGGCTGCAGCCTGCTCCGCTTCCTTCTTGCTGAAGCCCTCGGACGCGGAAAGTTTGCGGCCTTCGTGCCAAACTTCGACCTCAAAGGTTTTACTGTGCTCCGGTCCGGATTCACTCCGAACGCGATAGTCGGCAGCGCCGAGGCCGCGCTGTTGAAGCCATTCCTGCAAGGCGGACTTGTGGTCGAGGCGTTCGAGACCTTCGATGCCACCCGCCAGAGCGGGGTCGAGCAAACTGCGGCGAAGAAAAGCAGCAGCGGCCGGCAAGCCAGCGTCGAGATAGATGGCGCCCACGACGGCTTCGTAGGCATCGGCAAGCAGCCGTTTCTTTTCTCGCCCGCCGGTCTTTTCCTCGCCGGGCCCCAGGCGCAAATAATCGCCGAGCTTCAAGCGCCGCGCCGCCCCGTGGATAGACGAGGCGCTCACCAGGCGCGCCAAGCCCTTGGAAAGCTGTCCGGCGTCCCAGTGAGGGGAAGATTCGAAAAGGTATTCGCTCGCGACCAAGCCGAGCACGCGATCGCCGAGGAATTCGAGGCGTTCATTATCAATCCCGCCAGCGGTCTGGCGATGCGAGCGGTGGGTGAGCGCGCGCTCGAGCCTTTCGGGCATCTCGAAACGGTGACCCAGGACCGCCTCAAGCTCGCCGCGCTCCTCTGCGGTCATGGCCGGATCGCCTTTCTCCGCTACTTGGGTTGCGCCGCCTGCTTCCGGGCGTTGTCCGCGTTTTGCTTGCAGCGATCCTGCAGACCTCCCATGATCTGGGAACAGCGATTGAAAGCGTCGGCAGATTCGGGATAACGCTTCAAGCTCTGGAGGTCAATTCCGAGGACGTAGTAATCCGTTTGATCAGGGCTGGCAGCACCCTCAGTCGCCTGCTTCAGTTCCGACACCGAATCCTCGAGCCGTTGTCGCCGGAAATAGACGAGGCCGAGGCCGCTGTGGGCCTGACTGAGGGCCATCGCCTTGGACTGAGAAAATTGATCGTCCGTAAGGGTCGCTGGCTTGGGCATCGCGCCGATGAGTTCGATCGCGTGTTTTTCGTAGGTCTCGGCCTTGTCGAGGTTCTTCTGGGTGTCGGGATCGTCCGGGTTAATTACATGCGGAATCACCCAGCCGACCATGGTGAGAACGCTGACATCGTCCGCGTTCAGTGCGAGAGCCTTGTCCGCATCCGCGTAGAAATTCTTCCAATCCTGCTTTGAGTAGTAAGCCTGCACGAGTCCCGCATACACGGATTCGGCATAGTGGCTCGTCGGATACTTCTGGACGAAATCGTTGCCGAGCTGAATTCTGGTGTCCGGGGCCTGCGGGCCCGCGTCAAAGAAGGCCTTGTAAGCGGCTTCCTCCTGGGGATCAACCGCCGGAGGGGGCGTACTCATGGTCCGCTCTTTCAATTGTTGGTTCTGGTCGTCCTGCGCCTCTTTAGCCGGCTGAAGATTCGGATTGATGCCCTGCGCGGGGCAAGCCGTCGCAAGCCCGGCGCTGGCCGCGAGCGCAACTATCAGAATGCGAATTCCCATCGAGACGAATCGAGGCTTCATTGTGCGTGTCCTTTTCCTGGGTTTTGGTTCGGTGCTTACCGCTTTGGCTGAGCCGCTTGCCTCTTTGCCAGGTCCGCGCTTTCCTTGCAACGATCCTGCAGACCGCCGGCAATCTGGCCGCAGTGTCCGAACACATCCGCCGCTTCGGTAAAGCGGTCCAAGTTCTGCAGGTCTGTTCCCAATACAAAGAGATCGGTTTGGTCCGGATTCGGGTTGTTGTCCGTAGCCATTCGAAGCTGCGTGACGGAGTTACCGAAGTCGTTGCGGCGGAAATAGACGAGACCCAGAGCGCTGTGCGCCTGAATGGCCTTATCGGCTTTCGATGCAGCGAACTGAGCGTCCGTTAGGCCAGCCGGCTTGGGCATTTTCGCCAGAACGTCGATGGCGTGTTTCTCGCAAGTTTCGGCCTTGTTCAATTGCTCAGCCGCGTTATCGTCATGCGGATTGTAGACGTGCGGGATCACCCAACCGACTGAGGTGAGAACGTCCACGTCGTCGGGCTTGAGCGCCAGCGCTTTGTCGGCCGTCGCGTAGAAATTCTTCCAGTCCTGCTTGTCATAGTAGGCGTTCGTGAGGCCTGCATCCACGGCCTCGGCGAAGATGCTGGTGGGGTACTTATCAAGGAATGCGGTGCCGAGCTGGATCTTCTTGTCCGAATCCTCGGTGCGGAAAAAAGTATCGTACGCCTTCTGCTCTTTCGGATCGACTCTAACTCCGGGCTGTCTCTGCACGTCCGTCAGCTCATGGAGCTCGGTTTGCTGCCTGTCAGTTGAAGTTCCAACCGGAGATGACTGCTGGCGGCTGCCACCCCCACCCATCTGCGCGTGCAAAAGCGCCGCTACGAAGAAGGGGGCCGTGAAAGTAACGAACAGGACCCTAATTGCAAAGCGCATAGATGAGATCTTCACTCGTATCGTCCTTCCCTCACCCGGCTGTTTCTTCACTAAACCTTAGCATGAGACGGCCAGTTCACGGCTGCGGTTGCTGGTTTTCGCCGGGGCGAGCTGCGGGCTTATAAGCCGTCTCGACGCCGCTCTGCGCCGCGACCCGGGCAGCCTCGGGCGCTCCATCCACGGTGAGTGCCGCCTGGTATTCGTTGACCGCCAGTTCGCGGTCGTCCTGCAGATCGTGGATGCGCCCGAGGTAAACGTGCGACCAGGCCAGAATAGACGGATTCGCCGCCTCGACCGCGCCGCCGGCCCCCGGCGGCGCCGAACTCCGCGCAGAGACAAGTTGCTCGAAAAGATATTTGGCGCGATCTCCCTGGCCGGAGAGCACAGATGCGATCGCCAGACCGTAGACCACTCGCGAATCGTTCGGGTATTTCGCGAGGGCGGTTTGAAACGTTGCTGTGGCCGCCTCGGTATCTTTGTTCGCGATTTGGCGATTGCCCTCGGTAATCCAACGCTCCAGCTCGGCGGGTTGCGCCGCGTCGTTTCCGCCCTGCTCGCCCGGCGCGGGCGCAGCGTCGACGGAGGCAAACGTCACTCCCTGAAAGCGCTTCTGCTCCGCCTGGACGTCAATGCCCGTCAGGAGACCTGGGAAATAGTACGACATCGCGGGCGCATCCTTTTCGAACTTCTGTAACTGGGCGACCAGAGGGCGCACCAGGATGAAACCCGATTCATCCGTTTTCTTGAGTTCCGCTTCGAGCCGGTCCCCCGAGAGACGGCGGAGGCGCAATTCCACGGCCTTGATCAAACACTCGTCCATGAGCGAGACGAAATCATCGTGATATTCCACCGGGAGCTGCGGCGCTCGAGCGGCCACGTTCAGAAGCGCGCGCTTGGTATCCACGACCGGGCGATAACGCAGCACGAAACGGTCGAGCATGAAGTGAAGGTAGGCGTGCTGAATCGTGTCTACCGATGCATCGGAGAGGCTACCGACGACGATCGCGTAATGGTCGCCAGAGTTGCGGAAATTCGTGCGAGCTCCAACGAGTGGCTCGACATAGACCGTGAACGCGCGCCCATTGGCCGGCTTCTCAATCTCACGCAGGTAGGCGTCGGAAACGGTCACGATCCTGCGCACGACGGAGCGAAAGCGCACGATGACGGGTCCGGACTCCGGCTCAATCTGGGCCCAGCGAGCGCCAAGGTTCGCCTCCAAGTAAAAACTGGCGAGGAGTTGCTGGAAACCGTCGATGGTCAGCACAGACGGCGGAATCTGATCACGGTTGGCCGGCAATTGAAAGCTTGGGGGAAGATCGGCAACCAGGGCGAACGTCATGTACGGTGAAAGCGTTTCGGTGGAACTCGCCAAAGCGTGGTCCCTGTAAAACTGGCGGACGGCTTCCGTCGCTGGCCCTCGCATCTTGAGCAAGTCCTCGCGAAGCGCACGCCGCGCGGGCATCTCGGCGAGCGTGCTTTCATCCGCGTCAAAACCCGCCGCGTCCAGCGCGCACATCGTTGCGAAAATCTGCGGACTTGCCTCGACACTAATGCCCGTCGCGTTGGCGGGCTCGGCTTGCTGCGCTTGCGAATTGCGCGCCGAGGAGCCAATCCCGATGCCAGCGGCGACGAGCACGAAGGCGAAACACGCACTGGTCAGTTTGTGGGCGGACTTTCGGATGGGCAGTCTCCTCAACGAATGCGCCTCTTGGGATTCCGTTCGATGGACAAGCGTTGCCCCAGCTAGTCGCGGCACTCCCGCCCCAGGAACCCACTACTACGCTCGAACTCTAGCGAGCCGAGGATACGGAGTCAAGAATCGCGACGAACCACGAAGAGACGGATCCAATCCGGAGATTAGCCGCGAACGCGGACTTGACTGAAGCTGAGCAGAACGCGCCCGCCACCCATGGGACGCCCGAAACCCAATTGAGGACGGAAACGGGTGAACAGGAGAACCTGGTCAAGCTGACGCTGAATGACCGCGTCGTTCGGACCGGCAAGAATCTTGTAAAACAAAACCTCTCCTTGAGCGTTTAGCGTGGCCTCGATCAACAGCGGGCTGGAGTCTGCGTGACCGTCTGTGCGGCCGATACCCGGGACCTCAAACGGGGCCAGCCTTTCAAGCTGCGCCGGCTGCACCAAATTCAACGGGAGATCGTCCGCCTCAACACGGCCGATCGGCATGCCCACCAGCATGCTCTGCACAACCAGCATAAAAACAGCGACGGCCGTCAACACGCCGCCCGTGGCGGGAACGGCGAGCGGCTCGAGAATATTCTGGGAGACGAGAAGAGCGCGCGCCCACCATCGGCCGACGAAGGCCCACGGTGAGCGCACTTGCGAAGCCTGCATGCGAATCTGTTCAGCCAAGCCAGGCGGCGCATCGACGGGCCGGAGGTTCGCGAGATGCGTTGCCAGCAGGCGATAGCGCGCCAGCTGCTGCCGGCAATCATGGCAAGAATTCAGATGTTCGCGCAGAAGGACGCGATCACGCGCACGGATGGCTCCGTCGACGTAGCCGGACAGACGCCGTTGCGCTTTGCGGCAATTCATTGCCGTCCCCCGTGCATTTCCGCCAGATCGCTCGTTCCAGCGCGGGATACATCCAGAGGATCGGGGTGCTCGGCGAAATGAATCTTCGAGCGGCGGCGCAGCGCGCTCCGAGCGGCGCTACTCAATGCCGCAGTACTCGAGGCCATCTGGTTCGAAGTCCCATGAATCTCGGGCTGCCGTACGTGCAGCAGCGGATCGAGAATTTCCTTGAGCATCCGCCGGCCGCGCATAATTCGGGATTTCACCGTTCCCACCGAAACTTCGAGGACGTCCGCGATTTCTTCGTAGGAAAGCCCTTCGAGATCTCGCAAAATCACCGCGCTGCGAAAAACAGGCGGAACCTCCGCAAGCGCTCGACGCACCGTTCCCTGAACTTCGAGCGCCGCGCATTGCTCAAACGGAGTCGCCTCGCCATCCTTCAACTCGAGAACCGGACTCTTTTCCGGGCCTTCGACGTCAATTGAAGTCTGCATACGGTGATGGCGCCAGCACCAGCGGCGATGGTTCAGCGCCTGGCGCACGGAGATGCGGTACAGCCAGGTCTTCAGCGAACTGCCGCCGCGGAATCCTCGAATGCCGCGAAAAACGTGCAAGAAAACTTCCTGTGTGACGTCAGCAGCGTCGGCGCGGTCGGACAAAATCCCGTACGCGAGGTTGTACACACTCGAGTGGTAGTAGGTGACGAGGTAGTCAAACGCAGCATCCGAGCCGGCCTGAAGCTCGGTCACCAACTCGCCTTCGTCGCGTACCCACGGCAGACTGTGTGCCAGTTCGCCCATTGCGTGCGCCGCGCTCCTCGGGGCAACCCTGATGTCCTTAGACACCGCTTTGCCCCACTGTGTTGCAAAGCATAGCAGAAAACTGAGCCGAAGGAGATATACCGAAGGTACCGGCTTGGGACAGGTCTCTATATTACATAACCTGCCTATTTTCAGCGTATTGGAATACACACGGTAAGCCGAGAACAAGGTGAATTCGCGACAATTCCGAAAATCGTCCAAGGTAAGACAATCGCTGAAGATTTGGTGGAGCCGATGGGATTCGAACCCACGACCTCCTCGATGCCATCGAGGCGCGCTCCCAACTGCGCCACGGCC
>Ga0209415_10009400_pt1 | contig 16803 bp, 18 predicted proteins | sample PeaSoiSIISIP2007_FD_187696 | JGI IMG/M metagenome (GOLD analysis project Ga0209415, IMG submission 187696) | Peat soil microbial communities from Weissenstadt, Germany - SII-SIP-2007 (SPAdes) (version 2) | ecosystem: Environmental > Terrestrial > Soil > Wetlands > Peat | place: Germany... | reverse complement strand
TCCTCGAGCGTGTCCTCGAAGCGATGGGTCCAGATTTGCGCGCCGTCCGCGGCGTCGATCAGCTGCACGCCGATGCGAACCCGGCCGCCGGCCTTACGCACGCTGCCTTCGAGCATGTAGCGCACGCCCAGCTGACGCGCAGCGTCCTGCGCGGCGACGCCCTTGCCCTTGAAGGAGAGGCTCGAGCCGCTGGCGATGACGAAGATCGAGCGGATGCGCGACAGCGCCTCGACGATCTCGACCACCATGCCGTCGGCGAAGTAGTCCTGCTCCGGATCGCCGGAGAGGTTGGCGAAGGGCATGACGGCGATGGAGGGCTTGCTCGGCAGCAGGAGCGGAGTGTCCGCTCCGACAACGGCGTCTGGGACGGCCGCCGACTCCAAACCGCTCCGCACCGCATCCAACACGGTTCGAAACGCCGCCTCCGACGCCCCGCCGGACCAGGCCTTCAGATCGACACCCTGCCGCTCGCCGAAGAACAGCGGGGGCTCGCAGGCTTCCACGAACACCTGCAGCAGCCGGCCTTGCCCCCGCGCCCATCTCGCCTCGGCCTTGACGTTGTCGCTGGCGACGGCCGCCGGCGACCAGGCCACGATCACGACCTTGGCCGCCGCAAGCTCCCGCTCGATGGTCGCCTCCCAGCCCGCGTTCGGCGGAATGTCCTGATCCCACCAGATGCCGATGCCTTCGGCCCGCAGCGCCTCCACCAGCCGGCCCACCGCCGCCAGGTTCTCGCGCTTGTAGCTGATGAAGACATCGGACATGCGGGTGCGACCACCCCTCGGTCGCTGCTGGACCGTAGCGACGGCGCCGAGCGAGGGGCAAGGGAAAGGTCGCGAATGTCCGAAAGGTGGAGCGAGCCTTATGACCCCTATCTACCCATCTCCACAGTTCGGAACGTCCAGCTCTCGGTCGATCGCGACGGCGCCCACGACCCCGCCACCGACGTCGCCGTAATGGGTGTGCGGTCTACGCCCCGGCGCCGCGCAAACTGTCCGGTTGGAACCGCCATCCCGAGCGGAGCACCTGAGCGGCGCAGTGGTTGAGGTGGAACACCAGTGAGAAGTGTCGCTCCATCGCGCTGGAAAGCGTCTCGCTGAACACGACGCGGTCACTTGCGATGAAGGCGATGTGGCCCGACTCGGCCAGCAGTTTGTTGATGTGCGCTCGCGAGACGCCGTAGCGCCGCGACAGCGCGTAACGCGAGATCCTCGCCGCCTCGAGCAGGCGTTCGCGGTCGGCCGACTGGGCCCCGATCAGGTCGAACAGGATCGACATCCCCGCTTCGCGTTCGAGGAAGAAGGAGATCGGCGGCGCGTTCTCGAACGAGAAGAGATCGCGTCGCAGGGCCAGCATCGTCGAGATGCAAAGCAGGTAGTCGATGAAGCCGTCGTCGGTGTCAGCCAGCTCGGCGGCGTCAGCGAGCTCAGGCGCCAGGGCCAGAGCGGCCTTGTAATCGATCAGCGCCCGCAAGCGCAGGGCGCGGACCAGGCCGTCACCGAGGCGCATCGGGCGGCGGGTCCACATCCCGGCGCCGGGTTCCACCATCATCTCGCCGACATCCTGGCAGCGGCGCACGACCTGCTGCACCCGGCCGGCGCTGGAGAGCTTGCCTTCGACGCAGCCGGCCGTCAGCGCCTGCACGGTCAGGCCACCCATCAAGTGCAGGGTCAGCGCTGTGACGCAGATCGAGGCGCGGCCTAGGTCCTTGGTGATCCACTGGTAGGTCGGGGCGAGTTGCTGGAAGTGAGACACACTTTCTGCGGTAGCCCGCTCGACCGCACCTCTGAATCCCGGATGCGCCCGCACCGCCGCGAACGACTCCTCAGTCATGAGCCTGGAGAGCGTCGCCGGCGTCATCGCCCACCTCAAATCACAGAAAGCTACACCTTTCGCGCCACCGGCCGCGCGTCAAGTGCGGCGCCCTGCTTGCGAGCCCGCCCGCGGCGTGGCTTGTGCAGCCAGAATCGGGAGGAGACCGGAATGAAACTCTACGGTGCGCCGAAGCCGGCGCCAAACCCCAGGCGGGTGCGCATGTTCCTCGCCGAAAAGGGCATCGAGCTGGCCGAGACGCCGATCGATCTGATGACGCGCGAGCACAAGTCGCCGGAATACCGGCAGAAGAACTCACTCGGCCAGGTGCCGACCCTGGAACTCGACGACGGCGCGACGATCTCGGAAACCGTCGCAATCTGCCGCTACCTCGAGGAGCTGCACCCCGAGCCGCCGCTATTCGGCCGCACGGCGCTGGAGAAGGCGCAGGTGGACATGTGGGTGCGTCGCGTCGAATTCCAGCTGATGGCGCCGGTCGGCCAGTTCTGGCGCCACGCCCATCCGCGTACGGCAGGGTTGCTTAATCAGTACAAGGACTTTGGCGAGTCCAATCGCGCGACCTATGCGAACGCACAGCGCTGGCTGGACGGGGAGCTAGCCGACGGGCGGCCGTTCATCGCCGGTGACGCCCTGACCATGGCCGACATCTGCGCGCTGTCGACGGTGGATTTCGCCCATTGGATCGGGCTCGATCTCGACCCGGACTGCCGGCGCCTGATCGCCTGGCACGAGCGGGTCAGGGCGCGGCCCAGCGCCGACGCCTAGCCGTTATCCGCCTTCTCCGCGAGATCACGCACCTGCTGGTCGTCGAAGCGCGGCACCACTAGCACGCGATCGGCGGTCGCGACGATGATCAAGTCCGAAACACCCGACGCAGCGATCGTCGGCCCTTCGGCGAAGACCAGGCAATCGCGCACCTGATGCAGCACGGTCGCGCCGCGCACGGCGTTGCCATGCTCGTCGCGGTCCTGCACCTCCCACACCGCCGACCAGGAGCCGATGTCGCTCCAGGCGAAATCGGCGGCGACGACGGCGGCGTTGGCGGTGCGCTCCATTACCGCGTGGTCGATGGAGATCGAGGGGGCCTGGCTAAACGCGACCGCATCGAGCCGCAGGAAGTCGTCGTCGGCCTTTGCCGTCGCGATCGCCGCGGCGGCGGCGGCCAACACCGCCGGCTCGTACCGCTCGAGTTCGGCAAGGAGGCTCGCCGCGCGCATCAGGAAGATGCCGCTGTTCCAGAGGCATCCGTTCCCGACCAACGCCTCAGCAGCCTCGGCGCCAGGTTTTTCGATGAACCGCGCGACCTCCCGCGCCGCGGCGTCGATGGCGGCGCCCGGCTCGATATAGCCGTAGCCGGTCGCGGCGAAGGTCGGCGTAACGCCAAACAGCACCAGCCTGCCGGCCTCCGCCGCCGCGACGCCGCGCGATACGCTCGCCCGGAACGCCGTCTCGCTCGGGATCGAATGGTCGGCGTGCGCGGACAGGATGAGGGCGTCGGGATCTGCTTGCGAGGCGAGGAGTGCGCCGACCGCCAGCGCCGGGGCGGTGTTGCGGCCTTTAGGTTCCAGCACGATTCTGCCCACATTCAGGCCCGCATCGCGCAGCTGCTCGGCGATCAGAAACCGCTGGTCGACCCCGGCGACAATGATCGGTGGGGCGAACATCGCCGGGTCGCCGAGACGCCGAGCGGTCTGTTGCAGCAGCGTTTCCGCGCCGGCGAGGGTCAGGAACTGTTTGGGGCGCGCGGGTGACGAAAGCGGCCAGAGCCTGCGTCCCTCCCCGCCTGACAGGATCACAGGTACGATCATCGGACGGGGCCATTAGCATTTGCCGCGTCTCGGTCAAGGAAGGCGCGAAGGCTAGGTCCGGCGGCGCACGAACCGCAGGGCGGTGCGCGTTTCTGAAAAGCCGCAGACTTTGTTGTCGACGAGGCCACAGGCCTTGGCCGCCGCCATCACGTCGACATCGCGCACGCGCATCGCCTTGCCCTTCAGCGAGACGATCCACAGCGCCCCGCGCGGCGCCAGCCGTGGAACCAGCGCCGCGACGCGCGCTAGCTCCTCAGCGCTGTCGGCGCCGTAGAACAGCAGGTCCAGTTCGCCCTTCCCGTCGGCAAGCGGCGTGCGCGCGGTCAGCTCCGTCTCGAAGTCGGCATCGGTGAGGTTGGCGATGTCGAGGCGCTGGCCAGGCTTGACGCCCAGCTTGTCGAGCCGGCCCTTGGGGTTGAGGATCGCGTCGACCCAGCTGGTCGCAGCGGTCGGCAGGCGGAACCGGGCGCCGTCGGCGAGGACCAGGTCGCGCCCCTCTGCGCGCACATCGGCGAGGCGGCGGCCCTCGAACACCCGCCGCTCCGATCCCCGGAAGATCAGCCTGGGCGGCTCGTATTGCAATCGCCCGGCCTCGCCGCCGCCCTCGGGCCAGGACGCTTCAACGTCAGCTTCTTTGCCCATGCCGCGGTCCCGGCGCCTCAGGCGCCGCAACCTATGGCGCCGGGCCCAGAAGGTCGAGGCGACGCTTGCCAACGGGCGGGCGGCGTCCCGATAAGGCGGGCCGATGGTCCGCATCCTCACCTACAACGTCCACCGCTGCGTCGGGACCGACCGGCGCCTCGACGTCGCCCGCGTCGCCGAGGTGATCGCCGCTCAGGCGCCCGACATCGTCGCGCTGCAGGAGCTGGACGTCGGCCGCGCCCGCACCGGCGGCGTCGACCAGGCGCACCGCCTGGCGCAACGTCTGGGCATGGCCTTCCACTTCAACGCCGCGTTCAAAGTCGAGGAGGAGCTCTACGGCGACGCCATCCTCACCACCCTGCCCGAGCGGCTGGTCAAGGCCGGGCCGATCCCGACCCATCCGCGCTTCAGCCGGCTCGAGCCGCGCGGCGCGGTCTGGATCGCGGTGAGCGTCGGCGGCGCCGAGCTGCAGGTGATCAACACCCACCTCGGCCTCGTGCCCCGCGAACAGCGCGCGCAGGCGGCGGCGCTGGCCGGCGATGACTGGCTGGGCGGCGCGGCCACGCCGCTGATCCTGGTCGGCGACATGAACGCGACGCCGCGGGCCCTCGCCTACCGCACCTTCGCCAGCCGGCTCGTCGAATCGCGCCGCGCTGCGCGGCTGTCGCGGCTCGCGCCTACCTTTCCCTCCACCTTCCCGGTGCTGGCGATCGACCATGTGTTCGTCAGCGAAGGCGTGACCGTCGACGCCGTGCGCACGCCGCTCGATCCGCTCTCGCGCCTGGCCTCGGACCACCTGCCGTTGGTCGTCGACTTCAGCCTGCCGCCAACGCCAGCCTGAGCGCGCGCGCCTGCGCCAGGAGGCGCTCGCGACGGCGCGCCGGACGCCATGAGTCGGCGACGTCGGTCGGGTCGCCGATGTGGAACTCGGCGACGAACTCGCCGACCAGTCCCAGGCGCCGCGGTTCCAGCGGCCGCAGCCTCGAGGCGCCGTCGAGGGCGAACAGCGCCTGCGCCAGGCTGCCGCCATCGCGGCGTATCTCCGCGACCTCGGCCGCTGTCTTGTCGACCCAATGCCCGGCCATGCGGTCGCGCACCTCCGCCAACGCCGCCCGGTCGCGCTCGGCCTCGACCTCGATCGCCAGCTCGCACTCGGTGTCGAAACCGTGAGAGCGGTTGTTGAGGTTGGCCGAGCCGATCCGCAGCAGGGTGTCGTCGATCGCCATCACCTTGGCGTGGGCGATGATCGGCGCGCCGGCCGCGGCGTGCGGCGCGAAGGCGTGGAAGCGTCCGAACACGTCGCCGGACTTCAGCCGCCAGAGCGCCGTCGAGCGGGACCTGTCCATGGTGAGACGGTCGAAGTAGCTGGGGCTCCGTTCCGTGCTCACCAGCACGATCTCCGGGCCTACAGGTTCGGCCAGCCGAGCCGCCAGCGCTTCCACCGCCAGCGGCCAGGTGAAATACTGGTTCTCCAGATAGATCAGATGCTTGGCGGACTTGATTGCGTCGAGGGTCAACTGAGCGATTTCGCGCGCTGGCGTCTTGCCGCGCCAGCTGGGCTCGGTGCGGGCGATGGCGCAGACACCGCCGGTGATTTCGGGCGCAATGCCCGCGGGCCATATCGGCGCCGGCCCCTCCAGCGACGCGCCAGGGGCCGCGTCGGGCAGCTCGCCGACGGCGGCGCGCCAGCGGTCGCGGAACAGCGCGCCGAGGTCGCGAGCGGCCGCGCCATCGGTCATCGCCGTCACTTCGTGCCGTGGCCCGTGCAGACGCCCGTCGCTGGCGACGCGGCGCGGGTCGTCGGCAAGATGCCGGGCCGTATCCCAGCGATCGTCGGCGAAGTCGGCGCCGCCGACGAAGGCCAGGGCGTCATCGACGACCACGACCTTCTGGTGATGACAGCCGCCAAGCGGCACGGTGTCGTCTAGCTCGAAGCGCACCCGCGTGTCCCGGAACCACGATCTGGCGCGGTGCGGGAAGCCGGACTGGGTGGCGCTGATCGGCAAGGCCGAGCGCCAGACCAGCAGCCGCACATCGAGCGAGGGATTGGCGGCCGCCAGGTCGATCAGGGTGCGGCCGATCTCGGTGGCCGCCGGGTCCTCGGGAGCAAGCCGGGCCCGCGGATCAAAGCTCCAGCCCAGCAGGTGGATCGACCGTCTCGCCTGGCGCAGCGCGCCCAGCAGGGTCGCGAAGTAGTCCTGGCAATCGACCAGAACCTTGACGCGACCCGTGGGGCCAAGCCGCCAGCAGGTTTCCGCGGCCCTCAAGAGGCCCATGCCTCACCGCCGTCGCCACCTGTCCGAATGGAGCGGGCTTCTGCGGCCCGACTCGGCGTCTTGCGGACGCCAACCTCATCTAGCCGCAGCGACGGTGAGGCGGGAAGCCTATTGCATCATGTTGTGGCTGCCGCTGGGCGTCGAGGCGGTGGTGGTGCTGACCAGCGCGCGACAGACCCCGTCACGTTCCGAGGTGAGGCGCACGTTGTTCTCAGCGCCGGACCGCGAAGCTTCACGCTCGCCGTCGTCGCGCGCCTGGTCGGCTTTGTCGTAGATGTAGGCGGCGCGACCCCACTCCTGGCTCTTCACCAGCTGGCGCAGCGCATCGGCGTCCGATCCGGCGAACGCCTTGGCGCTCTCGATGCCGAGGCAACGGTTGGCGGCGAGGAATTGGACGTCGCTGAGCCGCGTCGGCGCGGCGACGGCGACCGCCGCGCTGGCGCAGGCCGCGGCGATAGTGACGGTGGCGATGGCGAAACGCATGTGACTCTCCCTTAAGAACGCGGGCAGTTCATGCCGTCATCGGGCCTCGGACGCTAATTAAATCGAGTACAGATTGTACAGTTTATTGTCAGCAGTGAAGAAAATTGCCCTGTATTCGTAATTGTTGCTTACGAGACTGTAAGTGTGACTGACAAGGCCCACCCCTTGCGTCGCCGTGCGCGCTGCGGCATCTGCGCCGGATGGACGAGCCCCGCCCGCCGATCGCCACCCCCTGCGTCCAGATCTGTGTGATCGACGGCGAGTCGGGGCTGTGCCTCGGGTGCCAGCGCACGCTCGCCGAGGTGGCTGGCTGGGCGCGCCTGACAGACGCCGAACGCGCCGCGATCATGACCGCCCTGCCCGCGCGCCGCAGCCGCATCCGCCCCGAGAAGCTGGCCATCTGCGGATAAGACGCCGGCCATCGAGCGTGATTCACGCGTTGCAAACCGCTCTCGCCTATCGTCACCGCAACGGCCGCCAGAAGCGCGGCCGATAAGCAGCCCAGAAAGGCGGCGTGATGGTGCGGTTTTTGATGATTGGCGTGGTGGGAGCACTGTGCGCCATGGGTGGCGCGCGGATGCTGAACGCCGTCGCGGCCGGCCGGCCCAGCGAGCCGCCGGCGGTAGCGGTCGCCACCGTAGCGCCCGACCCGCCACCGGCGCCGACTCTCGACTCCGGCGAAGCGTCGATCGCAAAGTCGAGCGACGGCCATTTCTGGGCCGAGGCCGATGTGGACGGCCATCCCGTGCGCTTCCTGATCGACACCGGCGCCACCGCCGTCGCCCTCACCGCGGACGATGCCCGTAATCTGGGCATCGACCCCTCGTCGCTGCAGTACCAGTACACGGTGATGACCGCGAACGGGCCCGCCAGGGCGGCGCAGGTGAAGCTGGGCGTCGTCTCGGTTGGCCGGGCGCAGGTCTCTGACGTGCAGGCCTTCGTCATCGACAAAGGTCTCGAAACCTCGCTGCTCGGCATGAGCTATCTCGGCCGTCTCAACAAGTTCGAGGCCACGCAGGACGCGATGGTCCTGAAATCCTGAACGCACAAAATCGCGATCACGAAAAAGAGACGTAGGCGCAGCGACCGGTCTTGGTTATTCGCTCGTTGGTGGGTTGAACCCGGACGCCGCCTGCTTTGACAGATTCTTCTCTGGCCCCGAGCCCCCTTGCCTCGAACCCGTTGGCCGCGAGTCCAACCGCGCGAGTAGCCGCTTCGGCGGGACCGGTGCGCGCCTGGACGCCCCCGGACCGACCGCTTGCGCCTGAACCCGTCGCCCTCAAGCAGATCGTGCGTCGGCTCGACGCGTGGATCCGGCGCCTGCAGGGGTTCATCGAGTTCAGCACCAACCCGACGTGCATGCTGCGGGTGGTGGTGATCCGCGCCGAGCGCGAGATGCGGCTCTCCGACGGCGCGATGATCCGCCCCGGCGACACCATCATCGACATCCACTTCTGGAACGAGCGTCTGCCCAAGGCCTCGGCCGGCCAGGGTCTCGGCTGGGGCGGCCGGTTCGGCCGCCAGTTGCGGCGCTCCTTCGTCGACCTGGCGATGGCGATCGACGCCGACCCGCGGCTTGCCGGCGCCGTCGCGGTCCGGGGCCGCCTAGCGTTCGCCGGCGCGCGCAATCGCGAGGAGATGCGGCGCTTCGGCCAATGGTTCGGGTTCGAGGGCGCCGAGGAGTCGGGCCCCCTGCCGCTGCGCCGCCGCCTACACGACGCGGCCGAAGATATCTGGCTGCTCGCGCTGACCTGGACCTTCAACCCCGGCTGCCTGCCAACGCGGCAGATGGTCCGCCGGCGTGAAGACCTCTGGATCTCCAAGGCCAAGCTGCTCGAGCGCTACGTCACCCAGGCGCCGAAGCGCCGCGCGGCAAGCTAAGGCGCGCGACGCCCGGACTTGGTGCCGGTGCGCAGCTTGGTTCGCGTCTCGCGCACCGCGATCGCCGGCAGCGAGTCGGATTCGGCGTCGAGGTAGGCGGCGACGGCCGCGCCATGATGGGTCGCCATCGAGCGCAGCAGCCACGACACTGCCTTGGCGATCAGGATCGGCCGCTCCGACTTCAGCCGCTCGACGACGTCGAACGCCAGGTCGCGGTAGCGCGGGTCTGGCGACATCCGCGCCGGGCGGGTGAGCAGCACCAGAGCCGCGCGGCGACGGTTGATGTTGCGATCTCGGCTGAGGCGCTGGATGAGGTCGCGCCATGCGGGCCAGTCGGCTTCCATCTCGACCGGGCCGAACACGCTCGCGCACAGGCTGTCGATCTCCGCCCAGCCCGTCAGGTGGTCGAGCCAACCGTCCGCCAGCGCCGGCGTGCCCAGGCCCCGCATCCGCGCGTTGGCGCCGAGCAGGATGGCCGCCAGCACCTTCTCCTCGTACGCTTCGCCGATGAAGAGGCTCGCGACCACCGCCAGCAAGTCGGCGTCGTCCGCCTTGCGGCGTCCCGCCAGCCATACCCGCCCGATGCGTCGCATGGTCGGTGCGGAGACGTTGAAGAACGGGTGGCCACTGCCCGTATAGGAGTCATTTTGCTGGCCGCCGCGGTAAGGCGCGCCGGCCGCGCGCAGCTGCGCGACCAGACCCCGATGCTCGGCGGCGATGTCGAGCGCCTCTGCCATCGACGCGCAACTTAGCCGCGCCGCCCGGCGCCCGCCACAGCTTCCGCCGGGTGAGTCTGGACGCCCAGCCCAGCCAAGGCGCTAGATGGTCGGACAGCCTCGAGAGGGAGACCGCCATGGCCGACGAGCCGATCCTGCTGACCGACGATCCTGCGCCGCACGTACGCCGCATCACCCTCAACCGCCCGGCCAAACGCAACGCGCTTTCCAACGCCCTGCGCGGCGAGATCTTCAAGGCGCTGGAGGCTGGCGACGCCGATCCGCAGGTGCGGGTGATGATCCTGCGCGGCGCCGGCAAGTGCTTCTCGTCCGGCTACGACCTCGGCGGGACCGGGCCCCTGCCCTACGCGACGTCCGGCGGCCAGGGTCAGTGGGCCCGGCACGTGGTCGAGGGCTGCTTCCGGGTGTGGGACCTGGCCAAGCCGGTGATCGCCCAGGTGCACGGCTGGTGCTTGGCCGGCGGCTCCGAACTCGCGGTGGCCTGCGACCTGGTCTACGTCGCCGAGGACGCCCAGATCGGCTACCCGGCGGTGCGCACCATGTCGCCGCCCGACAACCAGTACCACGCCTGGCTGATGGGCATGCGCCCGGCCATGGAGATGATGCTGACGGGTGACGCGATGAGCGGGCTGGAGGCGGTGCGGCTCGGCTTCGCCAACCGCGCCCATCCCGAGGCCGAGCTCGAAGGCGCCGTGCTGGCGATGGCCGAGCGCATCGCCCAGGTCGATCCCGAGCTGGCGCAGCTGAACAAACGCCTGGTCCATCGCCAGATGGAGGCGATGGGGCTGCGCGCGGGTCTGAGGGCCGGCACCGACCTGCACGCGCTGGGCTGGCACACGCCGGCGTCCCGTGCCTACATGGCCAAGCTGCGCGAGGGTGTGAAAGAGGCGCTGACCGCCCGCGACCAGGCCTTCGGCGACTACCGCACCGGCGCCAAGGCGGAGTAGGCCGGGTCGTCCCAGCAGACGCTGTCGCGGCCGCCTGCTTTGACCACGAAAAGCACGAAAAGCACGAACATTTACAATGTCATCCCGGAGAGCCGCGCAGCGGACTCATCCGGGATCTGCTTCACCGAGGGCGCTGAGTAGATCCCGGATCTGCGCCGCTACGCGGCTTGTCCGGGATGACACCCTAGTGTTCGTGTCTTTTCGTGTTTTCCGTGGTTGAAGCTTACTTGGTCTTGGATGGGAGGACGTCTTGGGCATTTGGGGCTGGCTGGCGTCCAGGGCGCCCGGCGTCATCGCGACTTTCGCGGCCGGGTTCACGGTCGCGGCGACCCAGTCGCTGACCATCCTGCACGACAACGACATCCACGGGCACCTGCGGGCGTTCTGCTACGTCGAGGTGGCCAAGGGACCAGAAGAGCACTGCGAGATCGGCGGCGCGGCGCGGCGGGCGACGCTGGTCAAGCAACTGCGCGCCGCCGGCGCCAAGGCGCCGACCTTGCTGATCGACTCGGGCGACACCACCACCCGCGGGCCGCTCGCGACCCAGTACGAGGGCGTCGACGAGGTCGCGGCGATGAACGCCATCGGCTACGACCTCGCCGCGGTCGGCAACAACGAGTTCAAGCTCAAAGACGCCGCGGACATCCAGGACGCCGCCGGCGCGCAAGCCGCGCTGACCCGCCTGGTGCGGCGCTCGCACTTCCCCTGGATCTGCGCCAACGCCACCCTCGCCGACGGCTCGCCGCTGCCAGGCGTGAAGCCCTACCTCGTGCGCCGCATCGGCAAGCTGAGGATCGCGTTCCTCGGACTCACCACCCAGCGCTCGCAGGGCTATCCGCAGACCAAGGGCCTGAAGTTCAGCGACCCGGTCGAGGCGGCGAACCTCTGGGTTCCAAAGGCGCGCGCCGAAGCTGACGTGGTGATCGTGGTCAGCCACATCGGCGTCTTCGACGACCGCCGCGTGGCGCGCGGAACCCGCGGCATCGACGCCATCGTCGGCGGCGACTCCCACACCTACCTCTACCAGCTAGCAGAGGAGAAGAACCTCGACGGCGCGGTCGTGCCGATCGTGCAGGACGGCGAGTTCGGGGTGCGTCTCGGCGTCTTCAACCTCACCTTCGAGGGCGACCGCGCCCACGGCTGGCGCCTGGCCCACTACGACGACCACCTGCAGGCCGTCGGCGCGGCCCTCAAGCCGGATCCCGCGGTGGCGGCGCTGGTCGAGCGCTACGCCCACCCGCTGGATGTCACCGTCGGCCACCTCTCTGCCATCGGCTCGACCCCGGCGGAGCGAAACGCACTGACCGCGGCAGATCTGGCGGCCGCGTTCAAGCTGGCGGCCGGAACCGAGGTCGGCATTCAGCCCGAAGGCGATCTGTTCGAGAGCTTCCGCACACCCGCCGTCACGCGCTTCCAGGTGCACGCGATCATCCCGTTCCACGATACGGTCTGGAAAGTCCAGATCAGCGGCGCGAAGTTGAAGGACCTGCTCGCCAAACCCAGCCCGTTCGGCGGCGTTATGCACGCCACCATCGCCGCGGCCGACGTCGATCCGGCCAAGACCTATACGGCGGCGACCACCGACTTCGTCGCCAAGCTGGCGCTGTCGGGGGGCGTCGACACCGGCATCGACGCCCGCGCGGCGACCGAAGCCTGGCTCAAAGCCGGTGCGCCGGGGGCGGCGCAACCCGCCGCCGCGAAGTAAGCCGGCCAGCCGGCGTCCTGGCATGGGAGATCTTGGCCCGACCGAACTGCGGCTGATGCAGGCCCTGGCCCAGGAAGTGACGGCACTGCGGCCGGAGCTGCTAAATGGCGACGCGACGGTTGGCGAACTGGCCTGGGTCTGGGGCAAGGACTTCGATGCGCTTGGCCAGGTCTGGCGGCATCGGATGTGGTTCGAGGGCGGCCGGCTGGCCGCTTGGGGGTGGGTGTGTCTGCCTTATCGGGTCCCGCGCGGCGATGGGGCCTTCCGGGAGGCAAAGGCGGCCAACTTGACTTGGCAGGCGCATCCGGACCGGTCGGAGCTGCTGAGCGATCTCCTGGACTGGTACGACCAGGTGGCAGGCGACGTCGACCGGTTGCTGATCGTGCAGTCCGCGGATGTCCACGCGCAGGCCATCGTCGCCGCGCAGGGGTACGCGTTCGACACGGAAGCCGGTGCGGATGACGGGTCCTGGCATCAGTTCAATGTCCGCGAGCTGAAGGACGTGCCGGATCCGGTGCTGCCCGAGGGTTTCCGGTTTCTGGCGGCCGGGGACGTCTCGGTGGCGGCCGCGGTCAAGGCGCATCGGGACGCGTGGCGCCCGTCCAGTTTCACCGAGGCGGCGTTCGAGCGGGTGCGGCGGACCTGGCCTTATCGAGCCGATCTGCATGCGCTGATCGCGGCGCCGGACGGGACGCTGGCGGCGACCGCGATCATCTGGCTGGACGAAGCGACGCAAACCGCTGAATTCGAGCCCGTCGGCACACACCGGGACTTCCGGCGACAGGGGTTGGGGACCGCGTTGCAGCTGTACGGCATGCATCTGGCTAGGGCGGCCGGCGCGAGGCGCATGCTGGTCGCCTGCCTTGGCGCGCCGGCGCACCCGGCCGCCCGAAACATGTACTACGGCGTCGGCTTTCGCGAGCTGACCCGGGACCTGCCGCAGGTCAAGGTCGCGAGATAGCGCCCGAAGCGGACATCGCGCGGCCCGGACCTCCTTCTGGCGCGGCGCAGTAGCCAACCGCGACAAGGTCGCGTTAGATTCCGGCCATGTCGTCGGACGCCCAGGCCATTCCCGATCCGCTCGAGGGCGCCGGACTGCGCGCCATCTACGAAAGCCAGATCGAGCCCGTCCTCGAACAGCTGGAGATCAAGCGCAAGCAGGCCTTGCGGCTGTCGCGCATCATCTGGGCCGTGGCCGTTCTGGCGGCGGTGATCGAGCTTGCCCTCGGCTTCGCTGATGACGGCTTCGACGGCGCCCTCAACGCCGGCCAGTACGCCTTCGCCACCGTCTCACTTGGCATCGGCATCGGCTTCCTGCCGCTGCAGGGAGTGTTCACCAAGAGCAAGTCCACGATCATCGGCGCGCTCTGCGGCCCGCTCGGCGTCACCTATGCCGCGGAGGGCGTCCAGCCGGACGGCTTTCAGCGCTTGTGCGATCTGCGCCTCGTGCGGGGATTCACCGATAAGAAATTCACCGACCTGTTCGTCGGCGCCCACGCCGGCCTGGCGTTCTGGTTCTGCCAGGCGACCCTGACCGCCGGGTCGGGCAGGGAGGAGCACACCGTCTTCCGCGGTCAGCTCCTCCAGGTGGCCTATCCGAAACCCTTCGGCGGCGTGACGGTGGTGCTGCGCCGCGGGGGCGGACCCGACGGGTTCCAGCACCCGCCTGGCCTGAAGGAGGTGGGTCTCGAGGACCCGAAGTTCGACCGCATCTTCTCGGTGTTCGGCGACGACCAGGTCGAGGCCCGCACCATCGTGACGCCGGCGTTCATGGAGCATCTCATGGCCCTGGAGAAGGCCTACGAAGGCGAACGCCTGCGCTGCGCGTTCACGCAGGGCAATCTCCTCCTGGCCATCGAGGGCGCGAGCCGGTTCTACGTCGGCGATCCGTTCTCCACGATGGTGAACCGTGCGCGCGTCCAGTCCATGGCCGCCGACATCCATCGCCTGTTCGGCCTGATCGATTCCTTCACCGCGGCATGAAGACCCTGAGGCCGTCGCCGGCGCGACCAGCCGCAGAGGAGCGTGCTGCTGGGGAGGCCGCGTGCAACACACCTGCATCGTCGACGCGCTAAGGGACTGCAGCCATGACGCGACGCCTTATTGCCCCCGTGCTCATTGCCCTGTGCTGCCTTGCTGCGCTCGCCGCGAGGGCCCAAACACCTAAGGAGGTTCAAGGGCTGGTGGTCGTCCCTGGGCCTGGCCCCACGGTAAAGTCGACCTATCCCAACGCGGCAGGCAGCGTTCCAGCCGGCACGGTGATCCTGAAGATCGTCTTCGATCAACCCATGACGCCCGACGCGTGGGCGTATGGCCGATCCGCCGACGGCGACTTCCCCGACTGTTTGGCGGAACCGCGACTGCTCAACGATCAGCGCACCTTTGTGCTGCTGTGCAGCGTCGCCCTGCCGAACCGCACCTACGCCGTCGAGATCAACCTCGCGCCACGCTTCGCAAGCGCCTATGGGCGCTCGGCCAAGCCCTATACCCTGAAGTTCTCGACCAATGACGCGATAACCCGTGGTCTTCACGACGCCCTGCTGCAGGCGGGCCTCGACGACACCGACGATCCAATCATGACTTGGCGCGACCCGGGCCAGGGCGTGTCGCAGACAGCGCCGCCGCCCTAGAGCGCGGCGCCAAGCGGGCTCAGGCTGCTCTCGCTTCGCGGTCGCCAAGAGCGGTTATTGAGCGTCCGCCTTAGCGGCCCATGCCTTCGTGCCCTGGCAGGTTTCCATGGCCCGCTGGTAGGCTTCGCGGGCGCTGGTGCGGGCCACATAGGCCTGCTCGGTCTCTCCTAGGGTGACGCCCCCGGCCCTTCGGGCCAACTCCAGGGCGTAGGTCACCGAGATGTCGGCCGCCGTGAACGCCTCGCCGGCGAGATAGCGCGAGCGCGCAAGCTGCCGCGTCACCAGCCCCAGCCGGCTCTCGAACACCTCCAGCGCCTGGCCGGCGCTCCAGTTGCGCCGCTCGGTCTCGGGCGCGAAATTGCGGGCGCCGACGACGAAATAGATAGAGGCGGCGAGGCCGGCTTCGCCGAGGTGAAGGAACTGTTGGTAGGCGGGGAAGGCAGGATCGCGCGGGTTCGGCGCGAGCGGCGTCGGCCCGTAGCGCGCCATCAGGTATTCCATGATCGCGATCGACTCGACCATGGTCACATCGCCGTCCTGGATCGCCGGGATGAACCCGGCGGGGTTGAGGGCCAGGAACGCCGCATCGTGCTCGACGCCGGCCAGCAGGTCCACCGGCCGCAGCCGGTACGCGAGCCCCATCTCTTCCAGCAGCCAGACGACCCGGAACCCCCTCCCCTCGCCCCAGACGGTGATCATGTTCGCAATTCCTCCGATGGATGGGCGCGGCTGAAATTCAATCGCGACGACCGCGCGAGCGCAACCGCTCAATGCGCGCCAGGCCGTTCGGATCATCTGCTTGTCGGCTGGTGGCCCAGACGTACCCAAACTGTCAGGCGGCGACGGCCTCGTTGCGCCGCTCCGCCGCCTCCGCGATCTCCGCCAGGCCGCGCTCTATCACCTCGATCCCGGCGCCGGGTTTGGCCCCCTCGACGGTGAGGGTGCGCCGCCACGACCGCGCGCCAGGCCGGCCGTGGAACAGGCCCAGCATGTGCCGCGTCATCGCCGCCAGGTGCGTCCCCCGCGCCAGTTCCGAGCGCACATACGGCAGGTAGGCCGCCACCGCGTCCTCTGGCGCGACGTCCTCGCCCTCACCGAACAGGCGCCGGTCCGCTTCGCCGAGCAGGCCAGGCGTGTGGTAGGCGGCGCGGCCCAGCATCACCCCATCGACCTCAGCCAGATGCGCCTCGGCATCGTCCAGCGAGCCAATCGCGCCGTTGACGATGATCGTCAGCTGCGGCCGCTCGCGCTTCAGCCGCCAGACCAGCGGATAGTCCAGCGGCGGGATCTCGCGGTTCTGCCTTGGCGACAGGCCCTTGAGCCAGGCCTTGCGCGCATGCACCGCGAACACGGTGACCCCGGCGGCCGCGCAGGCGTCGACCAGGCCGAACAGCGAGGCCTCCGGGTCCTGCTCGTCGACGCCAATGCGGCACTTCACCGTCGCCGGGACGCGCACCGCCGCGGCGATCGCGGCCACGCAGTCGGCCACCAGCGCCGGCTCCGCCATCAGGCAGGCGCCGAAGCGGCCGCTCTGCACCCGGTCAGACGGGCAGCCGACGTTGAGGTTGATCTCGTCGTAGCCGAAGTCCTCGCCGATGCGCGCCGCCAGGGCGAGCCGCGCCGGATCGGCGCCGCCGAGCTGCAGCGCCACCGGATGCTCGGCCGCATCGAACCCCAGCAGCCGCGCCGGGTCGCCGTGGATCACCGCCTCGGCGGTCAGCATCTCAGTGTAGAGCCGCGCCCGCCTCGACAGCGCCCGGTGCAGCCGCCGGCAATGCCGGTCGGTCCAGTCCATCATCGGGGCCACGGATAGTCTATGCGATTGAAATCGTTCCATTACTCTAGGGTCTTGCAATGGCCA
>Ga0209415_10009399_pt1 | contig 16803 bp, 17 predicted proteins | sample PeaSoiSIISIP2007_FD_187696 | JGI IMG/M metagenome (GOLD analysis project Ga0209415, IMG submission 187696) | Peat soil microbial communities from Weissenstadt, Germany - SII-SIP-2007 (SPAdes) (version 2) | ecosystem: Environmental > Terrestrial > Soil > Wetlands > Peat | place: Germany... | reverse complement strand
GCCCGTAGCTCAGTTGGCTAGAGCGCCACCTTGACACGGTGGAGGTCTGCGGTTCGAGCCCGCACGGGCCTACCATTTCTGTCACGCAGACGGCCAGAGCGGGCCGATGAATCGGCCAGGCCCGCGGTTTCCCGATGCCACACACGTACATTCTTCAGAACTATCTGGGAGCGACGGGAAATGGCTCGCCTGTACAAGACCAAGAGCCGATCACTCCGGCTGCGCGGAGTGGGATTGTGGGCTTAGCTCAAAGCGAGTTGAGGGCTGAATTGTTCGCCGAAGATTTCGCCGACCGATGCCGCGCCTGACGACGGACTTAGTAAGCCCGTTTCCGGGATGGCAGCTTGAATATTTTCTCTCTATTACACGTTACCCAAAAACGGAAGTAGCTGAGCAACAAGTGCATCGAGGACACGCCCTTCCTCTTCGCCAACTCCCTCGAATTCTTTGAGTTCCATCGGATAACGCAGTTCCGAGAAAAACGGGGCAAAGAGTTCGAACGCTGTCAGCAATTTCATCGGCATTTCTAGCACTAAACAGGGGACATCGATCTCAGCTGACAAGTCGAAGTCAGCCCGCTTCGTCGCTAGCTTCTTTGCAAAATCGACAAGGTTATGCCCCCAAACACACTCCGCCTTCGTCAAGCGAACCGTTGCATCTAGCTTGTCCACTAGGTCGGGGTTGAAAACGGTCATCCCCTCGCAGATCAGCGCAGCTTTTAGATACATTTCTAGTGCGTGATGTCCTAAGATTGCGGCCGGAAAATAGAGAAATGGGTTTCCGCTCACAAACAATTGCTTAGATGCGATGCAGTTAATCCTCGCCCAGTCCCGCCAAGCGCGGGCATCCCTGGTATATTTGTCGAGATTCAATATCGCACCCCGCGCTCGAAGAAATGGCGAAGTCTCGGCTTGCGGCTGACGTTTACGCTGGTTTATTTCGAAGAACAACTTGGGACAGTCTACCGGGATCGCTATTCGCCTTCCATGATCTCCTTAACATTCGGTTGCCGCGATTCGGGACAACTGTGCGCGGGGGGCGGCCCCAGATGTTGTTTCTTCACTCCCATTTTCGGCTCTTCGGCGCCGCAAAGCTCACAGCGATAAAGAAACAATCCCGTACGAATTTCTTTCACTACCATCGAAAGCCCTCCTGTGAATTGATCGAATCAGAGAAAGCCCCGAATGCAAGTGAACGCTTGTCTATTGCGGGGCGAGTCCAGTTTCGATTGGCCAATTCCCCAGCGGGATTTGGATGTACTTGTCTCTATCTACCCACGCCTTAGGTCCATACATCAGCATCGAATTTATGCCATTTGTTTTCCCAAGGTATAGATAGCCAGACAGGTATCCGCCGGGCGAAATTGCTCCGCCGGTGTAAGCAGTTTGGACAATCCATGTTGCCATCGTGGATGTGGCTTGCGCGTTTTGCTCGTTCGATTGTCTTTGCTGCTGCTCTCTGAGCGCGTTCACCAGCGGCCAAAGCGGGTCAGTGGAGACAATTTTGCCCACGTACTGGCCCTGCGAATTGTAAATATTTGAGTACACTTCCTTCGGTGGCGGCTCAGAGTAGGATGGAGTACCTAATCGTGTGAGTTGGTTCGCGATTTTCAAAGGATCAATGGCTTGACTCACTTTGGCTCGATTCGCGTCTTGCGAGTGTTTGGGATCAACGGAGACCATATAGAAATCATCGCGCACAACGCTGGCGGTTTCATTGCGCCTATTTACTACAATTATGAAAACCGTACTCTCCGCTGGCCCAAAGTGCGCAGGCATCTTGTCTGCCCAGGACCACACTTCTATACCTTCAATGCACTGCCCGCGATACTCGCGCCCGAGAAGGTCCGCTGGCAATCGCTTAACCATTCCATTGCAGGGGTAGTTGATACCGCCAATTCCTGAATCGACGGGTTGATCTTTGGTCTGAGCGAAAAATGGGAGCGGAATGCCGAGGAAGCACCCCAAGGAAACAACCAAAGCCAATCGCTTCATGTGCTAACACCTCGTGGCGCGAACATCGTATTTTAGTTGAGACGCTTTGGGAAATCTCTAATTTCACGAACCATCACCCATGGTAGGAATCCTCAACCGCTTTCGCAAGGATTTGTCGAATGGCCTCCGCTTTAAGTACTACGAGATCTGGCGCGAGGGCGGCAATTTCTTTTAGCCCCCTCCGGCGTTCCGCGCGAGCATTCATAGCACTTCGTGATGCGGCGTCGCAACCTGCGCACGGGCCTACCATCCATCCCGCCGAAAACGAAGTCGACAATGCGTGGAGCTGCGTTGCGATGGCTCTTTCGCAGCCAATCACGAGGTTCATCGCAGGAAGAAAACGCGGAGGTCTAGAATGAGCGAATGGAGAAGAAGGTCTTTTGGGGCGCCTTTATCGTCCTAGGCCTGGTGGCCGACTTGTACTTGCCGCTATGGTGGTCGCTGGTAGCAACAATTCCAATCGGCTTCTTCAGCTGGTGGCTGGCGTATCGCAGCGATTGGTTCTAGCTTCAGCGAGCCCGCACGCTCTTGCCAACTTCATTCCTCCGCCATCGATTTCTCTTCCCACGCTTCGTCACCGATTCGCCCTCGCCCCACATTATTTCTTGACAACCTCCTTGCGGGTTCGTGTATGATTATGCAGTCGGATGCATATTCAAGCATCCTGCGAACATGGGCGTACAAAAGCGATTCCGGCAAGGACAGATTCTGAAGCTCCTCACGGGACAAGCCGTGGCGAGCCAGGATGAGCTGCGCCGCCAGCTTGGGCATCTCGGCGTGCGGGTGACGCAGGCGACGCTGTCGCGCGACCTTCGCGAGCTACGGCTCGTGAAGACGTCCGCGGGCTACCGGCCGCTGGCGTCCGCCGCGGCGGAAGAAGCGTCTCCGCTGCCCACTCTCGCGCGCGCCCTGAAGGATTTCCTGCTCGACATGCGCCCCGCGCAAAATATGCTCGTGCTGAAAACGCCTCCCAGCGGCGCGCAGCCGCTCGCCGCGGCGGTCGACGCCGAGCACTGGAAAGAAGTCGCCGGCACCCTCGCGGGCGACGACACGGTCCTGATCATCTGTTCTTCGCGCAGCGGGTGCAATTCCATCCAGAAACGCGTGGAGGAAATGCTCCGATGAGCGACCCGACAAGGGTCGCCGTCGTCGGGGTAACGGGCTACGCGGGATTCGAGCTGGCCCGGCTCCTGCTGCGGCACCCACACATCGAGAAGCCGACCTTCTTTCTCCGCGAGGCTCACGCGGACGTCCACTGCCTCACGGACCTTTTCCCGCAACTTCGTGGCTGGGGCGACGCGCCCTGCCGGCCGCTTTCGGTCGAGGCCGTCGCTACGAGCGGTGCGCAGGTCGCGTTCCTCTCCACGCCGCACGAAGCTTCGCTCGAACTTGTCCCCGCTCTGCTCGCGGCAAATCCCGCACTGCGGATCGTCGATCTGAGCGGGGCCTTTCGCTTCCACAATGCGGAGACGTTCACGAAGTGGTACAAGCTTCCCGCGCCGGATGCGAAAGTCTTGGCGGAGACGGTCTATGGCCTGCCGGAGCTGTACGCGGACGCGCTGCCGAAGGCGCGCGTCGTTGGAAATCCGGGGTGCTATCCCACGTCGGTAATTCTGGGCCTGCGGCCGCTCGTCGAAGCGGGCTGGATCAACACGGCGCGCGGGATCGTGTGCGACTGCAAGTCGGGCGTCACCGGCGCGGGCAAGGAGCCCAAGCGCGACACTCAATTCGTCGAAGTGAACGAGAATTTCCGCGCCTATGGCCTTTTCACGCACCGCCACACGCCGGAGGTCTCCGAGCATCTCGGCCTGGCCTCCGAGGATTTCGTGTTTACGACGCACCTGCTCCCGCTCGATCGCGGAATTCTTTCGTCGCTCTACGTGTGGCTCCATCCTTCGCGCAAGGCGGACGAAATCGAGGCTCTCTACCGGAAGTTCTACACCGGGCGGCCGATGGTCCGCGTGATGCCGTTGGGCACTTTGCCGGAGCTACAGCACGTCGCACGCACGAATTTTTGTGATATAGGCTTCGCGCTCGATCCCTCGGGCGAGCGGCTGGTGGTCGTTTCATGCCTCGACAATCTCGGCAAGGGAGCGGCGGGGCAAGCGGTACAAAATCTGAATGGGATGCGCGGGTATCCGGAAACGGCGGGATTGCTATGAGGATGGTGATCAAGATTGCAGGGGCGCTGCTCGAGCGCGATGAGGACGTGCAGACGCTGGCGCGCCAGATTACGGAACTCGCGCGCGCCGGCCACGAGCTTCTCGTGATCCACGGCGGCGGTAGGATTTTCACGGCCACGCTTGCGCGCATGGGCATCGAGAGCCACTTCATCAACGGGCTGCGCGTCACGGACCGCGAAACGCGCGACGCCGCCGTCATGGTTTTCGCCGGCCTGCTCAATAAGAAACTCGCCGGCGCGATTTCGCTCGCCGGGCAGCCGGCCGTCGGCATCAGCGCCACGGACGCCGCCTGCTTTCTGGCGGAGCCCATGCAAATAGAAGATTGCGAAGGCAGCCTGGGGTTCGTCGGCTATCTGACGGAGGTCAACGTCGACTTCCTGCGCTCGCTCTGGCGCGAAGGACTCGTCCCGGTGGCTTCCTGCCTCGGCCTGGGCGCCGATGGAGAGCTCTACAACATCAATGCCGACCACATGGCCGCGGCTGCGGCGGAGTTCATCCGCGCCGATCGCCTGATCTTCCTCACCGATGTGGCCGGAGTGCTCGATGGCGACAAAGTCGTGAGCGCGCTCCGCGGCACGGACATCGAGGACCTGATCCGCAAGAACAAGGTTTCCGGAGGAATGATCCTCAAGCTCGAAGCCGCCAAGCGCGCGCTGGCCGGAGGCGTTGCCGAAGTCCGTATCGTGGGTGGCGCGAAACCCCGCGCGCTGCTGGCCGCGGCGAGCGCCGGCCGTTGCCCGGGAACGAGGGTCCTGCCCGTAGTCCGCGCGAGCGCGAAGGCGGTCCACGGGGCAGCGCAATAGCCATGACCCCGAAGAAAACCAAAGCGGCGAAGCGTCTCTCGCCGGCGAGGATCTGCGCCGACGAAGCGCGCTACATGATGAGGACCTACCGGCGCCCGCCGGTCGTGTTCACGCACGGGCATGGCTGCCGGCTCTACGATTCGAAGGGGCGCGCCTATCTCGATTTCCTAGCAGGCATCGCGGTGAATGCGCCGGGGTACGCGCATCCGCGGATGGTGCGGGTGATCCGCCGCGAAGCGGGCCGCGCCACGCACGTTTCGAATCTATTCCACAATCCCTACCAGGCGCCGCTCGCGCGCAAGCTGGCGGAATGGTCTGGCCTCGACCGCGTGTTCTTCTCCAACAGCGGCAGCGAAGCGATTGAAGGAGCGATGAAGCTCGCGCGAGCCTACGCGCACGCCAAAGCCGCCGGCGGCAGCGCCCGGCCGAAGACGCGGTTCCTCGCGCTCGAGAATTCGTTTCACGGGCGGACGATGGGGGCGCTTTCGATCACGCACACCCTGAAGTATCGCGAGCCCTTCGCGCCGCTCGTTCCGGGCGTCGAATTCGTCCGCTTCAATGATGTGGCCGATCTCGACGCGAAGTTCGACGACACGGTCTGCGCCGTCGTGATCGAGCCGATCCAGGGCGAGGGCGGCATCCATCCTGTCAGCGAGGAATTCTGGCAGCGGGCGCGCGCGCTTACATCGGATCACGATGCCGCGCTGATCGCCGACGAGATTCAGTCCGGCCTGGGCCGCACGGGCCGGCGCTTTGCGTACCAGAAGTTCGCCTCGCTTCCGGACATCGTCACGGTCGCGAAGCCCCTGGCGGGCGGCCTTCCGCTCGGCGCATTCATCGCCAGCGATAAATTCGCGTCCGCCCTCACCCCCGGGATGCACGGCTCCACGTTCGGCGGCGGCCCGCTGGTCTGCGCGACGGCGCTCGAATTCCTCACGATCGTCGAAGATGAGGAACTCCTTGCCAACGTCCGCGTGCGCGGAGCTGAGCTGCGCGCTGGGTTGGACAAGCTGGCAGGCCGGTTCGATTTCATCCGGGAAGTCCGAGGCGAGGGGCTGATTCTGGGAATCGACCTCACGGTCGAGGGCGCTCCGTTCGTTCAGGAAGCGCTCCGCCGCGGGCTGCTCATCAATTGCACGCACGATCACATTCTGCGGCTTCTCCCGCCGTTCATCATTCGCAAGCAGGATGTCGCGGAATTTCTGAAGAAATTCGAAGCCGTGCTGGCTCGAACGGCAAAATCGGCCAAAAAGTTGTCCCCGGTGCCGCCAGCAGAAGAAACGCACGCGCAACCACTCGCCGTGGCTGCGGCGAGGTGAATATGACTTCCGTGTCCACATCCATCAATTTGAAAAACGATCTCCTCACCGGCATGGAGTGGAATCCGGCGCGGATGCGCGATTTCTTCCGCCTCGCCGCCGACATGAAAGCGCATCCCGGGAAATATCGCACCGCGCTGGCCGGAAGCGTTTTCGTCCTGATCTTCGAAAAGCCCTCGCTGCGCACGCGCGTGACGTTCGAGGTCGGCATCGCGAACCTTGGCGGCACTTCGATCTTTCTCGATCACACTTCGGCGAAGCTCAGCGAGCGCGAGCCGGTTCGCGACATTGCGAAGAATCTCGAACGCTGGGTGCAGGGAATCGTCGCCCGCGTCTTCGCGCAGGAAACGCTCGAAGAGCTGGCCAATCACGCCAATGTTCCGGTGGTCAACGCGCTCTCGGATAAATTTCACCCGTGCCAGGCGCTCGCCGATTTCTTCACGCTCGAGGAGCGCTTCGGCGGACTGCGCGGGCTGAAGCTCGCCTACGTGGGCGACGGCAACAACATGTGCCACTCGCTCCTCACGATCGGCGCGCGCTGCGGAGCGCACGTCCGCGTGGCGACGCCCTCCGGTTACGACCCGGACGCCGCCGTCGTTGCCGAGGCAAAGCGCGTGGCTCGCGAAACGCGCGGCAAGATCGAAATCCTGCGTTCGCCAGCGGAGGCTGTCGCGGGTGTGCAGGCCGTCTACACCGATGTCTGGGCGAGCATGGGCCACGAAGCCGAAGCCGCCGAACGCGAAAAGGCCTTCGCCGGATATCAGGTGAACGAAGCGCTCTTCGCGCAGGCCGCGCCGGATGCTGTCTTCCTGCACTGCCTGCCCGCGCACCGCGGATTGGAAGTCACCGCCGGAGTCATCGACTCGCCGCGCTCCATCATTTACGACCAGGCGGAAAACCGCCTGCACGTCCAGAAAGCGATCCTGCACACCCTGCTCGGTTAAGGAGAATCCGTTGCCCAAGAAAGTTGTTTTGGCCTATTCCGGAGGACTCGACACCTCCATCATCATCCCGTGGCTCAAGGAGACGTACGGCGGCTGCGAAGTGATCGCCATGATCGGCGATCTCGGCCAGCGCGAGGATCTCGAAGCCGCGCACAAAAAAGCGCTTGCCACCGGAGCGAGCGCAGCCTACATCGAAGACTTGCGCGAGGAGTTCATCACCGGCTACATCTGGCCCACACTTCGCGCCGGAGCCGTTTACGAGCACAAATACCTGCTCGGCACGTCGTTCGCCCGGCCGCTGCTTGCCAAGAGGCAGGTGGAGCTCGCCAAGAAAGTCGGCGCGGATGCGCTGGCGCACGGCTGCACCGGCAAGGGCAACGATCAGGTGCGATTCGAGCTGGCCGCCAAGGCGCTTGCCCCTGAACTCGCCATCATCGCGCCGTGGCGCGAATGGAAAATCAACTCGCGCGAAGAGGCGATCGCTTACGCACGATCGCACAACATCCCGGTCGAGCAGACGACGAAAAACATTTACAGCCGCGACCGCAACATCTGGCACTTGAGCCACGAGGGCGGCGTCCTCGAGGATCCGGCTAACGCGCCGGAAGAATCCATGTGGCAATGGATCACTTCGCCCGCCAAGGCACCCGATCAGCCGGCAACCGTCGAAATCGGCTTCGAAGGCGGAACGCCCGTTTCCGTGAACGGCAAGAAGCTCGCGCCGCTTGCGCTGCTCGACCAATTGAACGAAATCGCCGCGGCAAATGGCGTGGGGCGCATGGACATCGTCGAGAACAGGCTCGTGGGCATGAAATCGCGGGGCGCGTACGAAACGCCGGGCGGCACGCTGCTCGTCGCCGCGCATCGCGAGCTCGAATCGCTCTGCCTCGACCGCGAAACGGCGCATTACCAGCAGATTCTCTCGCTGCGCTACGCCGAGATGGTTTACTACGGCATGTGGTTCACGCCGCTGCGCGAAGCTCTCGACGCATTCTTCACGAGCTCGCAGAAGCGCGTCACCGGCTCGGTCGCGCTTTCGCTCTTCAAGGGCAACGTACACGCCACATCGCGCCGTTCGCCGTATTCGCTCTATCGCGCCGGTCTCGCCAGCTTCAGCATGACCGGTTACAACCCGAAGGACGCCGAAGGCTTTATCAACCTCTTCGCCCTGCCCATCACCATTCCGCTCGAGGCCGCGGTGCGATGACCGCTCCTGAGAGGCCCCTTCCCGACGGCCAGAAAATGTGGGGCGGCCGCTTCGAGCGCGCCCCCGACGCCTCGTTCTACGAGTTCGAGCGCTCGTGGAGCTTCGACCGCCGGATGCTGCCTCAGGAGCTCGCGCTCGACCGCGCCTGGGCGCGCGCCATCGCCGCCGCCGGAATTCTCACGCACGAAGAGGGCGAGCGGCTCGTTGCCGCGCTCGATGAAATCGAGGCCCGCGCGCAATCCGACGCTGCATGGCTCGACGCATCGAAAGCCGAAGACGTCCATCATTTCGCCGAAACCGCTCTGATCGAAAAGCTCGGCCCGCTGGGCGCGAAGCTGCACACGGGCCGCAGCCGCAACGAAATGGTCGCCACGGAATTCCGCATGTACGTGAAGGAAGCGGTGCGGGAGATGCGCATCGCGCTCGGCCTCCTGGTACGGGCGATTGCCGGGCAGGCGAAGGCGAATCTCGGCATACCGATGCCGGGCACCACTCACATGCAGCATGCCCAGCCGCTCCTGCTCTCGCACTGGCTTCTGGCCCACGGCGAGGCGTTTCAGCGCGACGCGGAGCGGCTTGCCGCCGCAGCGGCCGGCGCCGACGTTTGCCCGCTCGGCTCGGGCGCGCTCACCGGTTGCGCGTTTCCCCTGGACCGCAAGGCCCTCGCGCGCGATCTTGGTTTTTCGCGCATCACTGCCAACAGCCTCGACGCCGTCAGCGACCGCGACTTCGCGCTCGAAACCCTTTTCGCGCTGGCGACGCTCGCGATGCACCTCTCGCGGCTCGCCGAGGACATGGTGCTCTTCGCCTCGCCCGAATTTGGATTCATCGAGCTGCCGGACGAATACTCCACGGGCAGCAGCCTGATGCCGCAGAAGAAGAATCCCGACGCCTGGGAGCTGATCCGTGGCAAGACGGGCCGCATCTACGGCTCTCTCGTCGCGCTGCTCACCACGTGCAAAGGCCTCCCCTCGAGTTATCAGCGCGACTTGCAGGAGGATAAAGAGCCGCTCTTCGCGGCCCACGATCAGGCCCTCGCGATGACCACAATTGCCGCCGCGGCCCTCGCCGCCACCAAGTTTCGCGAAGCGCGGCTTCGTGAAGCGGCGCAGGATCCGGCGCTGGTCGCCACCGAAGTCGCCGATTACCTTGTCGCTCAAGGCGTCCCGTTCCGCGAAGCTCACGAAATCGTCGGCAAGGTTTTGCGCGCGGCCGAGCAGGACGGAAAATCGATCCGGGAAATGCCGCTCGAACGCCTGAAGCAATTCTCGCCCTTATTCGGCCGTGACCTCGGAACGGTGCTCACGCTCGAATCGGCGCTCGCGCGGCGAGCGGTCGCCGGAGGCACGGCTCCCGGAGCGGTTCGCGCCGCCCTCGCGGATTTCAACGCGCGAATCGCGAAGCTTGAGGAAAACCCATAATGAATCCGCATCTCTCTGCTTCGGATGTGCCTCGAGGATTCACCTTCGCCGCCACTCACTGCGGTCTCAAGCGCACGAGGCTCGATCTTGGCATTCTCGTCAGCGCGACTCCCGCCGCCGCCGCGGCCGTCTTTACGACGAACCTGGTCGCCGCCGCTCCCGTAATCGCCTCGCGCGCGCACATCGAAAAATCGCGCGACCGGATGCGCGCCGTGATCGTCAACTCCGGCAACGCGAATTGCTGCACGCGCGAAGACGGCTATCCGGCCTCCATCGCCACCGCTCGCAAGCTCGCCGCCGAGCTGGCCGAGGTCGATCCCACGCAAATTCTCGTCTGCTCCACGGGCGTCATCGGCGCTCCGCTCCAAGTCGAAAAGATTCTCTCTGCCGTCCCCGATCTCGCCGCCGCGCGCAGCGCCGACGCCGGAGCCTTCGAGGAGCTTGCGCGCGCGATCATGACCACCGATACCCAGCCGAAGTGGGCCGCCGCCAAATGCCGCATCGGCGGAAAAGAGGTCCGCATCCTCGGCTGCGCGAAGGGCTCCGGGATGATCCAGCCGAACATGGCCACGATGCTTGCATTCCTCGCTACCGACGCCGCGGTCTCGCCCGCGGTGCTCGATCGGGCTTTGCGAGCCGCCGTCGGCCCGACGTTCAATTCGATTACGGTCGATGGCGATACTTCGACCAACGACACGGTCGCCGTGCTCGCCAACGGCCAGTCCGGAGCTCAAAGAATCGCGAGCACGGCCAGCAAGGGCTACAAGAGTTTCTTCGCCGCCCTGTTGCGCGTATGCAAGTCGCTCGCGCTGGCAATCGTCGAAGACGGTGAAGGCGCGCAGCGCGTGATTGAAATCGAAGTTCGCGGCGCGTCCTCGGACCGCGCCGCCGATCGGATTGCCCGCACGATCGCAAATTCGCCGCTCGTGAAGACGGCGTTCGCCGGCGCCGACCCCAATTGGGGGCGAATCCTCGCTGCCGCCGGGCGCTCGGGCGCGAAATTCGATCCGAGCCGCACCGATATCTGGATCGGTGGCATATCCGTGTGCCGCCATGGCCGCGAGCATCCCTTCGACGAGGCTGCGACGCACGAAAAAATGCTCGCGAAATACGTGCCGGTCCGGGTCGACCTGCGCTCGGGCAGCGGCTCCGCCCGCATATGGACCTGCGACTTCACGCAGGAATACGTCCACATCAACGCGAGCTACCGCACCTAGAGACACGCGCCGGCAGTTGGAATCACGCTCTCCTGGTGTCTCGAACCCATCTGCAAATCCACGGCGAAACGAGCGCCCAGCCACGCCCGAGAGTTGACTGCGGGGTTAAGTTGCCGCAAGATGCTCTTGAGTCGCTGGGGTGCTCGCTTCAGCCCGGGGAGGCCGGCGCGTTGCTGGCTTGCTCGCGGGCCCAGATCCTGTCTCTTCAGCCTCGTATCCCGTGCCCCGCCGCAACTGGGCGGACACAAGGAGCACCACCGTGAAGAAACTGTACGTGGGCAATCTATCGTTCAAGGCTACCGAAGAGGAAGTGCAGGCGCTGTTTTCAGAAATCGGAGTGCAGCCCGATTCCCTTACGCTGCTTCGGGATCGTTTCACCGGCCAGCCGCGCGGATTCGGCTTTGCCGAGATTCGCGATGACGCGGAAGCCGACAAGGCCATCGCGGCTCTAAACGGAAAGGAATTTCTGGGCCGCGCGCTTGCGGTCAACGAAGCCCGTCCGCAGCGGGAAGGCGGCGGCGGTGGTGCCGGGCGCGGAGGCCATGGCGGCGGTGGCGGTGGCGGACGTGGAGGCCACGGCGGCGGTGGTGGTGGTGGACGCGGTGGCGGTGGCGGGCGCGGTGGGTACGGCCGCGACCGGTAACTTCTCTCGCTGCGTGTGATCCACGCTCAAATCCAGCTCGCTCCGGCTCGCCGGGGCGAGTCTTTTGGTCCTCTCGGCCGCGGGCGCCCCTACGCGATCGCGGTGCGATGCTGATCGGCTGGCACGACGAGTGCCGGCTCGGTCGCTTCCACGCGTCCCCCTAAAAACGCGAACTTTTCGATCGTCGCCCCGCGAACGCCCTGCGCAATCAGCGACGCGATGTCGAGGTTCTCTTCGGCCTTCGCCAGTTCATCCGCTGTCGCGCTTAGCTCCGGACTCCGTGGCATAAACACGGGGCAGCAATCGTGGAATGGCTCCGAGGAAATGTCGTACGTCCCGATCTTCCGCGCCGTCGCCAGGATTTCGATTTTGTCCGTGCCAATGAGCGGACGGAACACCGGCATCCGCGCAACAGCGTCCACGGCGACCAGATTCCGCAGCGTCTGCGATGCCACCTGGCCCAAGCTGTCGCCCGTGACCAGCGCCAGCGCGCGGTCGCGCCTCGCGAACGCATCCGCGATCCGCAGCATCATTCGCCGGTACAGCAGAATCCGCACGCCTTCGGGCGCCGAGCGGACGATCTCGCGCTGAATGCTCTCGAACGGCACGCGGTAGAGTTTGGCGCGGAACTGATACCGCACGAGCGCCCGCGCAAGCGCGCTGGCCACGTGCAGCGATGATTCTCCCGGGCGCGCGCCCGTCCCGTAGAAGTGCACGAAGCTCAGGTGCCCGCCGCGCTTCATCATGTGATACGCGGCCACCGCCGAATCGTAGCCGCCGGAGAGCAGGCACGTCATGCGCCCCGCGGTATTGGCCGGCAGCCCTCCCACGCCCGGAATTTTTCGCGCGTAGACGAGCAGTGGCCCCGGCGTGATCTCGACGCGGCACGTCATCTCGGGATCTTCCAATTGCACGCGCACTTCGCGTCCCTGCGCGCGAAGTTTTTCCAGCAGGTAGCGCCCCACCGCGGATTCGATCTCCATCGTCGAATGGGGAAACTTCTTGTCGCTGCGCTTGGCGCGCACGGCGAACGTCGCGAAACGCAGCGGCTCGGTCTCTTCCAACGCCGCACGGCAAAGAGCGTCCATGTCCCTTTCCACCGGGCGCGCCACGGCGAAGTACGCGACCCCGAGCACGCGCTCGACGCGGCGAATCGCCTCCTCGAGCGGCGCTCCCGCGCCCAGCCGCACCACGAACCGGTCGCCCGGCTGCTCGATTCGCTCCACGGGAATTCCTTGCAGCGCTTGCCGCAGCGCCGTGAAAAGCTTGCCCAGAAAAAAGCGGCGATTGCCGCCTTTGAGCCACAGCTCGTGGTAGTGAACGACGATGACCGGGTTATTCATGGACACTTCTCACCACTCACACAATTCCTTCACGACCCGCCCCGTACCTTCGGCTCTTCCGTGCGGGAAAGTATAGCAGCCGCGGGAGGCGCCGTGTAGCTGGTGCAGCCGTCTGCCTTGCCCGGCGGGCTCTGAGCGGGCGCCCTCGCTTGGTGCGTAAAATGCGATAACTCAATGGATACACACCACGTTGCGGCGCGACTTTCCCCTCCTCGCGGGGTTAAACTTTGCATCGTTCTTACCCCGGGGCGAAAGTGGGCCGGGCGCCGAGGTTCATGCTACCCAAAGCGCCTGTCGTGCATCCAATTGGATGATTCGCGGCATACGTACAGGAGAGCACACGATGTGGAGCCGCCGAGACTGGGATGATTTCTTTCATATCGTGCGAAAGCGTTCGCACATGCAGCGCCCGCCGCGCCCTCTGGACCGATCCCGGCGCAACCGCCTCGTGCCCGCCGACGGCTACAGTCTGGCTGAACTCGACGATGCCGGCCTGAGCATCGAGCAAGCGGAAATTCTTGGCTTGCCCGTGGATGCCGGCCGCGTGGGCGCCTACGGCCCGAACGTCTCGACTCTTCGAGAGTACATCCGCGCCACCCGCGCCCGCTTCTAGCGCCGCCCGTCGCATTGCCAAGGTGTTCTTCGTAGGGGCATGATCCGCCGCGGCGGACCCGGCGCACATCCTTGGCGTGATGCCCCCATCCGCCTCGATCATCCATCGAGCGGATTCGGCGTCCCATCTTCCCTCTTCTCGTGATCTCTGTGCCCTTTAGGGGGTCGGAGCTTTCGCGCCGTCTTGCCCTGAGCGAAGCCGAAGGGTTGCGTCCCGACGCCGTTTGTCGGGAAGCTCCGACATATCCAGACGGCGCGAAGCGCGTTGTTTGCGTCCCGGACGGGTTTGCGGGACGCCTTCCTATGCGCTGCCTCTATCGCAGCAAGTACGTCTCTTGCATCCGCCATCGTGGCTACTCCCTTCACTCGTCTCTTTGCTATTCGGCCACTTCTTCCGCGTCTCCTTGCCCTTCGTCCGCCATGGCGGACGAAGGGTCCGATGAACCTGCCTTCCTCTCATTGCCCGCCATTTCGAAAGAAGGGTGAAAGGGCGGGGTTTCAACCCCGCCGAAACAAAGATACGCGCGAAGCGCGTCGTCTGCGTCCCGGATGAACTTGCGGGACGCGTACCATTGCGCTGCCTTTATTGCAGCATGTGGTCAGGCAGACTTTTCAGCTCCGGGGCAATTCCTATTCGGCCGTCCACTTTCGCGCGTTCGGGCGCCCCCGCCACTTTCCATTTTCTCTTTTCCATTTTCCGGTTTCCCTACTTTCCATCTCTTTCCCGTTGCAGTCCGGCTAGGAAAACCTTACTTTAGGGAATTCTCTGGACGCTGAAAGAAGGTACCGTGAGGAAGAAGATTCGCGTGGTGCAGTTCGGTGTTGGTCCCATCGGGGCTTCGATCGCGCGCCTGCTGCGGGAGAAGGGATCGATCGAGATCGTCGGCGGCATCGACCGCGATCCCGCCAAGGCCGGCCGCGACCTCGGCGAACTCGTGGGCGCGCCGGATGCGCCCTGGGGCATTCCCGTCTCCGCCGACACGCACGCCGTGCTCGAAAAGCCCGTCGACGTCGTCATGCATACGACGTCGTCGTCTCTCGCGGCCGTGATGGACGAACTGCTCGCATGCCTCTCCGCGGGCTGCTGCGTCGTCTCGACCTGCGAGGAGCTTTCCTACCCTTTCCGCAAGCATCCGGAGCTTTCCGCCAGGCTCGACGCCGCCGCGAAGGAAGAAGGCGTCGCCCTGGTCGGTACGGGCGTCAACCCGGGCTTCGTGATGGATAAGCTCGTCCTCGTGCTCTCCGCCGCGGCGCAGCGCGTGGACTTCGCCAAAGCCGTGCGCATCGTGGACGCATCGAAGCGCCGCCTGCCTCTGCAAAAGAAAATCGGCGCGGGCATGACCCCCGACGAATTCCGCGCGCAGGTCGCCGCGGGCATCATCAAGCATCACGGCCTGCCGGAATCGGTCGCCATGGTCGCCGACGGTCTCGGCCTCGTCGTGGACGACATTTCGGAAACCATCGAGCCCGTCATCGCCAAGGAAACTGTGAAGACTCCGTTCCTCGAAGTCGAGCCCGGCCAGGTGGCCGGCGTCCATCAAATCGCCCGCGGCACTTCGAAGGGCCAGGACAAAATCTTCATGGAGCTTCAGATGTACCTCGGCGCAAAGCATCCCGCCGACACGGTCGAATTGCGCGGCGAGCCGAATCTTTCGCTCACGATTCCCGGCGGCACGCACGGCGACATCGCCACAGCCGCCATCGCCGTCAACGCGATTCCATCAATCCTCGCCGCCCCCGCCGGCCTCCGCTCGATGCGCGACCTCCCAATCGCCTTCTTCCCTCCCCGCCCGCTCGCCTAGCTCCCCTCAGGTGGGCCACTAGCAAGGCCGGGCACTCGCGCGCCCGGCGGGTGGCCCATCCTTTGGTGTATAAGGGTAGAACTCCTTTTTGCCTGACCAAAGTCCACACCAACAACCATTTGACGCGCCCGCAACATCATACAAGCGTGAAGCTGTTAGAGATTTGAGAATTGAGAACGGACATGGTCAAACAGAACCAAATGCGACAGGTCGGTAGGCGGGCGGGAATGAGATTCCCACGTAGTCGCGCGGGGGGCCAGTTGTTTGGGTCAGCCATCCCCCCAATGCGCTGGACTCCCGTTGAGATCACACAGAATGTGACCTTAGTCACAGACTGGCTGTCACTCCGCTGCGATGATGATAGTTGTTATGCGCACGCCTGCAATTCCTCGCGGGGCATATAGCGTGGGGCTGTTGGGAGCAAACGGAAATTCCGGCTGAATCTGTGTCTTGCTCATCATCTATCGGAGGCCTCAAGCGATGAAGGTGCAGAGGAGGTTCAAGAACATGAACATTTTCGGACGTGCCGCCGGGCTTTCAAGGCCTCGATTGGGCAAGCAAATTTTGGTTTCCCTGTTGTCGTTGGCTCTGCTGTTCGCGACCTCGCCGCAGGGCTTATCGGCCTCTCAAGACACGCAGGCCCCGCCGCCCGGCCAGGCGCCATCTGACCAGGCGCCGACATACGCGCAACAAACTCCCGAGCAGTTGCAGCAGTTGGTAGCGCCGATTGCGCTCTATCCGGATTCGCTTGTGGCGCAGATCCTGGCGGCGTCCACGTTTCCCGAGCAAGTGGTCCAGGCCGACCGATGGGTGCAAGCGCATCCCGATTTGAAGGGCGATGCTTTGGGTCAAGCCGTGGATCAAGAGCCTTGGGACCCAAGCGTCAAGGCGCTTGCTGCGTTTCCATCGGTCCTCGGAAACATGGATAAGAACATCTCGTGGACCTCATCTCTCGGCGACGCTTACTACAACCAGCAACAGGATGTGATGGATGCAATACAAGTGATGCGCCAGAAAGCCAGACAAGCGGGTAATCTCAAATCCACTCCGCAGCAGACCGTAACTAACGACGACTACGGAGATATCGAGATTGCCCCTGTAGGTCCCGATGTGGTTTACGTCCCTGCATACGATCCCTGGCTGATTTACGGATACTCGATACTGCCGTGGCCGGGGTGGTACGAGTACCCCGGAATCTGGTGGGGCGGCCCGTACCTGTCGTTTGGATTCGGCTTCCCAATCGGCTGGTTCGGCGGCTTTGGATGGGGATGGGGCCATTGGGGATGGGACTGGCACCACCACTACCCGATCTTTG
>Ga0209415_10009398_pt1 | contig 16803 bp, 12 predicted proteins | sample PeaSoiSIISIP2007_FD_187696 | JGI IMG/M metagenome (GOLD analysis project Ga0209415, IMG submission 187696) | Peat soil microbial communities from Weissenstadt, Germany - SII-SIP-2007 (SPAdes) (version 2) | ecosystem: Environmental > Terrestrial > Soil > Wetlands > Peat | place: Germany... | reverse complement strand
GCTGAACCGGAGAAGGCGTTGCTCGACTGGATTTATCTTACGCTCCAGAGCGGACTCACTCCACGTCTCGATGAGATCGAACTAAAGTCAATCGATAAGCGCAAACTGGTCAAATACGCGGCCAAATATCCTGGTACAGTCCGAAAGACACTCTTGCACTCCCTTGCGTTCGAACATTTTGCGGCCTGACAAAGCGCTGTCCGCGTGTACCTCCCTGTCCAGCTCTACCACAAGAGTTCTGAATTTTTGGCGACTACAGGGAAGATCAAAAAGCCACTCTGGCGAATTTCAGGACTCCAGGTCGCGGCCAGGATTGAAAGAGTGACGACTAGAAAACCATGCGCTGCTAGTCGTCGGTGGCTTGGGATTTGGTCGGGTCAATCTCGATGCGGCCCTTGAAGTGCGCGCCGTCCTCGATGCTGATGCGCGCCGTGGAAATATCGCCGATGACCGAGCCGTCTTTCTTGATATCGACGCGATTGCTCGCGTGAAGATTGCCCACGACTTTGCCGTAAACGATCACCTCGCCCGTGTGAATTTCAGAATTCAGCTCGGCGCTGGAGCCTACGGTCAGTTCATGGCCGCGCAACGAAATTGGGCCATCAACTTTCCCGTCAATCTGCAAGTCTTCGGTGCCGGTGATATGACCCTTGATTTGCAGGCTTGCACCCAGCCGCGCAGAACCGCGTGCAACGGGGCTACCGAGGCGAGCGGAAGAGGGTGAGCTGAAAGGCACCACCGGAGATCCTGCTCCCTTCGCGGGCGACACGGCCGACGGCTCGGCTTGCGGCTGCTGCTTCGTCCACATGCTACCTCCCTTATTTTGTTTAGAAGAATAGATCCGGCTCCCGCTGAGAGGGAGCAGCGTGGATTCACTCTAGCCCTGCACGGCAAACCGAGGCAACCACGAAATGACGTCGGTTTCGCAGATCGAACATCGGCCGTCCGGACAGGTGGAGCGGCCTGAGGCTTAGGCCAGCGCGAACCACTTGGTGCGGATGCAAAGATTGCTCTACCAACCAAACATCGACTCAGTGCCCGATTGACGCATCTGCCGGAGATGTGTCGCGGTAGGGACTCGGGTTATCGGTCACTGAAATATTCCCCATTCCCATGGGCGAGCAAGCCCCGCGTCATTGTGGATTCTGGCCGGCCAGATTCTGTCATCCGTGTGAACAGAAAAGAGTATCGCGGTGTCCATCTCCATTTGTTTCCGGAAAACGGACGATGGCACGCCCATCCCGGACGCGAGCCTTATTGCGATCCAAGCACACCCACGCCCACGGCTGTGCGGCGCAGTCACATCGTGATATAAATTTCACATGCCTAAAACAATCGAGCGGTGGTTGTTATTCAAATACATCGGTCTGGAGTTCACCCCGCTATCGAAACCTTTCAAGACAAAAGAACAGGCGGAGAAGGCGCGTCTGAAATATCCGGGGCGTGAGCGCAACAAGATTGGGCTCGGTGTGATTCGGAGCAAATCCTAGGAAAGGCAGACGCCGACAAGTGCAGGGTGTGGACGTGTGGTTGAACACGCCGCTTCGTCCCAATGAAGCTTCCGGCACCAGTGGAATGAAGGCTGTGGCAAACGCCGTGCTGAACCTCAGTGTGCCGGACGGCTGGTGGGATGAAGTGTGGAATGATCCCAACAACTCCAAGCGAATGGGTTGGGCCATCGGAAAGGGTGAGTCCTATTCCGACGCAAACTATCAGGACCAGGTGGAGGCGGAAGCGCTTTACGCTCTTTTGGAGCGCGATGTAGTTCCGACGTTCTATGATCGCGGGGTTGATCGCATTCCTCGCAGGTGGGTCGAGCGCATGAAGGACTGTGTCGATTCCCTGTGTCACTTTGTAAACGCGCATCGCATGGTGCGCGACTATTTCGAGGGTTATTACGCCAAGGCACACGCTCAATACCGCGCGCTGGAGGCCAACAACGCCCATCGGGCCCGTGAGCTCTCGGCTTGGATGGAGCGCATTCGCAAGGAGTGGCAGGATGTCTGGATTGCCAGGGTTGATGACGGACCGGCTAAGACGATCCCGGTGGCTCTACCGATGCGGGTCCGGGCCCAGGTACATCTTGGCCGTTTGAGCCCGCAGGACGTGGTCGTGGAGCTTTATGCAGGGCGCGTCGATATGCGGGGAGAGCTATTTGAAAGCAACGCCGTCGCGATGGAGGTAGACGGACAGGATTCCGCGGGCAACTACAACTATGTCGTTGAAACCTCGGTTAACCGCAGCGGTCTACACGGATTCACTGCGCGCGTACGTCCAAACCATCCTTACATGTCGGTGGCCTTCCTCCCCGGCCTGATCTGCTGGGCTGACGAGTCTCGCATTGCAGCAGTCACAAAGTAGCTCGGTCGCCGAGAGCAGTGGACTCGATGCCTTCCATGGGAAGGCCGATGAGTGCCAAGTCGGTTTTGCTTTTTTCCTCCTGTGGGTTCCATGAGTTCGCGCCGAGGCGCCTCTGTCGCCATCCTTCCATCCGCACTCTTTTGTTGCGCGATTCTCGCGCGGTGCAAGTTGGACGTTCTCGTTTCAGCAGGTGCTGCTACCTGATAATCGACCCCGGATCGCCTATGTTCGACGAGAGTTGGCAAGGAGTTAGAATTGGAGAATCAAATTCAACAGGTAGATTCTCTCGCTTTCCTCCTCCAAGGAGTAGCGTTCGGTCACGACCGAAAGTGCGTCATCCTCTACAAGGGATGGCACCGGCTGAAGGTGCCCAACATCACATTGCCTGGTGATGTGGACCACTGACAGACCTTTGTTCCGGTGCTAGGGACGTCCATCTAGCCAAACCCCGTGCGAGCGGGGGACGGAAAGCCACGGGTCTCTAATCAGTACCACCAGGACCCGAATTAGACTTAGAGAAAGCCGAGTTGCCGCACGTGGTTGCGCCGAACCACCAGTGGTGATTCGGTTTTTTCTTTTGGAGGTCGCCATGCCAGTTACATCTTCCTTAAACAAGCGTGCTGGTTTCGTCTTCCGTCTGCATTTGGGCAAGTTCTGCATTTTCCCTGGCGCTGTTTCCGTACGCCTCGGGGCTATGTTGCTGGTTTTAGCTTGCTTGGTGGGCGTCCTTGCTCCGTGCCAGTTGCAGGCGCAGAACATTACTCTTGCCCCCGTCATCACCACCGTGGCAGGCAACGGCACGACTGGCTACACTGGCGATGGCGGACCTGCCACCAGCGCGGAACTCAACTATTCCATCTGGTGGGACGCGTCGATTGGAGCGTACACGATCGGGGAGCTCAACTATCCCTACGTGGCGGTGGATAGGGCCGGCAACTTCTACATCGTGGACGGCACGAACGACCGCGTGCGTGTGGTGAACACGCAGGCGACCTCGATCACGGTGGCGGGGGTGACCATCCCGGCTGGGTACATCGCGACTGTGGCCGGGGGTGCGGCGTGCCATGTCAGCACTTCACTCTGCGGAGACGGCGGTCCAGCTGTAGGCGCGGCATTCAGTAATCCGACCGGTGTTGCGTTGGACGGCGCGGGCAATCTTTACATCGCGGATACTAACGACCAACGGATCCGCGTGGTGAACGCGCAGACGACCTCGATCACAGTGGCCGGCGTGAAGATCGCACCTGGGAACATAGCGACCGTGGCCGGAACCGGCGCGAAGAGTTTTGGCGGAGACGGCGGTAGCGCTACCAGCGCGTATCTCAACCAGCCCGTGGATGTGGCGGTGGACAGCACGGGCAACATCTACATCGCCGACTGGGAGAACTCTGTCATTCGCGTGGTGAACACGCAGGCGACCTCGATCACGGTGGCCGGGGTGACCATCGCACCTGGGAACATAGCGACCATGGCCGGAACCGCGGGAGCATTCCATTACAGCGGCGACGGTGGTCTTGCCACCAGCGCAACATTCAGGCAACCCGTTTGTGTTGCGCTGGACAGCGCGGGCAACCTCTATGTCACGGATCAAGACGGCGTGCGCGTTCGCGTGATAAACACGCAGGCAGCCTCGATTACGGTGGCCGGGGTGACCATCGCACCTGGGAACATAGCTACCGTGGCCGGAACCGGGACCGCAGGATATAGCGGGGACGGCAGTTCAGCTACCGAGGCGACACTCTATGGTGCCTTTGGTGTGGCGGTGGACAGCGCAGGCAGCCTCTACATCGCGGATGCTCAAAACAACCGCATCCGCGTTGTGAACACGCAGGCGACCCCGGTTACGGTGCTGGGCGTGACTATCGGAGCCGGGGACATAGCGACTGTGGCCGGAAACGGCACCGGAGGCTTTGTTGCAGACGGCGGTCCAGCCATTGGCGCGGAACTTTATCTCCCCGGCGGCGTTGCCATAGACAGCACGGGAAGCCTCTACATTACGGATGTCGGCAACGCGCGCGTCCGCAAGGTGACCAAAGGCCCGGTGAATTTCGGGCAGGTAAATATCGGCGCGAACAGTACGCAGATCGTATTTCTCTCTATCAACACCGCGCTGACGATCTCCAGCGTGCAAACCACTGGGTTCCCAGACTATTCTTTGGTGACAGGATCCTGCGATCCGAGTGGGACTCCGCCGACCATGTGCGAGTGGGCAGTGGTATTCACGCCCACTAAGCCGGGGCAACGCTGGGGTTCATTCGTTGTGACCGACGGCAGTGGGAATAAGTACGGCTTCGGCCTTGAAGGCACGGGCGTAGGCCCGGCCCTGGCGTTCACGCCTGGCATCATCACCACGGTAGCGGGCGGCGGCAGCGGTTGCGGCACCCCCGCACAAACAGACATCCTGGGTGATGGCTGTTCAGCCACCAGTGCGGAACTCAATTATCCCGTTGGCGTAGCGGTGGACAGTGCGGGCAACCTCTACATCGCGGACTACAACAACAACCGCATCCGCAAGGTGGACGCCAGCGGCGTCATTATTACGGTGGCGGGGAGCGGCAGCGGCGGTTGCACCGGAACAAACTCCGTGGGTGACGGCTGCCCGGCCACCAGCGCGGAACTCAATGGTCCCTCCGGCGTGGCGGTGGACAGTGCGGGCAACCTCTACATCGCGGACACCGATAACAACCGCATCCGCAAGGTAGACGCCAGCGGCACCATCACGACCGTGGCGGGCAACGGCAGCTGCGCCATCAAGGACACTCAAGGGAAGTGCTACAGCGGGGACACCGGTCAAGCCACCAACGCGGAACTTCAGGTACCCTTTGGCGTGGCGGTGGACAGCGCTGGCAACCTCTACATCGCAGACTCGGGCAATCAGCGCATCCGCAAGGTGGACATGAGCGGCACCATCACAACCGTGGCGGGCAATGGAACTCAGGGCTACAGCGGGGACGGCGTGGAGTACGGTGCCACCAGCGCGCAACTCGACAATCCCGGTGGCGTGACGGTGGACAGCTCGGGCAACCTCTACATCGCGGACCAGAGCAACGAGCGCGTCCGTAAGGTGGACACCAGCGGCACCATCACGACCGTGGCGGGCAATGGAACTCCGGGCTACAGCGGGGACGGCGTGGAGCACGGCGCCACCGGCGCGGAACTCTACCTTCTCACTGGTGTAGCGGTGGACAGTGCGGGCAACCTCTACATCGCGGACCAGGTTAACAACCGCATCCGTAAGGTGGACACGAGCGGCACCATCACAACCGTGGCGGGCAATGGAACTCCGGGCTACAGCGGCGGGGACGGAGTGGAGTACAGCGCCACCAATGCAGAAATCCATTATCCTGTTGGCGTGGCGGTGGACAGCGCGGGTAACCTCTACATCGCGGACTCGAACAACAACTGCATCCGCAAGGTCGACGTGACCACCTCGATCCTGTCTTTCAGTCCACTGAGCGTAGGTCAGACCAGCAGCACGCAGGGCATCGCTGTTTCGAATGTTGGCAATGCTTCGCTTCATCTCACCGCCATTAGCCCCTCAGCAGGCTTCGAACTTCAATCAGCTGCTGTTGACCCTTGTTTCTCGCTAGAGCTCCTTGCTGGTGGGACTTGTCAACTGGGAGCCGCATTCGCACCTCAGGCTTCTGGACCTGCCACTGGAACTCTCACCATCGCCGATGATGCATTTAACAGTCCGCAGACCGTGAATCTGTCGGGAACCGGCATAGCTGCTGGCTCTGGGATCCCGATGACACCCGTGATTACTTGGACCCCAGCGCCAATCACCTACGGCAATCAGCTCAGTGCAACACAGTTGAATGCCACAGCGAGCGTGGCAGGCACGAGCGTCGATGGCACGTTCGCCTACACTCCGGCTGCAGGGACGGTCCTCGGTGCGGGTAGCTGGATGCTATCCGTAACTTTCACGCCCTCTGACACGACCCAGTACACCACGGCGACCCAGGCCGTCACGATCAACGTGAACCCGGCCGTGTTGACCGTTACGGCCAACAATCAGGTGATGAACTATGGGGGAGGCGTGCCCGTTTTGACAGCAAGCTATTCCGGTTTCGTGAATAGCGATATGAGTGCCGTGCTGAGCGGCGCGCCTGCATTGTCCACGACAGCAACTTCGAGCAGCCCCGCTGGTTCGTATCCAGTCCTCGTGGCACAGGGCACTCTGGCGGCAGCCAATTATTCGTTCACATTCGTCTCCGGCACGCTGATCATCAATCCCGGGGCGCAAACCCCGACCCTGAGCCTGTTAAACAACTACTTCGTTACTGGCGACCATATCGTTCGCAGCTTCGATCCAGGAGCACAGAACAATGGAAACATGGTCCTTGGAACCATCACCATACCAGGGAGCAACGACCCCAAGAATGAAGGCGTACCGGACGGTGCGGATATCGTAGCTGCCTTCCTTTACTGGCAGGCTCTGGAGACCAACCCCACCATACCCTCCTCCACAAACGCGCTCTTCAACGGCTACTCCATCACTGGAGATCAGGTAGGAAGCGATCTTCCTGTTGGTTGTTGGAGCAGTGGCGGATCCACTCCCATCATGCGGGCATACCGCGCGAACGTGCTTCCCTATCTGCCTGTTGTCGGGGGAGCCTCCCAGGTTGTCGGGTCGCATGCTGTGGCCGTCCCCGCCAATCAGTATGGAACGGTTCCGGGGGGCGCCAGCCTTGTTATCGTTTATCGCGTACTGTCGCAACAGCATCCGCTGAAAGCGACTGTGATTTACGATGGCAATTGGTCGATGGAATACCCGCAGGGTTACCTCCCATATCTGAATCAGACAATCAGCGGTTTTTACGATGCCGACTCTTCCGGAAGTGCCAAGATTACAGACATCATCGGCAAGGTAACAAACAGCGGCGCGACTTTTTCGCCAGCAAACGCCTATACCCGGCCTGAGACCTTTGCGGATGATGACGCAAGCGGAATCACTATGCCCAACAACTATGCTCCGCTGCAGCCGGGGCAATGTAACGTGTGGGCTGCAGTCGTGTTTAGCACGACTGTCAAAAATAGCGACGGCGACGGACTGCTGGATGCGTGGAAGGCGGGTCCAGCTGCGCCGGACAACAATGCCGGAAAACCCGGATATTACGACGTCAGGGACAACTCCTGGGTCGATCTCTCAGGGGCGAAACTAGGTCAGAAGGACCTATTCGTTCAACTCGATTACATGGTCGGAACTGATGGACATTCTCACCAGCCCTCGCCGGATGCCCTGAACATAGTGCAAACCGCTTTCCTCAAACACAACATCAATGTGCACTTCGTGAATGGAAACGCGATTACAGAAGACATCTGCTCTGATGACACCAGTACCTCCCCGCCAAATCTCTGCATGTTCCCGGGTGAACCGGGCGTGGTTGCCTGGAAAACGGGCCTCGAAGTCATGAAGGCCTGGCCAGTTCCGCCCGCTGGACAAGACCTGACTAGCTGTATCTACCCAGCTAGCTGTTCGTCACGCTTCCAACCCGGCCGCAAAGATAGCTATCACTATGTGCTCTTCGGCCATTCCCTGGCGCTGCCAACCTGGAGCACTCTCGCCAACACGCTCGTATCCATCGAAGTGGCCGGCGGAAACGCGACCGCGACTACCTCAGCCCCGATTAACCCGTGTCCCACGCGTATTACGATCGATGGCGCGCTCACGAACCCCAATATGAACGGGGTTTACTCTGTTACGGGTTGCCAGGGTGCGTCACTCTCTTTATCGGGTGTCAGCGTGAGCAGCTGGACCTATCCGAACACACTGCCCGAGCCACAACTGGCCATTTATTTAAGCACTACGGATACTACTTCCGGGTATTCCGATGTCGGCGGCGGAGATGCGGCTGTCACCCTAGGAAAGTGGCAGACGCCACAGACGCAGACTCAACTGGTGAACGAGCAAGCCGGCACAGTGATGCATGAGTTAGGGCATGATCTCAGCCTCACTCATGGTGGCCGTTACTATCCCAATGGCAGTACCGTGCCTGGCTACGAGCCCAATTGCAAACCCAATTACCAAAGCGTGATGAGCTACCTGTTCCAGGTTGACTTGTTGCAAAGTGACTCCCTGGGCCATCTAGCCCTGGATTATTCCGGTCAGTCTTTGAACGCTCTTGATGAGAATAATAACTTGAGCACGTCGCAGGGCCTGGTGGGAGCGGCCTACCCGTACACGAAGTGGTATGCTCCGTCCTCCCCCGTGCCGAGCACTCCTGCCTCCAGCCATTGTGACGGTACGCCGATTGGGCCTAACGACAAGCCCATGTATGCGGTGGCAGGACCAGCCAGTCCAATTGCCTGGGTCAACGGACAGGACATCAATTTCGATGGCTCGCTATCCGTCTTGGATGGTTACAGCGACTGGGACAATATCGACCTCCGTCAAATCGGAGCTTCCGGAAATGACAACTTAAATGGCGTGATTTACTCCTACGATGGCCAATATCAGCTACCTATTGGTGCTGACCTCTTCAGCGGTGGTGGTGGCATTCGAGCCTCCGGCGGAGGCGGCGGTATACGAGCCTCGGGTGGTGGCGGTGGCATTCGTGCCTCCGGTGGAGGTGGCGGTATACGAGCTTCGGGAGGTGGCGGTGGCATTCGAGCGTCCGGCGGAGGTGGCGGTATTCGTGCCTCAGGAGGTGGTGGCGGAATGGTCGAGGCCACCTATCAGACCATCGACTCTTACGCTCGTCCGCCGCGCGCCATCACCGAGCAAAGCGGAGTCATAAGCTGGCTGCCACCTACGTTCGGCAACATTCTAGGATTCAACGTGTACTCGAATGCCAACGGGAGCATCAGCCTGATCACCCCTAGCCCCATACCATACGATCCGTCCGCAACCAGCTACACCTTCACGGACACGAGCTGGAAGCAGGGCAGCAACGTAACCTACTACGTAACGACCGTTGACCTCGATCCCACAAACTCTCCACGTGAGAGCACGCCCGCGATCAAGGGGGACCAAGCGACCCTTTCAGTGAATGCACCAACAACCCTGACCTACGACAGCAGCGAAACTTTAAGCACCAGCGGTGGCAGCGGCACCGGCGGGGTGACCTATAACCTCGTGAGCGGCGGCTTCTGCACGCTAAGCGGCGCCACGCTTTCAGCCAATAGTGGCACTGGCTCGTGTTCGGTGACAGCAACGAAGGCCGGCGATAGCAACTACAATCCAGTCACCAGCGCGCCCTTCACGGTGACCCTAAGAAAGGCGACCGCTTCGGTAACACCGGCGGCAGCCAGCAAGATTTACGGTGCACCTGATCCGGCGCTGACGGGTACGCTGACCGGGTTCGTGCCAGCGGACGACGTGACGGCAACCTACACCCGAGTGGCGGGCGAGACGGTTGCCGGCAGTCCGTACACGATCAGCGCTACGCTGAGTCCGGCTACTGTGCTGGGCAACTACAACATCACGTACAATACCGCCGCCTTCACGATCAGTCAGGCATCGACGACGACGGCGCTGACGGCGACGCCCAATCCCGCAGACTTCGGACAATCGGTTTTGCTGAAGGCGACAGTAGCCCCGGTTGCGCCAGGAGCGGGGGCTCCGACCGGCACGGTTACATTCCAAGACGGCAGCACCCGTCTGACGACCGTAGCAATGAGCAACGCGGCGGCTGCGTTCACCAATTCATCATTGGCGGCCGGAACTCACAACTTGACCGCCTCTTATAGCGGAGACGCGAATTTCATCCGCAGTTCTTCCACGGCCCTTGCCGAACAAGTGCTCTGCGGTGTCTTAATCAACATATCCCCATCCACAGTGCGCTTGGGCGGGACAATTACCGTGACTGGACAAGTGATATCCTGCGCTACCACGGCGCAAACCGTAGTCGTTAAGTTCTCACTGAGTGGGCCATTGCAGCCGAACAAGTGCGGCAGCACAAAATCGGGCATCTTTACAACTCCGCCGTTTACCTTGCCCGCGAAAACTTCGAAGAGTGTATCGTTCCCATTCCCAATTTCGAATGGAGCGTGCACTGGGACGTATTCGATTACGGCTACCACGCTCGTGAACGGGACGCCTGTGAACTCTTCGACAGCTTCGCTAACGATCACGGCCCATTAGAAGTAGTGGGAACAACTAGGCGGTATGGGGTAAGGCGGTATTGCGGCAGTCAAGCTCTGCTTTGCTACTGTCGAGGGAACCGTGCTGGCTCGTCACTCCCCAGCCCGCCGGCGGACTTCGGCGAGCATCGGATCTTCTCCGGCCTTGCCCCGGATATCCAGGTAGGTGCGATAGGAGCTCACATACTCTGGGCTTTTCAGGCCTTCACGGACGCGGCCCAGATAGTAATAGACAGGCGGAAAGTAGCCATATGTAGGCACATCGTCCATGAAGAGTTCTAGAGCTTCGCCACGGCGCTTGATGCATCGGTCGAATTCCGAATCCGCTTCCACGAAAGCCCCGGCCTGCAGGTAGGCGCGGCCCAACTCGAACCGGCCAATCCAGGTGTCCAATAGGTTGTTAGCATCAGTGAGCGCTTTGATGGCGCCGGGGGCGTCTCCTCGCTTCAAAGCCACCTTCCCCTGAATTATTTTGGCGTAGGCCTGGGGCTCAGCTAGCAGTTCAGCGCCAAGGCTGGCGGCCAACTTTTGGGCTTTGGTGACTTCTCCAGCCTCAACAAAGACGCGGGTTGCTAGAAACCTGATGCTGACGGCCTGGCTATTGGCCAATGCCTGTTCCGCAGCCTTGACCGCCAGCCCTTTCCTTTCCCGTGACAACTGCGTGTAGGCCAGTGCGGCAAACTTATTCGCGGCTCCATCAGGATTCTTGGCGGCCAAGTCGGCAGCCGCGCCTTTTTCGAGTATTCGCACTGCATCTTCAAAACGGCCTTTGTATAATGCCAAATCGGCAATAGCCGTCGCAGCCGTGGATGAGCCCGACTCACTGACTTTCTCAAGCTGATGGTAACTTTCTATAGCCTGGGCAAGCTGTCCCTGCCCCACTTGGGCCTCACCCAAAATGAGATAGCCTACTTCGGAGGAAGGGTTGAGCTGTAGCGCCGCACGCGCCTCTTGTTCGCCGGTCTGGAAATCTCCGCTGGCCGAACTCAAAAATGACAGACTCATCCTGTAAAGGGCGCTCTTCGGTAGCATCTCGACTACTCGGCGAGCTGCCTCGACGGCTCTGGGAAGCTCGCGCAATTCCGCCAAGCAACTGGCCAGATTGCTCTGGCCGACCCTTTCGGCTGGGTACCGATTGACGAGTTGGCTGTTCTCCTCGACGCATTTCTGCCAGTTCCCCGTGGCCAAGTAAAACAGGCCACGATTCCGGTAGCGCTCACGCTCCGTCATTCTGTCTTCATGCGCCATTGCTAACCTGATGTACTTCTCTGCATCCTTCTGCTTGTCCAGGTTTAGAGCCATGGCGGCCATTCCGGAATAGGCGCGGGCGAAGTTCGGATCAAGTTCTACGGCCTTAGAAAAGGACTGGAACGCTTCCTCAAATTTCCCTTCGAACTGTTGTTCCATGCCGATGGCTTCCAGGTGCACGACCTCCAGCGACGCGGCGGTAAACCCTCCGGTGAGCGTATTTAACTGCACGGACTCCGGCATCGTGTCACCGAGAGCTTTGCGGATCGGCGCAGTGAGCTTAGGAATGTCCCGCAGAACCTCATCTTTGTTCGCGGCCAGTGCGTCGGCGGTTGCAATGCTATTGCCGGTCCTGGCGTCCAGCGCTTCCACGGAAATCTTGTAGCCGTCGCCGCGGCGGCTCAGGGAACCGATTACCACCGCACCAATGCCTTGGCTCACCGCGATCAGACGGGAAGCCTGCTCGTCGAGCTTGTCGGTGGGGTGGGGAAGTTTGCCGGCCAATCGACGAGCGTCACCCCGGCTGAAGGCGTTGACAAAACTCGCGCCCTCCAAGGCGACATTGAATTGAGGCTCCAGCGTGCCATCGAACATCGGGTCACCCGTGTGGTTCGTAAAATCAGCCACCAGGACGCTCACCGGTGCGTGCGCGATGCTCTTCGTCGGTCGGGTGCGCAGGAAGAAAATGACTGCTAGTGCTGCCACAGCGATCGCGATAGCCGTCACGGCGGTTGCTCGCCACGGCATTCGCGTGCGTGCGAGAAGGCGTATAGCGTGCCCCCACCCACCCCCGCTGCTCGAACGCTTCGAGCCGCTCATCCAAGCATCGAGGTCAGCAAGCAATTCCGTCGCGCTCTGGTAACGCAAATTGACATCTCGCTCCAAGCATTTCTGAATGATCTGCGCCAGGTATCCTGGCAGATCGTGATTGAGCTCTCTGGGATCCTTTGGCGTCCCGTGCACACGCTGGTACATCAGCTGCATCGTTGAGTCAGCATGCTCGAACGGCAGATTGCCGGTCACCATTTCGCATAAGATCAGTCCGAATGCATAGAGATCGCTGCGATGGTCGACCGGCCTGATTTCCGCCTGTTCCGGTGACATGTAGCGCGGCGTGCCCAGGAATTCACCCGTCTGCGTCATGCCCAAGTCGGACTCCAGCGATTTCGCCAAGCCAAAGTCGGAAACGTAGATGTGATCGCGCTGATCGACGAGGATGTTCTGCGGTTTCAAGTCGCGGTGGACGATACCTTCCGCGTGGGCAGCTTCTAGCGCTGCGCAGAGCTGCCGCGCGATCTTCAACGCGCGTTCGAGTGGCAGATGCTTCTCTTTCTTCATGAGTTGATGGAGATCTTGACCCTCGATGTACGCCATCGAAATGAACTTCGTATCTCCAGGACCGTCCCCGAGATCGTGAATGCGCAGGATATTGGGGTGAGAGATTTTGCTGGCTAGCAATAGCTCTTGCTTGAAGCGCTCGGAAATGTGGGGATCGTACGTGAGATCACGGCGGACCAACTTCAGCGCTACCGGGCGCTCCAGTTCTTTGTCCCAGGCCTTGTATACCGTCCCCATGCCGCCTTCGCCCAGGATGCGCTCCACGCGGTAACGCGGCCCGAAATCGGGAGTTCTTCTGGACAGATCAGATTGCGCCGCTTGCGGGTGAGGCAAAACCGAACTTTCCAGCGTTTCTGCCGAAGACGGAGAAGAAGAACGGGAGACCGAAATTGGGGCGTCGGAGGTCGTCGAAGCGCTAGACGAAACAACCGGCTCCGCAGTGGGGCTGCCCAGCGCACTGCCACAGTTGTTGCATGTCAAAGCATCAGCAAGGGCATGGGCGCCGCACTTCGGGCAAACTACAGAACCCGGAGGCGTGGCGAATTTGGATGGCAGGGGCACGCCGTCGATTCCTGGGTCGTTATCGGTAGTCTCCCACTTCGCCCATTGCCCTGTAAACCTCAGTCTTAGCTCCTGGAAACGTCATCGGTCACGCTCCGCTGTGACAGCAACACGCTAGGTAAACTCAAACCTTGAAGGCCAGCGATCCGATTAGAATCTAGCGATGGTGTGGCTCTGTTGACATCCTCAAGAGAAGGTAGTGATGCCTCAGGTGGTGCAGATTGAAACTCAGGCCGAGCAGCAGGGCCTACCGCACCTGCATAGGCAGACTGCGGCCTGGGGTGCGAGCCGTGAGCTTGCGTTTAACCGAAGAGAAGACGCTCTCGATCAGTGCGCGACGCCGATAGAGCTGTTGCGGGAACGCTCGCCGCATCTCGGCACGGACTCCGTGCACGCGCCAAGTTTTCTTTCCACGCTTGGCTAAGATCACACTTTGGCGTGCGCGTTGCGAGGGGAGCTAGAATGGCCTCATGCGGAAGCAAGTAGACGTACGCTTCTATGCGGAGCTGAACGAGTTTCTGGCGCCGTGGAGGAGGGGAGGGGCGACTCCCTACACATTTGAGGTGAGCGGCTCCGTCAAAGACATGATCGAAACGCTTGGCGTACCGCACACGGAAGTGGACCTCATCCTGGCGAACGGTGAGCCGGAGGATTTTACGTACCGCTTGCGGAACGGAGACAGATTCAGTGTCTACCCCGTTTTCGAATCCATCGATATCTCGGCACTCGTGCGCTGCCGGCCGCAGCCGCTGCGCGAGTTGCGTTTTGTCGCGGACACGCACCTCGGGCGGCTCGTCCGCTATCTGCGGATGCTGGGATTCGACACCAAATACCGCGACGATACTCAGGATGAGGAGTTTGCGACGATCTCTTCCAAAGAGAGGCGGATTCTGCTCACGAGAGATCACGCATTGCTCAAACGAAACGTGGTAACCCGGGGTTACTGTGTGCGGGCGACAGATTCTCGCGAGCAGCTCAGAGAGGTGCTGCGGCGCTTCGATCTTTCGGGCGCCATTGCGCCATTCTCCAGATGCGCACATTGCAACTCTTTGCTGCAGCCAACGCAAAAGAATTTGATCAGCGATCGGCTACCGCCGAAGACAGAGCAATACTACGAAGAGTTTCATGTGTGCCTGGGCTGTGAACGCATCTACTGGAAAGGCTCACACTACCAGCGCATGCAGCGGTTCCTGGAGGAGCTTCTCGAGCGCAGATGAGTAGCTGATTGGACGAGGACTGCGCTTGGGAAAAGCAAGGCACCAACTATCCCGTCCCTGTCGCTATGCTGGAGGGCGGCTCATTCGGTCGGCCGATTTGGGCGATGTCACGCTGATTTCTAGCATTGCATGGGAGGAGAATCGGGTTTAGAAGAGAGCAGAGCGCGTATTTTGAAGGGCATTCCATGTTTATCGCAGCGGAGCTAAAAGAGGGAATGGTCATTCGGATCGAAGGACAGATCTTCCGAGTTCTCGAGGCGGAATCGAAGGCTGGAGCGGCAAAATTGGGCGGGGTCGTCAAAACGAAACTGAGCAATGTGAGAAACGGCCACATCTGGGAGCCGCACTTCCGCCCGCAAGAGCGCCTCGAAGAGGTGCAACTCGAGCGGCGCATACTGGAATTCGTGTTCACCGCAGGGGACGCATGCACATTCATGAGCCCGCAGACCTTTGAACAATGGGAAGTGCCTAGGAGCGTTCTGGGACCGGCAGAAAAATTCTTGCAGCCGGGGATGCACTTGCCCGTGGAGTTTTAGAGGGCGAGCCGCTCAGTGTGGTCTTCCCCGAGGTGGCCGAAGTCCGTGTTGCCGAAACAGCACCCCCGGCGCACGCACAGCAGGAAACGGCCTGGAAAGAGGCCAAGCTGGAGAACGGCCTTAGCGTTCAAGTGCCAATGTTTATCGGCCCAGGCGAAATGGTGCGGGTTGAAGTGAAGACTGGACACTACATCGAGCGAGTGCGGGTTGAACGCAAGCGAGGTGCCTGAGTATTTTGCTGCAGGTAGAATCGGAGGAATCATGGCTGAGATCAAAACGGTCCGTATGGAGTTTCCTGCGGATGCCAACATCATCGTCGGCCAATCGCATTTCATCAAGACGGTAGAAGATTTATACGAAGCAGTGTGCACGACCGTGCCGCAAGCCAAGTTTGGATTGGCGTTTAACGAAAGCTCCGGGGCGTGTCTGACGCGGGCGGATGGGAACGAGGAAGGGCTTCGCGATGTCGCCATTCGCAACGCCCAAGCGCTGGGCTGTGGGCACACTTTCGTGCTGATCATTCAAAATGCGTACCCCATCAACGTATTGCATGCGATCCGCAATGTGCCCGAGGTGTGCGCGATCTTCTGTGCGACAGCAAATCCGGTGGAAATCGTCGTGGCACAAAGCGAACAAGGACGGGGTGTGCTCGGCGTGATTGATGGGAATTCACCGAAAGGTGTAGAAGGGCAGGCGGATATCGCGTGGCGGCACGATCTGTTGCGGAAGATTGGTTACAAGCGGTAGCGGGACAAAATTCGTCTTGATGGTTTCGGATGCAGAGATGTCAAAAGCAGGTGCCTGTGCTTCCCGGCATGACAAAGTGCTTGATCATCCAATATCCGACCAGGCGGTCTGTTCTTGCTCCGACGTTTACAAACCAGTCAGGATCTTCCGCATGTCTTATTTACGCAATGCATCGGCCCCTTTCCTGATATTGCCTCTCGCTATTGTCTTTTCGTTGCAACACCTAATGTGAACGCAAACCTTGTGTGTCCACCCGGTCACCGGAGAGTCGCGATTTTGCGCTTGATACACTGAAGAGATGAAGCATTTCTTTCATCTTCACAAGCGAAAAGACCATCCCCACGCGCGTGGGGAAGACACCATAGGCTCATCAATGTCTAAAGAAAGATACGGACCATCCCCACGCAAGTGGGGAGAAATACACTCGCGCTAATCCCTTTTCAGAGGGCTGCGGACCATCCCCACGCGTGTGGGGAGGACGCTGGTTCTGAAAGCACCTAACTTACGGAACAGAGTGAAACCAGACGCAGAAATTCATGTCGTTCTTGTCTCCACCTCCCCTTTCGCGATCTTTCGCAGGCATGAGCGTCTCCAACGGCAGTCTTTCAGAGATGGCCATAATCGCAGTGGCACATGCCGAGTCATGGCTGTCGAATCCCGGGTTTCACCGCGATACGGCGGACAGCGAACTGGCGCATGTCCAAGCCGCT
>Ga0209415_10009397_pt1 | contig 16803 bp, 13 predicted proteins | sample PeaSoiSIISIP2007_FD_187696 | JGI IMG/M metagenome (GOLD analysis project Ga0209415, IMG submission 187696) | Peat soil microbial communities from Weissenstadt, Germany - SII-SIP-2007 (SPAdes) (version 2) | ecosystem: Environmental > Terrestrial > Soil > Wetlands > Peat | place: Germany... | reverse complement strand
GTACCGGTACGTCAGGGCCTCCACCGCGCGCGGCCGGCCGGTTCGACGCACCTCGTCGATCACCCGGCGGGCCACCTCGTACACCGCCACCGGGTCCATCCCGTCGCACTGTTCGTTCGGGATCGCGTAGGCGTCGAAGCGGGAGGACAGCCGCGTCTCAGCCGAGGACCGCGGCACCGAGGTCCCCATGCCGTACAGGTTGTTCTCCACGATGAACACGAGCGGGCAGAGACCGTCGCGGCCCCACAGCCCCGCCATGTTCGCGCCTTCGTGAAACGCCCCGGTGTTGATCGCGCCGTCGCCGAGGAAGCACAGACAGACCCGGTCGCCGGGGTCGTAGCGAAGCGCGTACGCCGCGCCGACCGCGAGGGGCACTTGGCCGCCGACGACCCCGTACCCCCCGTAGAACCCGTGTGCGACGTCGAAGATGTGCATCGACCCGCCCTTGCCTTTGCAGACCCCGGTGGCCTTCCCGTACAGTTCGGCCATCACCGCGCCCGGGTCCGTGCCCCGCAGAATGGGGTAGACGTGGTCCCGGTACGACGCAAACATGATGTCGTCGCCCCGGAGCGGGGCAAGGAACCCAATCGCCACGGCTTCCTGCCCGATGTAGAGGTGCAGGTACCCGCCCACCTTGCCGTGCCTGAAGCTGCGCTCCGCCTGTTCCTCAAACCGCCGCGCGAACACCATCTTGCGGTACCAGTCGAGCAGCGTGTCGGTGTCCACGGCGCGACTTTGGGTCTTCTTCATCGACACCCCACCTGGGAGGATCTCCGGCCTATCCAAACACGTACACGCTCAGACCCTTCGGAGGTATTCCCCTGAGGGGACGCGGCCCCTTCTTATCAATACCAATCCAATACCAATTCGAGACCAGGACCTCGCCCGGGTTGGGCGAAGGACAGCACCGGACGCCGGGGCCGGCGCTGGAAGGCCGAGGCTCCGGGGCGGCGGCGCCCCGGACCAGAAGTTGCGGGACCGGCGCCGATGCGAGATGATGGGAGGCGCCGCGGGGCACCACCCGCCGGCCGCGCACGATCGCCCGAGGCGGCCGCACCCCGCCCCGACGCAGCCCGACCGTTCGGATCGCGCACCATCGACCCAGCCCGCCAGTCGCCGGCGCGGCGTCGACCGACTCGATCAACACGCAACCCCACCGGGGGATCAGATGAGCAGGATGGCGCGTGACCCGCACACCGCCCAGGCACCCGGCGTTGCCCGCGACGCCGCGCCGGCCGGGACGCGACGGGAGCCCGGCCGATGACCCAGCGGATCACGACCCTGTTCTGCGACATCGGCGGTGTCCTGCTGACCAACGGCTGGGACCGCGAGGGACGGCGGCGTGCGGCGGAACTGTTCCATCTCGACCTGGCGGCGGTGGACGAGCGGCACCACTTCCTGTTCGACACGTACGAAGAAGGCAAGACGACCCTCGACGACTATCTCCAGCACGTGGTCTTCTACGAACCGCGCACGTTCTCGCTGGCGACCTTCAAGGCCTTCATGTTCGACCAGTCCCAGCCGCTCCCAGGCATGATGGAGTTCCTTCAGGAACTCAAGCGGCGGCACCACCTCAAGGTCTTCGCGCTCAGCAACGAAGGACGGGAACTGACCCTGCACCGGGTCCGCGCCTTCCGCCTGGGCGCGCTCATGGACGCGTTCGTCTGTTCGTGCTTCGTCCACGCCCGCAAACCGGACCCGGAGATCTACCGGATCGCGCTGGATCTCGTGCAGGCCGCCCCGGAGACGGTCGCCTACCTCGAGGACCGCGCCATGTTTGCGCAGATCGGGAGCGAGCGGGGCCTCCACGCGATCCTGCACACCGACCTTGAGAGCACGCGAACGAAGTTGGGCGCGCTCGGGCTGACGCCGCCGTGAGCGTGGGAACGGCCGCGAACCGGCACGGGGCCGCCGCGTCCAAGGCGCTGCCGCCCGTCGCGATCGTCATCTTTGGCGGCGGCGGGGATCTGGCGTCGCGCAAGCTCGTCCCGGCACTGTACAACCTCTTCCTGGACGGCTGGCTGCCCGACCGCTTCGCCGTGATCGGTTCGGACCGCAAACTCCTCGACGACGACGCCTATCGCCGACATCTCCGCGAGGGCGTCGACGCGTTCTCGCGCCGCGGCCGCGCCGACGACGCCACGTGGAGCACGTTCGCAAAGCACCTAGGATTCCTCTCGCTCGATTTCGCGACCGCCAGCGCCGCGGAGACCCTCGTGAAGCGCCTCGACGCCACCGACACCGCGCTCGGTGGCCAGGCGATCCGCGTGTTCTACTTCGCGGTGCCGCCGAACGTGACCCCGACGATCACCGCCCGGCTCGGGCCCGCGCTCGCCGGCGGAGCAGAACGCGTGCGCATCGTCGCGGAGAAACCGTTCGGCCGGGACCTCGCCTCCGCTCGGGCGCTGACCAAGACCTTGACCCACGTGGTCACCGAGCGCCAGATCTACCGGATCGACCACTACCTCGGCAAGGAGACCGTGCAGAACATCCTGGCGTTCCGGTTCGCCAACTCCCTGTTCGAGCCGATCTGGAACCGCCGGTACATCGACCACGTCCAGCTCACGGTCGCCGAGGACGTCGGGGTCGAGCACCGGGGCGGGTACTACGACAGCGTCGGCGCGCTGCGGGACATGGTGCAGAACCACCTCCTCCAGCTGCTGTGCCTGATCGCCATGGAGCCGCCGCTGTCGTTCAACGCCGACGAGATCCGCAACAAGAAGGTCGATGTGCTGCGCGCGATCCGGCCGATCGACCCCGCGCATCTCGCCGAGGTCGCCATCCGGGGTCAGTACGGCGCGGGCGTGAGCGAGGGCCCGCCGGTCCCCGGCTACCGCGAGGAACCCAATGTCGCCCCGGACTCGGCCACGGAGACGTTTGCGGCGGTCAAGTTCTTCGTGGACAACTGGCGGTGGGAACACGTCCCGTTCTACGTGCGGACCGGCAAGCGGCTTCCGGCGAAGGCGTCCGAGATCTCGATCCAGTTCCATCCGGCGCCGCACCAGATGTTTCCCCCTGCGGCGATCGAGCACTGGCAGCCGAACCGGCTCGCGATCCGCGTGCAGCCGTCCGAAGGGATCCTCCTCCGATTCCAGGCCAAGCACCCGGGGCCCGTCATGCACCTCGATCCGGTGGACATGCTGTTCTCCTATGCGGGCGCGTTTCGGGTCCCCTCCCCCGAGGCCTATGAGACGCTGCTGCTCGACGTGATGCGGGGAGACGCGACGCTGTTCATGCGCGACGATCAGGTGGACGCGGCGTGGTCGGTGGTCACGCCGATGCTCGACGCGTGGTCGGCCGAGCGGCCGACCGACTTCCCGAACTACCCGGCGGGCACGTGGGGCCCCGAGGCCGCCGATCAGCTGCTGCGTCGAGACGGCCGCCGCTGGATGCTCCCGACCACGCTGGACCCCCCGGAGCCCGCTCCCCCTTCATGATCTCGCAACCGTCCCCGCCGGGGCGCGATCGCGGTCGCGCGTGGTGGACGTACGTCGAGCCCTGGCTGTTCGCCGGGTGGACGGCACAGGTCTGGGGCTACGGGGCGATCCCGATCGCCGGCGCCGTGTGCATCGGCGGGGCGCTGCTGCTGACCGCCGCCGATCCGACCTGGCAGCGTCAGCCGTCCCCTGCGGCGGTCCCGGCCCCGGATGGATAGCCGCCCCGAGATGCCGGACCGGGGAGGGCCCGCCATGCCCAACACCGCCGAGTACGCGCCGGGATGGCCGGGCATACCGGCGAGGTGGACGTCGAGCGCCAAGTCCGGCGTCGGTGTCGCGCTCACGTTCTCCAGTCGCGTGTGGTTCACCCTCAGCCACGGCATCCTGAACGAAGTGTATTGGCCCCGCGAAGACCAGGCGTGCATCCGGGACATGGGCCTCGTCGTGACCGACGGCCGGGAGTACTTCTCCCAGGAGAAGCGGCACGCGGAGCCGAGGATCCAGTACCTCGCGAACGGGGTGCCGGCGTTCCGGCTCATCAACACGAGCTTCGATCAGCGGTACCGGATCGAGAAGGAGATCCTCACCGACCCCGCGCGCGACGTGGTGCTCCAGCAGACGCGCTTCGTCGCGCTCCAAGGCGCGCTGTCCGACTACCGGCTGTACGTGCTGCTCGCCCCGCACATCGGCAACCAGGGCGCCGGCAACACCGCGTGGGTCGGCGACTACAAGGGCACCCCCATGCTGTTCGCCTCGCGCGGCGAGCGCGCCCTCGCGCTCGCCTGTTCCGTGCCGTGGCGCGCCCGGTCGGCCGGGTTCGTCGGCGCGTCCGACGGCTGGCATGACCTGCTCCAGCACAAGCGGCTCACCTGGGCCTACCTGCGCGCCGAGAACGGCAACACGGCGCTCGCCGGCGAGATCGACCTCGACGCGGGCGCCGGGGTGTGCACGCTCGCGCTGGGATTCGGGGCGACGCCGGAGGAAGCGGCGCTGCGGGCGAGCCTGAGCCTCTTCGACGGCTTTGACGTCGCGCGGGACGCGTACGTGAGCGGATGGGAAGCGTGGCAGCGCACGCTCACCAGGATTCCCGACTCCGCCGGCCCGAGCCAGCCGGCCGCGCCGGGCCAGACCCGCATGCAGGACCTGTATCGGGTCAGCGCCGCCGTCCTCCACACCCACGCGTCAAAGACGGTGCCGGGCGGGGTGCTCGCGAGCCTCTCGATCCCGTGGGGATTCGCCAGCGGCGATGGAGATCTCGGCGGCTATCATCTCGTCTGGCCGCGCGACCTGGTCGAAGCTGCGGGGGGCGCACTCGCCATGGGCGCCTTCGATGGGTTACACCGCGTGCTCCACTACCTCCGCCTGACGCAGGAACTGGACGGCCACTGGCCCCAGAACATGTGGCTGGACGGCCGCGCGTACTGGAACGGCGTGCAACTGGACGAGACCGCGTTCCCGATCCTGCTCGTGGACCTGGTGCGCCGGGCGGACGTCCTCGCGCAAGGAGACCTCGAGCGCCTCTGGCCCATGGTCCGGAAGGCCGCAGGTTTTCTCGTCCAGAACGGCCCGGTCACCCAGCAGGACCGCTGGGAAGAGGACGGCGGGTACTCGCCGTTCACGCTCGCCGTGGAGATCGCGGCGCTGCTCGCGGCCGCCGACCTCGCCGAGTTGAACGGCGAGGGCGCCGTGGCGCCCTATCTTCGTGACACGGCCGATATCTGGAACGCCAACATCGAGCGGTGGACGTACGCCGAGGACACGGACCTCTCCCGGCGTCTCGGGATCCGCGGCTACTACGTCCGCATCGCCCCGCCGGAGGCCGCGGACGCCGCCTCGCCGCTCGAGGGCTTCGTGCCGATCAAGAACCGGCCGCGCGGCAGCAGCGCGCTGCCGGCGACCGAGCTCGTCAGCCCGGACGCGCTGGCGCTGGTGCGGTTCGGCCTGCGCGCGGCGGACGATCCCCGAATCCTCGACACGGTACGCGCGATCGACGCGCTCCTGCGGGTCGAGACACCGTTCGGCCCCGCGTGGCACCGGTACAACGGCGACGGCTACGGGGAGCACGAGGACGGCGCGCCGTTCGACGGCACCGGGGTCGGCCGCGCGTGGCCGCTGCTCACCGGGGAGCGCGCCCACTACGAGCTGGCCGCGGGGCACCGGACCGTCGCCGAGGATCTCTTGCGCACGATGGAGTGTTTTGCCAACGAGAGCGGGCTGCTCCCCGAACAGATCTGGGACGCGCCAGACATCCCCGACCGCGAGCTGTTCTTCGGTCGGCCATCCGGTGCGGCGATGCCGCTCGTCTGGGCGCACGCGGAGTACCTGAAGCTGCGCCGCTCTCTCGAGGACGGCCGGGTCTTCGATGCGCCGCCGCAACCGCAGGCGCGGTACGGCGGCAGCGCCGCCGCGCCGGCGCCCGCCGTGACCGTGTGGCGGTTCAACCACAAGACCCGGTCGGTCGTCCGGGAGACCACGCTGCGCATCGAGACGCTCGCCGCCGCCACGGTCCACTGGACGCACGACGGCTGGCAGACGACGACGGACACGCCGACGGGGGACACCGGACTCGGCGTCTATGTGGCGGACCTCCCGACCGCGGAACTCGGCCCCGGCACCGAAATCCGGTTCACGTTCTTCTGGGCGGAGGCCGCCCGGTGGGAAGGCGTCGACTTTATCGCGACGGTCACGTGACCGACTCCCAAGGACGCGAGGTGCGCACATGGAGATCACCCTGAAGGGCAAGCGGGCCATCATCACCGGGGCGAACTCGGGCATCGGCGAGGCGATTGCGCTGGAGTTCGGGGCGGCGGGGGCGCGGGTCGCGGTGAACTACGTGGCGCGCCCGGAGGCCGCCGACCAGGTCGTCCAGCGGATCAAGACGGCGGGCGGCGACGCCCTCGCGGTCGCGGCCGACGTCTCCGATGCCGCGTCCGTCGCCGCGATGTTTGCGACGCTCGATCGCGCGTGGGGCGGCGTGGATGTGCTGGTGAACAACGCGGGGATCGACGGCCCGCGCGCGGTCGCCTGGGAGGCCGAGATGACCGCGTGGCGCCGGGTGCTCGAGATCAACCTGATCGGCGCGTACACGTGCGCGCGGGAAGCGCTCCGCCGGATGATCCCCGCGCGCTCGGGCGTGATCGTCAACCTCTCGTCCGTGCACGAGCGGATCCCGTGGACCGGGTACAGCGCGTACACGGCGAGCAAGGCCGGACTCAGCATGCTGACGCAAACGCTCGCCCTGGAGGCGGCGCCCTCCGGCGTCCGCGTCGTCGCGATCGCCCCCGGCGCGATCCAAACGCCGATCAGCCGGGACGTCTGGAGCAACCCGGAGACGCTCGCGGATCTGCTGAGCAAGATTCCGATGGGACGGATGGGACGGCCCGAGGAGATCGCGCAGATGGCGGTCGTGCTCGCCTCGGACGCCGCCGGCTACGTGACCGGCACCACGGTGTTCGTCGACGGCGGGATGACCAATTACGCGGCGTTCATGCACGGCGGCTAGCGCCGTGGGCGACGCGCGCCCCGATGCGCCGTGCCCGCGCCGTGCGCCGCGGCGGACGGGCTACGTGTGCCCGTAATCCGTCACGAGAGACTCATACGGTTCGGTCATCAGCGGCGACGAGATCATGAAGTCGGCGGACGCCCGGTTACACGCCACCGGGATATTCCAGACGACCGCGATCCGAAGCAGCGCCTTGACGTCTGAGTCGTGCGGCTGCATGTCGAGAGGATCCCAGAAGAAGACGAGCGCGTCGATCTCCCCCTCGGCGACGCGCGCGCCGATCTGCTGGTCGCCCCCGAGCGGTCCGCTCTGCAGCCGGGTCAACTCGAGGCCCAGCTCTGCCTCGAGCAGCCTGCCCGTCGACTCCGTCGCGTACAGTGCGTGACGCGAGAGCAGCCCCCGATTGAACCGCGCCCACGCGAGCAACTCATCCTTCCGATCGTCGTGCGCGATCAACGCGATGCGCTTCTTCATGCCCATCGAGCGAGTGATGTACGCCATCTGCGACTCCTATCCGGTCCCGTAGTGACCCCCGACGCGGCGCCGGCTCCGCGGCAGCAGACTCCTGCCCGCCGATCGGCGGTGCCCCGACGTCCCACGCGTACGTGCGGGCCGCGACCGCGTGAACGCCCCAGACCGGGCCGACAAAATTGGACGCCAACCGTTAGCGCACGGTTGGCGGCGCGGCCCACTCGGTGCCCATCGTCTGAACTCATCCAAGTATAACACCCGGCCCCATGAGGATCAACGATGCTGCCGCGACGCGCGACGCCGCGACGCGCACGGCAGTCTGCGGGCGCCCTCGATCCGCCGGGGGACCGGACGCGCATGCTATACTTGCCTCGCACCTCACCCTGAATCGATCGGAAAGGGGGCCATGCGCCGCATGGAACGTCAGACCGTCTCTCCGCCGGGGCGACCCCGCCCGACCTCGCCCTACTCGTGGGGCACACGCGTCGGCAACCTGGTGTTCACGTCGGGGCACACCGGCGGCGACGCCGCGGGCAAGGTACCGGCGGACATCCGCGAGCAGACGCGGAACTGCATCGAGGGCTGCAAGGCCGTCCTCGAGGCCGCGGGCTCGGGCCTGCAGCACGTCCTCAAGACGACGGTGTTCATGACCGACATCAAGGAGTTTGCGGCCATGAACGAGGTCTACCGCGCCTCGTTCCCCGGCGGTGACCTTCCCGCGCGCAGCACGGTCGAGGTCTCCGCCCTCGCGCGCCCGGAGCTGCGTGTCGAGATCGAAATGACGGGGTGCATCCCGTAGCGGTCTGCCGGAACAGGCCTCGCTTGGCAGGAGGGGGCGTCTTCGACGAAGACGCCCCTCCTGCGTTCACCGCCGACCCGGCGCTAGAGCTCTGCGAGGAACCGCGTAAACCACGCCAGCCGCGGGGCGATCGCGGACACGACGATGTGCTCAGCGTCGGCGTGCGCGCCGTCGCCGACGGCGCCGAGCCCGTCCAGCGTCGGAACGCCCAGCGCGGCGGTGAAGTTGCCGTCGCTGCCGCCGCCCGTGCCCGTGGCCGCGAGGTCGATGCCTTCATCCGCCGCGAGACGCTTGGCGAGCTCGTAGAGCCGCCGCGACGCCGGCGTCTCCTCCATCGGCGGGCGATTGAGCCCGCCCTCGATCCGCACGGTCGTGCCGGACACACACGTCGGCCGGGTCCGGATGCGCGCGTCCGCCCGGCGGGCCTCGTCCATCGTGCGCACCCGCAAATCGATCTCGGCCTCCCCGGACGCGGCGATCACGTTCGAGCGGGTGCCGCCGCGCACCACGCCGACGTTCACGGTGGTCCCCTTGGCGACGTCGTTGATGCCATCGAGGTCGATGATTTGGTGCGCCAACTCCAGCACGGCGCTGCGGCCCCGCTCGGGATCGGCGCCGGCGTGGGCCGCGACGCCCTGTACCGATAACCGGTACATGCCCACGCCCTTCCGCCAGACCTTGACGGCCCCTTCGGTCCCGAGGGCCGGCTCAAGCACGAGCGTGCACTCCGACTGCTTGGCCAGACCCTCGAGGATCGGACGCGACGTCGGGCTCCCGACCTCCTCTTCCGTGTTGGCGAAGAAGACGAACGTTTTGTCCGCGGCGGCGCCGTGTTCGACCAGCGCGCGCAGCGCCCAGATCACCTGGATGTCTCCGTACTTCATGTCGAAGCAGCCCGGTCCGGTCATCCGGTCGCCGTCGATCCGGCACGGCATGCGGTCGAGCGTCCCGATCGGCCACACCGTGTCGAAGTGGCCGAGCAGGAGCACGCGCCGCGCGCCGCGGCCGACGCGCGCCTCGAAGTGATCGCCCCAGCGCGTCTGAGGGTGCCAGACGATCTCGGCGCGCGCGGCCTGCGCAAACCGCGCGGCCAGGTGCTTGCCGACGCGGTCCACGGCGGCCTTGTCGGTCGTGGGCGACTCGAGCTCGACGAGCGTCCGGACGTCCGCGAGCACCTCCTCGAGGTGCGCGTCGGCGAACCCGCGGTACGACGTCACGCGGGCACCTCCGTCGGGTACGCGGTCTCGTTCAGGCGGCGCAGGTCGTCCACGTTGCCCGGGGCCATCCGGCGCCGGCCCGACTCCAACTCGTGGATCAGTTCGATCAGACGCTCGTTGAGCGGCAGGCAGAGGCCGTGGCCGTGCCCGATCTCGACGATCGGGACGAGCTGCACGTCCACCTCGGTGCGGCGGCGCCGCACCGCGAGATCACGCCAAATGCCGCTCTTCTGCTTGAGGGACCCGCGATTCAGCGCCACGAGCTTCTCCAAGCTCCTCCGGATCCCGGCCCAGTCGCGGGGGGCGGCGAAGCGCATCGCTCCCGGGTCGTACCCGTCAAATCCTTCAGACCGCACGCCCTCGGCCTCGGCGACCTGCACGACCTCCGCGGCGAGGTTGGCCATCAGGGCGGTGTTGTCCGGGGCCCCGAGGACATCGGCCATCGTCGCGTCCACGGTCGCGGTCGCGAACAGCTGTGAGGCGTATCCGAGTTTGCCCCAAAGGTATCCCCAGATGTTGTCGGTCAACGTCGTGTTCGGCAGGAACGCGCCGCGCAGCGCATCTCCGAGCGCACGCAGCCGCGGGGTCATCCGGCCGTCCAGCTCACCGAGGTACAGTGCGCCCGCACTGCCGTACTCGATGCGGCCGGGCGCCTGGTAGTCGGCACTGAAGTTCACGAACGCGCCGATCGTCCGCCCGGCGCCGATCCGCGCGGCGATCACTCGCTCGTTCAGGCCGTTTTGCATCGAGACGACGTAGCTCTCCGGCCCGAGCAGCGGCACCAGCGGCTCCAGCGCGTCTGCGGTGTGAAGCGCCTTGACGGCCAGCAGCACCGCCTCGGGGACCCGGCCGGCGAGGGCGCCCGCGAGGGCGGCCGGCGACACCGCCGGTACCCGGACGCGAAACGCGTCCCGGCCTTCGATCGCGAGGCCGTCCCGCGACATCGCCTCGACGTGCTCCTCCACGTTGTCCACGAACAGGACGTCGTGCCCGGCCCGTGCCAGGTACGCGCCCGCCGTCCCGCCGATGGCGCCTGCCCCGACGATCACGAACCGCATCGACGTCTCCTACCAGCCGATCGCGTAGCCGTTGCGCCGCGGGTCGGCCGCGCCGCCGATCCACCCGGTCTTCCGGTCCGCGAGGATGCCCTGCACCCCGCCGACGCGCATCGACCACGCGCCGAGCGGCTCGACGGTGTACCCCCGCGCCGCCATCGCCTCGCGCGTCGCCTCCGGCAGCCGCGACTCCATCCGAATCGCCTCGGCGGGCAGCGGGTCGCCGACGTCGTCGACCCACCGGAACCGCGGCGCGGCGATCGCGTCCTGCAGGTTGAGCCCGAAGTCGACGAGGTTGACGAGCACCTGCACCGTCGTGATGAGAATCCCGTACGACCCCGGCGTCCCGACCGTGCCCCAGAACTCCCCGTCGCGGAACAGGTGCACCGGCGCGATCGGCCACTCGTGCATCTTGCCGGGCCCGATCAGATTGGCGTGTCCCGGCGTCACCGAGAACCAGCGTGCCGCGTTGTTCAGGGCGACGCCGGTGCCGGGCACGACGACCCCGCTGCCGAACCCGCTGCCGAGGCTGTTCGTGATGTTCACCGCAAGGCCGCTCGCGTCCACCGCCGCGAAATGCGTGGTGGACGCGCTGGTCCCGCCTGCCCCGCCGACCGTGACCTGCCCCCCGGCGCGCGCCGCGCCGACCCGCTCGGCGACCTGACGCCGCAGCTCGGCGATGTGCTGCGGGGACAGGACGCGATCCACGGTCTCGGGCACGTGGTCCGGGTCGCCCACGTGCCGGTCGGTGTCCATGCGGGCGGCCCGCCCGGCCTCCGCCACGAGCCCCACGTGCTGGGGGCCGAGGTGCTCGGTGCGGCCGAGGTCGAACCCGTCGAGAATGCGGAGCGTCTCGAGCACCTGCACCCCGCCGGTGGGAATCGGCGACGCGTACACGGTGACGCCGCGGTACGCCGCCTCGAGCGGGCGGGTCCACTTCAGCTTCCCGGGATACGATCGGAGGTCGGCTTCGGTCATGAGCCCGCCGCCCTCGCGCATCGTCTCGGCGATCTTCCGCCCCAGCGGCCCATCGTAGAGGTAGCTGGGCCCCTGTTGCCCGATCGCCCGAAACGTCGCGGCCAGGTCGGGCTGCCGCAGCAGCGACCCGACCTCGGGCACCTGACCGTTGTGCAGGTACACGCGCGCCGCCTCGGGGCTCAGCCGGGGCACGAGCTCTTCCCACTCGGTCCGGTCAAACGGGGTAAACGGAATCCCGTGGTCGGCGTACTCGATGGCGGGCTCCAGCACCTGCGCGAGCGACATCGTCCCGTGGTCGGCGAGCACCCGGGCCCACCCGGCGAGGTTGCCGGGCACCGCGGGCGCCAGACACCCGGCGTCGGGCGGCGCCGCGCCGAACCGGTCGGGGGTGGCGTTCGCGGGCGCGCGGCCGAGAAACACCAGCGCGCGCGGCGTCTGCCCCGGCAGCGTCAGCATGAGCGCCCCGCACCCGGCGAGACCCGACATATAGGGCTCGACGACGCTGATCGCCGCGGCCGCGGCGACCACCGCGTCGACCGCGTTCCCGCCCTGGGCCAGCATGCGCACCCCGGCGAGCGATGCGAGCGGATTGGCCGTCGCCACCATGCCCCGTCGGCCGTACGCGATCGGGCGAAGACCGAACCGTGTCGCAAATGTCTCGTGCGGCATGACGCCACCTCCTCGGGGTCGGCACAGCGGAACCGCGAGCAAACCGGATCGGTACCACTGGGTTTGGACCCGCGGACCCGATCTCCTGCCGCCGGCGGCGCGGCGGCCAGACGTGCAGATGGGGACGGCCTCACGGCCGTCCCCACCCGTCGAGCACCGAACTACGACGACGCTAACGCATGACGCGAACGTTCGCGGCCTGCGGCCCCTTCCGTCCCTCGGACTCCTCATACTCGACCTTATCACCCTCGTTCAGCGACTTGTAGCCCTCGCCCTGGATCGCGCTGAAGTGCACGAACAGATCCTTGCCGCCGTTCTCCGGGGTGATAAAGCCGTACCCCTTCTCCGAGCTGAACCACTTGACCGTGCCAACACCCATCCCTGATCCCCACCTTTTTGCCCTATGCTATCAACCGACTTTGCGGCCCGCTGATGCGAAGATAGTATGCCACAAGCGTCCCCCGAAATCAAAGGGGACGTGTCATCCAGCGGAGCGACCGAACGGAACCTTCCGGCTCGCCCGCGAGCGTCAGCGGGGCGCGGATGCGAGATGGCGCTCGATCTGTTGAATCGCCGGCACCGCGCACACGACGCGGGGCGTGTCCGCCGTGGCCGCGCAGATCGTCGCCGTCAGCACGTTCGCCGTCCCGATGATCGCGCGCGCGTCCTCAGAGCCCGGCTCCGAGAGGTGCGCGACGATCGTGGACCAAGACGTCCCGTGGAGCAGCCCCGGGCTGAACCCAGCGCCCTGGACCACGAACCGGTTGGCGATGTCGATGAAAGGAATGCCGCCCGCGCGGCCCGTGTACGGCGGGGCGTCGTACCGATGGTACAGCGGCGCGTCCTGCGCGCTGAGCGTGTCCAGCGGCGGATATTTCCCGTTGACCCGCACGTTCCCGCGTGTTTCCACCCCGGTAAAATCCACGTACTGGCTCTGGAAGGTGGCGCCGTGAAACGTCACGGTCGGCGTGCTCGGGTACTCGATGTCGGCCGCCGACTGCGAGAACCGCAGGCTCTGAAACCGCCCGAACCGGCTGAGCGCCACGATCAGGGCCCACCGCTGAGCCGCGCAGAACGGGCAGAAGTCACCCCCGACATACAGGACGCGCGGCAGCCCCCGCTGGCCACGCAGGATCGGCCCGTCCACGAGCACCGGCACCGCCGTGGTGGTTCCCGTGCCGACGGCGGCCGACACAGACATCGGGACGGACTGCAGGGCGTGCAAGAGGTCAGGGGACACCAGCGCGCCGCTCGCGGAGTCCGCCGTCGAGGGGATCAGGACCGCCGCCGCGAGCGCGGCGCTCACGACGAGCGCGCCGAGGCCCATGAGGAAGACACCGCGCGATCCTGCGCGGTGGGAACGCCGCCGGACTCCACCGGCGCGGACGCGCGCAGACAGAACACGACGCACCGAACAATACGACATGACGGTGGCACGCGGCATCCGCGGAGTCACGGCGTGACCCCCGCCGACGCCGGCCTGTTCGGCCGCACTTCGATGGGACGCCTGGCGATGGGATTGCGACGCGGCATCATGCGCGAACACACTTCACCTCCCGCACGGCGGCGTCGATCCGGCCCTCGGCGGAAGGACCTGACAAAACGCCTTTGGGGCTGGTAGCCGCCGGGCCTCTCTACCTTTGAGGATAACGCGGTCCGCCCGACGTCACTATCCATCGCGGACCCGATCTTACGCGGGGTCGTTCGATGCGGCGCGCCGGACCGGCCGAGACGGGCATCATTCGTGAGACCCGTCGCGAACCGCCCCTCCGGAGGACCCGAACGAGACGGCGTGGCCCGGATCAGGACCGGAGAGGCGTGGTGCTCGATTCCCGCCTACCAGGACAGGCCGGTTCGCGGGCATCTCGAACACGAGCAGGGCGTCGCCGACCGGCCGCTCGCGGCCGTCGGAGGGCGAGTTCACGATGGTCGGCGCTGGCCGCCACGGAAACCGCACCACCATCGTGACGGACCCACCGCTGTCGAAGGCCATGGCCTGATCGACGCCGAGCCACTGCAGATAGGAGGCCAGCTCAGGCTGCGTCAGCCCGACGCTCACATGCGGCTGGCGTCCGTCGACCCCCACGAGGAGCATCGTGTGGCCGTCCGGCAAGATGCCGACGCCCAGCACCGGGTGGCGGACATCGCGTTCGTGCGGAGCCGGCGAACGTGGATCGTCGACCACGCGCCCGTGCTGCACCAGCAACGGCCCGCCGCCGATCGCCAGGTGCGTCGTCCGCCAGTCCGGACGCGTCGCCAGGTTGACGAGGGCCGCAGCACCGGCGGTGACGTGATCGCGGAGCCAGTCGGAGGCGCGGCCGCGGCCGACCAGCAGCAGCTCGTCCTTGGGAAACGGCGCATAGAAGGCTTGGCCCGGCCAGACCTGCTTCACGCGGTACGGCACGCCCGCGATGGGTGACGGCTCGGCAACCAGCGAGAATCCAGAATCGGCGGACGCCGGTTGGGCCTCATCGCCCGGGGCCAGCTCCACGACCGTTTGACGCACGCCCGGGGCGGGCGGCGGCGCCCCGTAGCCGCGCGCGTTCGACAGGGCGGTAATGCCGTCCGGGACGAGCCCCGTGTTGAAGCCGGCGATCCAGTACGTCGTGCGGGTGTCGGGCAGCAGCAGCGATCCGTCCCACTCGTAGCGCACGATCGCCGCGCTACCGTCCTTCCCGACCGCCAGCGCGGCCCGGCTCGATGGGCTCCGCAGCAACGCACCGTTCTGCACCACGATGTTGAGCGGCATGCCGGAGTCGCCGATATCGAAGAAGTCGCCGTTCACCCCGGCCACGGCCCGGGTGCGCCCGACCATCGACGACACCGTCTCGTCCCGGCTGATCAGTTGTTCGTGGGCCAACCCGAGTCCGAGTCGCACGGTCGGAACGCTGAGATCGACGCGGAGGCGGTAGAGGCGGATCGGGCCGTGTGCGGTGAGCAGACGATACCGGCTGAACGACACCCCGGGGGCGACCGCGGCGGAGATGCCGGAGGACGCGCGAACGGTCCGCCACCACTGCGGGGACGCGGCGGACCCTGGGCCCGCCATGAGACACGCGACGAGGCCGGCGCACAGCAGGCCGACCGAGCGGCTCACCCTGTAGCGACTACGACCAGTGTGTCGATTCATGCAGCGACGATAGCCCGAGTCGTCGATGACGTTGCGCGTCGGTTCGACGTCCGAGCCACAGCTCCTGCTGCGTCCGACGTTAAGTCGACGTCAATCTGTGCGCCGGCCCCTCACCAAAAGAAGACGACGCGCGCCGGCGCCCGTCTCACGGCCTGGGCCCACCCTCGGTGCGACGGCGGGGCGAGCCTGGCTGGTCCAACAGGGGACGGGTGCCGAGCGCGCGAACATCCAAGCGACCGTTCAGGGGAGGGATCGACTCATGCAGACGCGATCGACAGCGGCACGAACCGTCCTGGAGGTCCTCACGGAGGAGTACGTTCGGCGGCGTCCCCGCTCCCGCGAACTGTATGAACGGGCGTGCCAGGCGCTGCCGGGCGGCGAGACGCGCACCAGCACCTACTTCCGCCCCTTCCCGCCCTACATCGAGCGGGGCGAGGGGTGCCGGCTGTACGAGCTGGACGGGCACGTGCTGCTCGATCTCCTCGCCAACTACACCTCGATGATCTGGGGATACGCCCACCCCGCGATCGTCGAGGCGGTCCAGCGCCAGGCCGCCCGGGGCAGTGCGTTTGCGGCGCCGACCGAGGACCAGGTGCGGCTCGCCGAGCTTCTACAGGAGCGTCTCCCCTCGCTTGCCAAGGTCCGCTTTACCAATTCGGGCACCGAGGCCGCGATGAACGCGATGCGCGCGGCGCGCGCGTTCACCGGGCGCAGCAAGATTGTGAAGATCGAAGGAGGGTACCACGGCAGTTCCGACGCCGCGGAGGTCAGCGTCCACCCGGATCCGGAGACCGCCGGCCCGGCGGCGCAGCCGCACCCGGTCCCGGCGAGGGGGGTGCCGGCGGTCGTCGCCCGCGAGGTCATTCCCGCGCCGTTCAACGACGCCGGAGCCATCGAGGCCATCCTGCGCGCGCATCGCGGCGAGGTCGCCGCCCTGATCGTGGAGCCGGTCATGGGCGCAGGCGGCGTGATCCCGCCCCGCGACGGCTTTCTCGCGTCCCTCCGACGCCTCACCGAAGCGATGGACATCATCCTGATCTTCGATGAAGTGATCAGCTTCCGCCTCGACTACCACGGCGCCCAAGGACGCTACGGTGTCCGCCCCGACCTCACCGTGCTCGGCAAGATCATCGGAGGCGGGCTGCCCGTGGGCGCCTTCGGCGGCCGCGAGGAGATCATGGCGCTGTACGACCCGCGACATCCCGGCGGGCTCGCGCACGGCGGTACCTTCAACGCCAATGCCATGACGGTCGCGGCCGGCGTCGCCGGGCTCGCGCTTCTGACCTCCGCCGAAATCGATCGGCTCAACGCCGAGGGAGACGAGCTGCGCGCACGCCTCCAGGCCCTCCTCGACGCCTCACCCCTGCGCGCCCGCGTCACCGGCACCGGCTCGCTGCTGCAAGTGCACTTCACCGGTACCGACGTCGCCGACTACCGGGACGTCGCGCGGGGCGACAAGACGCTCTCGACCGCGTTCCACCTCGCGCTGGTGCTCGAGGGCGCGTTCGTCGCCCCGCGCGGCATGATGGCGCTCAGCCTGCCGAT
>Ga0209415_10009395_pt1 | contig 16804 bp, 17 predicted proteins | sample PeaSoiSIISIP2007_FD_187696 | JGI IMG/M metagenome (GOLD analysis project Ga0209415, IMG submission 187696) | Peat soil microbial communities from Weissenstadt, Germany - SII-SIP-2007 (SPAdes) (version 2) | ecosystem: Environmental > Terrestrial > Soil > Wetlands > Peat | place: Germany... | reverse complement strand
CAGCCGCCAGCCGTCCACCAGCACGAAGAAGATCAGCTTGAACGGCAGCGACACCACGCTCGGCGGCAGCATCATCATGCCGAGGCTCATCAGCACGCTGGCCACCACCATGTCGATCACCAGGAACGGCAGGAACAGCAGGAAGCCCATTTCGAAGGCGCGGCGCAGCTCGCCCACCAGGAAGGCCGGCACCAGAGCGCGCCAGGGCACCTGGTCCGGCGTGGCGGCCGCCGGCAGATGCCCCAGGTCGAGGAAGAATCGCAGGTCCGACGGATGCAGGTTGGCGACCATGAAGTGGTGGAACGGCGCGATCGCCAGGCCCATGCCCTCCATCTCGCCCAGCTTGCCGGCGATCATCGGCGCCAGTCCGGCGGTCCAGGCATCGTTCAGCACCGGCTGCATGACGAAGAACGTCAGGAACAGCGCCAGTCCGATCAGCACCATGTTGGGCGGTGTGCTCTGAGTGGCGAGCGCGCTGCGCAGCAGCGACAACACGATGATGATGCGCGTGAAGGCGGTGACCATCACCAGCAGACTGGGTGCCAGCGACAGCACCGTGACCAGCGCGGTAAGCTGGATGATCCGGCTGGTGGCGCCCGCCTGGCCGGCGACGCCGAGATCGATGTTCACCGACTGCGCATGTGCCGCGACCGGCGCCAGCACCGCCGCCAGCAGCAGTGGCAGCAGCTGCCAGCACCACGCCGCGCGCCGTCGGTTCATTCCCCAGGCTCCATGTCTGACCGCTGACCACTGACCACTGACGACTGTTGCGGCAGCCAGCCGACCACCACGTCCTGCCCGCCGCCGGTCAGCAGCACCACGTCCCGCGCGCCGCAACGCACCACCAGCAATCGCCGGCGGCCATCCAGCGCGATGACGTCCTGCACCGTCAGGATGCGCGCACCGGACCGGCGTGGCGCGAGGCCGCTGAACCGCGCGGCGCGAGCCCCCACCCACACCAGCGCTAGCACGACAACCAGCGCGGCACCGGCGGTAAGCAGCGAATTGAAACCAAGGAGCATGGCGCGGCCTTTTGCCGGGCGGATGGGAACGGGTCAGCCGGGCGGCGGCGCCCGTGTCGCCAGCGCGCCGGACAACGCGTCGAGTTCCGCGCGCAGCCCGATCAGGGCCGGCCGCAAGGCGCGGCCCTGTTCCGACGGCAGATCGAGTGTGCGGGCGCAGACGTAGCCCATCTCGGCGTCCAACCCGGTCAGGTCCACCAGCTTCCCGGCCTGCACCAGGCTGCGGGCGATGCCCAGCGTGTGACCGAACTGTTCCAGGCAGTCGCGCACGGTGGCGAGCGGCGTATCGGTGTCCTTCAGGTCTTGCATCGCCGCATTAGAGCCGATCGGGATGAACGAATCCTTTCCGGGGCGACATTGGAGAGGGAGGCAAGTTGATCCGCGATGCGCCCCGACCGGTCCGCGATGCGCCGCCGGAAGATGAAAACGACAGATGAGACCAGAGGCAAAAGGTGACGGCCGCACCACCCCGTCATGGTGACGAAGGCCCGTATCCACGCTTTTGCCTTGGGGTGAATGGCAAAGTCATGGATGACGACCCGCGTCGGCACGACGGGGTGGTGTCGGGATCCAGGCCGCGTCCTCGGTTCCGGATTTCACGGGGATGGCGATGCGCGTGGCTGGTGTCGCGTCAGCAGGAGCGATTGTTGCGCCGCAGACTCTCAGTCCGCTCTGTCTTCGGCCTCTATTGCGACCCAGCCGAACCCCCGCGGCAGGGCTGGCAGAATCTCGCCCTGTCGCGCCGTGATGCGGTGACCCGTCTTGCGGCCGAACAGGTTGACCGTCTCGTAGGTTGCGGATGCCGGAGCAGGCGTCCCGCCAGGATATTCCTGTCCGTCTCGCGCGACGTTGCCGTCGCGCGGACCCCTCTTGCCGCCAGTCACCTGGATCGTCCCTCAAATACGTCGAGCCGCTGGCCATAGGCGGCGGTGGAGCGTGTTTACGCAGGCGGCGTTGCCTGCTCCATCCGTATCATTACCTATGCCCGGTTGCCCGCCCGCCCGCGCCGGCCCAAACACGATCGAGCCATGACCGACCCAACCCGCGAAGCCGCCTTCGATCTGCTATCGGCCGTGCTGGACCGGCGCCGGCCGCTGGAGGAGGCGCTCGACGCGATCCCAGCCGCGACAGCGGCGCGCGATCGCGCCGCGGCGCATCGGCTCGCCGCCGCGGTGTTGCGCCGCATTGGCACGCTGGACGCGGTGCTGGAACCCTACCTGCACAGGCAGCCCCCGGAACCGGTGCGCCACGTGTTGCGGCTCGGTGCCGCCGGAGTGTTATTGCTCGAAACGCCGGCCCACGCGGCGGTCGCCACCGCCGTGGCGCTGACCCGAGCGCGCGGCCTTGCCCCGTTCGCCGGCTTGGTCAACGCGGTGCTGCGGCGCGTGGTGACCGCCGGCTCCGCGGCGCTGGCGGAGCTGGACGCCCCGCGGCTGGACACGCCGGCCTGGCTGTGGAGTTCGTGGGGTTCCGAGGCGCGGGCGATCGCCACCGCGCATCAGCACCCTGCCCCGCTCGACCTGACCCTGCGCCCCGGCACGCCACCGCCGGTGGGAGGCGCCGTGCTGCCGACCGGCTCCGTGCGGTTTCCGCCTGGCACCCACGCCGATACCGTCCCCGGTTTCGAAGACGGATTGCTCTGGGTGCAGGACGCCGCCGCCGCCCTGCCGGCCCGCTTGCTGGCGGCGCGGCAAGGCGAACGCGTCGCCGATCTCTGCGCCGCGCCGGGTGGCAAGACCGGCCAGCTTGCCGCCACCGGTGCCGAGGTCACGGCGGTCGAGCGCGACGCTCAGCGCCTGGAGCGGCTGGCGGCCAATTTGCGCCACTGGCACCTGGAGGCCACGCTGGTGCAGGCCGACGCCACGACCTGGTCGCCGCCCGCGCTGTTCGACGCGGTGCTGCTGGACGCGCCATGCAGCGCCACCGGCACCATCCGCCGCCATCCGGACGTACCGCGCATCAAGCGCCCACGCGACGTGCAATCGCTGACCGAGACACAGGACAAGCTACTGCGCGCCGCCGTCGCGCTGCTGCGCCCGGGCGGGCGACTGATCTACGCCGTGTGCTCTTTGCAACCGGAGGAGGGTGCGCCACGCATCGCGGCCGCCATCGCGCGCGGTGGGCTGCGGCACGAACCGTTCATGCCGGAGGAGCTGACCGACCTGCCGGAGGCGCACACGCAAGAAGGTTTCCTGCGTACTCACCCGGGGCTCTGGCCAGAGCATGGCGGCATGGATGGGTTTTTCGCTGCCCGGCTGATCCGTGTGTGAGGGACCGCAGGCTGTCATTGCGAGCGGCGCGGCGGTGACCGGGTTTGACCTGGTCAAGCAATCCCCCGCCTGGGGAGTGGGTCGGTTTGAATGTCCGCAGCGGGTGGAAAGCGGATACTCCGCTCATGCCGCTCCGTTGGTGGCGCCTGACCCACTACGTCTGGCTACAACACGCTGGTCAGGTTCACGGTCTTTACGGACGAGATCGCGGAGGGGTTGAGTTAGCAATACGGGCGGCAGCCTCGGCCGTAACTTCGGCCGAGATCCGCGCCAGTACATCCTCGAGACCAGGTCCCGACGTTGTGTTCAACTCCTCGGCTGCACGACGCAGTGCTTCGCACCGCAACAGCCGGGAAGTCATAGCGTCGAACGCTGGATCAGGTCGGTCCTGATCCAACTTCTCAGTAGTCCATGTCACCCATGCCTCCCATGCCCCCCATGCCGCCCATGCCGCCACCTGGAGGTCCACCGTTACCTGCTGCCCGCTTTTCTGGCCGTTCAGCGACCATTGCCTCCGTGGTGATCAGCAGCGATCCAACCGAAGCAGCGTGCTGCAGCGCCGTCCGCACGACCTTGGTCGGGTCGATGATGCCGGCCTTCACCAGGTCCTTGAACTCGCCAGTCTGCGCGTCAAAGCCCCAGTTATACTCGTCCCGCTCCAGCACCTTTCCCGAGATCACTGCGCCGTCCTCACCGGAGTTCTCGGCGATCTGGCGCAGCGGGGTCTGCACCGCCTTGCGCACGATCTCGATGCCGAAGCGCTGATCGTCGTTGTCCACCGTCAGCTTAGACAGGATCAGCGATGCGCGGGCCAGCGGGACGCCGCCACCAGGAACGATGCCTTCCTCGACCGCAGCGCGCGTCGCATGCAGCGCATCGTCGACACGGTCCTTGCGCTCCTTTACCTCCACTTCGGTCGAGCCACCGACGCGAATGATCGCCACGCCGCCGGCAAGCTTGGCCAGCCGCTCCTGCAGCTTCTCACGGTCGTAGTCCGAGGTGGTGTCCTCGATCTGTGCGCGGATCTGGCTGCAGCGGCCGACGATATCGGCCTTCTTGCCGGCGCCTTCGATGATCGTCGTGTTCTCCTTCTCGATCAGCACCCTCTTCGTCTTGCCGAGCATCTCCAGCGTGACATTCTCGAGCTTGATCCCGAGATCATCGCTGATCACCTGACCGCTGGTCAGAACGGCGATGTCTTCCAGCATCGCCTTGCGGCGGTCACCGAAGCCGGGAGCCTTCACGGCGGCGACCTTCAGGCCGCCGCGCAGCTTGTTCACCACCAGAGTGGCAAGAGCTTCGCCTTCGACATCCTCGGCAACGATGAGCAGTGGACGGCCGGACTGCACGACGCTTTCCAGCAGCGGCAGCAATGATTGCAGGCTGGACAGCTTCTTCTCGTGGATCAGGATGTACGGCTGCTCCAGCTCAACGATCATCTTCTCGGCGTTGGTGATGAAATACGGCGACATGTAGCCGCGATCGAACTGCATACCTTCGACCACGTCGAGCTCGGTCTGGATTCCCTTGGCTTCCTCGACCGTGATCACGCCTTCGTTGCCGACCTTCTGCATCGCCTCGGCGATCATCTTGCCGATCTCGACCTCGCCGTTGGCGGAGATGGTGCCGACCTGCGCAGTCTCCGCCTGGGTGGTGATCTTCTTGCTGCGCTTCTTCAATTCGTCGACCAGTGCGATGACCGCCTTGTCAACGCCGCGCTTGAGGTCCATCGGGTTCATCCCGGCCGAGACCGCCTTGGCGCCCTCGCGCACGATAGCCTGTGCCAGCACGATCGCCGTCGTGGTGCCGTCGCCCGCGACATCATTGGTCTTCGATGCCACTTCGCGCAACATCTGCGCGCCCATATTCTCGAACTTGTCGGAGAGCTCGATCTCCTTGGCGACGGTAACGCCGTCCTTGGTGATCCGTGGTGCGCCATAGCTCTTGTCCAGGATCACGTTACGACCCTTGGGGCCGAGCGTGACCTTTACTGCTTCGGCGAGTGTGTCGATGCCGCGCAGCATGCGTTGGCGGGCATCTCCGCCGAACCGGACGTCCTTAGCAGCCATTTGATTATCCTTCCTGAATTCGATGATGCGGCCGAATCATGCGGCCTTTTTCTGGCTGACCGGGCGACCCTCGACGATGCCCATGACGTCGGACTCCTTCATGATCAGGAGTTCCTCGCCGTCGAGCTTCACTTCGGTGCCCGACCATTTGCCGAACAGGATGCGATCGCCGACCTTCACTTCGAGGGTGACGATCTGCCCTTGCTCGTTGCGAGCGCCTGGGCCGACGGCGACCACCTCGCCCTCCATCGGCTTTTCCTGGGCAGTGTCGGGGATGATGATACCGCCCGCGGTCTTCTCCTCGGCGTTAAGGCGGCGGATGACCACCCGATCGTGTAGTGGACGGAATTTCATTGGATTATGACTAACCTGGTGCCAGCCATTGAAGGCCGGTCTGCTTGCCCCGTGCCTGGCCGGCACGCTTCAGGTGCTGGCCATCTGGCACTCTGGTCCTGGGAGTGCTAAGCACCTGGGAAGCTGCGGGGTCGTATTCAAGCTGTCGGCGAAACTTTTTCGGCAGCGACCACGATGGCCGGCGAGTCGGTGCAAGAGATTATGAATCGACCGGTGCGAGGCGGTCACACGTCCGAAGCAGTGCTTGTCCGGCAGGAGAGTGGCTTTATTGACACACCCTGGGACGTGGTGAATGTGGGCAAGGCTTCGGTGCTGTAGCCCGCAGAGGCCCGCATGCTAAAAGAGACAGCGTCGACATTACGACGCACGCAGGCCTGCGCGACCGGGCGCTGATCGGGTTGATGATTTACCGATTCGCGCGGATAACTGATGCGCACATCGACAGCATCGCGGCCTCGCGCCATCACCCCAAATGGGGCAGTTGCTCGACTTCACGATCTCCGCGACTGCGATCCTGGACCAAAGCCGTTCTCCCGCCAATTTTGGTAATCGTCCGGCCGGCTCGGGCGCTTACGGCGCGTGCTTCTCGGCGCTGTTCGTTATCGCGTGGCCCGCGCTGGAGAGGTCCTCGCCGGCACCGGCGGTGGTCTGGCAGGCACCCAGCAAGGGCGCTGCACCGATCAGCATCAGGAGCGTTAAAGCGATCGAGAATGTTTTGCGCATGGTCATGGTCCTTATCTCTTATGGATGCGGTCAGTCGTCCGTTTAGTGGTTCCGCTGTTCCGTTACGGGACGCAGCGAGCCGACTGAGGATCTTCAGTCTCTATGGTGACTGGCGGGAGGCCGTCGAACGCGGGCCAGGAACCGGTCCGACCCGCGTCTAGGTCAGCCATGGTACCTGTGGAACACGTGGTCCGCCGCATTAATAATGGCCGACATTCACCCCACCCAGCAACCAGACAACAAGGAGGGCGACCACCACGACGCCGAGAATGCCACCGACGCCGCGTCCGCCGTATCGGCTATAGCCGTAGTAGCCACCTCCGCCACCGAAAACCAGGACTAGAACGACAACGAGGAGAATTAGTCCCATAAGTTCTGTTTCCTTCTTCAAGAGCGGAGGGGAGTTTTGTTATTACCGCCTGGGACCATCCGCTCGATCGGGAACCAGATGCCGGCGCCGGGTGCGCAATCGGTGTCAACCGGCTGTAGTTAGGATCAATATCCATGCTCTCCGTAAGACGCGTGCCACTCGGGATGGCCGCCATATCCGTAGCCGCGATTGCCGTAGCCACCACCCGGCTCAACGATGCAACCCGTGAGGGCGAGTGAAAGTAGCAGCAGCGTAAGCAGTGTCATTCTCATCGGAGTACTCCATCAGAAGCGGTGCCGACTGGTGTGGTATCGACGGCACGTTTCGCACGAAGCGACGCGGCGCATTCTTCGATACCATGCTTTTTGAAAGGCCCACGATTGATCCTGTTCCCGGCCGGTCCACTCCTGACTCACCGGGTGATGGACCCCGCCGCAAGTCGTCATGGAATTCAGCAGGGGAGAGGCCGTGCAATCGAGCAGGATTGTCACCGCATCTGGCTATGATTCTTGCCGATACAAGGCGCATCTCCTAATAGATCCAAAAAATGCCGCCTGATCACGCAATATTGTTAAATCGCGGATAAATCGCCTAGGCAGGGAATTATGGAAAAATGTCCTAAACCATCCTATTCGCGGGTTAGGTCGATATCATATCAGTTACATAATGGCAACAAATATGAGCACGCTGAACCGCCGGCTGGTTGGTCCGCGTTTCAGTCCATAGCCGCAAGGCGTCAGGGGTTAATCAGGAGGGGTTCTACTGGGGCACTCGCCCCATCGCTAAGGGCGCAGGCTCAGCGCGCCGACCGACCCACGGAACAAGTCCCGGAGTTGATCAGGCCTCCGTCGAAAGCCGCGGTGACCCTCTTCTGGCAGATACTGGGCATCGAGAACGGCAGAAGCGTATCGTCATCGGTGGCGGGCATGGCAGATTCTGTCCGGGCTTCGAGAGTGGCGTCAGCACCCATTCTCTATGCGATTCCAGAGGTTTGTACCATGCCCGTCAGAGAATCCCTGCTATGCAGTGAAGAGGATGGGCTAGGCGGCGGCGGTCACGGCCCCTCTCTTGCGCCGCGAGCTGTGCAAGGCAGCAGCCAGCCCCAACAATCCAACCAGGGTCATCGCCCAGGCCGGGGGTTCGGGTACAGCGGCGACAATGCCGAACGCCAGGTTGGAGGACCCGGCGCCGCTCCCTTGAACATAAGAGAAGAAAACGGCAGAAGCTTCCCCGGGCGCAGTCGCACCGAGGTCAAGTGTCGCCAGCGTCAGCCCGTACGTTGCAGTGAACGACAGGGGTAAATCCAGCGAATAGCTTACGGCCTCATCTCGAATGAGGAACTCCGATCCGATCGCTGTGCCGGTAGGCTCCAAGCCAATCGCCTGTAGTTCGAGAATGGATTGATTATAGGGGTTCGGCGGGGTACCTTGACCAAGATAGCGCTGCTGAACATATGCAAGGAGCTGATCACCATTGGTTGCGTTGATCGTCACCGTGTGGCCGCCAATGGTCGAAGAGGCTGAACTCAAGCCACCAAACCCAGATAAATACTCGGTGTAGGCGAGTCCATCCACAGGCACAGTACCGCTGCTGAAGGTGGCGTAATTGGTGTCTATTTTGTACACATCCTCGATGGCGTCGCCGGCCAAATTGGCGCCAGCCCCGAATCCGAAGACGTCGTTTGTATCAATAAACGATGCTACTGTCCCTTGAAACGTGAAGGTCAGGACTTCAGCGGACGCCGAAGTCCCAGTAACGAGACAGGCGCCGGCCAGTAAAAGCCCCAGAGATGCCGCCCTGCCGCTATGGCGGTCTTTCAGGCCCTGCTTGTTCATCTTGCACTCCTACAGGTTTCTGGCCGAATATCTTGCCAGGGCCATTGGCAAGTGCGGCCCCGGCAACTTTCCTTCGTTCGAAGTGACCCTTAGTGGCGACCACCACTACGACGGGGAACATAGATCATTTCACACGCCGTAGAAGACTACTATCGCCCAGCGGTTGCACGCCATGTAATTCATGGGTACCCAGCGTGGTTTTTTAGATATAACGATGTGCGGTTATCGTGCGCAGGCACCGTAACTATCTGATATCAAAGGGTATTCGATCCAAAAATCGGCATAGAGTGAATTTCTCTAGGTGAAACTCCGGCAAGCCAGCCGATGCCTCACTCCGTTGGAAATGCCCGGTCCTCGCCGCAGCGACCCAAATGATATATGTCCGCAATGGGTCGGCAGCCGGCATGCAAAATTGACCCACCATCCCCGGCAGGGGAGCGGGACCGGCCGCCAAGCGGGAGAGCGCTTGAGCGGGGTCAAGTCCGATCACCGCCGCGCTCATTGCAGTGCCAGGTTGCGGGAGGCCATTACGACGATGTGGCGGGCGGCATTGTCCGGGTGTCCCCTCAGCACGCCGATGGCGGAGGCGCGAACCACACTCCACCATGCGCGGCTGGCGGAGCGAATCACGGCCTGCAACTTCTATGCGTGGCCCACGCCCCTTGCACCGATCGGCGGGGTGGTGCAGGCACAGGCGGCGATCATGAGTTATCTCGACATCTTCTGGCTGTTGGGCGTGCCGGCGTTCTGCCTCTCGCCGCTGGCGCGGTTGCTGCCGCGGATGTCAAAAGGGGCGGGCCCGGCGCATTAGCCCGGGATGGAGCTGAAGCGGGGGTCTATGCTGCGAGTTGTTTTTGCCGCTGGTGCGGTGCTGGCGCTTGGCGGTTGCACGGTGGGGCCGAACTTCCAGGCCCCGCCCTGGGCCTCGCCCGCATCGTGGTTCGCCGGGCCGAGGGAGAAGGTGCCGCCAGAGCATTCCATGCCGGTCGTCGCGCCAGTCGATCCCGACTGGTGGAACCTGTTCGACGACGCCCAGCTCACCGCGCTGGAACGTCGCGTCGCGGCGGAGAACCTGGACGTTCGCGTTGCCGCCACGCGGCTGGCCGAATCGCGCGCCCAGCTCGGCGTGGTTCGCGCCGCCGAGTTTCCCACGGTCAATGCCAATGCCTCCTACACCCGGCAGAAGGCCAGCAATGTCGGCGTGTTCTCGGCCGCACCGAATCCACTTGGCGCCAACGGCGCGTCTGGTAACACCACCGGCGGGCTGCGCAGCACCAACCTGGCGCCGTTCAACGTCTATCAGGTTGGCTTCGACGCGTCCTGGGAGCTGGACCTGTGGGGCGGGGTGCGGCGCTCGGTCGAATCCGCCACCGCCTCGGTGCAGGCCGCGGCCGAGGCGCAGCGCGCCACCCTGCTATCCAGCTTGGCCGAGGTGGCGCGCGACTACATCGCCCTGCGCGGCATTCAGACCCAGTTGCACATCGCGGCCGATAACGTGCATACCGCAGAGCAGAGCCTGCAGCTTACCCAACAGCGCGAAGCCGGCGGGGTAACCACCGATCTCGATGTGGCCAACGCCTCGGCGCAGTTGCGTACCGTCACAGCGGAGATCCCGCTGCTGCAGCAGCTGGAGGCAGCCACCATCAACGCGCTCAGCCTGCTGCTTGGGCAGCCGCCAAATGCCCTGCGCGCCGAGCTGGAGGAGCCGAAGCCGGTGCCGCCGGTGCCGCCGCGCGTGCCGGTCGGGGTACCTTCGGAACTGGCGCGGCGGCGGCCCGACGTGGTCCAGGCCGAGGCGCAGCTCCATGCGGCGACCGCCACGATCGGCGTGGCGGTGGCGGCGTTCTATCCGTCGGTGACGCTGTCCGGCAGCATCGGGCTGCAGTCGTTGCAGCCCGCGCATTTCTTCAGCTTCAACGCGCGCGACTATGCCGCCGGCCCGGGCATCACCATCCCGATCTTCCAGGGCGGCCAACTCATTGCGACGCTGCAGTTGCGTGAGGCGCAGCAGGAGGAGGCGGCGGTCAACTACCAGAAGACCGTGCTGCAGGCCTGGCACGACGTGGACAACGCGCTGACTGCCTACCAGACCGAGCAAGCGCGGCGCGACCAGTTGGTGCTGGCCGTGGCGCAGAATCAGAGGGCCTTGGGGCTGGCGCAGAGCCGCTACCAGGAAGGCGTCGCCGACTTCCTGACGGTGCTGGACGCCGAGCGCAGTCTGCTCTTTACGCAGCAGCAACTGTCGGCCAGCACGACGAACGTCTCGCAGAATCTGGTGGCGTTATACAAGGCGCTTGGCGGCGGCTGGGAGACCGACCTGCCACGCGAGACGGCGATGAGCGCGAAGCAATAACGACGCCGGGACCATCGGCGCACGCGGATGGTTTCGTCCGCGAAAGACTTTCGCCGCCGAATGCGGCGCTTCGACGTTTCAGCAGTGGGACGCGCCACGCCATCCACTTGAGGTGTCGAAGCGCCAGACCTATCGTCCTCGCCGTGGCGGCCGCTCGTCCGCCCACCGGGGAAACGCCGAAGAAAGGGTCTGTCATGGCAACGTTTATTTCGCGTAAGCAGTTCGTCGCCGGTGCCGCTACGGCGGTTGGGCTGACTGCCTTGCTTCGCCGCCCGGCGATGGCCGCGCAGTACACTCTGAAACTGGGGCATGACGTACCGGCCGACCATCCGCTCAGCACCCATCTCGTCGCCGTCGCCGCGAAGCTCAAGAGCGCTACCGACGGGCAGGTCGACCTTCAGGTCTTCCCCAATAATCAGTTGGGCAACGACAATCATATGCTGGCCCAGTTGCGCTCCGGCGCGCTGCAGATGATGGCCATCGGCGACAACATTCTCGCGGAAATCGTTCCGCCGGCGGCGATCGACAACATCGGTTTCGCCTTCAAGGACGCCAACACGGCGTATGCCGCGGTGGACGGCGCGGTTGGAACGCTGGTTCGCACCGACATCGAGAAGGTCGGCCTGCATCCGATGGCGAAGATGTGGGAGCTGGGCTTTCGTCAGATCACCACCAGCACGAAGCCTGTCAACACGCCGGCCGATCTGCGTGGATTCAAGATGCGGGTTCCGCCAAGCCCGATCTCGATGTCGATGTTCAAGGATCTCGGGGCGGCGCCGATGACGCTCAACGCGGCGGAAATGTACACCGGGCTGCAGACCCATTTGGCCGACGGCCAGGAGAATCCGCTGGGCACCATCGAGGCCAACAAGATGTACGAGGTCCAGAAGTATTGCTCCATGACCAGCCATATGTGGGTCGGTTACTGGATTCTGGCCAACGGCACCGCATGGAACGGCCTTCCGCCAAAAGTGCAGGATGCTGTTGCCAATGCGTTTGACGCGGAGGCACCGCTGGAGCGCGCCGAGGTCGAGGCGTTGAACAACTCGCTTGTGTCGCGCCTGGAGTCGCAGGGGATGATCTTCAACTATCCGGATCGCGCACCGTTCCGCCAGGCGCTGGTTCAGTCGGGCTTCTACAAGCAGTGGCAGGCGACGCTCGGGCCGGAGCTGTGGGGCGCACTGGAGAAATACAGCGGGCCGCTCGGATAGCTCCGGGAATGCAACTTGAGCGGCGGGCAGGCCAGCAACTCGCGGCGCTCGACACGACGCTACAAGTCATTACCGAGGTCCCGGCCGCGATCCTGGTTGTCGTCGAGGTCGGGATCCTGTTTGCCGGCGTTATCTCACGCTACGCGCTGGGCAGCCCGCTGGTCTGGAGCGACGAGGTCGCCGGCATGCTGTTCCTGTGGCTGGTGATGTTCGGCGCCGTCATAGCATTGCGGCGCGGTGAGCATATGCGCATGACGGCGGTCGTATCCCGGCTTGGGCCGCGGGTACAACGCTGGGTTGCCACATTCGGAGCGCTGGTGGTCGCGATCTTTGTCGGCATGATCTTCGTGCCGGCCGCTTCCTACATGATCGACCAGGATCTGATGAAGTCGCCGGCGTTGCAGATTCCCGATTCGTGGCGCGTCGCCGGGTTGTTCGTCGCTCTCGTGCTGCTTCTCATCATCGCCTTGCGGCAGCTTCTCGGCGCCGCGACCTGGCGCGACCTGCTGGCGACGGTTGCCGCCGTGGTCCTGCTCGGTGGGGCGTTCTGGCTGGCAAAGCCCTGGCTGCTGGGAATGGGCAATGCGAACCTGATCGTGTTCTTCGTCGGCCTGGTCGCTTGCTGCATCATCGCCGGGGTGCCGATCGCGTTCAGCTTCGGCATATCGACGATCGCCTACGTCGTGTTCGCAACCGGCGCCCCCGTTTCGGTCATCGTCGACCAGATGGATCAAGGGATGTCGTCAACCGAGCTTCTCGCCGTCCCGATGTTCGTCTTGCTCGGGCTTCTCCTGGAGATGACGGGAATTGCGCGGGTCCTGGTAGAGTTGTTGAGTGCGCTGGTCGGCCACAAGCGGGGCGGTCTGTCTTACGTGCTGCTGGGCGCGATGTATCTGATCTCCGGCATCTCGGGTTCGAAGGCCGCCGACCAGGCCGCGGTGGCTCCGGTGCTGTTTCCGGAGATGAAGCGGCGCGGCGCGCATCCGGGCGAACTCGTGGCGCAGCTTGCGGCGGCGGCGGCCATGTCGGAAACGATCCCGCCGAGCCTTGTGCTTATCATCGTCGGGTCGGTGACCGGCGTCTCGATCTCGGCGCTGTTTACCGGGGGGCTGCTGCCGGCCACTGTGGCCGCGCTCGCGCTTGTGGCGGTGATCGCATATCGGTCGCGGTTCGAACAGCCGGTCGGGGCGCGGGCGGGGCTTGCCCGGACGGGACGCCTGTTTGTCATTGCCATTCCCGCACTGGTGCTGCCGTTGCTGATCCGCCTGGTGGTGCTGGAGGGCATCGCGACGGCGACGGAAGTCGCCACCGTTGGGGTCGTGTATTCCGCTGTGGTTGGAATCCTGGTCTATCGCGAATTCGACTGGCGCCGTGTCTTTCCAATTCTGGTCGAGACAGCCCGCCTGTCGGGCGCGATCCTGCTGATCATCGGCACCGCGACGTCGATGGCGTGGGCCTTGACGCAGGCCGGCTTCGCGCAGGCCCTCGCAGCAATCATGATGAAAGCACCTGGCGGCCAGACCGGCTTTCTCGCGATGTCGATCGTTCTGTTCGTGGTACTCGGCAGCGTGCTCGAGGGTCTCCCGGCAATGGTGCTGTTCGGTCCGTTGCTGTTTCCGATCGCGAAGGAACTCGGCATCAACGACGTGCATTATGCCATAGTCGCCATCCTGGCGATGGGAATTGGATTGTTCGCACCGCCGTTCGGCGTGGGGTTCTATCAGTCATGTCTGATCGGGCGTGCCTCCAGCGATGAGGCGCTGGGCCGGATCTGGCCATACATGGCTGCCCTGCTGATAGCGCTGGCGATTGTCGCTGCGATCCCGTGGCTTTCGACTGGATTTATCGGCTGATCGACCGCTGCCTGGTTCGCGATCCCGGCCATGATGTGGAGGATGCCGGCGCTGCACGCCATTCTTTCCGCCGGTTGCCTTCACCCCGCCTGGCGGCGCATCGGCAAACTATATGTTCGATAGCACCCGGCGCTTTTTCAGGTAGTCGCCCAAACTCTGACCCGTGTCCATAACCCGCCATTCCCGGTTTCCGCTAACTGAACAGCCGGCCACAAATTGCGCCGCACCCGACTGGCTGTCGAATATAATATCTTTATTTAATAAGAGGATTTGATCATTTTTTGTATCCACTGCCAGGGACCCGTCCTTTTCGCATTGACGCCGATCGACTCGATATTTGTCGATCAAGGAAGGATGGACCTGCCTGCGTACCGTTGAACCGGCCGCCAACACGGTATGGCCAATGCCAGGAATGTGCCGAGCCTTTGCCGCCACACCTCCGTAGCTCATCGTAACAATAATTTCACCACCCAATCGCGCTACCGGATGGGTGCCAGCGTCGGCCTGTGGAGCAATGGGAGCCAAAGGCAGCGTCAGGTCCGAGCTGTCGGTCAACCGGCTTGCGTCAGTTTGTAGATCGGTTTGACCTGCGATAGAATCCAACCACTCTCGTTGAATGCCGATGACCTTCCCAAGCAGGCCCTCGGCAGACTCGGCCCGTTGCTGCAGAGGGTCGATGTCCGCCAACCGGTTTTCGCGGAAGGCTTGGGCGCCCTTCTCGCGAATAGCGGCTGACACCTCCGCCACAGCTTCGATCAGAAGCTCGAACGCAGCCTCAACGTCCTGTCCCATCTGCATTGCATCTGTCCGTCAGTCAGGAAAGCGGCCCTGGAAACCAGCCGTCTGGCCCGAACGCGCGGCAGCCATCAGTACATCCATGACCACTGATCGTCCCATTCCGAATAGCAAGATAGCCGGGTTGCGGGTAATTGCGGGTCTAAAGCGAATCGGGTCATTGCGAGTGATGCAGGCCGGATCTGTTCGGATGCTTAGATTGCAGGTGCGGCCCCTTCGAATGCACCTCCGTCCTCCCATCTCCCCTCGGCCGGCAGTTTGAGCGCCGAGACTACCACCTATGGCAGCCATGGGCCGAGCACCTGATCCGCGGTGAAACCAAACCCCGCCGGATCAACGAGCGGCTGCTCGTTGTGGTCGACCAGAGAAGCCAGAGCCTCCGTGCGCGCAGCGGGCAGGTACTTGCTGATGATGGTGGGGACGACTGCCCGCAGGCTGGGACTGTCGTCCAGCACCGTCTCAATGACGGCACGCTGCTCACGGATCGTCTCGCGCCATCCGGGCCGCGGTTCCTCAGCCGGAGACGTCTGCAGCTTGATCAGGTGGGCCATGATGGTGCGGATCCGGTTGGTCAGCTCGCGCCTGTCGCTCTTGCCCAAGGACTCGATTTCCTCTGCGACATTTTCCCAGTCCACCTGATCATTGACCCGTTCGCCGGCGCCAGCGCGCCGCAGCAGAGCGGCCTGGCGCTCGCTCCAGAGCAGTAGATCGGTGTCGTAATCACTCATGTCATACGCCTCCGCCTCCGGGCGTGATCAGGAAAGTCCTACCATGTATTAGGCGCGGTGGCGTCCGTTTGCACCGTCCTGGGCCACCCCTACCCCAGCCTCCGCAGCCACGCCCCCGCCTTCACCACCGCATCGCGTGCCTTGCCTACCGTCGCCGTGGCGCGCAGGAACCCGTGCACCACGCCGGGAAACGTCTGCGTCTCCACCGCCACGCCGGCGTCGCGCAACCGGCCCACCAGTGCCTCGCCCTCCGAGCGCAGCACGTCCAGTTCCGCCAGATGCACCAGCACCGGCGGCAGCCCGCGCAGATCGGCACGCAGCGGCGCAGCAAGCGGATGCAACCGGTCCGCCGCATGCGGCACATACACCGACCAGTAGAACGCCATGCGGTCGCGGCTCAGCCCAAAGGCGCCGCCGCCGAATTCCTGATAGCTCGACGTGTCCAGCGCGCTGTCGCACACCGGATAGGCCGTCAGGATGCCGCGCAGCGCCGGCCCGCCGGTGTCGCGCGCCAGCAGCGCGGTGGCCAGCGCCAGGTTGCCGCCCGCCGAATCGCCGCCGAGCAGCAGCCGGGTCGTGTCGAGGCCCCAGGCGGCACCATGCTCCGCGACGTGGCGCAGCACCGCGACGCACTCCTCCAGCGCCTGCGGGAACTTCGCCTCCGGCGACAGTGCGTAGTCCACCGACACGGCCGAGACCTCGCCGGCCGCGCAGTATTCGCGCACCAGCCGGTCATGCGTATCGACCGAGGCCCAGACCCAGCCGCCACCGTGGAAATACACCATCGTCGGCAGCGCGCGGTCCACGCGCGGCCGATAGACGCGGCAGAAGATCCGCCGGCCATGCGCGGCAATCCAGCGATCGGCGGTCTCCGCCATCACCGGCCCGCCCTTGGCGTAGGGCAGGTTCAGCGACTCGTTGGTGGCGCGGTGCGGATCGAGCGGCACCTCCAGCCGGATCGGCGGGTAGTTTGCGGCCGCGGCCTCGGCTGCCGCAGTGAAGGCGGCCATTTCCGGGTCCCAACGCGAGCGATCGGCCATACACTGTCCCCCCTTCTCTCCCCCACGTGCGCGCCGGTGATCGCCTTGCGCCGCACTGCCACCAGGGTGCCCTGCCCATCGCGTGGGTCAAGTCGTGGGCCAGCGCGTGTGGCTAGCTCGTGGTTTGTCCGGGTTTTGTAGCTCGTGAAGTGTCCGGTGATTTGGGTCCCCAGCAGAGGGG
>Ga0209415_10009394_pt1 | contig 16805 bp, 14 predicted proteins | sample PeaSoiSIISIP2007_FD_187696 | JGI IMG/M metagenome (GOLD analysis project Ga0209415, IMG submission 187696) | Peat soil microbial communities from Weissenstadt, Germany - SII-SIP-2007 (SPAdes) (version 2) | ecosystem: Environmental > Terrestrial > Soil > Wetlands > Peat | place: Germany... | reverse complement strand
CTGCCCCAGAAGGCGTAGCTGCCGGATCACTCCTGACATCCCCTGGTCGCCTTTCTGCGGCTCACAAGACCCAGGACCATTGCCGAGGTCCCACCACGAACTTCGGGTGTCTCGCTGGTTACCGCACCCTTGTACACCCGGGGACACTCGTTCAGGGCCCCCCGGTCAGCTCTGCCCAACCCCTGTCGACACGGCGTTGATGTGAACAAATGTGCCCTGCTTTTCCGTTCGTGGACATCCCCAGATTTGAGGAGAACGGGCTGTGCTCGCTGGAGCCGAAGATCCCTCCGTCCCTCCCTCGGCGGCGGCGAGCACGGCATCACGAGGCTCTGGCGCGCCCGCTCGTTCGGCCGCGCGGCTGACCGGGCTCGTGCCGTCACCCGTCCTGCCCGCCGGACCTCGGGGACGGCGAGCGCCCCGCCGGCTGGCGCCGTGTTGCATGGGCGCCGGGGGTTCGCAGTCGTCCGGTACCCACGTCGCCAGGTCCGTACAGAGGGCAGTTGGGGCTGGACGAGGCTCGCGCCGCGGTCGACGCCCTCTTCGGCGCGGCCCGGTCCGGCCTGCCGCGCTCGCCCGGCCGGGCATGGTGGCGCACCGGGGAGACGTCATCGTGGGGCGGCGTCCTCGTGCCGGCGGCGGTCATGGAGGCCTTCGACCAGCCGCGATGTCTCGTGTCCGAGGACGACATCGTGGTTGTCGGCCGCCTCGTCACTGGGCACTAGCATGCCGCAGATCCGGCTGCCGACCCGTTGATCCCTCCATCCGCGCCGTGTCGCATGAGACGATGGAGGCCGCCCCGGAGAGTCGGGGGCGCGCCGAGCGCTCACAGGCCAGACGAGGACAGGGACCATGAAGACAGGTCAGTTGCCGACCGATGACGTACGAAGCCAAGCGACGCCGATCGTCGATGCACGTCCGAGCGAGTCGCACGTCTCCGAGGTGCCGAGGGGCAAGATCCTCACCGGTAAGAAGATCGGCATTCTCATCGTCGCCTACAACGCCGTCTCGACGTTGGCCAAGGTGCTCGACCGCATACCGCCGACCTTCCGACCGTTGATCAGCGAGGTGATCGTCAGCGACGACCACAGCCACGACTCCACCTATCTCGTGGGGCTGGGTTACCAGCAGGTCTCCGATCTCCCCATCACGATGATCCGTCAACCTCGCAACCTCGGGTACGGCGGCAACCAAAAGGCCGGGTACCAGGTGGCGATCGAGAGTGAGCTCGACATCGTCGTCATGCTCCATGGGGACGGTCAGTACGCTCCGGAGTGCCTTCCCGAGATCGTGGCACCACTGCTGAGCGGCGAGGCTGACGCGGTGTTCGGTTCGCGGGTCATGGTCAAGGGGGCCGCCCGTAAGGGCGGCATGCCCATGTACAAGTACGTGGGCAACCGTATCCTCACCACCTTCGAGAACGCCGCCCTCGGCACCGAGCTCACCGAGTTCCACTCCGGCTACCGCGCCTACAGTGTCGAAGCGCTGAAGCACATTCCCTTCGAGCGGAACTCGGACGGGTTCAACTTCGACACCCAGATCATCATCCAGCTCCACGACGCGGGGAAGCGCATCGTGGAGGTGCCGATCCCGACGTACTACGGCGATGAGATCTGCTACGTGGCGGGGATGCGCTATGCCGCCGACGTCACCAAGGACGTGGTGGCCTTCCGTCTGGCGAAGGCCGGGTTCGGGGACGGCTCGCGCGTAGCGCTGAGCGAGGAGTACACGCTCAAGGAGAGCGACGACAGCTCGCACGGGCGGATCCTGGCGATGCTCGGCTCGCGGCCCCCGGGGAAGATCCTCGACCTGGGCTGCTCCGCCGGGGCACTGGCTGAGCGCCTGCAGCATGCAGGGAACCACGTCACCGGCGTCGACATGTTCGACCTCGCAGGGGTCCGGGAGCGGGTGGGCGTCTTTGTGCAAGCCGACCTCGACCAGGGGATCCCGGCCGAGGTGGGCACGGGGTTCGACACCGTGCTGGCCGCCGACGTCCTCGAGCACGTCCGTGAGCCGGAGCGGCTGCTGCGCCAGATGCATTCGCTGCTGCGCAGCGACGGCACGGCGGTCATCTGCGTGCCGAACGTGGCCCACTGGTACCCGCGCCTCCGGTCGATGCTCGGCGCCTTCGACTACGACCAGCGGGGGATCCTCGACCGGACACATCTGCGCTTCTTCACCCGCCGGAGCATCCGCAAGCTGGTGGAGCGTGAGGGTTTCCGGGTGCGGCGCATCGAGCCGGTCGGCCTTCCCCTCGACGCCCTCGACCTGAAGGGCGTGGTGGCTCGCTGGCTGCGGGCGCTCGACCACCTCTTCCTCACCGCCTGGCCCACCATGTTCGCCTATCAGTTCATCCTGGAGCTGACGCCGGACACCACCGCCCGCCGCTGACGGTGGTACACCGCCCTGAGGGAGTCGCACCCGCGACCGCTCGGTACTCGGCAGGCGAAACCCTTGCGCGGCCGCGGGCCGTGGCCTAGAACACGACGATGGATGCGGCCTCGCTAGCCCGACGTGTGCCTCGTCTGCGATCCCTGCTGCAGTCACGTGACGACCTGGCTGCCCACTGCGCACGGCTGGAAGCTGAACGTGCCGATCTGGCCGCCGGCAACGCTCGGTTGGGCGCCGAACGTGACGAGCTTCTGGCCGACGGCTTGCGGTTGGAGGGGGAGAAACGACGGGTGGCCGAGGACCTGGCCACGGTGCAGGAGAAGTTCGACCGGTGCGGGATGTGGCCTCCCGGTCACTTCTACTCTCCCATCCCCGATCTCGACGCGCTGCAGAGCGATGAGGCCCGGCTGTTCCGCGACCGGGGCGATGCGGTGGCAGGGGTGGACCTCGGAGTCGACAGGCAACTCGCGCTCCTCGAGCACCTGGCACCGTTCAGTCGGGACCAGCCCTTCTCCCTCGAACCTGACGGCCGGCACCGCTACTACTTCGACAACACCTGGTTCGGGCCCGGAGACGCCATCGTCTACCACTGCATGCTCCGCCACCTGCGCCCCCGTCGGGTGGTCGAGGTCGGCATCGGGTTCTCCTCCGCGCTGCTCCTCGACACCAACGACGAGTTCCTCGACCGCGGTTGTGCAACGACCTTCATCGACCCGTACCCCGATCGGATGCTCGACCTGCTCGGATCCGCCGACCGGAGCGTCGACATCGTGGCCGAGCCCGTCCAGAACGTGGGGTCGGAGGTCTTCGGGTCGCTCGAGGCGGGCGACATCCTGTTCATCGACTCCAGTCATGTCACCAAGACCGGAAGCGATGTCAACTACCTGTACTTCGATGTCGTCCCGACCCTGCCGTCAGGGGTGTTCATCCACGTCCACGACGTCTTCTGGCCATTCGAGTACCCCCGAGGCTGGGTGCTCGAAGGGCGGGCCTGGAACGAGCTCTACCTGCTCCATGCCTATCTGATTGCCAACCACGACGTCGAGATCGTGTGGTTCAACGACTTCCTGGCGCACCAGCAGCGGGAACGGGTGGGCAAAGCGCTGGCGATGTGGGACGACAACCCGGGCGGAAGTCTCTGGCTCCGGGTTCGCTGAGTCGCCTCAGCCCACCGAGGCCACCCTCATGCCACTGTGCATCCCTCCACCACGGCGATGACCCGTTCGATGAAGTCGTCGCGTCGACCGTAACCGCCGGCCATGTGGCGACCTCCCTGCTCGCCGAGGCGCTTGCGTGGCTCGTCGCCCAGGAGCAGTTCCACGCACCCCGTTAGCTCGGCGCCGTCCGAGTACCACAGGCCTCCGCCCGAGTCCTCGACGACGTCCCGGGCCCGGCCCGCCTCAGGCACCACCACCGGGGTGGAGAAGAGGAGGGTCTCGATGCACCGCAGGCCGAGGAGACGACCCGGACGCAGGTCCACCGCGCACCGCGCCCATGCCATGAGGCGCCACAGGTCGATGTGACGTGACACGGGCTCGAAGTCCGAGGCTTCGCCCTTGCGCCAGATCACCAGCCTGCGCTCGCCCACCATCACCACCGGGTTGTGCGGGAATCGCAGGGCGAGCAGTCGGCCCTCCGCCCCCGTGCGGCCATCCTCCGGCGCCCCCATGACGAGGACGTAGTCCTGTCCCGCCAGCTCCGTCGACGGTTCTTCGAGCACGCTCGGGTTCACGGGGACGACCAACCCGACATCGTGCACCGGGGCGTCGGGCCCCGTGCCCCCCAGCACGGCGCGCCGTTCGGCCGCCGACGCCGTCATGATGGCGTCCGCCCGCTCGCAGACGGGGTCGAAGAGCGGATGGCCGAGCGCGACGGGGTCGGAGCACAAGGGGACGACGACGACCGGCACGGACGGCGGGAGGATCCCCATCATGCCGACGTGCCGGTGCCCGCACACCACCACGACGTCCGGCTCGATCGTCGCCAGCACCCGGGACGCGTCTCGCCACAGGTCCGCCGAGGCGCGCAGCCAGGACGAGGCACGAGCCGACGTGCGCCGTGGGTCCTGACGCCCGTCGCTCCCCGAAGACACCAGGGCCTCGATCACAAGGGCCCGCTTGACCGCCACCGAAGTGTCGGGCTCGCTCCCGAGGAGGTGGACCTCGAAGGCAGCGTCGGTCACCTGACCAGGGGCATGGCCCTGGGGCGTCACCACGTGGACATCGGCCCACAGCGCCAGGGCGGCGGCCATGGTCCGGGTGACGACGGATTCCTCGTCGCCGCTGGCCCAGTGCGCCCCACCGACCGGCCAGCGCTCGGCGAGGACGACTGCCTGCGGTCGGCCCGTGGAGCCCGGTGACCGGCGCTGTCGGACGTGGTCGCCCGAGGCGTCAGGTGCCACCGTCGCCCGCCGGTGGCCGGGCTGGGCGCTCCACGGCGCGGGCCAGGTGCTCCTGGGTGGTGGCCGCCTCGGCGAACCTTCCGTCGAGCTCCTGGAGCAGGGCACGGTGTGCCTGGGCGAGCTCGTCGCAGCGCTTGGCGAGAGCGTCGTTGAGCTGGACGAGGTGGCTGACGAGCTGGCGCTCGTCGTGCAGGTAGTGCGCCAGGGCGTGGAAGACCCACCGACCGAACACCCCGCGCCCGCGCGCCAGCACGCCCTGTCCTGGGTCCGAGGGCTGGTCGGGGAGCGCCCAGTGCCGGTGGGCGTAGTCGAGCCCGGGATGCTCCTGAAGCCGCCGGTCATCGATGGACCGCTCCAACGGCTCCGGGATGGGCGGCGTCCAGGCCAGCTGATCGGCGCGCTCCTTTATGCGTCGGACGAAGCCGTCAACCTCGAGAGCAGCATCTCCCATCGCCTATCCTCGTCCGTCGGGCGCAATTTGCAGCGCAAGTCTAACCGGCTGAGGTTGGCGCTGTAGAAGGGGTCACCTCGTCGGACCTCGTCGACCCAGGTGCCCAGGAACGCCTGGTAGTCACCGTAAAAGCCGGACATCCCCCGGGTGCGCGACTCGTGGTGCACGAGCTCGGCGTAGGGCGTGTAGACGATGCTGTACCCGGCACGCCGGAGCCGGAGGCAGAAGTCGACGTCGTTGAAGGCCACCCCGTAGCGCTCGTCGAACCCGCCGAGCTCGTCGAACACGGTGCGCCTGCACATCATGCAGGCCGCGCTCACCGCGCTGGCGTTCCGCACGACCTTGGCCCATCCGAGGTAGCCGGGGTCGTCCCCGGGGAGGCCGCACATGACGTGCCCGGCCAGCACGTGCATGCCCAGCACCACGCCGGCGTGTTGCACGGTGCCGTCGGGGTACAACAGGCGACAGCCGACGGCGCCGACCTCGGGTCGCTGTGCCTGCTCGACGAGGCCGGTCAGCCATTCCGAGCCGCTGGCCACGATGTCGTTGTTGAGGAACAGCAGCATGTCCCCCTGGCAGGTGGCGGCGGCGGCGTTGTTGATGGCCGACCAGTTGAACGGACCGGGATGCTCGAGCAGGCGCACCTCTGCTCGCCGTGAGAGCAATTCCTTCACCGCCTTGGTCTCGGGCTCCATGCTTCCGTTGTCCACCAGCACGAGCTCGACCTCCCCGTGGCCCGTGCCGGGGCCGAGCGAGTCGACGCACGCCCGGAGCATCGGCGCCTGATCGCGGAACGGGATGATGACGCTCACCGAGGGGTGATGGCGCACGAGTCGCCGCGTGCGGAAGGTCCCGGCGACGAGGCCCGACTCGACGTGGCCGGCGATCTCTCGTCGCGCCAGGGCGTCCACCAGGGCGCGCCGGCCGGCTTCATGACGCGCCAGGCCGGCGAGCACGTCGTCACCGGGGCGGCCGCCACCGGTGCTCCGGTACAGGACCCGTCCGATGTGCGCCACGTTCCGGGCCTTCTCGGTGGCGCGCAGCATGAGGTCGTAGTCCCGGTCGACGTCGTCGTCGGCGTGGAACCCCCCGATCTCCACCAGGTGCTGGCGGCGGACGGCCGTCAGATGGCCCAGGTACGGCGACGACAGCAGCAGGTCAGGGGACCAATCCGGCTTGAAGTGCGGATGCCGCGCCAGCCCGTCCTCGGTGAGCTGGTCCTCGTCGGTGTAGATCACCTCCGCGCCGGGCTCCTCCTCGGCGCGGAGGACGAGCGCGGCCAGGGCGTCGGGTGTCAGCTCCCCGCCGGGGTCGACGAGGGTGACGAGCTCGCCGCTCGCCATGCCCAGGGCGACATTGCACGCGCCGGGCGTGGCGCCGCCGGTGTCGGCCCACAGCACGGTGACGCGCCGGTCGGCGCCGGCCAGCGCTCCCAGGTACGCCCGGACCTCCTCGTCGCCCGACCCGTCATCGCACAGGAAGAGCTCCCAACCGGGGTGGACCTGGTTGCGCACCGACTCCACGCAGCGCTGCAGACGCGCCGGCTCGGCGCCGGGGCGGGCGATGATCACGCTGACGGTCATGGGGTGGGGGCCCTGGCCGGTCTGGTCGGCGTCGCCCCGGGACATGGCGAGCGTCCGGTGGATCTCGTCCAGCCACGCCCGGTAGGCGTCGGCGTCGGCGTAGGCGTCGAGGCCGTACCGCGTGGCGGCATCCTGCTCCGGCGGCGCGGCGGAGGCGGCGAGCTCAGCTCGGAACCGGTCGGCCAGGACGTCCGCCATCCACAGCAGCGATCGCCACGTCGCCTCGGCGTCGTCCACCGACTCCTGCTGGCCTGATGGCATCGAGGTCATGACCGATCACTCTCGGTCACCGCTTGGCGGCGAACGGCGGCACCCGTAAGACGGCCGCACGCTACCACGGGGCGTTTTCGCCCTCCGGTGCGCCACACCCCGAAGCCCTGGTCGGACGATGTGGCGAAGGGGGCGCGCGGCGTGCCTAGCATCCTGGGGTGCCGCTCTCCGACCGTGTCCTCATGGGTCCGGGTCCCTCCAATCCGTATCCGGAGGCGGTTGCGGCACTGGGACGTCCCATGCTCGGGCACCTCGACCCCGAGTTCCTCGAAGTGCTGGACGACACCTGTGAGCGGCTCCGGGTCGTGTTCCGCACCCGCAACCGCCTCACCCTCCCCCTGAGCGGTACGGGCTCGGCCGGCATGGAGGCCGCCCTGGCCAACCTGGTCCGCCCGGGCGATCCGGTGGTCGTCGGAGTGAACGGCCTGTTCGGAGAGCGGCTGTGCGAGGTCGCCGGGCGTCACGGGGCGGAGGTGGTGCGGGTCGAGGCCCCCTGGGGCGAGCCCCTGGACCCCGAGGCGCTCGTGGCCGCGCACCGCGCTCCGGCGATCATCGCCGTGGTCCACGCCGAGACGTCGACCGGTGTGCGCAACGACATCGAACCGCTGGCGACCGGGAAGGGCGGCGCCGTTCTGGTGGTCGACGCCGTGACCTCCCTCGGTGGCATGGCGGTGGAAGCCGACGCCTGGGGTGTGGACGTGGCCTACAGCGGGACCCAGAAGTGCTTGGGCGTCCCCCCCGGCTTGGCACCCCTGACGGCGTCCGAGCGTGCCCGGGAGCGGTTCGTCGCCCGGCCCTCGACGTGGTACCTCGACCTGGGCCTCATCAGCCGGTACGTCGAGGGATCGTCGGGACGCACGTACCACCACACGGCGCCGGTGTCGATGATCTTCGCCCTGCACGCAGGGCTGGGCGCCCTGCTCGACGAGGGGCTCCAGGCCTCGTGGGCGCGCCACGAGTCGTGCGGCCGGCACCTCCAGGACGGACTCGAGAAGCTGGGCCTGGTGCTCGTGGCCCCGCCGCGCCATCGGCTGCCCCAGCTGACAACGGTCCGCGTCCCCGACGACCTCCCGGCCGCCATGGACGAGGCCGACGTCCGGGCCGCCCTGCTGCAGCGCTACGGCATCGAGATCGGCGCCGGGGTGGGGCCCATGGCCGGCCGCGTGTGGCGCATCGGCTGTATGGGCCACACGGCCCGGATCCGAAACGTCGAGCTCCTCCTGGGTGCGCTGGGGGAGGTCCTGGGACGGTGATCGGAAGGGCGACTCGTATCACTCCGCTCGAGCTGTCGGGCAAGAGGATCCGGCTGCGGACGCTCGGCGACAGCGACTACGACGCCTGGTTCGAGGTGCGGTGCCGGTGCCGGAATTGGCTCGTTCCCTGGGAGCCTCGTCCCACCGGCGCGCCTCCGACACCGGAGGACCGCGCCAGTTTCGCAGCACGCTGCGCGGCCCGCGAGCGCGAACGCCAACTCGGAAGCGGCTACGGCTTCGGCATCTTCGTAGCCGACCGGTTCGTGGGCGAGATCACGCTCTCGTCGGTCCAGCGCGGTCCGTTCCAGAATGCCTTTGTCGGGTACTGGGTGGACGAGGCCGTGGCGGGCCTGGGCTTCGCCCCCGAGGCGACGGTGATGGTCCTGCGCTTCGCCTTCGAAGAGCTCGCATTGCACCGGGTGGAGATCGCCATCGTTCCCCGGAACGGCCCGAGCCGGAGAGTGGTGGACAAGTTGATGCTCCGTCAGGAAGGGGTAGCTGTCCGGTACCTCGAAATCGATGGCCGGTGGGAGGACCACGTCCGGTACGCCATCACCGCCGAGGAATGGGTCGAACGGCAGGCCGAATTGAGCCGGAACTGGCTCGTGCCGGGCTGAGCGCGGCTCCGCCCCGACGATGGCCCCGTGACCACATGCGTGTGAAGGCACAGTCGGCCCTTCGAAGTCCACACCTCGGTGCCGCCGGGATCATCGTCGTCATCGCCCTGGCATGGTTCTTCCCGTTGTTCACCGGGAACTCGTTCTCCGCTGTCCCCGGGTACGAGGATGCCGTCTACCCGTGGGCTGCGCACAACAACGGCCAGGCCTTCTATCCGCAGTCGGACCAGGCGGCCCTGAACTATCCCTGGCAGAGCGAGCTGACCCTGGCGCTCAGGACCGGCACGATCCCGTGGTGGAATCCGGACTCCTTCGGCGGTCAGCCGCTGTATGCCAACGGCTCCAGCGCGTTGCTGTACCCGCCGCGGCTCGCGCTGGCCGAGCTGGTGAGCCCGAGGACGGCACACAACGCCCTTTCCGTCTTCCACGTGACCTTGGCCGGCCTCTTCTTCTACTGGCTCCTCGTCGACCTCGAGCTGACCCCCCTGGCCGCGTTGTTCGGCGCCATCGCATGGATGTTCGGTTCGTTCACGCTGGCCTGGCTGCAATTGGAGGTCGTGGCCCCCGTGTTTGCGTGGCTCCCGGCCGGGCTGGTCTTGATGCGAAGGTCGATCCTCTCCTCGTGGCGCTGGACCGTCGGGGCCGCCGCCGCCATCGCCATGCTCTTCGCATCGACCCACCTACTCTTCGCCGACATCTCGTTCGTGACGATCTGCCTGTACGGCGGTTGCCTGTCGATCGGTGTCCTCGTGGCGCGACGCGAGGTCCGAGGCTGGCGAATCCTCGCCCCCCCGGCCCGAGCGCTCACCAGCGCGGCGCTCGGGGTCGGGTTGGGGGCCTTGGTGCTCATCCCGACGGCGTCGTCGTTGAGCGGCATCTCGCGACAGGCGCTCAGCTTCACCGAGCTCTCGAAAGGGATGCTGCTGTCGTTCTCGGACCTCCGGTACGCCCTGTGGCCGCCCCCGTTGCCGATCACGGCGAACGAGCTGAACTTCAATGTCGCCTTCGCCGGCACGCTCACGGCCGTGTGCGCCGTCGTCGGGCTCGTCCTGCGCCGCAAGGGTTCGGGGCTCGGGCGCGGGCTCGTCTTGGGCTCTGTCCTCGTGGCTGTCGGTGGTCCGGTCAGCTGGCTCGCCTTCACCGTCATCCCGGGCATGAACATCTTCCGCCCCTATGCGCGACTTCTCTTCCTTTTCGATCTCGGCCTGGCCGTCCTCGGTGCCGTCGGCCTGGACGCCATCATGCGGAGGATCGCCGGCAGCGGCCCCATATCGGCGCCGCCCGGGTCAGGGCGCCGGGGTGGGCGCTCGGCGCGCTCACGCCGATGGTGGGTGTCGAGGGGCGTCGCCGTGGCGGTCGTCGCCACCACTGCGGTGCAGCTCGGGCACTACGGACGAGAGATCAATCCACCCTTCCTTCCGTCCCGACCCAGTCTTTCGTTCCCCGCGACCGCGCTGATCCGTGCCCTGCAGTCGGGGAGCGGAGGGGTCGCGGGGTGGCCCAGCCGCATCCTGCCGGCCAACGACACCACTTCCGCCTGGCAGCCACCCATGCTCGACTCGAACGATCCCCTGATCTTCGGCATCGCCAGTGCCAACGGGTACGACAGCTCGGTGCCGACCCGCACCGTGGACATCTGGCGCGTGGTCGCCGGGGAGATGCCCGGCGAGGTGATCGCCACCAAGCTCTCGAACGCTTTCCAACCGACGTTCGATGCACCGGATGTGCGCTTCGACCTGCTCCCGAGGCTCGGCGTCAACCAGATCGCCGTCACCCCCCCGGTGGCGGCGACGCCGTCGCTGGTCTCGAAGATCGAAGTGCTCGGTTGGCGGGAGACCTACAGCGCTGACGACGGGGCGGTCTTCACCTGGATGGGCCCGCCGACGGGGCCGGTTGTCGTGTTCGACGCCGAGCACGTGGCCGACGATGCCACCAGCCTGGCCCGGTTCACGAGCCCGGCGTTCGACTACCGCCGGGAGGTGATCCTCGACAGCCCCGGAAGGGCCTCGGTCACCGGTTCGGGTCAGGCCCGGATCCTCGCCGCCCGGCAGGGGTACAACACCGCGGAGGTCAGCCTGACCTCGTCGCGCCCGGGCTACCTGGTCGTGCCCGCCATGTGGGACCCGGGTTGGTCGGCGACGGTGAACGGGGTCGGGGTGAGGGTGGAGCGAGGGAACTTCAACGAGCAGGTCGTCCCGGTTCCCGCCGGCCGGTCCGTGGTGGAGCTGCACTACCGCCCGGTCGGCCTCGTCGAGGGAGCCGTCGTCAGCGTCGCCGCCCTCGTGGCATGTGGTGCCCTCCTCTTCTGGCCGCTGCGGCGGAAGCTCCGGCGACAGCGATCCCGGCGTGCCGGCACGCCGACCGGCGAAGCGGCCGACGGGCCACTGGCCCGTGTCGAATCAGGGCGTCGCGAGGGCGTGACGATCGCCGAGGCGTCACATGGTCCGGGTTAGGCTGGTGGGCGTGGCTCTCGCGCCTCGGTGCCCATGAACCGCAGCTACCACGTCTACGTCAGCGAGCGGGGCAACGTCTTCATGATGGAGATCGCCGCCGTGCTCGCCGCCGCGCTGGGCGATCTCGGTTACGACGCCGTGTTCCCTGCTCCCGGGCTCCCCACCGCCGGTCACGACCGGATCAACCTGGTCGTGGCCCCGCACGAGTTCTTTTTGCTGCAACGGGAGCACACCGAGCGGGAACTGCTCGACGCAGCCGAAGCCAGCGTGTCGGTCGGGGTGGAGCAGCCCGGGACCCGCTGGTTCGAAGTCGGCACTCACTACGCCAGTGTCGGCCCGGTCGTGCTCGACATCAGCCCGTATGCCACGAGCGAGCTTCGGGATCGGGGCCTCGAGGCGCACCACCTCCAGTTGGGGTACCACCCCAGTTGGGACAGGTGGGGGGGCGACCCCGAGCGGCAGCGACCCACGGACCTCCTGTTCCTGGGCTCGATGACGCCGCGGCGCGACCGGATCCTTTCCGAGGCGGCGCCGTTGCTGTGGGACTGCGATGCAGATATCCGGCTGTTCGAGTTTCCGCGGCCCATGAGCGAGCCACGGGCGCACTTCGTCATGGCCGACGCCAAATGGGATCTGCTGGCGTCGAGTCGAGTGCTGCTCAACTTGCACCGCAACGATGTGCCGTACTTCGAGTGGGTGCGGGTGCTCGAGGCCGTGATCAACGGCTGCTTGGTTGTCACCGAGTCGTCGTCGGACTACGGGCCGCTGCTGCCGGGCGAGCACCTCATCGCCGCTCCCGCCGATGTCGTCGCCGCCTACGCGGCCAGTGTCGTCACCGACGAGACGTTGCGGGCGGAGCTCGCCGGCGCGGCCTATGACTTCGTCCGCACCAAGCTCGAGCTCAAGACGTTGTTGGGGCCCATCTGCGCGCACCTGGAGGAAGCCGTGGCGGCGCCCGGCGCCCGCCGGACACCGTTCCCCCTGGAGCCGACACCGCCCGGCGCACCCGGACCATCGCCCTCCGTCGTCGCGAACACCAGGCCGATGGTGCTGGCGCGCGTCAAGGACCTGCTCGACGGCGAGACGGAGCTGCTGCAGCGGGTCGAGGCACTTCAGGCCCGGCTCACGCACGGGAGCGCCGACTTCGTGGACGTGACCAGCACACGGACCTGGGACGGGTTCGTCCCCGAGGTCAGTGTCGTGGTCACGTCGTACAACTACCGGTCGCACATCGCCGAGGCGATGCAGTCGGTGATGTCCTCCGAGGGGGCCGACGTCGAGCTGGTCGTCGTGGACGACCACTCCGAGGACGGGTCCGTGGACATGATCAAGGACATCCTGTCGGCCAGCGAATGGTTCCCGACCAAGTTGGTGGCGAGAATGGCCAACGCCGGGGTCGGCGTCGCCAGGAACACCGGGATTGCCCACACGCGTGCAGATCGCGTCTTCATACTGGACGCAGACAATCTGATCTATCCCACGGCGCTGCGGAAGCTCTCGGCTGCGCTCGACCGGTCGCCCGATGCCGCGTTCTCGTACGGGATCATCGCCAGGATCGGTGACCACGGCTTGTTGAGTCATCTCCCCTGGGACGTGGAGCGCCTGACCGAGGGCAATTACATCGACGCCATGGCCATGATCCGCAGGCACGTGTGGGACGACATCGGCGGTTATGACCCCTACTTCAGCCTCCGCGGCTGGGAGGACTACGAATTCTGGCTCCGCCTGGCGGCGGAGGGGTCGTCCGCGGCATTCGTGCCGGAGTTCGTCGGTTGCTACCGTGTGCACGCGACGTCGCGCCAGCAGACCGTCAATTTGGACACCGCGCCTTTGATGGACGACTTCCGTGCGCGTTACCCGTTCCTGCCCTGGGCCCAGGGCTGATACTCCTCCCCACGAGGTGAAAAATGCCCGACGACACCGACCTCATCGACGCCACCAGGATACGGGCCCTCGAAACAGAGGTCAGCACGCTCCGCCAGCGTCTCGACCAGCGCGAGCGGTTGCTCAAAGAGCTGAACCGCCGCCTCCTGCAGCTCGAGCGGGGTGAGAACGGCATGTCGGGCGTGGAGCGGGCCGACCTCGGCCAGGTCCACGTGGAGAATCAGGTGCTCCACGAGCAGCTGGAGCTGCTCCGGAACACCAAACTGTTTCGCTGGTCGAGCCCGGCCCGCGAGGTGTACGCCCGACTCCGGCGCCCGCAATGAGCGCCGGTGCTTCGCGCTACACCGCCGAGATCAACCTGGTCGGCATCAACGATGCCCACGTACTGGCGATCGGAAGGGTGCCCGCCAACTGCCGGGTGTTGGATCTGGGCGTCGCCGACGGATCGGTGGCCTCGGTGCTCAGGGACATGGGGTGCAGGGTCTGGGGGGTCGACATCGACCCGAAGGCGGCTGCCGTGGCGCGCGCCGTCTGCGAAGACGTTATCGTGGGCGACCTCACCACGCTGGACCTGGCCGAGGCCTTTGACGGCCACAAGTTCGACGTGGTGCTGATGCTCGACGTGCTCGAGCACCTCGGTGACCCGGTGTCGGCGCTCCAGGGAATATCGGGAATTCTCGCCGAGGGTGGATGGGGCGTCATCTCGCTCCCGAACGTGGCGCATGTGTCGCTGCGACTGTCCCTGCTCGAGGGTCGCTTCGACTACACCGACGTCGGACTGCTCGATCGGACGCACCTGCGGTTCTTCGACCGTGCCGGCGTCGACGACCTGATGACGAGGGCCGGGTGGCAGATCTTCGACTTGGCGAGGGTGACCCGGCGCCTCGGAACAACCGAGATACACATCGACGATCCCGATCCCGAGTTGGTGGGGCGGCTCGAGGCCGATCCCGAAGGTCTCACCTATCAATTCGTGATCAGTGCCGCTCCTGTGGGCTCGTCTGCCCTCGATCGCCCGCCGGTGCTCCCCGCAGCCGCGGCACAGGGGGTGTTCCTCGCGGCGATGTCGCGGGTTGCCGAGCTCGAAGAGGAGGTGCGTCAGCTCCGCCGCGTGCACATCCCCGACCTCTGGGACCAACTGGCGGCGATCCGCACCGGCGGGAGGGAACGGCGGGGGCATTTGAAGTACCTCCTCGAGTTCCTCCAGGAGAGTGCGCCATGAGCAAGCTCCCCGGCGACTAGCCGGTACGCGGCGGGGTTCGTGCACATTCAGGGCGCGTCGAGCGCGACCACCCGCCCGGCGCGTGCCGACGCCCGGAGGATGGCCCTCGCTCGTCGGCGAGCCCGGGTCCTCGCACTCGTGGCCGCGGCGGTGGTCGTGGTCACCATGGCCTCGATCGGTGACGAATTCGCTCACGCCGTGGAGACGACCTCGACACTCACGGCCCCCGCCCTCGATCGCCAGTACCGGATCAACCTGGCGCAGTTCTCGTGCTTGGAGCAGGAGGTCCGGCGCGACGTCCCGGAGGGTGCGAGCGTCGAAATCGGCCCGCCGACAGGCAGCTCGTTCCTGGCATTGAGCGAATACCTGTCATCCTGGGCCGAGCCCACCTCCGACGGACGGGCAACCTGGCGGATGTCGCTCTCCACGGGGCCGTGCCAGGGGGCGGGCGTGGTCGTGGTCCGGGTGGGCTGACCGTGCACGGCGTGCTGGGACTGGCGGCGCTCTGTCTGGCGGGCGTGCTCCCTGCGCTGGCGCTGGCGGGTTGCACGGCGACGGCGCCGTTCTTGGTGCCACTGGCCACGGCGGCGGTGGCGTCGGCCGCCGCCATCGCTGAGTTCGTCGTGGGAGGCTCGATCGGGCTGTGGTTCGCAGTGGCGGCGACGATCGTCGATGTCGTGGCCGCCGCCGCCCTGGTGCGCCGGTTCCAGCTGCGTCGGATCGGGGAGAAGCGCCCGGACCGGTCGGACCCCGACCGACGCCGCAGCGCCGCCCCCGACCCCGCTCGCCGGGTCCGGTGGGGCACAGCATGCGTGGTGGTGGTGGCCGTCGGAGTCATGTGGCCGCTGGTGGCACTCCGAGCTCCGGTCATCGGCTTCGACACCCAGGCCATCTGGTTGCTCCACACCGCGCTCGTCTGGGCTGGTCACAACGCCATGGTGAACGGGTTCACGGCCAAGGCCTACCGCTTGTCCAACCCCTCGTACCCACCTCTCATCCCGGCGTCCGGCGCCATGGTGTACAGCGCCATCGGCCACATCGATCAACGTCTCGCCGTGGGAGCCACCGTCGTCTTGAATGCGAGCGCCATCGGCGTGGTGTCGACAGGACTGCTCCGCCTCGTACCGGCCGAGACCCCGGTGCCGCGACGCGTCGCCGCGGCGGTCATCGTCGTGGCCTTCGCCGGTGCCGTGTTCGGGATCTCGGGGCAGTTCGCCCTGAACGGCTATGCAGACACGCTGTGGTCGGCCGCCGCCGCCGCCGCCGTCGTCTTCGGGCTGGTGCTGCCCCGGGAGCGGCGCCATCTCCTCACCGCCTGGCTGTGCATCGTGGTGGCGTCTTCGACCAAGAGCGAGGGATTCTTCGTCTGCGTCGTGATCTCGGTGCTCGTCGGTCTCCGGTACCTGCACCGGCCCACCGCACGCGACGACGGGCCCGTCGGGGTGGGCCGCCTGGTGAAGGCGGGCGTCGATCTCGGCGTTCGGGGTTGGGTCGAGTGGGCGGCCATGTCCGCCGCCCCGCTCGTCCCCGGGGCGGCGTGGATCGTGGTCTCCCGCCTCCATGGCATCACGGACCCGTTCTTCGCCTCGTCGGCCACGGAGTCCCTGCCGACCCGTCTGGCGGCGACCGGGTCGGCCATGGCGAGCAACATCTCGTTGGCCCCGGGTGCACTGGCCGTGCTCATCCTGGGTGTGCTCGTCCTTCGGCCCCGGCGCGCCCGCCTCGGGTTGGCGGGCCCGGGTTGGCTGTGGGTGGTGGCCGTGGTTGGCGCCCTCGTGATCGGGGCCACCTACGTGCTCGGGAGTATCGAGATCCACTGGTGGCTGGCCACGAGCGTCACCCGGACGACGGTCTTCGACCAGACGGCCTGCCTCGTGGACATGACCATCTGGCTCCTCATCCTCGTGGCCGCGCCCAGTCGTCGGCTCCCTGTCGCCGAGGACGGGGCGCAGGTGGTGCGCCACGATCGCCGCGCCACCCCGCACCCACCGCGACAGGAGGCGGTTGTCTCGTGACGATGCGGAGGATCACATCGCATCACGGCGCACCCGGCCGGGCGCTGCCCGGACAGGACCACCACGCCGTAGTCGGTGGTGCTGGTGGTGGCGGCGATCCGCTCGAGCGAACGCCTGCCCGCCGACGGGCTCGCCCTGGGGTCGAGGCGCACCAGGACGGCATCGGCGCTCGGCGCCGCCCCCGGCAGGTTGCTTCAGCCGTCCCCGGTGGAGTGGACCACGGCCGGGGAGTGGCGGAAGAACTGCTCGATGTCCTGGGAGTAGGTGT
>Ga0209415_10009392_pt1 | contig 16808 bp, 13 predicted proteins | sample PeaSoiSIISIP2007_FD_187696 | JGI IMG/M metagenome (GOLD analysis project Ga0209415, IMG submission 187696) | Peat soil microbial communities from Weissenstadt, Germany - SII-SIP-2007 (SPAdes) (version 2) | ecosystem: Environmental > Terrestrial > Soil > Wetlands > Peat | place: Germany... | reverse complement strand
GTTGTTTCGGGGGGCTGTTTCGGATGGCTGTTTCGGATGGCGGATCGGATTCGGCGGTTCGGACTCAGACCGCGGTCGGCGCCTTCACGCCGGGCGCACCAGGGGCGACGGGTATGCGTCGGGGTGCGGCCCGCCCGTCCTCGCGCGTGCGCCGGCAGTCGCGGCAACGCCCACGGAAGACGACCTCGGCTTCACCCACATCGAATCCTTCGTCCGCGCCCTCGGGCACGGCCACGGCGCTGAAGTCGGCGTGGAGGTCACGCACCTTGCCACACCCTCGGCACACGAGATGGTGGTGGACCCCGTCCACATTGGGGTCGAAACGCGTCATGCCCGTGCCGAGGTCGAGGGCGGCGATCTCCCCCATGTCGGCCAGCTCGTGCAGGGTCTGATAGACGGTCTTGAGCGAGATGGTCTCCATGTGGGCCTTGGCCGCAGCATGGATGGACTCGGCCGTCGGGTGGCTCACGTCGCCGTGGAGCACGCGGAAGATGCACTGTCTCTGGGCGGTGATCTTGCGTCCCTGGGCCCGGAACAACGCGCTGAGCTCGTCGGGGGATCGCATGGCAGCTGGCACAGTATCACCAACGATTGTTTCTTGACAACCGTTGTCGAAATCCTTGGCGGGGCGGGGTCGCCCCCAAGAGTTGACGTTTCCGCCACACGGCGCTCGTGCCCGGCTGTGGCAGGCTGGCCGGGTGCCGCCGGAGCTCGCCTCAGTCCCCCCGGCGCGCGGCACCTTCGTCCGGGCCGAGGCCCTGGGCCGGCTCGAGGAGGAGACCTTCGACGTCCTCGTGATCGGGGGTGGGATCACCGGCGCCGGCGTTGCGCTCGACGCCGCCTCGCGCGGGCTGCGCACGGCGCTCGTGGAGCGCCACGACTTCGCCTCGGGCACGTCGTCCAAGTCGTCGAAGATGGTGCACGGGGGCTTGCGCTACCTGCAGCAACGTGATTTCCGCCTCGTGTACGAGGCGCTGCACGAGCGCCAACGCCTGCTCGAGAACGCACCCCACCTCGTCGCCCCGCTGCCCTTCCTGATCCCCCTCTTCGGAAGGGACGGGGTCGTGAACAAGGGTATGGCGCGCGCCTATGCCACCGCCCTGACCCTCTACGACGTCACCGGCGGCCTGCGCATCGGCCGTCGCCACCGACGGATCACTCGGGCCGAGGCGCTTGCGCACCTCCCGACGCTGCGCACCGACCGCCTCGTGGCGGGCTTCATCTACTACGACGCCCGGGCCGACGATGCTCGGCTCACCCTGGAGATCGCCCGCACCGCCGCGCTCGACTACGGGGCGGTGGTGGCCAACTACGTGGAGGTGACGGGCCTCGTCACCGACGCCTCGGGCGACGTGACGGGGGCCCGGGTGTGCCCGGCGGTGCCCGGCGCCGCGGCGTCCGCGGAGTTCGAGGTGCGGGCCGGCGTGGTCGTGAACGCCACGGGCGTGTGGGCCGACGAAGTGCGGGCGCTCGAGGAGCCCTCCCACCCCCACTCGATCCGCCCTGCCAAGGGGATCCACGTCACGGTGAGCCGCTCCAAGCTGCCCGCCGACATCGCCGCGGTCATCCCCGTCCCCAAGGACCGGCGCTCGATCTTCGTGGTGCCGTGGCCCGACGGGGACGACGTCTACCTCGGCACCACCGATACCGACTGGGACGGCCCTCTCGACGACCCCGCCTGCCTGCCCGGCGACGTCGACTACATCCTGGGCGCGGCCAACGGCGTCGTCACCCGCTCGCTCACCCGCCATGACGTGACGGCGGTGTGGGCGGGGCTGCGCCCCCTCCTCGCTCCCGCCGCGGGCCACCACATGAGCGCCCGCACCGCCGACCTCTCGCGCCGTCACACGGTGCACGTCTCGCCCCACGGCATGGTCACGGTGACCGGCGGCAAGCTCACCACCTACCGGCGCATGGCCGAGGACACCGTGGACGTCGCCGTGAAACGGCTGGGGTCGCGAGCACCCTCGGGAGCGCGTCGTTGCTGGACCAGGCGGCTCGCCGTGCGCGGCTCGTCGGGGCTCGACCCGCTGCGCCAACCGGCGGCGGCGGCGGGCTTCGGTGTCGCCGAGGACGTCTTCAGCGCGCTCGTCGGGCGCCATGGCGGCGAGACCCCGGCCGTGCTCGAGCTGGCCTCGGGCCGGCCCGAGCTTCTCGAGCCTCTGGTCCCGGGTCTCCCCCACCTCCGTGTCGAGGCGCTGTGGGCGGTGCACCACGAGATGGCGATGACCGTCGACGACGTGCTCGAGCGCCGCACCCGGAGCCTGTTGCGCCGGGCCCTGGCCGCGGCCGAGGTGGCTCCCGTCCTCGCCGAGTCGCTCGCCGCCGAATGGGGACGCGACCGCGCCGGCGTGGCCCGCGAGGCCGCCGCCTTCGCCGAACGGGCGCGCCGAGACATGGCCCGTGCCGGGCTCGACCCCGTGAGCACCACCCCGTGAGGCAAGAACGCGTGAAGACCCTGAGGACCCCATGAGCTCAGCCCCGTGACCACGAGCCCCACTCCGGTCACACCCATCGACGCGCCGGCGGCCGACGTCGCCGAGCGCATCGCGGGAACGCGCGTGCCGGTCCCCGAGCACCTGCTCGAGCGGTTGCGGGGAGTGTGCGCGCAGGTCACGCTCGACGACGGGGCACGCGCCGAGTCCGGGCGCGACTGGTGGCCCTTGGCGGTGCGTTGGGCCATGCGCGGCGCGGTCCCGGCGCGTCCCGCCGTGGTGGCCCGCCCGGGCGATGCCGCACAGGTCGCGGCGGTGCTCGCCGCCTGCCATGACGCCCGAGTCCCGGTCACGGCCGTGGCCGGTCGGTCGGGCGTGTGCGGGGCGAGTGTCCCGGTGTTCGGGGGCGTGTCGCTCGACCTGTGCGGCTTGGCCGGCATCGTCGACGTCGACACCACGTCGCTGGTGGCGGAGGTCCTCCCGGGGACCTTCGGCCCCGACCTCGAGGCAGGGCTGCGGGCCCGGGACACCACCCTCGGGCACTGGCCGCAGTCGATGGACCTGTCGACGGTGGGGGGCTGGGTGGCGTGCCGGGGAGCAGGCCAGTACTCGACCCGCTACGGAAAGATCGAGGACATGGTCACCGGCCTCGAGGTGGCGTTGGCCGACGGCCGTGTGATCAGGACCGGGGGCACAGGGCCCCGTGCCGCGCTGGGCCCGGACCTCACCCAGTTGTTCGTGGGGTCCGAGGGTGTCCTGGGCGTCATCACCCAGGTGCAGCTGCGCCTCCATCCCGTGCCTCCCGCCGAGGGGCGCCGGGCCTTCGCGTTCACCGGTTTCGCCGAAGGGCTCGAGGTGTGCCGCCGCGTCCTGCAGCGCGGCGGCACCCCGGCGGTGCTCCGGCTCTACGACCACACCGAGTCGGCGCGGAATTTCGAGCTCGCCGACCAGTGCGTACTGGTCGTCCTCGACGAAGCCGACCCGCGTCTGTTGGAAGCCACGCTCGGCATCGTCGACGCCGAGTGCACCGCGGCGGGGGCACAGACCCTCGGTGAGGACGTCGTCGACCGGTGGGTCGGACACAAGAACGACGTCTCGGCCCTGGCACCGCTGTACCGCGCCGGGATCGTCGTCGACACCATCGAGATCGCGGCGCGGTGGTCGACGCTGCCCCTGCTCTACGAGGCCTGTGTGTCGTCGCTCCTCGAACTCGAGGGCACCCTGGCGGCATCGGCCCACCAGAGCCACGCGTATGTCGATGGCGCCTGTCTGTACTTCACGTTCGCGGGGCGCATGCCCGAAGCCGCGTCGGGTCCGGCGGGATCGACGGGCCCGGCGTCGGCGCCGGAGGACCCCGGAGCCGACGCGTGGGCGGAGGGGTACTACACGTCGGCGTGGAGGGTGGTCATGGACGCGGTGCGAGCGCACGGCGGGGCCATCAGCCACCATCACGGCGTGGGCATCAACCGCGGCCGCTTCATGGCAGAGGCCCTCGGGGGCGCCTTCGACGTGCTCATCGGCGTGAAGGACGCCCTCGACCCCCGAGGAATCCTCAATCCAGGAAAGCTCGGCCTCCCGTCGCCCTTCGGTGAGGTTCTCTGGCCGTGAACGGCGTCCTCGTGGTCGACGTGGGGACTTCGGGCGTGCGAGCCGGCGTGGTCGGTGCGAACGCCATCATCGACCACGTCCACTATGTCGAGGTCCTGCCGTCGTCTCCGGCACCGGGCTTTGTCGAGTTCGATGCCGGTGCCATGGCGTCCGCCGTCCTCGAAGTGGCCCGGGCCACCGTCGCTGCCAACGGTCCCGTCACGGGCGTGGGGATCGCCAACCAACGAGGCTCCACCGTGGTGTGGGACCGCCGCAGCGGAGAACCGGTCGGGCCCGGCATCGGCTGGCAGGACCTCCGCACGGTGGGAACGTGCCTCGTGCTGCGGGACCAGGGCGTCCGGGTTGCTCCCAACGAATCGGCCACGAAGGTCTCCATGCTCCTCGACATGGCCGACCCCGACCGCACCGGCGACCTCTGCTTCGGCACGGTGGACAGCTGGGTGGCCTGGACGCTGTCAGGTGGAACGCTGCACGTCACCGACGCCACCAACGCCGGCATCACGGGACTGCTGGCCGGCGACGGGGCGGACTGGGACGACGTGATGCTCGACGCGCTGCGCATCCCTCGGAGCGTGCTTCCCGCCATCGTGGACTCGTCAGGCGTGGTGGGCGAGGCCACCGCACTGGCGGGTGCTCCGGTCATCTGCGGCATCGCCGGCGACCAGCAGGCGTCGCTCGTCGGCCAGGGCTGCACCCGACCGGGCCTGGCCAAGGCCACGTTCGGGACGGGCGGCATGCTCGACCTGTGCGTGGGCACAACACGCCCCGGCTTCGCACGGCGCGGCGGCGCGGGCACGTTCCCGATCGTGGCGTGGCAACGCGCCGGCCACAAGACGTGGGGCGTGGAGGCCGTCATGCTCTCGGCCGGCATGTGCGTGGAATGGCTGCGCGACGATCTCGGCATCATCGACACCGCCGCCGACTCACATCGCGTCGCCGCCGCGTGTGACGACACAGGCGACGTGTGGTTCGTCCCCGCGCTGCTCGGACTGGGGGCGCCGGTGTGGGACTTCGGAGCACGCGGCACCTTCGTGGGCATCACGCGCGGCACGGGGCGGCCCGAGATGGTGCGTGCCGTGCTCGAGGGAGTGGCCCATCGCGGCGCCGACCTGTTGGAGTCGGCCGAGGCGGACACCGCCATGACCGTCGAGACCCTGCGCGTCGACGGCGGCATGTCGGCCAACCCCACCTTCGTGGGCGCACTTGCCGACGCGTTGGGAAGGCCGGTCGAGATCTCACCGGTCACCGAGGCCACGACCCTCGGCGCCGCCTATCTGGCGGGCATCGCCCTCGGGGTGTGGGCCGACGAGGACGACGTCGCGGCGGCGTGGAATCCGTCGGCCGTGGTGGAGCCGCGCGTCACCGAGTCGAGGCGCGCCGCCACTCGTAGCCGCTGGTTGGCGGCCCGGGAGCGGGCCCGGGCCACCGTGCCCGAACTGACGGCGCTCGAGTTCTGAGGCCCGGCATCGTCCCTGGTAACGCGTTCAGTTCGGGCTGGAACGTGCCGATAACGTGGACCTGATGGAGCCCGCCCACTCCGGGGAGCGCGAGGCGGCCACCGACCGCGTCGTGAGCGTGGCGGGGAGCCTCCGCGCGGAGCTCGTGCCCGACATCGACGTGCTCGACGAGCTCGTCGACCCCGCCGGGCGCGCTGGTTCCGCCCTACCCACCTCCCCCGTCCACATCGACGCCGCCATCGCCCTGGGGCGGTCGCTCGTCGACAACCTGAGCCGAGTGCTGCTCGGCACCCCGGGGGCGCTCACGGCCGCCGCTCTGGCGGCCCTGTCGGGCGGCCACCTGCTCATCGAAGACGTCCCCGGGGTGGGCAAGACCGTGCTGGCACGCGCCCTGGCCTCGTCCCTGGGGGCCGAGCTGTCGCGGGTCCAGGGACATCCGGACCTGCTGCCCTCGGACGTCACCGGCGTATCGGTGTTCGCGCCCGACACGGGCACGTGGGAATTCCGGCCCGGCCCGGTGTTCGCGCACGTCGTCCTCGTCGACGAGCTCAACCGCACGCCACCGCGCACCCAGGCCGCTCTCCTCGAGACGATGGAGGAGCAACAGGTGAGCGTGGACGGCGAGTCGTGGCCGCTGCCCCGTCCTCATCTCGTCATCGCCACCCAGAACCCCTTCTCCCAACTCGGGACGTACCCGCTCGTCGAGAGCCAGCTCGACCGGTTCGCCCTGGCGACAGCGATCGGGTATCCCGACGCCGACACCGAGGAACGACTCGTCCAGCACGGTGGGGGCAAGTTCGCCCTCGGGGAGCTGCGCCCGGTGTGCACGACCCAGGAGTGGCTCGTGGCGCAGCGCGCCACCGAGTCGGTCGACCTGGCGCCGCGTGTGGCCGCGTACGCGGTGGCCCTGTGCCGCGCCAGCCGCAGCGCGGCGGGTGTCCGACTCGGAGCAAGCCCACGCGCCGCCATCTGGCTCATCCGGTCCGCCCAGGCGCACGCCGTGTTGTCGGGGAGATCCTTCGTCACGCCCGACGACGTGAAGGCCGTCGCCGTGGCGTGCCTCGCGCACCGGCTCCTGACCGACGAAGGTGTCGAGCAGGGCGTCGCCGTGGTGCGGGGCCTGCTCGACGTCACGCCAGCGCCCCGTCCATGACCGGTCGGGCCGGTCGGGACACCCCGACCGGCGGCCCCGCCCGCAGGCGCCGCCTCGTCCGCCCCGTCCGCCTTCTTGTCCCGCTGGCCAGCTGTGGCGCCGTGCTCCTGGCGTGGGGGCTCGTCGCCCACAACAGCGGGGCCGGGTGGGTGCAGGCCGTGGGTGACGTCCTCGCCGGCATCCTCGGGGTCGGCCTCGTCGCTCCGGCCGTCGTGGCCGCCTTGGCCAGGGTCGAGATCGTCGAGTCCCCCGGCGACGGCACGGCAGGCCTGCCGGTCGAGCTGGCGGCCGTGTCCAAGAGCCGATTGCGCGTGCGACCGCTTCATCCCCCCGGGCCCGAGGCCTTCGTGGGGCCGCACCGGGAGCCCCGTCCCCGGAGGCCCCCCGTCCTGACGCCGAGCACCCCGACGCAAAGCGGCCCCGCGGACGGGATTCGGGGCGCCGCCGGGACCGGCGGGGCCGACGTGCTCACGCTCCTCCCCGAACGCCGCGGGGTGCACGACCACATGGTCCTCGAGGTGTCCACGGCCGCTCCCTTCGGCTTGTTGTGGTGGCGCAAGACCGTCGTCGTCGCTCTGCCCCGGGCGCTCCACGTCGGACCGCGCCTGGGCCGGCCCCTTCCTCTGCCCCGAGGGCGGGAGGACACCACCGGCGACGGCACGCTGCCCTCCGCGGTCCAGATCGGCGAGCCACGCGGGGTCCGCCCCTACCGTGCGGGGGACCACCGCCGCTGGGTGCACTGGCCCGCCACCGCCCACAGCGGGGAGTTGATGGTGCGTGAGATGGAGGGGCCCAGCGCCGAGCCCGTCACGTTGGAGATCCGGTTGCCCGCCGACCACGACGCCGCCGAGCGGATGGCGGAGCGCGCCATGGCGACGGTGGTCGCGCTCGTCGACCGGGGAGCCTCGGTGCTCCTCGCCACCACGGAGGACGGCGGGCCCAAGGTGGGAGCCGTCGGCGACCGGCGCAGCGCGGGGCGACGCCTGGCGCGCGCCGTTGCCGAACCCGACGCGGCACCCGCCTCCGGCGAGCGCGCAGGGCAGGCACTCGGTCCATGAACGTCCTGGAAGCGGTCAAGCGCGCCAACCGGCCCGGGCCACCCGAGCACTCGATCACCTTGCGCGTGGCGTGTGCGGGCGCGGTGATCACGGGCATCGCGGCCTGCCATGCGGAGGGCGAGCTGTCGGGAGCGGTCAGCGTCGGCTCGATCACCCTCGTGGTCCTCGGCATGATCCTCGCCTACCGGACCCGCCAGCGACCGCTTCCCTGGATCAAGCCCATCCTCGCCGTGAGCGCGGTGACGGCGTTCGTGTGGTTCTTCGGTCAGCTGACGGGCCAACCCGTCTACGACGTCAGCACCGTGGAGAGCCCCCTCGCCGTGCTGTTCGTGTGGGTGCAGGTGGCACACGCCTTCGACGTCCCGGCGCGCCGCGACCTCGCCTTCTCGTTGGCCGGCTCGGCGAGCCTCATGGCCGTGGCCGCCGCCCAGGCCATCGATCTCGGCTTCGGGGTCTACGTGGTGGTGTGGCTGGCCTTCGGGCTCACCGCGCTGCTCGCCATGTGGAGCTCGGCCAGCGAGGGCGGGCGGCTGCGCCCTGGCGGGGTGCTCGCCACCTTGGCAGCTGTCGTGGTCACCGGATCGGCAGTGCTCGTGATCCTGCCCGCACCGCACGTGGCGGGCAGGATCGACTTCCCCGCCAACGCCGGTTCCGGCACCGCACTGCCGGTCCAGGGCGGTCTGGCCGGAGACGGCAAGATGACGGAGCTCGCCAAACCGGGAAGCCCCGCCGACGCCACCCGGGTGGGCGGCTATCTGGGATTCGCCAACCACCTCGACACCGCACTGCGCGGCGGGCTGGGCGACACCGTGGTCATGCGGGTGCGGGCCGACCGGCCCTCGTACTGGATCGGTGAGACGTTCGACTCCTGGGACGGCGCCAACTGGAACGCGCCCACCACGCCACGCGCCTCGCAGCGACTGGACGAGAGCTCACCGTTCGTCATCCCCACCTCGGTGCCGAACCTGGCGGCCGCGCAGAGCGACCTGCAGACCTTCTACGTCGTGCAGCCCTCCCCGAACCTGGTCTTCCACGCCGACACCGCACACGAGGTGTGGTTCCCGGCCGACAACCTCATCGTGACCGGCAGCGATTCGATCGTCTCCCCCATCGGGCTCGGGCCGGGAGCCATCTACACGGTGCAGTCCTACGTCGACACGCCCTCGCCCGATCAGCTACGCGCCGCGCTGAGCCCGGGCGCCGTCCCGGCATCGGTCCTGAAACGAGACGTGCAACTCCCCCATCCCTATCCCCGGGCCCAGGCACTCGCCGAATCGGTCACCGCTCGTGACTCGACCACCTACGACAAGGTCGAGGGCCTGATCACCTGGATCGGCAAGCACACGCATTACTCCACCGACATCCCCCCGCTCGCACCGGGGCAGGACACCGTCGACGAGTTCCTGTTCGGGAACCGCACCGGATTCTGTGAGCAGATCTCCACTGCACTGGCCGTGATGCTGCGCTCGGTCGGAATCCCGGCCCGCGAGGCCGTGGGATACGTGCCGGGACCCTACGACCCCATCACCGACCTCTACGACGTGCAGGCCAGGGACGCACATGCATGGGTCCAGGTGTGGTTCCCCGGCTACGGATGGCAGAGCTTCGATCCCACCGCGGTGGTCCCGCTGGCCAACCCCTCCCCCGGGTCGACCCTCCTGCACGAGACCGCCGGGATCCTCGGACGGCTCCCTTGGGTCCCGATCGGGCTCGTCCTGGCGGCGACCTCGGTGATGACGCTCACCGCCGCGTGGCGCCGCCGCCGGCCGCGCACGTGGGCCGAGAAGGCCGGACGGAGCATCGAGGCAGCCGGTCGTCGGGCCGGGCGCCGGCGCCGGCCCGACGAAACCCTGACCGAGTACGCCGCCACCCTCGACGATCTGGCCGGTGACCGTTCGGGAACGTGGCAGGCGATGGCGGGTGTGGTGGAGGCGAGCGCGTACGGAGGCCGCCATCCCACGCCCGAGGACGACCGCCGGCTTCTGGTGTCGATGCGCGCCCTGCGCCGCGAACTGCCGCGCGCGGGCGGGCTCGTGGCGCCCGGGGCACTCAGGCGGGGCGGTGCGCCAGGGCGTCGTCGAAACTCGCCCCCGCCTCGAGAAGAGGTCGATACCCCATCAGCTGGCGGGGCCGGCTGAAGCCCAGGGCGGCGGTCAACCTCCCGGCGCGCCCGTAGAGCGCCACGAAACGGCGCTCGGACACCGAGCCGTCGACCACCACCACGTCGTCGTCGGGGTTTGGGTGCCCGAGCACCTGGATCTTGACGTCGTACTGGTCCGACCAGAAGTACGGCACAGGCACGTACGCGTCGGCATGGTGGCGGCCGGCCAGCAGGCTGCGGGCTGCGGCCACTCCCTGCTCGGCGGCATTGGTCCAGTGCTCGATCCGGACGTGGGTGCCGAGGCCCTCGTCGAACCAACGGGCCACGTCTCCCGCCACCACCACGTCGTCGGCGGCGTGCAACGTGGCGTCGGCCACGACACCGTCGTACACCTCGAGCCCCGAACCGTCCAACCACTGGGTGGTGGGCACCACTCCGATCCCGATGACCACCACGTCGGCGTCGACCGCCGTTCCGTCATCGAGCTCGATTCCCTCGACCTCGGCACCACCACTCGACGGGCGCAGCGCAGAAACACCGACCCCGGTGAGGAGCTCGACGCCGTGGTGGGCGTGCAGCGCTGCGCACGCCGCGCCCATCTCGTCGCCGAGCACGCGGGCCAGCGGCTGGGACAGGGCCTCGACCACGGTCACGGACGCGCCCAGTCCACGGCACGTGGCGGCCACCTCGGACCCGATGAAGCCCGCCCCCACCACGACGACGCGGACACCCTCGACTCGCGCGGCCCGCCCGAGGTCGAGGGAGTCCTCCAGAGTCCGCAGGGTGTGCACACCCGGCAACGGCGCGGCCCCGGGCAGGGGACGCGGGTGGGCGCCGGTGGCGACCACCAGTCCGTCGAAGCCCAACGTGGTGCCGTCGTCGAGCTCGAGCGTGTGCCCGTCGACGTCGAGCCCCCCGGCCCGGTGTCCGAGGCGCAGATCGAGTCCGAGAGCGGTGATCTTCTCCGCAGGCCGCAGCATGACTCGATCGAGCCCCCACGTGCCGGCCAGGAACTGCTTGGACAACGGGGGGCGGTCGTAAGGCAGATGGGGCTCGGCACCGATCAGCACCACGGTGCCCGTGTGCCCCTCGGCACGCAGGGTCTCGGCGGCCCGCAGACCGGCGAGGGATGCGCCGACGACGGCGATGGTCGAGCTCGGGTCAAGCACCATGGGCGGACGAGACCCTAATGGGACCCGACCGCGCGGCGCGGTGGGTGTGCTCCCGCCACCGGGTCAGGACCCGAACATCTGCATCCACTGCTCGGGGCTGCGGAGGCGGAAGACGTAGTTCCGCCGGCGCGTCTCGCCCAGGCTGGCCGAGGGCTCGGGCGAGTAGAGGTGGCCCGGGTACAACACGGTGTCGTCCCCGAAGCGAGCCAGGCGCGTGGTGAGTGACTCGTACATCTGCTCGGGGTCGCCACCGGGGAGATCGGTGCGCCCGCAGCCGTCGAGGAACAGCGTGTCTCCCGCCACCAGTCGCCCGTCGACGGAGAAGCACTGGCTGCCCGGGGTGTGGCCGGGAGTATGGACGAGCTCGATGTCGACATCGCCGACGGTCACCACGTCGCCCCCGGAGTGCTCGACGAGCTCGTCGCCCGAGACTCCGGTGGCGCGCACCACCCACGGCGCTTCGGCTCGTTGGACGTGCACGGGGACCGAGACGTCCTCGAGAAGATTCGTGATCCCCTCGATCCGGTACCCCATGAGGTCGCCGCCCACGTGATCCGGATGGAAGTGGGTGGCGAGCACCCCGACGCAGCGCATGTCGTCGGCGCCCAGGATGTCGAGGAGTCCTCCCACGTCGTAGGCCGGGTCCACGATGACCGCTTCGCCCGCCCGACGGTCGCCGATCAGATAGCTGAAATTCACCATCTGGCTCGCCACGGGGTCGGCGGCGGCAAAGTCCCGGCCCGAGAGGAGCTGGCGGAAGTAGAGGTTGTCGTCGGCCATGACCCGATGGTAGGGGGCGCCACGTGTGCCGCACATCCCGTGCCGGGCCCGGCTCCAGCCGACGCCTCGGCGCTCGTCCCGGGCACGACCCACGGCGCACGACCAGCCTGCCGCGGCCAGCCGCCCACCAGCGCCGGTCCGGCACGTGAGCGCCCTACAGTGTGGGACCTGCGGCGCCACCCGCAGCCGGTACGAGGGGGAGTCGATGGGGCCTTCGAGCGTGGCCGGTATGTTCCGGGCCAACGTCGTCGACCACGGCGACAAGCCCATGTTCCGGTTCCAGGGCACCACAGTGACGTGGGCCCGGCACCACGACCGCGCCTGTCGCGTGGCACAGGCGTTGAGGGCCGAGGGCGTGGGAGTCGACGACCGGGTGGCCTTCCTCGACCGCAACGGGCTGGAGTACTTCGAGGTCCTCTTCGGCGGTGCCATGAGTGGCGCCGTCAACGTGGCCGTCAACTGGCGGCTTGCTCCCACCGAGATGGGGGCCGTGATCGACGACGCCAGAGCCAAGGTCCTCGTGGCCCACCAGGAGTTCGTGCCCCATCTGGCGGCGATGGAGAGCGGGCTGCCGTGGGTGACGCGCATCGTGGTCCTCGGAGATCCCAAGGCCGATGCCGACCTCGGGGGCGGCTCGGACCTGGCCCGCCGTGTCGGGTACGAGGACTGGCTCGCCGACCACCCCGGCGGGGACCCGGGGTATGAAGGTGGCCCCGACGACGTCTCCATGCAGCTCTACACGTCGGGCACGACCGGGCTGCCCAAGGGAGTGATGCTCGGGAACCGCAACATGGAGATCATGCTCGAGCAGGCCGCCACGCACGCCTTCGGCGTCGACGAGCACACCGTGAGCCTGGTGGCAATGCCGCTGTTCCACATCGGCGGGTCGGGCTGGGCACTGAGCGGGATGTCTCGGGGTGGGATCTCGGTGATCCTGCGGGACATGGATCCTGTCGAGCTCCTCCGCCTCGTGGCCGACGAGCGGATCACCCACGCCTTCCTCGTGCCCGCCGTCCTCATGGCACTGTTGGCCACTCCCGCCATCACCGAGACCGACATGTCGAGCCTCGACACGATCTTCTACGGGGCGTCACCGATCGCCGAGGACGTGCTCGTCCGGTGCCTGGAGGTCTTCGGGTGCCGCTTCGCCCAGGTCTACGGGATGACCGAGACCACGGGGGCCATCGTCCTCCTCGCCCACGAGGACCACGATCCCCGCGGTCCTCGCCGGCACCTGCTGCGTGCGGCGGGGAAGCCGCTGGCGGGCGTCGAGCTGCGGATCGTGGATCCCGACACGGGGGCCGCGGTCCCTCCGGGCGTGGTGGGGGAACTGCGCACGCGCTCGGGGTTCAACATGCTCGGCTACTGGGACAAACCAGGCGAAACGGCGAGCACCATCGTCGACGGCGGGTGGTTGCGCACCGGCGATGCCGGGTACCTCGACGAGGACGGCTACGTGTACCTCCACGATCGCATCAAGGACATGGTGGTCTCGGGTGGAGAGAACGTCTACCCGGCGGAGATCGAGAACGTGTTGCTCGCCATCTCCGGCGTGGCCGACGCGGCGGTCATCGGGGTCCCCGACGACAAATGGGGTGAGACCGTAAAGGCCGTCGTCGTCGCGGCACCGGGCGCGGAACTCGACCCGGCCACCATCATCGCCTTCTGCCGCGAGCACCTGGCCCACTACAAGTGCCCGACGTCGGTGGACTTCGTCCCTCTCCTCCCCCGGAACCCGTCGGGAAAGATCCTGAAGCGGGAACTGCGCGAGCCGTACTGGCGTGATCGTGACCGTCGGATCCACTGATCGATGAGCGGGCTCGGCGCACATGACCGGGAATCGCCGACAAGGGTCGAGCCCATTGACCCCGATGCCGAGCTCGTCGCCGTGCTCGGCACCACCGAGGGTCGCGCCGACCCGTATCCCCACTACGCCCGGCTCCGCGAACACACTCCGGTGTTCCGGTCCGCCATCGGCAATTGGGTCGTCACCCGCTTCGCCGACTGCCAGGAGGTCCTCCGGGCCCCGCACTTCGGAAAGAGTTCCGACCTCGACGCCACGGCCCGGGAGCGGCTGGCCCGATGGGGGGTGCCCGCCGAGGAGGCTGCGGACTTCCTCGAGTTCTTCCGGCGGCGGCAGTCGATGCTCACGCTCAATCCCCCCGACCACACGCGCCTGCGCGCACTGGTCGCCCGTGCCTTCACCCCCAACACTGTCGAAGCACTGCGTCCTCATGTCGTGACCCTGTGCGACGATCTTCTCGACGTCGTGGCCGAGCTCGCCGGCGGTGGCCGGAGCGTCGACGTGATGCGCGAGCTCGCCTTCCCCCTCCCCGTGGCGGTGATGGGCGAACTGCTCGGCGTCCCCGTGGAGGACCGCGCGCAGTTTCAGGGACTGGTCCGCACCGCCACCGCCATCCTCGAGCCGATGTCGGACCTCGAGGACCTGCGGGCGGCGAGGGCGGCGCGGATCTCGATGGAGCAGTACTTCGGCCAACTGGTCGGCGAACGACGACGACATCCTGCTGACGGCCTCCTCTCCGAGCTCATCGCGGTGTCCGACGGTTCGGACCGGCTCACCGAGGACGAGGTGATCGCCACCGCCGTCCTGCTCTTCGCGGCCGGCTTCGAGACCACCGCGAACCTCATCGGCAATGGCTTGTTCGCGTTGCTCGGCCATCCCGACGAGCTCGGGCGTCTGCGGTCATCGGCCCAGGATCCCGCCGCGGTGCAACGGGCGGTGGTGGAGCTGCTGCGATGGGACAGCCCGGTACAGCTCGACGGCCGCGTCGCGCTGCGCGCCACCGAGGTCGCGGGCCAGGACATCGCACCCGGGGAACAGGTCATGACCCTCCTCGGAGCCGCCAATCGCGACCCACGCCGATTTCGTGACCCCGAGATCCTCGACCTGGGACGCGACGAAGGGGCCCCGATGAGCTTCGGGGGCGGTATCCACTACTGCCTGGGGGCGGCCCTGGCCCGCCTCGAAGGACAGGTGTGCTTCGACCGCCTGCTGACGCGTTTCGAAGACATCGAGCTAGGTGACGGTGGTGTGGCCCACCGCGACTCCATCACTCTCCGAGGCTTGGTCCGGCTACCGGTGACCTTGGCCGCCGCCTGAACCACCCTCGGGGTCTTCAGAACGGAAGGGTGTCTCCGTCGGATTCACCCTCGTCGACACCGACGACGGCTGGGCTGTCAACGAAGTCGTCTCCCGCGCTCGGTGCACCTTCGTCGTCCTCGCCCCCGGTTCTCTCCGATGCACCGCGGCCCACTGCCTCGAGTTTGGGCACGAGCTCTTCGACCTGGGCACGGGTACGCCGGATCCGTCGGTCGAGCTCGTCGACGATGGCCGTGGCCCGTTCGAGGCGCGCCACCAGCTGGTCGACGTCGACCTCGCTCCTCTCGAAGAACTCGACGATGGCGTCGAGCTCGCGACTCGCGGCCATGTAGCTGAGCTCCCCCACCGGGTCCTCTCGTTCCGGCACATGCTCGTCGCCTCGTGCTGCGCTCATGTCTGCCCCTCAGTCGTTGGTCGAAGCTCGGTCGCATTGACAGTCGAGCTCGCCCGCCCGTCCGCGAACCTCGTGACCAGCGTGGATCCGGCATGCAGTTCGGCCACCGATCGAACCACAGCGCCGTCGGGCCCGAGGGTGATGGTGTAGCCGCGCTCGAGCTGGCGCTCGATGTCGTAGGCGGCCAGCAATCGCCTCCACGTGGTCGACCTGTCCTGCTGGCGGTCGACGGCGCTTAGGACACGAGCGCCGACGAGGCTGGCGCGTCGCTCGACAGAGCCACCGGCGAAGTCGAGCTGACGACGCGCCTGGCCCCCTATCTGCGCCACCCGGTGCTCCAGCCGTTCGGCGTGCCGGGACAGCTGGTTACGGGTGGCGCTGCTCAAGCGACGGCGCGCGGTGGCGTCGCGCAGTGCGGCCTCCTGCAGCGCCTCGGCCGCGCAACGCCCGACGCGCACCCCGGCACGTACAACCGACTCCCACCACTGGCGCACCTGGCGGACCAATTCCTGAGCGCACGCTGTCGGCGTGACCAGCGCGCGGTTGGCAACGATGTCGGCCACCGACTGGTCCCCGGTGTGCCCGATCCCGGTCCACAGGGGAACCGGCAGGGCGGCGATCGCCCGGGCGACGGGCTCGGAGTCGAAGGCGGCGAGGTCACCGCGAGAACCGCCGCCCCGGACGAGGACGGCGACGTCGAAATCGGAGCCCGCCAGCGCGCCGAGCGCCCTGGCGATGGAGGTCGGGGCCCCGGCCCCTTGGACGTTGGCCTTGAAAAGGACGACGGCAAAGGCCAGCTCCGACCCGTGCAACTGACCCACGAAGTCGTTGTACCCCTCAGAGCCGAGGCTCGCCACCAGCGCGATGCGCAACGGCACGGCGGGGACCACGAGCTCCCGGTTGCGATGCAGGAGGTCTTCGCTCTCCAGCGCGTGGAGAAGGGCTGCTCGCCGCGCCGCCAGGCGGCCCAGAAGCGCGGTCACGTCGACGTCGGAGGCGATGAAGTTGATCTGCCCTTTCGGGGGGTAGAACTCCACGCGACCACGCAGTGACACGACCATGCCCGGCTCGAGCACGACTCCTTGACGCTCGAGCGTCGCCTTGAGGGGGCCCCAGGTCCTGCCCCAACAGTTGACCTTCAGTACCGGAGTGTCCCGGCCACGGGCCGCGTCGGGATCGACCAGGTCCATATAGCAGTGCCCCGTCCGATCGGAGATGCTCTGGATCTCACCTCGAACCCACTGCAGATGGCCTCGCGGGAACGAAGCCGTGATGGCCGCCTGGACCTGGCGGTACAGAGCGGCGATCGACAGCGCCTCGGGCTGCTCCTCGAGGGCGAGCCGGCCGGACTGCGGGTCCATGGCGCCACCCTATCGAGGCGATGGTCGCCGACGGCCCCCCGACATGTGCCGGGCGCGCCAAAAGGGCCGTCGGACCTGACAGACTGATCGAGACGGTGAGTCGGCCGGGTGGCCGCGCCACGGGTCCGTCCTCGGACGGGGACCGTGGCGAGGAAGGTCGGGGCTCCA
>Ga0209415_10009391_pt1 | contig 16809 bp, 15 predicted proteins | sample PeaSoiSIISIP2007_FD_187696 | JGI IMG/M metagenome (GOLD analysis project Ga0209415, IMG submission 187696) | Peat soil microbial communities from Weissenstadt, Germany - SII-SIP-2007 (SPAdes) (version 2) | ecosystem: Environmental > Terrestrial > Soil > Wetlands > Peat | place: Germany... | reverse complement strand
AAAGGCTCCGCCTTTGGTGGGGGTCCAGGGGGCAAGGCCCCCTGGCGGGTTTCAGGGCGGAGCCCTGACCTTGCTTTGGTTCGCCCGATTGCCCTGCGGCGGCGTGCGGGCGGGGGCGCCGGGCAGGAAATTCCGCCACCCGGCAGGTCGTGCCGGCTGTCTTGGGCCGGTGGCGGCAGAAACTGCGGGTTTGCGTGCCTCGATCCCTGGCACGTGGCTTGCGCATCGTTGGGCCGGACATTGAGTCGGACCGGTCATGAACCTTGCCAGCAACGTTGCCGTATCCCGTCTGGTTGCCGCCCAGCGGGCGATGGACGTCATCGCGCAGAATCTCGCCAACGTCGATACGCCGGGCTACAAGACCGAGCACGTGCTGTTCACCGACTGGCTGAGCCGGCAGGGAAGCTCTCCGGGCGGATCCGCCGGCGCGGCGGCCGAGGCGTCGGTCGCCTATGTGCAGGACCGCGCAACCTGGCGCGACCAGACCGCCGGCACGTTGACCCATACCGGCAACCCGTTCGACCTGGCGCTGGCGGGCGACGGGTATTTCACCGTTGCGACGCCGAACGGGCCGCGGCTGACCCGCAACGGCCAGTTCGGGCTGACGGCCGACGGCACGCTGGCCGATGCGGCGGGCAACGCGGTGCTGGACAACACCGGCCAGCCGATCCGGGTCTCGCCCGCCGACACCCGGGTGAGCATCGCCGGCGATGGTACCGTGTCCAGCCAGAACGGACAGCTCGGCCAGATCGGCGTGGTGCAGCCCTCCGACCCGATGCGGGTCACCGCCGAGGGCGGCTCATTGTTCCGTGCCGACGTGCCGACCGCGCCGGTCGTGCTGCCCGGCGTGGTGCAGGGCGCGGTGGAGGGATCCAACGTGCAGCCGGTGCTGGAGATCACCCGGATGATGGACGGGCTGCGGCAGTTCCAGTTCGTCAGCGAGATGATCCAGTCGGAGAGCGACCGCCAGCAATCGTCGATCGACAAGCTGCTGCCGCAGGGTACGTGATCAGGGCGGGGCACGTGATCAGGCCATCCGAAACAGCCGAACGGCAAACATAAGGACCAGATTCATGCGTTCATTGGATATCGCCGGCACCGGGATGCAGGCGCAGCAGACCAACGTGGAAGTCATTTCCAACAACATCGCCAACATGACCACCACCGGCTACAAGCGCCAGCGGCCCGAGTTCCAGGACCTGATCTACCAGAACATGCGCCGGGTCGGCTCCAACAGCTCCGACACCGGCACCATCATACCGTCCGGCGCGCAGGTCGGGCTGGGGGTGAAGACCGCGGCGATCTATCGCATCAACGAGCAGGGCAACCTGCAGCAGACCTCCAACACGCTCGATCTGGCGATCCAGGGCGCCGGGTATTTCCAGGTGACGCTGCCGGACGGCGAGACCGCCTATACCCGCGACGGCACGTTCGGCCTGTCGGCCGACGGCATCATCGTCACCGCCGACGGCTACACGGTGCAGCCGAGCCTGGCGATCCCGACCGCCGCGACCAGCGTGACGATCAACACCTCCGGCCAGTTGCAGGTGACGCTGCAAGGCCAGACCGCGCCGACCACGGTCGGCCAGCTCCAGCTTGCGTCGTTTCCCAACGATGCGGGGCTGGCGGCGCAGGGCGACAACCTGTTCCTGCAGACCGCGGCGTCCGGCGCGCCGGTGGCCGGCAACCCGGCCACCACCGGCTTCGGCACGGTGATGCAGGGCTTCATCGAGACCTCGAACGTCAACGTGGTGACCGAGATCACCAACCTGATCACCGCGCAGCGCGCCTATGAGATGAACAGCCAGGTGATCACCGCGAGCGACAACATGCTGTCGACCCTGACCAACCTGAGGTGAGCGTGATGACCCCGGTTCCCGTTGTTCTGCTGGTGGCGTACGCCGCCATGCTGGCGTGCGCCGCTTTGGTGACTTTGCTGCCCTCGGTGGCCGGCCTGGCAGGTCGGGCCGAAGCGGCGACGCTGCGGACGATGACCACCCTGCGCGGCCCGCGGGTGAAGCTGTCCGACCTGTTCGACGATGCCGGTGCCAACGCCGAGCGTGTGCTCGGTCCAGGTCCGGCGCCGGGTGGGCGCATCGTGGTGGAGGCAGCGCAGCTTGCCGCCATTGCGCGCCAGTTCGGGGTGGACTGGCACCCGGCCTCCAGCGCCGACCGTTCGGTGCTCGACTGGCCGGCCAAGCCGCTGCCGCGCGCGGCGGCCCTGGGTGCGCTGCGCGAGGCGCTGGCTGCGTCCGGGGTGCGTCCGGACGATTGCGAAATGGATCTGGCCGGCTATACGGCGCCGCTGGTGCCGTTCGAGGCGGCGCCGCACCCGCTGGTGTCCCAGCTTGACTACGACCGCAGCTCCGGACGGTTCAGCGCGGTGCTGTCGGTGAGCAGCGATGGCATCGAACCGATCAACACCCGCATCGCCGGCCGGGTGGACGAGCTGATCGAGCTGCCGGTGGCGACGGCGCGGCTGCCGGCGGGCACGGTGCTGCGGGCGGAGGACGTACACATGGCCCGCGTGCGCGCCGCGTTGGCGAACCACGAGGTGATCCACCAACCGGGCGACGCGATCGGCCTGCAGCTCCGCCATCAGGTGGCGGCGGGCCAGCCGCTGGCGCTGTCCGACCTGGCGCATCCCGAGGTGGTGCGGCGCGGTGCGGACGTGCAGATGCTGCTGGACAGTCCCGGCATCGTGCTGACCGCGCAGGGCCAGGCGATGGATGGGGGCGCGGTCGGCGAGCGCATCCGCGTGATGAACCCGGTGTCGCGCGCGGTGATCGAGGCCGAGGTGATCGGCGCCGACCGCGTCCGTGTCGCGCCCGGCGCGCTGCCGGTGCTGCGCGGCGACCGTGCCAACCGGTCCGCCGAGCTGGTGGCCGCGCAATGACCTCGCGTGGCTTGGTGGTGGCGCAATGACATCGCGTCGTGTCCGGTGGCGTCGCACCGCCGCTCCGGTCCCGCCGGCCGGCGCCGGCGAAGCTCGCAGGGCGGAACAGCGCAGCGCATGCCGCCGTTCGCAAACCGCGTCGCCACGCCAAACCCAGGCAATCGCCGCGCGGCAACCCGCAAGCTCCGGCAGCAGGACGCACCCGGCCGACTTCCACCAACTGCTGCTGCTCGCCCCGCTGGCCGCCGTCCTGCTGTTGGGCGGTTGCGGCGCGCTGTCGCGGCTGTCCGAGGTCGGCCGCCCGCCGGCCTTGACGGCCACCGCCGACCCCACCAAGGAACCCGGCTGGCGGCCGCTGACCATGCCGATGCCGGCCCGCCAGTCTACGCCGACCGAGCCCGACGCGCTGTGGCGCTCCGGCTCGCGCGCCTTCTTCAAGGACCAGCGCGCGGCGCAGGTGGGCGACGTGATCACCGTGGTGGTCGACATGACCGACTCGGCGAATGTGCAGAATGCCACCACCGCCACCCGCGCCAGCGCCGACACCGGGGGCATGCCGGCTCTGTTCGGGCTGCAGAACCTGCTGTCGACGATCCTGCCGAAGCCGATCGACCCGAGCGCGCTGGTCTCGGTCAACAGCGCCAACAACAACGCCGGGACGGGGCAGATCCAGCGCAGCGAGGCGGTGACCGTGCGGGTGGCCGGGGTGGTGACGCAGGTGTTGCCGAACGGCAACCTGGTGGTGGTGGCGCGTCAGGAGATCGAGGTGAACAGCGAGCTGCGCGTGCTGCAGGTGACCGGGGTGGTGCGGCCGCAGGACATCGCCTCGGACAACACGGTGACGCACGACCGGATGGCGGAGGCGCGGATCACCTATGGCGGGCGCGGGCAGTTGACGGACGTGCAGTCGCCGCGGTGGGGCCAGCAGATCATGGACGTTCTGCTGCCGTTCTAGCGTGGTATCCATCGCCGCCGCGGCGCGGAAGGCCGGGCTGGCCGACGATCATCTTCCGGAATGAACCGTTGCATGATAGCGTCTTTGCGGCATGCAGCATAAGGGCGTGCGGGTCGTTGGATGCATGACACGTGACGGGGATCGCGGGACGGTGGGCAACGCCGACGAAATCGCCATCGAATTGGCACCGAGCGCAACGGACGATGCGCGCGCGTTGATCGGCGAGCTCGATCGGACGCTCTCGGCGGAGTACTCGCTGGAGCAGCGGCATGGACTGGCGCTGGACGCGATCTTTCAGCCGCATGTCCAATTCTTCCTGGCACGGCTGGACGGCATGGCGGTGGGATGCGGCGGGGTCGCATTGTTCGCCGACTTCGCCGAGGTCAAGCGCATGTACGTGCGTTATATGGCGCGCGGGCGCGGGGTGGCCCAGGCGTTGCTGGCGCGGATCGAAACGGCGGCGTGCGAGGCCGGGCTTGCCCTGCTGCGGCTGGAAACGGGAGATCGCCAGATGGCGGCACTGCGGGTCTATGCGCGCGCCGGCTTTCAACCATGCGCGGCGTTCGGCGCCTACGCCGCGATGGCACCACAGGCGATCGCGACCAGTGTCTTCCTGGAAAAGCGACTGACCGCACCCGCAACGGTATGAGAATTGCGGCTAGAGGTAGGCGACCGCCGGCCGGAGCGGGGATGACAGGACTTCGCCTGTCACGTCCTCGATATGGTGCAGCAGGTAGGTCAGGCGTCCCGCCGCGTCGAACACCGGCGTGTTGCAGGGACGCCAGTAACGCTCGACGAAGTGGCCCGTCGGATCACGCACGTCATAACGCTGCACCTCCATCGCGTGCGGCAGGCCGGTTTCCGCCGCGATCCGCAGCGAGGCGTAAAGGTTGCTGGCGCCATCGGCGGAGGCATCGTCGGGATTGTCGGGGAAGACGTCGAACAGCCGCTGGCCGGCAACGGCCGCGCGCGTGGTCATCGTCGCCCGGGCATAGGCATCGTTGACGTCGACGATATGCAAGCCGGGACCAGGATGCAGCGCCAGGTAGGCGTGTGGCGAGCGCTCGAACCGGTCGCGGAACTGGCGCACGGTGAGCGGGTCGCGGCTGAACTGCCCCTGGGCCGACCCGGGCGGCGATGGACCGGCGCAAATGCCGGAGGCGGCCACGTCGAACAGCGCCAGCTCGCGCTGCGCGGACAACAGCAGGATGCGCAGCGTGCGACACAGGCCTGCATCCGCCGCCTCGGCGAGGCGCCGCTGCAACAGGGCGGCGTTCTCCTGCAAGATGAAGCGCTGCATGGCCGGTCCCCCTCTCGGAATCGCTCGGCAAGTGCGCCGAGAGCAGAGTCGATTGTCCTACAACCGATTCTACCACCTTAGGTTGAAGGTGCTCCTTGCCGCCCGTCCTGGCAAGAGTGGATTCTTGCAATTGCGAACTTTTGGGATTGTCGCGACCCGGACAGCGCACGATTGCTCCGGCCGCGGCACGAACGCGGAAGACCAATGGCCGTCGTCACCCAGGTGGCGAAACCACAAGCGAGCGGCACCGCGGCGGTGTCATCGAACAAGGCGCCATTGAACGGGGCGCACCCGAGCCACGGCAGCCCACCAGCCGAACCGGGCGGGCCGGCAGGCAAGGTGCCGGGACGAACCGTCAGACGACTTGCCCAGACGACTTGCCAGGCGTCGCGCCCCGCCGCGCGAAGGCTGCCGCGCCGCCTGTCTACGTCTCGTTCGACTTGTCCAGGATCGGCTGGAACTGCGCCGTCACCCGCTTCAACTCCGTCGCCACGTCGGCGCCGGCGACGATGTTGGTGACACCCACGCCGACGGTGTCGCGGAACTCGGTGACCGGCACGATCACCGGCAGGCCGGAGCGCGCCATCTTCAGGCTGGTGCCCGTCGTGTCGAACCATTCCTGCGGGAACTTGCTGCCCTTGATGATATCGGCGCGGCTATAGACCGAGAGCCGCGCCGGCGTGCCGGAGCCGGTGCGCAGCACCTCGCCCAGCATCTCCTTGCCGGTGATCCATTGCACGAACAGCCAGGCGGCCTGCTTGTTCTTCGCGGTGGCCGGAATGCCGATGCCATCGATGAAGGTGGCGCAGTTGCGCACCTTGCCGCCGACGTCGGGCGCGAAGCCCACGGTGTCCACCACCTTGGATTTGGTCGGATCCAGCAACGGCGCGGAGAACCCGATGCCGTCCCACCACATCGCCGCGCGGCTCTGCATGAACGTGGTCTGGCACTCGTTCCAGTTGTAGCCGATCACGCCCGAGGGCGCGCATTCGCGCATCAGCTTCTGGTACCAGGTGCCGGCCTCGATCGCCGCCGGCGTATCGGTCAGCAGCTTCCTGCCGTCGGCGGTGACCGTCTCCTGGTCCCATTTCAGCAGGATGTCGTCGAACAGCACCATGTTGGCGTTCTTCAGGCCGCGGCCGACGAAGCCGTAGACGCCCTTCGCGGTGTCGGTGAGTTGATGCGCCATCGCCATCATCTCATCCAGCGTCTGCGGCGGTCCCTTCAGGCCCTTCTCGGCGAACAGCGCCTTGTTCCAGAACAGGATGAACAGGTCCTGGTTCAGCGGCAGCACGTTCAGCTTGCCGTCGGCGCCGGTCGCCACCGCCATCGAGGGCTTGCTGAAGTCGGCCATGTCGAAGTCGGGGTTGGTCAGGCTGGCGTCGGCGATGTAGGGCCGCAGGTCCTGCATCCATTTCGCCTTCTCGATCAGCCGCTTCTGCACGTGCATGCCGACGTTCACCACGTCGAAGCTGGGATGGCCCGTGGCCATCTCCATCGCCACCTTGGGGCGCTGCTGCTGCTCGGGGATCTGCTCGAAGCCGACCGAGATGCCGGTCAGCTCCTCGAACTTCTTCATGTTCGCCTTGGCCACGTCACCGCGCGGCGAAAGCTGGTAGTTGACCTCGATGTGCTGGCCCTTGAACTGCTGCCAGTCGAACTTCGACTGGGCGTTGGCGCGCGCCACGATCGCGGGCGCGGCAAGCAGTGCGGTCGACGCCTGGAGCAGGCGACGGCGACGGATCATGGCGTTTCCTCTCGTTTCTGCGGTCCGCAGGTTGGACCAGAAAGCGAGCATAAAGCGGTCACGGCTCGCGCGGAAGCGGCAGGAGGAAGGCGAGGGGCAAAGCCCCTGGCCTTGCTTCAGGCGGCGGTGATGCGGTCGATCTCGGCCAGTTCGTCCGGAGACAGCTTCCAGTTGCCGGCCTTCACGTTCTGCGCCAGTTGTTCGGGGCGCGTCGCGCCGGCGATCACGCTGGCGACCGGTGTTTGTGCCAGCAGCCAACTGAACGCGAGTTCCAGCAGCGTGTGGCCGCGCTGCTCGGCGAAATCGCCAAGTTGTTCGGCGATCGGCCAGTTGCGCTCGGTCAGGTAGCGGTCGGCCAGGCGCTGTGTGGTGGCGAACCGTGTGCCCGACGGCAGGGTGGCGTTGCGGCGGTACTTGCCGGTGAGCAGGCCGCTGGCGAGCGGAAAGAACGGCAGCAGGCCCATGCCGTATTTCTGCATCGCCGGCTTCAGTTGCGGCTCGACCACGTGGCGGACCAGCAACGAATACTCGTCCTGGCAGGAGACGAAGGCGTGCAGGTTGTTCGCCTTCGCGGTCCATTGCGCCTCTATCACCTGCCAGGCGGGGAAGTTGGAACAGCCGATGTAGCGCACCTTGCCCTGGCGTACCAGGTCGTCGAGCGCACGCAGTGTCTCCTCGATCGGCGTGCGCGGGTCCGGTTGGTGCATCTGGTAGAGGTCGAACCAGTCGGTGCGCAGCCGGCGCAGGCTGTCCTCGACCGCCTGCATGATGTAGCGGCGCGAACCGCCGACTTTTACCCCGACATCGTCCATCGGCATGGCGAACTTGGTGGCCAGCACGATGCGTTTGCGGTCGTCGCCGAGGATCTTTCCCATCGCCGTTTCGGACCCGCCGCGGTTGCCGTAGGTGTCGGCGGTGTCGAACAGGGTGATGCCGAGATCGAGCGCCTGGTGGATCACCGCGCGCGTGGCGTCGTCGTCGATACGGCCGCCGAAGTTGTTGCAGCCCAGGCCGATTGCCGAGACACGCAGGCCGGACTGGCCCAGGTTGCGAATTTCCATCGTCGGTCGATCCCCTTGCGGTGTATGCGTTGTCGAAGCTTCGCAAGTGCGGGCAGCGGCGTCAAAGGTCCGCGCTGGCGCCCCTGGCTTGCGAGCTCCGGCATTCACGCATCGTCGCGCGACTGCGCGGCGCGGCGGCGTTACGGGACCGGAGGCGCTCTCCTGTAGATAGCGGCGCTCTCCTTGTCTCACCCTCCCCGCGGGAATAGGTTGTTCCCCCGCCATCAGGAACCAATGCCATGTCGACAGAGCGCGCCTTGGTTCGGTGTTGACCGGTGATCGTCGTCACCTCCGATCACGCGGCGCATGATCCCGACCGCCTCGCGCCGCTGGGCGACGGTCGCCGCTATTGGGAAATCCCGGCGCGAGCCGACACGCTGCTGGCAACGGTGCGCGCTGCCGGCCACAGCGTCGCCGCCGCGCGAGACCATGGGCTGGACTCCATTGCCCGCATCCACGACCCCGGCTACCTGGCCTTCCTGGCCGACGCGTTCGCGCGCTGGCAGGCGGTGTCGGGAGCCGGTCCGGCGCTGCGTCCCGGGGCCTTCGCGGTGCGCCACAAATCGCATCTTCCCGACAATGTGCAGGGCCAGGCTGGCTATTACCTCAGCAGCCTGAGCGCACCGATCCTTGCCGCCACCTGGCCGGCCGCCCTGTCTTCCGCCCATGCGGCGGTGGATGCCGCGGATCGCCTGCTGCACGGCGACCGCCACGCCTATGCCTTGTGCCGCCCGCCCGGCCATCACGCCCATACCGATCTGGCGGGCGGATTCTGCTACCTGAACAACGCCGCGATTGCCGCGCAGCGCCTGCTGGATGGCGGCTCCGGCGGCGTGGCGATTTTCGATTTCGACGTGCACCACGGCAACGGCACGCAGCAGATCTTCTATGCTCGCGACGACGTGTTCTATGTCTCGGTGCATGGCGATCCGGCGCAGCTTTATCCTTACTATGCCGGTTACGCCGACGAAACCGGCACCGGCCGCGGCCTGGGCTGCAACCGGAACCTGCCGCTGCCGTCCGGCACCGGCGATGCTGGCTTCGTCGCGGCGGTGGAGCAGGGACTGCACGCGATCGGGGAAAAACGTCCCGCGGCGTTGATCGTTTCGGTTGGATTTGACGCTCACCTGGGTGATCCCACCGCCAATCTGGCAGTCAGCAGCGAAGGTTTCGCCGCGGTCGGACGGCTGATCGGCGCGCTGGACCTGCCGACCCTGCTGGTGCAGGAGGGCGGCTACATCGTCGAACGCCTGGCGACCAACCTGAGTGGGTTCCTCGCGGGCTTGTTTGCCGCAGAACCACGGATGGTACCATGAACCTGCGCCGTCGGGCCTTCGTCGCTGCCGCCACCCTGCTGGCAGCGCCGCGAATCTCTCGCGCACAGTCCGCGAAGGTGCTGAAGTTCATTCCGCAATCCGACCTTGCCGTACTGGATCCGATCTGGTCGGCGGCCTATGTCACCCGCAATCACGCGATGGCGGTGTTCGATACGCTGTACGGCATGGACAGCCAGTACCGCATCTCGCCGCAGATGCTGGACGGCCAGCAGGTCGACAACGACGGATTGGTGTGGCGACTGACCCTGCGCGACGGGCTGCGCTTCCACGACGGCGAGCCGGTGCTGGCGCGCGACTGCGTGGCCAGCATCCGTCGCTGGGGCGCACGCGACAGTTTCGGCCAGACGCTGTTGGCGCTGACCGACGAACTCGCCGCCGCGGACGACCGCACCATCCGGTTCCGCCTGAAGCGTGCCTTCCCGTTGCTGCCATCGGCCCTCGGCAAGCCCGGCTCCAACATCTGTGCGATCATGCCGGAACGCATCGCCGCTACCGATCCGTTCAAGCAGGTCGCGGATATCGTCGGCAGCGGACCGTTCCGCTTCAAGGCGGATGAGCGGGTGGCCGGCTCGCGGGTGGTCTACGAACGCAACGCGGCCTACGTCCCGCGCCCCGATGGCGCCGCCAGCTTCACCGCCGGTCCCAAGCGGGTGTTTGTCGATCGCGTCGAGTGGCACGTGTTGCCGGACTCCGCCACCGCGGCGGCGGCCATGCAGGCCGGCGAGATGGACTGGTGGGAATCGCCGACCTTCGACCTGCTGGCGCTGTTGCGCCGCAGCGCCGACCTGGTCATTCTGCCCGCCGATCCGCTCGGGTACCTCGGCACGTTGCGCATGAACCATCTGCAGCCGCCGTTCGACAATCCGGCGTTGCGCCGGGCGGTACTGGGTGCGGTCGGCCAGGAGGACTACATGACCGCCGCCGCCGGGGCCGATCCGGCGAACTGGCGCACCGGGGTCGGTGTGTTCTGCCCCGGCACGCCAATGGCCAACGATGCCGGCATGGCGGTGCTGACCGCTTCGCGTGATCTGGACAAGGTGAAGCGCGCGGTTGCGGAGTCAGGCTACAAGGGCGAACGCACCGTGCTGCCGGTGCCGTCCGACTTTCCGGTCCTGAAGGCCCTCGGCGACGTCGGTGCCGATATGCTGAAACGCATCGGGATCAATGTCGATCCGCAATATAGCGACTGGGGCAGCGTGTTGCAGCGGCTGGCAAAGACCGAGCCGGTCGAGCAGGGCGGCTGGAGTATCTTCCATACGTACTGGTCCGGGCTGGATCAGTTCGATCCGGCAGTGCACGTGTCGATCCGCGGCAACGGACGCGCGGCATCCCGCGGCTGGCCGACCAGCTCGAAGCTGGAATCGTTGCGCGACGATTGGCTGGCGGCGAGCGACATCGAAACACAGAAGCGGATTGCCGCTGCGATCCAGCAGCAGGTCTTCATCGACGTGCCGTATATTCCGCTCGGGCAGATCCTGCCGGCGACGATCTACCGGCGGTCCGTGCAGGACGTGCTGCGCGGTTACGCGCTGTTCTGGAATCTGCGCAAAGCCTGAGCGGCGCGGTGCGTTTCGCAGGGTGCTTTTTGTCACTTGGCCATGAGTAGGAAACACCGTCCCCCGCTCGTCGATCGCGTCACCCAAGCCGCGGCGGCCGCCCTCGCGGTGCAGGGCTACGTGAGCCCCGTCGACGTGCTGCTCGAGCTTCGCTGGATTGATGGTGGGGCGGTGAAGCGCTGGCAGCAGGGGCAGATCGATTGCCTCGAAGCGGCGATCCAGACCAGCCCGCCGCGCCTATCCGAGGCGATGGAATTGTTGCGGTGCTGGGCGGCACAGCAACAGTTGTTCGCGACCGAGGCGCAGTATGTGGCGCGCACGGCTCAACGACAGACGCTGCGTTTCAGTCGCAGCGGCGATCCCAGGATCGAAGCGTTGTACCGGACCCATTGGATCTCGCCCACGTTGTCGGAGAAAAAGCGCGAACGCCTGGCGGCGCAGGCCAGCCGGCCGCCGGAGCTGGTGGTCGTTCAGCCGTTGAATCACGCATGGAAGTGCCACCGGTGCGGCGGTACCGGCGATTTGCTCGTGATGGAAAACCCCGGTCCGGCGTGCCTGCGCTGCATCGGCCTCGACGATCTCGCGTTCCTGCCGCGGGGCGACGCCCTGCTCACGCGCCGGGTCAAGGCAAGCAGCGCGCGCTCCGCCGTTGTCGTGCGCTTCAGCAGAAGCCGAAAGCGTTACGAACGACAAGGTCTGCTGGTCGAACCGCACGCATTGGCCGAGGTGCAACGCCAGCTCGAAGGGCAAGCGCGCGTGTAAGGCGGCCGGGAGGTGGGTTGCACGCGGCGCCGGGTTGCCTTGTGCCAAGCAAATCGTGGCTACATGCGGAGTGCCGTCCTGCCTTTGCGGTGCACCCGGCGTCCGCGGCGCCTGGCGGCCAGGCTCGCTGTCGGGCCCACGCAGCGTGCGGGGCGGGCAACGCGCCCGCCCCGCCGCACAACCGCCGATCGCCCGGCAGCCCCGCGCAGAAAGTCCGGCGCCTATTCGCCTTCGACGCCGATCGCGTACGCGGTCTCGCCGTGCACGGCATCGTCGCCCACCTTCAGCGTCGCCTCGTCCATGCGCAGCGGCGTGACGAACGAGATCAGCTTGAGGATGATGAACGTCGCGATGACGTTGAACACGATGATGAAGGCCGCCCCGTAGAACTGCAGCAGAAGCTGGCCGGGGTTGCCGTAGAGCCAGCCGGTGACGCTGACGCCCGGGGCGTCCTTGTCGGTGCCGATGTATTCCAGCATGTCGGGGCAACCGAGGATGCCGACCAGAAGGCCGCCCATCAGGCCAGCGATGCCGTGCGTCGAGAACACGCTCAGCGTGTCGTCCACCTTCATCATCAGCTTCGTCTTCTGCAGCCAGTTCATGCTCATCCAGGGGATGATGCCGGCGCAGATGCCGATGATGATCGCCCCCCAGCCGTTGACGAAACCGGCGCCCGGGGTGATCGCGACCAGCCCGGCGATCATGCCGTTGACGGCGCCGATGATCGATGGTTTGCCGTAGGCCAGCTTGTCGCACGCGATCCAGACCAGCAGCGCGACCGCGGTGGCCGTGTTGGTGTTCAGCACCGCGGCCCCGGCGTCGGCGTTGGCAAAGTAGGGGTCACCGCCGTTGAACCCGTTCCAGCCGAGCCATAGGATGCCCGCGCCGATCAGCGTCACCAGCAGACTGTTGGGCGGGAAATGTTCGCGATCCTGTTGCAGGCGCGGGCCGACCATGGCGGCGGCGGTGAAGCCCGAGGCGCCGGCGGCAAGATGGATGACATAGCCGCCCGAGAAGTCTTGGACCCCCAGGGCGGAGAGCCATCCGCCACCCCACAGGCTGAACGCCCCCACGGTATAGACCAGGGTCATCCACACCGGGCAGAAGATCACCCATGCCTTGAAACTCATGCGCCCGAGCACGGAGCCCGCAAGGATGATCACCGTGATGGCGGCGAACACGAACTGGAAGAACACCAGCGTGGCCATCGGGAACGTGAGCGCGGGCATGCCGTCCGCGGCGGCGGGGATGGTCGCCTGGCCGAGCGTGAACGCGGCCGAGGTCGCGGGCAGGGGCGTGCCGATGAATGGGAACCATTGTGGCCCGAACGCCATATTGTAGTCGAACAGGATCCAGACGATGAGGACCGAGGCGAATGCGTACATCGACATGAATGCCGAGTTGATCGCCCACTTCTTCTTGACGACGCCGCCATAGAGAACCATCAGGCCTGGGATGCTTTGCAGCCCGACGAACGTTGCGGCCGCCAATTGCCAGGCATTGTTGCCGGTATCGAGCCATTTCGGTGAGGGTACGAGCACGGGGGTCCTCCGCTGTTGTCGATGTTCCGACGGCGGCTTCCGCCGAAACGGCAGCACCCCACTCGCCTACCGCACGCCGGAAGGCGAGTGACGCCCAACCAAGGCCGGGTCAAGCAAGCAACATGCCACGCAGGTTCGCCGCCGCGCGCGTGGTGCAGCCATGGCGCGCCGGCGCGCACTGTCGCGGCGGGCTGGCGGAGAATTCGCGTCTGAATTGAATTGTGATGGCAACATTGCTCGTCATGGTTGATACTGGTCGGGGCGGACACGACGGCTGCCCACGGCCCGGCGCAGCGATCCGGGCAAGGATGACGAAAACGGCGCGTTGCATAACGATTGAGCGATGCTGGCCGTCGTCGCGCCGTCGCCCTGGAAGTTCGGCTGCGTCTGGCCCGCCTGGCGAGATTTCCGGTTGGTCCCGGGCCCCTGGGTGGGCCTGCTCTCGTGCGGGGCCGAACGTTTTGCAGGCAGTCACCATGTTTTGCAGGCAGTCACCGTGCCAATGCCTGCATCGCATGCCGCCAATCCGCCCCCCGCGGTTTGGGCGACGCGCTTTGCAGGGTCCGGGAAACTGGCTATGGGGCGCTCGGCAGGCAGATGTGGTGATGCTCCCGATCCGACGCCTTGCGGCGGTGATCGCCGCCCTGACGATTTGTGGTGCGGCCGCTCCGATCGACGGACCGCCCCAGCCGCGCGCGCCCGTGGTCACCTGCACCAATCCGGCCAGCGGCGCGACCTGGCAGATCAGCATCGACTATGACCGGGCGACCGTGGATGCCAATCCGGCCAAGGTCAGTGATGCCGAAATTTCCTGGCACGACGCCAAGGGGGGCGGCAACTACACGCTCGACCGGCGCTCCGGCGAGCTGACGGTCGTTGTGACCTCCAGCACCGGCGGCTACTTCCTGCACGATCATTGCCGGCTGCCGCCTTGAACCCCGCGCGCGCGGACGGTCCCGCCCCGGCATCGCCCCTCCTGGCATCGCCCGCCACGGCATCGGATGAACCATCGGCTGCGAGGCGAACGGGGTGAACGAGGACCCGGCAACCCCGCAGGCAAGCATCGGCTTCCACTCGGCAACCGGTCCGCGTCCGCGCAACGAGGATTTCGCCGGCGCGGTGCTTGGCTCCCGGCTGCCGGCGGAACGGCGGGACATGGCGGCGGCCATCGCCGACGGCATCGGCAGCGCCAAGGGCGGGCGCGTGGCGGCGGAGACCGCGGTGCGCGGCTTCCTCGACGGGTTCTGGGACGTGCCGGAAACCATGGAGGTGCGCCGGGCCGCCGCCCGCATCCTCGATTCGCTCAACGCCTGGATCAACGCCCAAGGCAGGCAGGACGCCAACCTTGTCGGCATGGGCTGCACCTTCACCGCGCTGGTGCTGCGCGGCCGGCACGCGCACGTGCTGCATGTCGGCGACACGCGGGCCTACCGGCTGAGCGGCGATCGCCTGCTGCGCCTTACCACCGACCATGTGCGCGACGACCGGGGGAAGTCGCCGGTGCTCACCCGCGCGCTCGGCATCGAGGCGGAGCTGCGCCTCGACTACACCAGTCACCCGGTGGCGCTGCACGATCGCTTCCTGTTGTGCACCGACGGGGTGCACGGCTCGCTGGTCGACGAGGCCATCGCCGACGTCCTGCGCGTGCGCTCCGCGCCCGAGGACACCAGCCGGGCACTGGTCGAGGCCGCGCTCGAGGCCGGCAGCACCGACAACTGCACCGCCCTGGTGCTGGACGTGGTGGCGCTGCCGACAGTGCGCTCGGCCGACCTTGGCAGCGCCATCATGCGCCTGAAACTGATCCCGGTGCCCCAGGTCGGCGACACGGTCGACGGGTTCGTGCTGAACGTGCTGGTGTCCGACGGCCGCTACAGCCGCCTGTTCGGCGCGGTCGACGAGGTGGACGGCGGCACGGTGGTGGTAAAATTTCCCAAGCCGCAGGTCGCCGCGGTCGCCACCCACCACGCCGCCTTCGTCCGCGAGGCCTGGGTCGGCACGCGCGTGACCAGTCCCTGGGTGGCGCACGTGATCGAGCTGCCGCCGGGGCGGCAGACCTGCCTCTACACCGTCATGCCTTTGTATGTCGGCGAGCTGCTGGAAACGCGGCTCGCCCGCCGCCCGGCGGTGGGCCTGGAGGAGGGCCGCAGCATCGCGATCCGGCTGGCGCACGCGGTCGGGGCGCTGCACCGCGCCGGCATCATTCATCGCGACATTAAGCCGGACAACGTGATGCTGGAGGCCGGCCTGTCGCCCCGGCTGCTCGATCTGGGCGTGGTGCGGCTGCCCGGGCTGGAGGATTTTCCGCCCGAGGACATTCCCGGCACGACCGCCTACATGGCGCCCGAGATGTTCACCGGCGAGGCGGGCAATGTGGCGACCGATATCTACGCCCTGGGCGTGACCCTGTTCCGCAGTTTTACCGGCGCGTTTCCCTACGGCAATCCCGATGCGACCAGTCCGCCGAGCCTGCAGCGGCCGCGGGATTTTTCCGCCCTGCGCCCCGATCTGCCGGCCTGGCTGGGGGCCGTGCTCGCCCGCGCGATCGCGCCCGATCCGGCCGAGCGGTTTGCCGACACGGCCGAGCTCGCCCACGAGTTCGAGGCCGGGCCGGCGTATGCGCCGCCGCCGGTGCACCGGCCGCTCACGCTGTATGAGCGCGCGCCGGTGCGGTTCTGGCAGGCGGTGGCCGGGCTGCTTGCCCTGGCACTGGCGGCGTCGCTGTGGTGGCGGCGGTGATGGAATTGATGCTCGTTCGCCCGGTTGCTGAGCCGGCGACGCCGCGTGTCAGATGCGTCGACGCGCTGATCTCTGATAGACGGTCGCATCTGCCCAAAATCGAGGCGTGCCGAATATAGAAACTTTTATCTGCCTGATTCGTGGACAGATTGGTACACCTCTCCCGCCAAGCGCGGGAGAGATGTACGCACCTCCACCAGCCAGACCCCGCTCCAGCAGAGCGTAAAAAATCCGGCCTACACGTCCGGCTGCGGCGCCGCGCCGGGATCGAGGAACTCCGCCAGGTCGGCGGGGGGCGCTTCCTCCGCCTCCGCACCGACCGCTTCGCCGCGGGCCTGTTTCTCGGCCTCCTCGGCGCTGCGGGCGACGTTGACGGTCACCGCGATCGACACTTCCGGGTGCAGCACCACACGCACCCGCGCGAGGCCCAGCGTCTTGATCGGATGCCCCAGCACCACCTGCTGGCGGGTGACGGTCAGGCCGCCGGCCGTGCAGCCCTCGGCGATATCGCGCGCCGCGACCGAGCCATACAGGCTGCCGGATTCACCCGCCTGGCGGATGATCACCACCGACAGCCCGCCGACCCGTTCGGCAACCCGTTCAGCCTCCTCGCGGCGCTTCAGGTTCTGCGCCTCGAGCTGCACGCGCTCCTGCTCGAAGCGGACCAGATTCTCCTTGGTGGCGCGCAGCGCCTTCTTCTGCGGCAGCAGGTAGTTGCGAGCGAAACCGGGTTTTACCCGCACCCGTTCACCCATCTGCCCCAGCTTCTCGACCCGCTGCAGCAGGACTAGTTCCACGGCGGCCATGGCTTGCTCCTCAGACCAGGACGTAAGGCAGCAGGCCGAGGAAGCGCGCGCGCTTGATGGCGACGGCGAGCTCGCGCTGCTTCTTGGCGGAGACGGCGGTGATGCGGCTCGG
>Ga0209415_10009390_pt1 | contig 16809 bp, 16 predicted proteins | sample PeaSoiSIISIP2007_FD_187696 | JGI IMG/M metagenome (GOLD analysis project Ga0209415, IMG submission 187696) | Peat soil microbial communities from Weissenstadt, Germany - SII-SIP-2007 (SPAdes) (version 2) | ecosystem: Environmental > Terrestrial > Soil > Wetlands > Peat | place: Germany... | reverse complement strand
CGGCGGTCTTGCCGAATCCGATGCCCGGGTCGATCACCAGCCTGGACTTATCGATTCCCACGTGGCGGGCGCGGCTGACCGCGGCCTCCAGATCGCGGGCGATGGTTCCCATAGGATCGGGCATGGGCCCCAGTTTCGACCAGGTCTCCGGCCGGCCCCGCATGTGATTAATCACCAGCCCGGCATCGTGGTTGGAGACCACCCGCGAGAGTTGCGGCTCAAAGGTCAGGCCGGAGGGATCGTTGATGATCTCGGCGCCGAGTTCGATGGCGCGCTCGGCGATTTCGGACTTGTAGGTGTCCACGGAAATGGGGACACCGAGCCGGCCTTTCAGCCGCTTCAGGACGGGGATCAGGCGCCGCATCTCTTCGGCGGCCGAGATGCGCGACGAGCCCGGACGGGTGGATTCGGCGCCGATATCGATGATGTCGGCGCCCTGTTCTTCGAGCTCGACGGCGCGGGCGAAGGCGCGATCGGGATCGGAGTATTTGCCCCCGTCGGAAAAGGAATCGGGCGTGAGATTGAGTACGCCCATGAGGACGGTGCGTTCACCGAGCTTGATTTCGCGCTGTTTGAGTTTCCAGTAGAAGAGCTTTCTCACCGTCTTCTAATTTCGCACTTTTGCGTCTGGTGGGTGAGGGCCCTTGACGCGGAGGCGCGGAGGCGCGGAGACGAGCGCAGAGAAACCAGGAGAAAGTCAAAACCTGAGAAAACGGGCGGCAGCGGGACGAGGGCGTCCCGCGCGGACCAGGGGGTCCGCCCCACCGACGCGGCGACATACCCATCTCGATTTTTTCTCACGACCGCGGAGCACGCGGAGGAAGACGCGAAGAGGACCAAGAGAAAGTCAAAACCTGGGGGCGCAGCGTGGTCATTTGACGATCAGGCCCTGGCCGGTCGGGAGGACGGCGATCTCGGCTCCCAGGGACCGCGAGAGATCGTCCATGGCGCGGCCCTGACAGTCGTAGCCGAAGTAGGCATAGTCGTCCAGCAGGACCATGCCGCCGGGAGTCAGGCGGTCCCAGAAGAACCGCAGAGCCGCGACTTCCGGCTGTACGCAGTTCATGTCGATGTGCAGGAAGGCCACCCTCTCCGCGGTCACTCGCGGCAACACATCGGGCACCGGGCCCTGCACGATTTCGACGCCGTCCCACTCCTGGTAATTGCGGCGGATGCGTTCGAGGTCCGTCACGTAGGCGCCCGCGGCGAGCGACTGCTCGACGATGTTCAGGCGGCCAAGCTGGATCTCTTCCTCGGAGAATTGCTCGACTACGGGCCCGGCGAAGGTGTCGACGAGGTAGAAGCGCTTGTGGAGATTTGGCCAGTCCAGATAGCGGAGGATGGCGGAGCTGAGGACTCCGGCGTTGACGCCGCACTCGACAAAATCGCCGGGGAGGCGCGAGGCGGCCGACGCGGCCCACAGGCCGATGTGGATGCGCCATTCGGTGCCGGGGTCCACGCCCTGCGCGGCTTGGAGCCCGCGCTGCCAGGCCGCCTGGAAGCGTGGATCGTCCTGGAAGCGGGGGGTGTGAACGGTGTGCATGCCATCGAACTCGTACAGTCTGCGAAGGTTGACCAGTTGGTATCCCATGGCTCGGAGGGCGCGGGTAAAATACGGCTTCACGAACTGCGGCACGAATCGGGCGATCTGGTTGCGGCCTTCGCCGGGGGCGCGATGCACAAACTCGATGATAGCTGCCTGGAAGGTACACTGCGAATCGAACAGAAGTGTTCGATAATGGAAATGTGAAGGGCAGCGAGTTTCTCCGCAAAATGAAGAACTTCGCCAGGCGGAAGAAGCTCGCTTACCGCTGGGTTCCGGAACGGGGCTCGGGCAGCCATGGCACGCTCTACGTTGGCGACCGCTTCACTGTCGTGAAGGACCTCAAAAAGGACCTCGGCCCCGGCTTGCTGTCTGACATGTATAAACAACTCGGCATTCGCAAGGAGGACATGTAATGTTCACCGCCACGTATCCCGCCAGTTTTCTACCCGAAAAGAACGGCAGAGGCTTTCACGTCCGGTTTCCGGATCTGCCCGAAGCGCTCACCGGAGGATCCGATATCGACGACACGCTCGTCGAGGCCACCGACTGCCTGGCCGAAGCAATTGCCGGACGGATCGCCCGCGGCGACGGAATTCCGGCCCCTTCCAGGCTGAAGCGCGGGCAACATCCCGTTAGCGTTCCGCTCTACCTGGCGCCCAAGCTTGCCCTCTATCTGGCCATGCGCGAGGGCGGATTGCGGAATACCGAGTTGGCCAAACGGCTTGGCGTCAGCGAAACCGTCATCCGCCGCATGCTCGACCCGAAGCACAACACAAAGCCTGAGAGGATCCAAAGGGCGCTAGCAGCTCTCGGCAAACGGATCGTTGTGAGTTTTGAGGATGCGGCGTAACGGTTAACCTGCGCCGTTCCAGGCGCTACTCTCTCCACGGGGTGACGCGTGGAATCCACCTCGGCACTGCGGCGCAGAAAGATTTGTACTCGGATCCAAAAGTCGCCTTGAGGGTCGGCTCTTCGTAAATCAGCACGAACAGGTGAAAGAGCAGCCAGACAACCGCGCCGTATTCCAGCAGCGCGGCGTTTCCAAGAACCAGGCTTTGGCCAAGAATTGTGCTCACCACCGCTACATACATTGGATTGCGGACATAACGATACAGACCCGTGACCACCAAATGACGGGTAGGGAAGACAGGCGCCGGGGTGCCGAGGCCCTGGAGCGCGAATCTGCCGAATGAATCCAGGAGGCCAATGGCTCCCAGCGCGATCAGGATGCAGCCGACCAGACGGAAGAGGGGCATCCCCAGGAATGGAGCGTCGAGCCGCCAATGGGAGATCCACCAGGGCACCAGGCCGGCCACGAAGCCGGGAGCGATGACCAGAAAGACCGCAGAGCCAACGATCGCGAACGGCTTCCTCATCATGTCCTCATGCTGTTCTTAGCCGAACTTCGCGCAGGCGGCGCTCCAGGAACCGGCGCTCGCTGCCGTTGGTGGCCAACTTGAGCGCTCGCGCATAGCTCTCGGCCGCTTCTGCCGGGGCTCCGGAGCGGCGCAGCAGATCGGCGCGCGCGGCGTGCAAGAGGTGATAGCCATCCAGATCGCCGGCGGCGGCGAGGGAATCGATGAGTGACAGCGCGGCTTGCGGGCCTTCGACCATGGCGACCGCCACAGCCCGGTTCAACGACACGATGGGCGAGGGCTGCAGGCGGGCGAGCAGGTCGTAGAGTCGGAGGATCCGAGGCCAGTCGGTATCTTCGGCGCGCGCCGCCTGACAATGCTGGGCGGCAATCGCGGCCTGCACCGCGATCGGACCGGGGATGCCGCGAAAGGCCTCGTCGACCAGCGGAAGCGCCTCGGCGATCTGTTCCCGATCCCAGCGGCGGCGATCCTGCTCTGCGAGAATCACGAGATCGCCGTTCGGATCCAGGCGGGCATCGCGCCGCGCGTCTTGCAGCAGCATGAGGGCGACGAGGGCCGTCGCCTCGGCGGGAGGCTGCGGCGCCATCAACATCCTGACGAGGCGCCCCAGGCGGATGGCCTCGGCGCAGAGATCGGTCCTTACGAGCGGACCCCCTCGGGTGGCCGCGTAGCCTTCGTTGAAGACCAGGTAGATGACCGCCAGGACGGCGTCGAGGCGCTCGGACATGTCGGTCATCTCGGGCACGATATACGGAATGCCGGCGTCGCGAATTTTGCGCTTGGCGCGCACGAGCCGCTGCGCCATGGTGGCCGGAGGCACCAGGAAGGCGCGCGCAATCTCGTCGGTATCAAGGCCGCACAGGGTGCGGAGAGTCAGTGCCACCTGCGCCTCCGGGGCGAGCGCCGGATGGCAGCAGGTGAAGATCAGGCGAAGCCGTTCATCGGGAATCTCGCTGGTGTCGTAGTCGGGCTCTTCGATGTCGCGGGCCAGGCCGCTGATGCGATACCGCTCCAGTTTTTCGGCGGACCGCGCCTGGCTCCGCATGCGGTCGATGGCCTTGTGGCGGGCGGTCTGAATGATCCACGCGCGCGGGAATTCGGGGACTCCGTCGATGCGCCATTGGTCCACTGCGGCGGCGAAGGCTTCCTGGGCCGACTCTTCCGCCAGGTCGAAGTCGCCGACCAGCCCGATCAGGATGGCGACGATCCGGCCCCAATCGGAGCGATAGAGCGCTTCAACAGCCGTGGCGGCGTCCGCAGACATACCTGATTGTAAAAATATTTTCGTCAGGGTGTCGATTTGGGCAGCCGTGGTTCGATATACATGTGGGGGGACACGAATGAAGTACATGCTGCTGATTTACATGGAAGACGGGGCCTTGAACGAGGCCGAGCGGGAGCACTGCTACGTGGAGTCGACGCAGCTCGCGCACGACCTCAAGGCGAGCGGCCAGTACCTGGGTGCGTCGCCGCTGCATCCGGTCTCGACCGCGACCAGTGTCCGGGTCCGCGACGGCAAACGGCTGGTGACCGACGGTCCGTTCGCGGAGACTCGCGAGCACCTCGGCGGGTATTACCTGGTCGAGGCCAAGGACCTGGATGGGGCGATAGGTATTGCCGCGCGGATTCCGGGTGCGCGCGTGGGCACGGTGGAAATTCGACCGGTGATCGAGATTCCGGGATTGCCGGAGTCAAAGGAAAACTAAAAGGAGTGCGTTATGCAATTGAATTCGTATCTGACGTTCAACGGCCAGTGCGAGGCGGCATTCCAGTTCTATGAGCGGTGCCTCGGCGGCAAGATCGAAATGATGATCCCCCACACGGGTACGCCGGCGGAGGAGCATGTACCGGCGGAGTGGCGCGACAAGATCATGCATGCCCGTCTCAGCGTGGGCAACAGCCTGTTGATGGGCAGTGACGCTCCGCCCGATCACCAGGCGGCGTCCAACGGCTTCTCCGTGCAGATTGCCGTCGAGGACCCGGCGGATGCGGACCGGATCTTTCACGAATTGGCGGAGGGCGGGGCGGTGCGGATGCCGATCCAGAAGACCTTCTGGGCCGTCCGCTTTGGTATGCTGGTCGATCGATTCGGAATACCGTGGATGGTGAACTGCGAGGGTCAAGTATGAGCAGCGTAAGAGTATTGGTTGGCACAAAGAAGGGCGCGTTCATTCTGACGTCCGATGGCAAGCGCGAGCAGTGGGACGTTGCCGGCCCGCACTTCGGGGGCTGGGAGATGTATCACCTGAAGGGGTCGCCGGCCGACCCGAACCGCATCTATGCGTCGCAGTCGTCAGGCTGGCACGGGCAGGTCGTGCAGCGCTCCAACGATGGCGGCAAGACCTGGGAGCCGGTGGGCAACAAGTTCGTGTACGACGGAGTGCCCGGCACGCACCAGTGGTACGACGGCACGCCGCATCCCTGGGAGTTCAAGCGGGTGTGGCATTTCGAACCCTCGCTCACCGATCCGGATACGGTCTACGCCGGAGTGGAGGACGCCGCCATCTTCCGATCGAGCGACGGCGGGAAGACGTGGCAGGAGTTGGCCGGACTGCGCGGCCACGGCACGGGGCCCCACTGGCAGCCGGGCGCCGGCGGGATGTGCCTGCACACCATCATCCTGGATCCGGGCGATTCCCAACGGATCTACATCGCGATCTCGGCAGCGGGCGCGTTCCGCACCGATGATGGCGGACAGACGTGGAAGGCGATCAATCGCGGCCTGAGGTCCAGTCACATCCCCGACCCGGAGGCCGAGGTCGGCCATTGCGTGCACCACGTGGCGATGCATCGCTCGCGGCCGGGCGTGCTCTTCATGCAGAAGCACTGGGACGTGATGCGCAGCGACGATGCCGGCGATTCGTGGCACGAAGTCAGTGGGAACCTGCCCACTGACTTTGGGTTCGCGCTCGACATACACGCGCACGAGCCGGAGACGATCTACGTGGTCCCCATCAAGAGCGATTCGGAGCACTATCCGCCGGATGGGAAGCTGCGCGTGTACCGCAGCCGGACGGGCGGGAACGAGTGGGAGGCGCTCACCGAGGGTCTGCCGCAGAGTGACTGCTACGTCAACGTGCTGCGTGATGCTATGGCGGTCGACTCACTGGATTCGTGCGGGGTGTATTTCGGCACGACCGGCGGGCAGGTCTATGCGTCGGCGGACAGTGGGGATCACTGGGCGCCGATCGTGCGCGATCTGCCGGCGGTGCTTTCGGTGGAGGTTCAGACGCTGCCATGATCCGCGTAGTGCTCCCGGCGCATTTGCGGACGTTGGCGCGGACCGCGGGCGAGGTGGAGCTGGAAGTCGAGGGCCCGGTGACGCAGCGGTCGGTGCTTGACGCGCTGGAGGCGCGGTATCCGATGCTGCAGGGGACGATCCGCGACCACGTCACGCATCAGCGCCGGCCGTTCGTGAGGTTTTTTGCGTGCGGCGAGGATTGGTCGCACGAGTCGCCGGATGCCCCGCTGCCCGAGGCAGTGGCAAAGGGGGCGGAGCCTTTTCTGCTGGTGGGGGCGATTGCGGGCGGGTAGGGGCGAACAGTTTCCTTGACGCGGAGGCGCGGAGGCGCGGAGAAAGACGCGGAGAAAACAGTCAACACCTGAGCGAACGGAGGAAGCGGAGAGCGCTGAGCTTAGGTTTCTCAGTGCTCTACGCTACCTCCGTGGCCTCAGGTCTTACCTTCTCTGTGTCTTTCTCCGCGCGTTTCTCCGCGCCTTCGCGCCTCCGCGTCGATGCTACGGCAACTGGCGCATGATCGACTGGTCCTTGATCTTGCGGTCGTCGGCCAGCAGAAAGGCCTTGCTGAGAATCAGCGAGAGTGTGTGGTCCCCCTCGAACGGGAGGAAGATATCGCGGGGAGTGGATTTGGTGGCGGCGCCTTCCACGATGCACAGGTAACGGCTGCCGGGCTCCATCATGACGTTGCCGCTTCCCAGGTGAATCTTGTAGGTGGCGCGATCTCCTCGCACGACCAGCGAGCGGTCGTCGATCTGGCAGCGGTCCCGGATCGCCAGGTGCGGGAGCAGGCGGTCGAGAATGCTCCGGCGGTTGTGCGCCATCTCCGTCAGTTGCCCGAAGGAAAACTCGGACCAGTACTCTCGAAACGGCGCGGTCTCTTTTAGCCCCCAGGTGGGATCGGCGCCGATGCTGGCGACCCCCGTGAACAGGTCGACATCGCGCATGATCTCGCTGAAGACCACCGGCGGAATCGATTCGAGCGGCTGCGGCGCGAGACTGGCGTCGTAGAATCGCAGCGCCGCGGTGCGAATCAGCAGGTAGATCGCGTGGCCGCTGACTTCGTTTTCGTTGCGCGGGAAATCCACGTCGTATTGCACTCGCAGGCCGAACTGCGGCAGGTCGAGCGCCGGGTTGTTGTGGGAGTCCCACTGGCCCATCAAGTGGAAGGTCCAGCCGCGCTGCTCGCACAGGGCCGCGAACTGGTGCTGGCGCAGGATGTGGGCGGCGAAGCGGTTGGAGTAGGTGGCGGTCTGGCGCTCGGCATCCGTGATCAGGTAGACCTCGCGGTGGGCTTGCTTGAAAGGCTGGCGGATGTGGTGGTCTTCGAGCCAGCAGCGCCAATGAAAGATGGTTTGCGAGTCGGAGAGCACCGGGTGCCAGAGCCGCGCGGTCTGCTGCCCGTCCAGGTCGATTTCCTTTTCGGTGTCGCCGATGACGCGGCCGTCGTGCCAAATGCCGAGCCCCGAATCGAATTGCCAGATCAGGCGGCGGGACATGCCGGCCAGCAGCAGGTGGTTCAGATAACAGGCGCGCAGGGTCTCCACCGGGATGGCGCGCTGGGTCATCAGGAGGCGCTCGATGCGGGCGCGGTGCGCGGCGAGCATCTTCTCGATGTCCTTCGACGTGCGTTGCAGGTCCTTCCATTCGGCGGCGTGGTGCTCCTTGACGTAGGCCGGGACGCCCTTGAGGGCCTTGCCCTGCGGGTCGCTCCAGCTCACGACGGCCGACGTGGTGTCCTCGATGGTGAGGCGGGCGCAGTACTCGCCGAAGCGCTCGGTGAGCGTGCTGTCGGGGCCGAGGCCGCAATCGGACGTGCTCATCTCCTCGAGTTGCTCGCGGGTGACTCCGGCCTTTTCGGCGGCGCGGGCCAGGGCCTCTTCGATGAGACGCTGCGCGGTGTCGTACTTCACGCGCTGGGCGAGGCGGCTGAGTTGCGAGACCGGCTGCCGGCCGGGAAGCTCCGCCAGCACGTTGACGCAGGCGTTCCCGACTTTTTGGGAGACGGCGCCCAGCATGGGAATCTTTTTGAGCACGGCCTCGGCAAAGTTGGCGAGCAGGACGGGCAGGCGCTCATCGGTCTGGCCGGCCAGAAACCAGAGGAAGCCCTTCTGATATTCGGCCTCGCCGGAGCTGATCTGGACGCCCGGCCGGCCGGGACTGGGGCCGATCGCGAGCCAGCGCGCGGCGGCTTCCAGGAAGACCTCGCGGCCGAACTCGTCGACCAGTTGCCCCGCGACGGCGCGCCATTTTTGGGAGGCTTCGCTCGATTTCAGCTCGGCGGTGTGAAAGAAGATTCGCTCCCACACGCTGCGGCGCGCCGACTGCGAAATCTCCTGGAACACGCTCTGCGACCATGCGCCCTGCACTTCGAGAGCAGTCTGCGGAGCGGGGCCGCTGATGAGGACGTCGATGCGCGCGTGGAGATCGCGCATTTCCCCGCCGCCCAGGTATTCGGTGATGCACGGACGCAAGCGTCCCAGAGCCTCGGCAATGCGCGGCGTCATCGGCAGGGATTCCACGGCTTTGAGAACGCCTTTGAAGGGGAGCGCCTTGTTCGGTAGGGAGACCAGCTCGATCATCTCCACCACCTGGTCCTCAGTGAACGGGAGCTTGCGCCGCAGCACATGCCCCACCGACTGAATCACGACGTGGGCAAACCAGGTTTCGCCTTCGGTCCGGCTGAGGCGCAGACCGGCCAGTGCGAACTCGATGGCGGTCTCGGGTGCGCAATCCCTCAATCGCGCCAGCGTCGAGTCGACCACTTCCTCGACATCCAGGGACCAGAGCCTGGTTCTGCCCGCCAACTGGCGGCGGATATCCGCCAACACATCCGCGACGAAATCGGTGATCGATTCGGCCATTCAACCCCCAATGAGCGGAACCAGCTTCAGGAACGTGACCTTGGTTTGCTCGGTGAGATGGATGGTCTCGTCCAACTCGGTGATCTGCCGGCCGTCCACCAGAACCATGAGGCTGTTGCCGCGAAAGGCCGCGAGCGCTTTTTCGAATTGCTTCTCCCAATCGAGCGGGCGGCGCTCCCGGACGCCATTGAGAGTCCGCTCGATTTCCTCCGGCTGCACGAGGCCCCGGAATATCTCGGGTTGAGTGCGGTTGAATCGCTCGACTTCCTGCTGCAGGCGGCGGCGGATGATCTCGCGCAGCGTCAGGGCCGGAGTGTCGAATTGAAATGCGCCGGCGGTACGGCGCTCTCCGGCGGTGGTTTCATCGAGGATGGATATCGTAAGCGCCATGCCACAGTTTCCTACATCGGTACGGAGGGAAACCAGTATGCGAAAGTTAGGGAATGCGCACAAGCCTGAAAAACATCGTTGGGGTTGCGGTTTTGATCGCCTGCCAGACCAATGCTGCGCGGGCGAGGGTCGTAAGACTCCGGATCGACCGCCGCGAGGCCGTCTTGAACGGGAAATCTTTCGGCCTGGCGGGTCCTTACGAGAAGCTGGTTGGGAAGGTGGAATTTGCCCTCGATCCGTCGGCGGCGCCGAACCTGGCGATCGTCGATCTCGCCCTGGCCGCTCGCAACCAGCGGGGAGAGGTGGAATTCACGGCCGATTTCTATTTGCTGAAGCCGGTGGATCCGGCGCGCGGAAACGGCCGCCTGGTCTACGAGGTGGGCAATCGCGGCGGCAAAGCGACGCTGACGGTGTTTCAGAAGGCGCGGGGAAGCCGCGACCCCACGTCCGCGGCCGAGTTCGGCGATGGCTGGTTGATGTCGCAGGGATACTCGGTGCTGTGGATGGGGTGGCAGTGGGATGTTCCCGACGGCCAGATGCGGATGGACATGCCCATCGCGACAGGCGTTTCCACCGGAACGGGCACGGCCATCACGGGACTCGTGCGCGGCAACTTCATCCTCAATGAAAAATCGGCGACGGCGCCCTTGGCCGACCGCAACCACAAGGCTTACCCGGTCGCGAATCGGGCCGACCCCGAGTCTTTCATGACCGTGCGCGACCGGGTGCCCGACGCGCCGCAGCGCATTGCTCGCGCGAGGTGGCATTTCGTCGACGACAACACCGTGGCCCTGGATGGCAGCTTCGAGCCGGGCCGCATCTACGACGTGGTCTATCGCGGGCGCGACCCGAGGGTGGTGGGCGTAGGACTGGCGGGCACGCGCGACCTGATCAGCTTCCTGAAGCATACGAGCACCGAGGCGAATCCGGTGCACGGCGTACAGTTTGCGTATGGTTGGGGCGTATCGCAAAGCGGGCGCCTGCTGCGGCACTTTCTTTACGAAGGATTCAACGAGGACGAGCAAGGCCGCCAGGTTTTCGACGGGGTGATCGACGAGGTGGGCGGCGCGGGGCGCGGATCGTTCAATCACCGATTCGCGCAGGCATCGCGCGATGCCGAAGAGTTCTTCAATATCCTGTACCCCGTCGATATGTTCCCTTTTACGGACGGGCCCGAGACCGATCCCGAGACCGGACAGACCGACGCATTGCTGGCCCGGGCCGAGGCGCGCCATGTCTCTCCCAAGATTTTTCACGTGCTCAGCAATTCCGAATATTTCAATCGCGCCGGATCGCTCATCCACACCGACCCAGCGGGCCAGCGCGACATTGAGCTGCCCCCCAACACACGCATCTACGCGGTAGCGTCCGTGCCGCACTATGCGGGGCCGTTTCCGCCGGTCAAGGTCAATGGAACAGCGGCGCCCCTCAATCCGCTGACGCGGGTCCCGATCATGCGTGCGCTGCTGCGGGCAATGGACGCTTGGGTCGTGGAAGGATCCGCGCCTCCGTCCAGCCGCTATCCGCGAATCTCCGATGGCACGCTGACTCCCGTGGCGTCGGCGGGATGGCCGAAGATTCCCGGCCTCCGCTTGCCGCCGCCGATGCTGATCACGTACCGGCTGGATTTCGGCCCCGACTGGAAACGCGGGATCGTGGGATTCGAGCCGCCGCATATCGGCAAGGCCTTCGTTGGCCTGGTGCCGGCGGTCGACCAGGATGGCAACGCGCGCGCCGGAATCCGCGTGCCTGCCATCCAGGTTCCGATCGCGACGTTTGCGGGTTGGAACTACCGCTCGCGCGAGATCGGATCGCCCGATCAGTTTGACGGCGAAGCGGGATCGATTTATCCTTTTGCGCGAACCCTTTCGGAGAAGGCCGCCACCGGCGATTCCAGAAACTCGATCGAAGAACGTTACTCCAGCCGCGACCAGTTTTTGGGGAAGACGATCATGGCCGCACGCCAATTGGTGGCCGATGGATTTGTGCTGGCGGTGGACATCCCGGACGTCGTCGACCAAGCGATGACTCAGTACGATTGGGCGACCCGATCGCCTGCATCGGACCACCGGTAGCCGTTGGGCTGACACTCTCGAAAAACATCCGCCTCGCTCCGTGCAACAGAGTGTCCGACCTGTTCTCAGCCCTTCCGCAAATATCGCTCGCGCAGGATCGCGACGTGATGCGTCACGTGTCCGGCGATGATATAGGCCAGGGCGCGGACGGTAAAGGGATTGTCGCTGGCGATGCCGCTCCGGGTCCATGACTCAGGCGGCATGTTGCGGAAGAGCGAAATTGTGGAAAGGCGCACGCGCCTGAACTCCTCGATATGGCCGGCCCAGGCGACGCTGTCGGCCCCAGCGCCCGAGGCCGCGATGTTCTGATCGATGCCCGGCAGGGGAGCCTGGAAGCCGCGGGCGAACCAGAGCGCTCGAAAGGCAAAGGCCCGCTCGGTATCGGTGATGTGATTTAACACCTGCCGAATGCTCCACTTCTCCGGCGAGTAGCGGTACTGCGATTTCTCCTCGGAAATTCCCGCGAAGAAGGCGAGCGACTCTTCCAGTTGGCTCTCGACGATCCCGGCGGCATCGTCGCCAGTGACTTGGTTGATGTAAGTGAAATAGTAAGGTGCGGCTTCCGTTTCTTGGGGGCGTCCGGTCATGGAACTTACTCTATCGCACTGCGACGTCATGCAACGGGTATAATTGACCAACGGTGCGTGGGGGAAAGGCCGGATTCCATGACCAAGCCAACGACGGAACTCTGGATAGTAATGTGGTTGTTCGCGGGGCTCGCTGGCATCGCCTCAGCTCCAACCGCCAGCGTCCACTGAAAGGTGGGCCAGCCTTACCCAACTCGCACCCGCACGGAGATCCGCGTAGCGCTCTCTAGCGGGAAGACCGTCCTCGGAGACCTGCAAAGCGCGACGCCCGATTCGCTTGCCATCCACACGGCCGCAAGCCAGGAGACGCTGGTGCGAGCGGAAATCAAAACGGTCCAGGTGAAGCGCCAAGGGGCGCCGCGGAGGGAATACGCTGATCGGGCTTGCGACCGGGGCGGGCGGCGGTCTGGCCGCTGGTGCGGCTATCGATCACAGCGAGCGAGGCACTCTGAATTTCTTTCCGAACATCGGCAAAGCCGTCCTGACCCCTGTAGGGGCGATCGTTGGCCGGTGGTGGGAGTGCTGATCCCGTCGGGTGGATGGCACGAGATCTATCGTGCGCCCTGACGGGCCGGCGGTGGATTGGCGCCGCTCAGCCCTTGATCCGCGGTCGCCGGATCGTACTTCGGATTGGGCAGCGGCATGCGCGCGTTGACCGATTGGCGCCAGCGGTCCAGCATTTTGTGCATGCGGGCGGCGCGCCCGGGATCGCTTTTCTCCAGGTTGGTGCGTTCGCCAATATCGCGGGCCAGATTGTAGAGTTCCAGGCGCCCGTCCTCGTAGAACTCGATCAGCTTGTAATCGCCGGAACGCACGGCCGCCGCGGGCACGCCGCCCTGGTTGCTGTAGTGTGGGTAGTGCCAGTAAAGCGCTTCGCGATGCAACCCGCCCGAGCGCCGGAGCAGTGGCGCCAGGCTGACGCCATCTATCGGCCACCGCGGATCGGGCTTCGTGCCGGCGATCTCGAGCAGCGTGGGGAAGAAATCGATGCTGCTCACCGGGACGTCGCACACGCCGGGCCTGGTGACGCCCGGCCAGCGGATCATCATCGGCTCGCGAATGCCACCCTCGTAGAGGTGTCCCTTGCCGGCGCGCAGCGGGGCATTGGAAGTCACCGGCGCTTTGCTCTTCCCTTCGTAAACCAGGCCGCCATTATCGGACATGAAGACGACCACGGTGCGTTCGGCAAGGCTCAGGTCATCGAGTTTCTTCAGGACACGGCCCACGTTTTCGTCCAGGCTGGAGATCATCGCGGCGTATACCGGATCGTGCTGCGGATTGCCGGGGTCGGCTTTCGCGCGGAATCGCTCCACGGTTGCGGGCTTGGCCTGTTCGGGAAGATGAACGGCGAACTCGGGCAGATACAGAAAGAACGGCCGGCTGCGGTTGGCTTCGATGAACCTGGCGGCCTCAACCGTTAACCGATCGGTCAGGTACTCGTCCTTTGTGCCGCCCTGCAGGTTGGGCAGGTCGAAAGGGCCGAAGTAGGATTGCGGCTGGCCCCTCTCGGTGCCGCCGACGTTGAGATCGAAGCCGTGCCGGTCGGGATAGTAAGGCGGCCCGCCGAGGTGCCACTTGCCGATGCTGGCGGATGCGTACCCTAGCGGTTTGAGGGCCTGCGCCAGCGTGACCTCGGCGAGCGGAAGCTGGTTCTGGAAGGCCGGAGTGATGAGGCGAGCCGAAGGCCACTGTGCGCGGCCGGGGATCCAGTCGGTGAGATCCAGGCGGGCCGGATACTTGCCCGTCAGAATGCTGGCGCGCGTCGGCGAGCAGACCGGGCAGGCGGCGTAGGCATTGGTGAAACGCACGGACTGGGCGGCGAAGCGATCGATGTTGGGCGTCTCGTAGAACGAGCTTCCGTAGCAGCCCAGGTCGCGCCATCCCATGTCGTCAATGAGGACGAAGAGGAAGTTGGGCAGCGTGGCCTGGGGCGCGGCGCGGGCCACCAGAGAGGCGCACGCTCCTGCGAGAAACTGCCTGCGGTTGAGTCGGGAAGGCAAATTCAAGGCGTAACAAATCGGCCGGCGAAATGCAAATCTGGTAATTTTTTCAAAATGTGCGGCGAGTTTCGCATTTACCTCCTGGAGGGAAACATGCTCGATACTCGAATCAAACTCGCCGTGACCTGCGCGGTTGCGGCCTTATTCATGACGCGGCCCGCGTTGGCGCTCAACAACCGATCCTGGGTGTCCCATCTGGGCTCGGACCTGAACACCTGCTCCAGCACCGATCCGTGCAAGACGTTCCAGCACGCCCACGACTCAACTATTGCAGGCGGCGAAGTGGACGCCCTGGACCCGGGGGATTTCGGGCTGCTGGTGATCACTAAACCCATCACAATCGACGGAGCAAATATGGGCTACATCCAGCTTCAGGCCGGCATTGGGCAAGTCCAGGCGGCGATCCACGTGAACGCACCCGCGGGTTCGAAAGTAATCCTGCGGAACCTGTCGCTCAGCAGCCTTCCTGCGGCATCTGACTTGTCCGACGGGATCTGGTGGACGGGTGGCCAGTATCTGTTTGTAGAGGGTGTATCGGTCAATGGTGTTGAAGTCGGGATAGAAGCGGGAACCACCTCGGGGGACTTACCGCCGCAGCTCTTTGTGAAGGATGTGACGATTCGGAACTGCAGCAACTCGGGGATCTTCTTGCACGGGCCCTTCATTGGCGGCAACCAAACGGCCACGAATCTCAAGGCTGTAGTGGACTACGCCACTATTGAAAATGTTACCGCCGGCCTTACCGTGCAGACCGGCAGAGCCAACCTCACCCATTCCGTGATCTCACACGCGACGTTTGCCGGCATCGTCGTGACGAATAGCGGAGTGCTCGCGGCCCCCGGAGGCGAGGTCAACGTGGAGGACTCCTCGATCAGCTACTCGAAGTTCGGCGTGTTCTCGGCCTTTGCGGGCAGCCTGGTTCGTATTGCCGGCGACAATATCCATGACAACGATACGGGCCTGTTGCCTAGCGGCGGCGGCCTGATCGTCTCCTTCGGAGACAACCGCATCGCGGGGAACACTTCCGGGGAGACTCCCAGCAGCACGGTCGCATTGAAGTAGACAGGCCGGGAGGTCTGTCCCACTACACGCGGATCTTGAGCAGATGCGAAGCGTTGTCGCAAAGGATCTTGCGCTCGGCCTTCTTGTCGGGAGCCAGCCGCCGGATCGCGGCGATGATTTTCGAGCCGAGGCAGTCCGGCCCATTCGCCTTCCGGTCGCTGCAGTCGCTGCCGAAGAGCAGCTTGTCCTGATGGCGCCGCAGAAAATCGCGGGCGTGATCGTCGTCGCGCAGCATCGAATTCAGGCCCGACCCGGCGGACATGTCGCCGTAGACGTTCGCAAAGTCCGACAGCAGCCGGTCGGTGATGCCTCCCGGCGTGACCGGGGTCTTCGGATACATTTCCGCCTGGTTGTGATTCTTGTCGATGTTCCCCCACCAGGTCTGCGCGTGCCCGATGAAGATCGTTTTCGAGTGGCGTGCCACTACTTTGGGGAGATCGACGAATCCGAGATTGTAATTGTTGTGCTCGAAGTGCAGGAGCACCGGGACCTGGAATTCCTGCGCGATCCCGGCCACGACGTCGATGGAAGGGGAATCGATGTGCACCGGAAACTTCTGTTCGCCGATGCCGATGGCGCCCAGCTTGAGATATTTCTCCAGCACTTGTCGCGCCTCCGGAATATCGGGCAGCTCGTTAGCGAAGAACCGATACTCCTCCGGGTACTGGCGCGCGATGGCGACCACGGTGTCGTTGCCGCCCGCGCCAGCGGCGAGGGCATATCTGGATCCGGCGGGCAGAAGGACGGTCCTGCTGATGCCCATCTCACGCTGGTGCGCAATCAGTTCGGCATCGCTACGGCCGCTGTAGTTGGTGTGCTGGTGGATATCGATGATCGGCTCGGCGGCCCGGGCCGGCACGGCAGCGGCGAGAGTCAGCAGGAATCCGCGGCGGGACAACATGGAGGCAGGATAGCAGGCGCCGCGTGTATAATCTTGGACAGCGATGTGGAGAGTGGCGATTCTGGCGGCGGGCCTCTGTGCGGCTACCGCTGCGGCCGATGAGACGTACACGCCAGCGGAGCGCCGCCACTGGGCGTTTCAGCCGCGCGCGCACCCCGCGGTCCCGTCTTTTTCGTCGCCGGCAGACCGGCAGTGGGTGCGGAATCCGGTGGACGCGTTCGTCCTCGCGCAACTCCGCAAAACGGGATTGCAGCCTGCTCCAGCGGCCAGCCGCCGCACGCTGATTCGCAGGGTGTATTTCGACCTCACCGGCCTGCCCCCGTCTCCGGAAGAGGTCGAGCGCTTTGTCGCCGACCATTCCACGGACGCGTGGCCGCGACTGGTAGACCGTCTGCTGGATTCGCCCCAGTACGGTGAACGCTGGGCACAGCATTGGCTGGACGTGGTGCGGTTCGCGGAAAGCGACGGGTTCGAGTACGACACGCACCGCGCCGAGGCGTGGCGCTATCGCGATTACGTCATCCGCTCGATCCGCGAAGACAAGCCGTACGACCAGTTTCTGCGGGAGCAACTGGCCGGCGACGAGATCGACCCCGCTCGCGAAGAGATGCTGGTGGCCGCCGGTTTCCACCGCCTGGGACCGCTGCGCAAAAACGCCGGCAACCAGGACGCCGCCTACAACCGCAACGAAATTCTGGTCGAGATGACCAACGTGATCGGCTCGGGGCTGCTCGGCATCACGCTGGGGTGCGCGCGCTGCCACGACCACA
>Ga0209415_10009387_pt1 | contig 16811 bp, 13 predicted proteins | sample PeaSoiSIISIP2007_FD_187696 | JGI IMG/M metagenome (GOLD analysis project Ga0209415, IMG submission 187696) | Peat soil microbial communities from Weissenstadt, Germany - SII-SIP-2007 (SPAdes) (version 2) | ecosystem: Environmental > Terrestrial > Soil > Wetlands > Peat | place: Germany... | reverse complement strand
GTTGACGGTGTGCCCGTCAACCCGCCGGTGGCCGGAATGCAGAGCCAGGCGCCGCGAGGCGCCGCCGCCGGCGGGAACGGTGAATGCACGGCGGCAAGTTCCAGGCTGCTGTCTCGAGAGGCGAGGGAGGCAGATTTCCGGGGGGGCGTGGTTCAATGATAGAGCGGCAGCCCTGCAAAGGGATGCAGATAGAGGTTTAAGTCCTCTCGCCTCCACCATCTGAAGGTTGGTAGTCGGTTGTTGTGGCGTGCGTTCAAAAACGGACAAATCCAAAATTGAGTCTTTCATGGTCGCTTTGGGAAGACACGTGCAGGGCCAAGGACGCGTTTATCTCACATGAAAACCGTTGACCTGCTTAGCGGTCTGCCGGGGGAAATACTGGTGCGGCAGGGACTGGCCGATCTCCAAGCCGGTTTATGCACCATCCCGGCGTGTCTGGTTCGCATCGCGCGTCCCAGGTTAAGCCGCGCCGGCCTGATGCCGCCGAGCGCGCCCGGGGAATTTGCCCAACCCGAATTGCAACTGTACGATTTGCTTAAGCTCGAACGCGGTGATGCTTATGGCCGCTACAATGCTCTGGTCCGCGAACTGGTCAGTTTCGAAAATGCGCTGGACCACCGGAGGCTGAAATGACGGGAGCAATCCAATGCGCGGTCACTCGATCCGAAGTCACCTTCTGGGAGAGCGTCGCCAAAACCCGCTGGGGGGCCTACGCGACGGGAGTCGAGGAGCGCGTTATCCGGCAGGCGGCCGCACTGGCAGCACCCCCGGGCCAAGCCCTGGAAATCGGCTGCGATGGCGGGCGCTGGTCTAAAATGCTTGCCGATTTCGGCTGGAAGATGACTTGCATCGACGTGAACCGTGAGACGCTCGCGATTTGCCAGCGAAGAGTCCCTGGCGCCAGGTGTATCCTCGCCAGTCCAAAGGATGACAAGGTCGCTTGCGAATCGGCCTCCCTTTCGTTGCTCCTCTGCGTAGAGGTAGTGCCCGTGATTCAAAGCCACTGGTTCCTGGGCGAGGCTTGCCGAGCGCTGAAGGACGGCGGGGTCCTCGTCGGCGTATGGTGGAATGCTGCATCCTGGCGCGGCCTCATGTTCCGTCTGAAAAGCCTGGTCCGTGGGCGCTCAGAAAGTTATTACACCCGGGCTTACGCTCCCTGGAGGACACAGCTTTTGAAAGCCGGCCTTCGGCTGGTTCACGAGGAAGGTTTCTGTTGGGGTCCATTTGGCCGGGCAAGTGACTCACCGCTGGTTCCGCTTTTCGTGCGATCAGAGCAAATGTTAGGGCTGCGCCGGTTGCCGGCGATCAGCCCTTGGATAGCGTTCATTGCGAAGAAAAGCGGTGCGGTCTAGAGGATTCTGACCTCCGCCCTGCGGCAGAAATGATCAAACCTTTCGATAAGCCGATTTACGTTGCCCGGCCCTTCCTGCCGCCGCTGTCGGAGTTCCAGGAGGGCCTGGAGGAGATTTGGGCCAGCGGCTGGCTAACGAACAATGGACCCATGGTCCAGAAGTTCCAGCGGAAACTTTGCCGTTATTTCGACACCGAGAACCTCTGCCTTTTCACCAATGGCACGCTGGCCTTGCAGATTGCCCTGCAGGGGATGGGCCTCTCCGGAGAAGTCATCACCACCCCGTACACCTTCGTGGCCACCACTCACGCCCTTTATTGGAACAAGATTCGCCCGGTGTTCGTAGATATCGAACCCGAGCATTACACGCTCGACCCGGCGCGGGTGGAGGCAGCGATCACGCCCTGGACGACCGCCATCCTGGCGGTTCACGTCTATGGGTATCCGTGCCGGTTGAAAGCGCTGGCCGAGGTCGCCAGCCGCCATAAGCTGGCGCTCCTCTACGACGCCGCTCATGCCTTCGGCGTCACCGTGGACGGACGCTCCATCGCCCATTACGGTGACCTGAGCATGTTTAGCTTCCACGCTACGAAGCTCTTTCACTCCGTTGAGGGCGGGGCGCTGACGTTCTCCGACCCGGGACTGAAGAAGACCTTTGACTACCTGAGGAATTTTGGGTTTGAAAACGAACTCGAGGTCGTCATGCCCGGCACGAACGCCAAAATGAACGAACTTCAGGCCCTGGTGGGCTTGGGGGTTTTGGGTTACATGGACCGGCTCGTAGCCCAGCGCCAGCAGATTGACGCGGCCTACCGGCGGCGCCTGAAGGACATTCCCGGCGTCCATCTCCCCAGCCTGCCTGCATCCGAGGTGCGGTACAATTATGCCTACTTTCCCGTGGAAATTGACCAGCAGGCCTTTGGCATGAGCCGCGATGAATTATACGAGGCGCTGAAAAAGTACAACATATTCGCCCGCCGGTACTTCCACCCGCTGGTAACCGAGTATGCCTGCTACCGGAGCCTCTCCGTCAAGGACCCGCTTTCCCGGGCGCGCGAAGCCGCCGGGCGGATCTTGACGCTGCCTATCCACCACGCGCTCTCCCAGCCGGACGTCGAGAGGATCGGTGAATGCCTCGCGTCTCTTTGTCCAAACGCCCCGGGCCGGCGTCGAGTCAAACGTCGGGGGCGGATGAGCGACGAGCACAAGCCCTCAGACGGGTTGCTGACTTCTGCGGTGTTGTGAGCTTTCGCCTTCACCAGCCATGCCCTTTACCCTGGCCCATCCAGCGGCCGTCCTGCCTTTGAGGCGGTTTTGCCCGCGGTTTCTGAGCTTTCCGGCCCTGGTCGCAGGGAGCCTGTGCCCCGATGCCGGATATGCCTTTGCCTGGCTGGGCGCCGACGAGCTGGCGCACCGGTTCGTGGGCAGCTTCGTGCTCTGTCTGCCGGTGGGGTTGGTGCTGCTGGGGTTGTTTGTCCGCGGGCGCGCGTGGTTCGTTCGCCTGGCGCCGGGCCCCTGGCAAGCGGTGTTCCGGCCGCTTTGGCTCGCGCCTCTTGGTTCCCCTGGCGTCGTCGTGTGCTCGCTGTTGGTGGGGACGTGGACTCACCTGCTATGGGACTCGTTTACCAACCAGCGGGGTCAGGCGACGGTCTTCTTCAGCGGGTTACAGGTCGCGGTCGCCTCCGTGGCCGGGCACCAGGTCAGGGTGTGCCACGTCTTGTGGTACGCGTGCTCTTTTGCCGGGGTCGCCTGCGTCCTGCTGGCATACGAGCGGTGGCTGATGCGAGTGTCGACGGGGCGGTTTTCGTGGCGGCCCGGCCGGCGCCAGGTGGCCAGGCTGCTCCTCCTGGCTGCGTTAGTGCTGCCCATCGGAGCGGTGCATCATCTCGCCCAAGGGTGGTTCGGCTACTTCGTCGTTGCCGGGCTGAGTGTTGGCTGGGGCGCCGGCGTGGCCTCGAGCTTGAGCCGGGTTTTGGCAACGGAGAACGGAGCCGGGAAAACACCAGCCGCAAGACCTCTGACCTTTGGAACCGCCGGGAAATGAACTTTATAATCTGACTTGGCCTTTATGAACATTACCCACCTTAGCCCCCAAACCTCAGCCTCAACGCGGAAACAGAAAACCGGAGACAAGCGCCCGGAGACAGTGTCTAAAACCGCGGCCGCAGAGGTGGCCATCGTCGGGATGGGCTACGTCGGCCTGCCGCTCGCGCTCCAGTTCGCCGGCTCGGGGGTCAGGGTCGTCGGGTTGGATATTGACTCGGCGAAAGTCGAGGCGATCAACCAGGGCCGGAGTTACATCAGGCACATTGGGTCGGAAGCCATCGGCAGGCTCACCCGGTCGAAGCAGTTCTCCGCCTCGACCGATTTTTCCCTGATCAAGCAAGTTGGCGCCGTCATTATTTGCGTGCCAACGCCGCTGAATAAGAACCGCGAGCCCGACATTTCGTTCATCGTCAACACCGGCAAGAGCATCGCACCGCACCTCCAAAAAGGGACCTTGGTCGTGCTCGAGTCGACCACCTATCCCGGCACTACCGACGAGGATCTCCGCCAGGTGTTGGAGGCCGGCTCGGGCCTGAAAGCCGGCGCCGATTTCCACCTCGCCTTCTCGCCCGAACGCGAAGACCCTGGCAACCCCGACAGCAAGGTTGCCGTCATCCCGAAGGTCATCGGCGGTCTGACGCCGGCCTGTCTGGAAAAAGCGGAGGCACTTTACGGCAAGGCCATCAAGACCCTGGTCCCGGTGTCCTCTTGCCGGGCGGCCGAGGCGACGAAGCTGTTGGAAAACACCTTCCGCGGCGTCAACATCGCGCTCGTCAACGAGTTGAAGATGGTTTATAGCGCGATGGGTATCGATATATGGGAAGTCATCCAGGCCGCCAAGACCAAGCCGTTTGGGTTCATGGCCTTTTATCCCGGACCGGGCCTCGGTGGGCACTGTATCCCCATCGATCCGTTCTATCTGACCTGGAAGGCGCGCGAGTACGGCCAAAACACCCGGTTCATCGAGTTGGCCGGCGAGGTCAATACCTCCATGCCGGAATATGTGGTCAACCGGGTGGCGGCGGCTTTGAACGCCCAACGCAAGGCCGTTAACGGCTCCAAAATCCTGGTGCTGGGCTTGGCCTACAAGCCGAACGTGGACGATGACCGCGAATCTCCGAGTTACGTCCTCATGGATTTACTGAAAGCCCTCGGCGCCGAGGTGTGCTGTTACGACCCGTACGTCCCCGTAATTCGCCCGACCCGCGAGCACCCCCACTGGGCGGGCACGCACTCCGTGGTTTGGAGCCGGGAGATGATCCAGAGTTGCGATGTCGTCCTCATCGCCACCAACCACCAGGGGGTCAATTACCAGGAACTAGCCGATTGGTCCCAGTGCATCGTCGACGCCCGCAATGCCATGGCCAACGTCAAAACCAAGCCCGGTCAGGTCTGGAAAGCGTGAAGGCGCCCATTCAGCCGGAGCGCAGGGCAGCTCCGGCCCGCGGAAAGGCACCTTTTTGCTTTACACTTTCGGTTTGTGCTATAAGTATCTTGCCCGCAACCTCTTGCGCGGAAATACTGCCGGCGAGCGTCGGAAAACCTTACACTTTATCCTGCCCTTCCTCGCCAAGCTCAGCGGCAAAGACATCCACAACTTATTGCTAGACAACCAGTTACGCAATTGTCACTCAAGCCGGCTATTCTCGGCATAGATAGTGCTTACCTAAGCCTCAGATCCGGATGTCCGGGTTAATTTGGCCGCGTCATGATTCTTCTTTTAGGTGCTAGTGGCTACATCGGCCAGGCCTTTTGCCGCGAGTTGCGCGGACGCGGGATGCCGTTCGTTCCCCTCTCGCGCGCCGCGTTCGATTATACGCAGTTTTCCCTGCTGTTCGAGTATGTGCGCAAGCTCCGGCCGTCGTTCCTCATCAACGCGGCGGGCTATTCCGGCAGGCCGAACGTGGACGCCTGCGAAGAGGAGCGCTTAACGACGTTGCTGGCCAACACCGTCCTGCCGCAAACGATCGCGCGCGTTTGCGCGGGGACCAACACGCCTTGGGGGCATGTTTCCTCCGGCTGCATTTACTCGGGAGCCAAGATTTTCGAAAACGGCAGGATGCGCGTGGTAAAAAACCTGAATGCGCCGACAGTGCGGCGTTTGTTCGACACTCAACCGGAGCGTTTGTTTGGTTTCACGGAATTCGAGGAGCCGAACTTTACCTTTCGCTGCCTGCCTTGCAGCTTCTGCGCCGGAACCAAGGCCCTGGCTGAGGAAGCCTTGCAGGATTTTGCCGAATGCTATATCTGGCGGCCTCGCATCCCGTTTGGCGACAAGGACGACCCCCACAATCTCCTATCCAAGCTGCGCAGCTACCCGAGGATCTACGACCATGTGACCTCGCTTTCGCACGTGGATGATTTTGCCCAGGCGTGCCTGGATTTGTGGGAGCGACGCGCCCCGTTCGGCATCTACAACGTCACTAACCCGGGGGCCGTCAGCACGCGGGAGGTGGTCGAGATGTTGCACCACTTCCTCAAACTTAGCTGGCACCCGGAGTTTTGGGCGGATGACGAGGAGTTTCATAGCGAGCCCGGCCGCGCGCCGCGCTCCAGTTGCATTCTTGATGTGACGAAACTGCTGAGCACCGGCGTCGAGCTGCGCCCCGTGAGGGAAGCCTTAACCGACGCCCTGAGAGACTGGCGTCCGGCCTTCCAGCACATGCGATCGTTTGAGCCAGCCCCCGAGTTGGTCCTCGTCAGATAGGTTCCTTTTTGCCCCGCTTCGCGGCTATTGAACCGCCGCTTCCCGGTTTATGGATGAAAACCGAACGCAGCAGACGCGGCCGGATTGTGCCCGGCTGGGATTTGGGTCACGGCAACTCGCGGCGGTGGTCGACCGCATCTTTCTCGGGCCTGGCGTTTTGCGCCGGCCCGCCAGACCACGGTTGCTGCGGCGGGGGGTCGGCGCGTTGCGTTTCGGTTGCAGTTGCGCCGGGGTCGGTTCGTTTGCCTTCCTGGCCGGGGCCTCCGCCCAGAACGTCCCGCCGCCGCCGATGGACCTTTCAGGAACCAACCAGCTCGCGCAATCACCGTCGACCGGCACGTCGGTCCTCGCGGCGCCGCCGCAGGCTCCGTTGCCGGACCAGCCGGTTTTGCAGTTGGGTCCAGTCAAGTTCTATCCTCATTTTCTGTACCGTTTCCTGTACGGCGACGGCATACCGGCGACGGCAAACGAGAAACTCAGGACGGCCATAAACGAGGTTTATCCCGGATTGCTCTTCCAGGTGGGCAGCCACTGGCAGTTGGACTACACCCCCTCTCTCCACTACTACTCGAACAGCCATTTCCGCGATACGACCGACCAGTCGGTGGTCCTTACTGGGGGGACGGCTTATGGGAATTGGACCCTGGGGCTGTCGCAGGCCTATGCCACGACGTCTCAGCCGCTCATCGAGACCCGCGCCCAAACGGAGTTCGAAACCTATGGAACTGGCATCAACGCCGCCTACCAGTTTAACGCCGAGGCCTCGCTGTCGCTGGGAATCAACCAGCAGTTCCTGTTCGAGGGCCAGAACTCCGCCTCGGAACAGTTGGTTGACATGAAGACATGGTCAACCATGGACTGGTTCGACTATCGGTTCTGGCCCAAGTTCAGCGCGGGACTCGGCGTGGGTGGAGGGTATACCGAGCTCAGCCCCGGCTCCCCCATGTCTAACGAGCAACTTCAGGGACGAATCAGTTGGCAGGTTCGAGACAAGCTCTCGCTGACGGCTAGCGTCGGCGTTGAAGACATGCAGATCCTCGAGGGCAAGGTCCCGGACTTGATTAACCCAATCTTTGGGGCCTCGATTGTCTATCGCCCTTTTGAAAACACCTCGCTCTCACTGAACGCGGGCCGGTTGGTCATGCCTTCGTTTTTCCTCAACCAGGTGATCGAGAATACGTACGTGAGCCTCACTTTCCACCAGCGGCTTCTCAAGAAGCTTGATTTTGACCTGACGGGCAGCTACAGGAATAGCTCCTACCTCGACACCGGTCCGGCGCTGGCGTCAGGCCGGCAGGACGATTACACTTCGGTCACCGCGCGATTGAGCGTCCCGTTCCTCAAGCGCGGAGCGGTTGGGGTGTTTTACCAGGCCTTGCAAGACATCTCCAAGGTCCCCACGGTTGCCCAGTACCAGCTCTCGAGCACCCAGGTCGGGTTCGACCTCGGCTATCACTTTTGACATAATGAAGGACACGGTTTCACAACGCATTACCGGGTTGGCGGCGCTGGGGGCACTGTTGATTCTCTGCTTCGGACCGCCGCTCTGCCAACTGGTGAAGCTCGCCTGGCACAGCGACCTGTTTTCGCATATCCTGCTGATCCCGTTCATCAGCGCCTATCTTATCTGGCTGAAGCGGCAGGGCCTGGCCTTGGAATCGCCGACGGCCCGGGGATGGGCGGTGATTCCGCTGCTGTTGGGCGCGGGTTTGCTGGCTGCGCGCGCGTGGGCCGCTCGCGCCGGGTGGGTGCCAAAGCCCGAAGATTACCTGGCCTTGATGACCCTTTCGTTTCTGTTGTTTCTGTGCGCCGGCGCCTTCCTGTTCCTGGGGCTCCAAACCATGCGCCGGCTTGCCTTCCCGGCCGCCTTCCTCATTTTTATGGTGCCTTTTCCAGTCGTCGTGCGGCAGGGAGTCGAGAGCTTCTTCCAGCACGGCTCGGCGACTGCCGCCGACCTGCTCTTCAAGGTATCGGGCATGCCGTTCTTGCGGCAGGACACCGTGTTTCAACTGCCGGGCATGTCCCTCGAGGTGGCTCCCCAATGCAGCGGGATTCACTCGAGCCTGGTGTTGTTCATTACGAGCTTGCTGGCCGGCTATTTGTTTCTGAAGTCCCCCTGGCGGCGCGCCGCCCTCGCGCTCGCGGTCATCCCGCTGGCGCTGGCACGCAACGGCTTCCGTGTCGTCGTCATAGGCCAGCTTTGCGTCCGGATCGGCCCGCACATGATTCATTCCCCCATCCACCATCACGGCGGTCCGCTCTTCTTTGCCTTATCCCTCATCCCGTTCTTCCTGCTGTTGCACCTGCTCCGAAGGTCCGAATCCAAGCGTCGGCCTGGCCCGAATGCTGCGGCGCAAGCGCCCGGCGAGGCTGCCCCTCAACCCTCTTTGCTCTCTTCAAAACCATAACCGAATCGCGGTTTTTCAAGGACCTTTTATATGTGCCAAGACTCAACCAGGATTTCGGAGAGCGGATATGGGACTTCGACGCGCGCTCGTGTGTTGAGCCGGCGCTTTTTCCCGCTATGCGCCCTTGCCATGGTGGTGGCCGCGGGCGCCGGTTGCACCAAGCAAGCCAGGATGAACCGCAACCTCGCGCGCGCCGATCGTGATTTCCAAGCCGAGAAGTACGACAGAGCCGAGCTCGAGTATCTGAACGTGCTCCGGAACCCCAAGCTGAACTCTGCAGCCGTTCGGCAGTTGGGTTTGCTCTACTACGCCGAGGGCCGGCTCCCGCGGGCCATCTCCTTTTTGCGGAAAGCGGCCGAGTTGGAACCGGCCAATTTGGAGGTCCGCCTCAAGCTGGGGCAGATTTACCTCGCCTTTCGCATGGCCAAGGAGGCCCGCGAGGCGGCGGCCCTGGTGCTCCAGAAACAGCCGCAGAACGAGGAGGCCCTCTTGCTTCTGGCCGAGGTGGGGACGAGCAATCAGGTTCGGGAGATTTCCCAACGGATGGCACAACTCCCCGCGGCGGCCCGAGGCAGAGCCAGCTCCCATCTGGTCCTGGGCGCACTGGCCGCGCGCGAGCAGGACCTGCCCAGGGCGGAGGCGGAGTTCAAGGCTGCCGTCGCCGCCGACGCAAAATCCAGCGAGGCCTACATGGCCCTCGGCGCCATTTACCTGGCGCGAAACGACCGGGCGCAAGCCGAACCGGCCCTGAAAAGATCGGCCGAGCTGGCGCCGCTCCGTTCGAGCCAGAGGTTGCGTTATGCGGAATTTGAGCTCGCGAGCGGAGCGCCGGAGGAGGGAAAGCGCCTGCTCGAGGAAATCACCCGGAAAGCGCCGGACTACGTCCCTGCCTGGGTGCGCCTGGCCCAGCTTGCTTATGCCAAGGCGAATACCAAAGAATGCGCCAGCCTCCTCGACCAAGTCTTGTTGCACGACCCGATAAACCGTGAAGCCCTCCTGCTGCGCGGAAACCTCGCGCTGGCTAAAGGCGACGGCACTAATGCACTCTCTCAATTTGACCGCCTCGCCCGGACCTATGAGAGGGACCCGGAAGCCCACTACCGGCTCGCGTTGGCGCACCTGCTGAACAAGGAGCCGACCAAAGCCGATGCCAGCCTGAACCGCGCGTTGACCCTCAACTCCAACTTCGTGGAGGCCATTTTATTGCGCGCCGAGCTCGATGTCCGCCAAGGCAACGCCGGCCCTGCCGTCAATTCGTTGACGCGGTTGCTGAAACAACAGCCACGGATCCCCAACGCTTATCCCCTGCTCGCCAATGCCTATCTCGCCCAGAACCACGCGGACGACGCCGTGCAGGTCTTTCGCCAGATGACCCAGGCCTTTCCCAAAGAGCCGCAGGCTCCGCTGCTGCTGGGAGAGATGCTGGCGCGCCAAGGGCGGACGAACGACGCCCGCCAGGCCTTCGAGAAAGCCCTCGAACTGGCGCCCGGCTCCGTGCCGGTGCTCGAGCAAATCGTGGCCCTGGACCTCGCGGAAAAGCAATACCCCCGCGCCACCGCTCGGGTCCAGCAACTGATGGACAAGGACGCCCGCGCTGCCGAACCGTGGCTGCTCATGGCCCAAATCCACATGGCTCAAGCCACGGACCTGGTGATAAATGAACTGCAGAAACACCCCGCTCCCCCTGGCACCATCCTCCGGTTCGCCGATGTCCCCGCCACCCAACCCGAGGTGGATCGGGCCGAAAAGGCCTTGCTCAGGGCCCTCGAACTCAATCCCAATCTCCGCCCCGCCTACCACCTGCTGGCACAGCTCTACATCTCCTGCAATAAATACCAGCAGGCCCTGGATCGGCTCGAGAACCTTGCCAAAACCAATGACGTCTCCGCTCTGATGCAGATTGGTCTCCTCCATAACGAGCTGAAGCATTTTCCCGCCGCTCGTGACGCCTATGAAAAAGCCCTCGCCCTGAATCCCAGCTTCGTCCCTGCCCTCAATAACCTGGCCGATCTCTATTCCGAACCGCTGCGGCAACCGGACAAGGCCTACGCCCTCGCAGAGAAGGCCCGGCAGTTGCAGCCCAACGATCCCATGGTCGCCGATACGTTCGGTTGGGTCCTTTTCCAGCGGGGCGAGTACGCCCGCGCGCTCGCCCTTATCCAGGAAGCCGCCCCCAAGCTTCCCGCGGACCCTGGCGTCACGTTTCACCTCGGCATGGCTCATTATATGTTGGGCGAAGAGGACGCCGCACGCGTGGCCCTGCAAACCGCCGTGCAGGCCGCCAAGGATTTTCCGGGCAAGGAAGAGGCGGGCCAGCGATTGGCCATGCTGGCGCTGGACGTGAAAACGGCCAATGCCAGCCAGGTGGCTGAACTCCGAAAGCGGTTGAGCGAATGCCCGAGCGACCCCATTGCCGCCGGCCGCCTGGCCGCCATTCTGGAACGTGATGGCGCCTTCGACCAGGCCGCCCAAACCGATGAGGCCGCGCTGAAAAGCAACCCGCGGAACCTCTCCGCCGCGTCCCGGCTGGCCGGCCTTTATGCGAACCACCTCAACGACCCCCGCAAGGCGCTCGCTTGGGCCAAAGCCGCCCACGACCTGGCGCCCGAAGACGCCCACATTTCTCACCTGCTGGGACGCCTGGTCTATCAAACCGGCGATCACAAGTGGGCGGCCAGTTTGCTCGAAGACAGCGCCCGCAAGCTGGCCGACGATCCGGACGTCTTGTACGACCTCGCATGGTCCGATTACAGTCTCGGCCGCGTGGAGGAGGCCCAGACAGCGATGCAGAAGGCGGCTCAGGCGAACCCTCCTTTGGCCCACGCCGCTGACGCCAAACGCTTCCTCGCTATGCTCGCCGCCGCCGGCCCCACTCAGACCCCGGAGACCCTCGCCGAAGTTCAGAAAGTCCTGAAGGCCGACCCGGACTGCGTCCCCGCCCTGATGGCCTCGGCCGTCGCCGTTGACCACCAAGCCAATTATCAAGAGGCCGCCCGCCTGTACGAACGCGTCCTGGCCCGCTTTCCCGCCTTCGCCCCTGCCGCCAAGAACCTCGCCCGCCTGTATTGCGATAACCTCGGCGACGACCGCAAGGCCTATTCCCTGGCTTCCAAAGCCCGCGAGTCTTTCCCCGACGACCCGGAGCTGGCCCGCCTCTGCGCCATTCTCGCCTACCGCCAAGGCAACTTCTCTCTCTCCCTCCAAATGCTCCAGGATTGCCTCCGCAAAAACGACAAGGACGCCGAACTACTCTATTACCTCGGTATGACTCAATACCGCCTCAAACAGCCCAAGCCCAGCCGCCAGACCCTCGAACGCGCCCTGGCCCTCAATCTGCAACCCAAACTCGCCCAAGACGCCCGACACACCCTCCAAGCCCTCAAGTAAACTGGCGCAAGGCGCAAGGCGCGAACCGCGGAGGCGCAAGGCGCAGGGCGCTTAACGCTTTGCGCTTTGCGCGGTGCCCTTCCGCGCAGACCGGATGAAACCCCTTTAGGGGCAATGCCTTTCGGAAATTGCCTTGCCCCGGTCGGCGGTCACTGTCCCGAAGGGACATTCGAAAATTTCCGAAAGGCATTGCCCCTAAAGGGGTTTCTTGGCCTACGGCGCGCCAACGTCCACACTCCGGTGCGGGCTAGTGGCACGTCCCATTCCGGATGGACAACTCGACTCTCGCCTTCCTGAGCGCCTTCTGCGCCGGCGCCATGGCCTTGGCCGTGGTCTTTCTCGAGCGACGCTCCCGCGCCCACTGGTTATTCGCCCTCGGGATGGCCCTGCTCGCCGTCGAGCGCCTCTTCGCCGGCTTTGCCGCCGACTCCTTCCTGGCCGACGAGGCGGCCGCCTGGCATAACCGGGGGCTGGTCATTGGCGCCTTCGTCCCGCCCATCTGGCTCTGCTTCAGCCTCAGCTATGGCCGTGGAGACCAGGCGCGCGTCTTCGCCAGATGGCGTTTCCGCCTCGCCGCCGCCTTCCTCATACCCCTCGGCCTCGTCCTCGCCTCAGGCGGTCGCTTCTTCGCCTCCTTTGACCCACCCGGACCTGACGGCTATCGGACGCCCCATCCGGGGACCTTTGCCTTTTTCCTCTACCTCGTCTTCCTGCTCACGACTATCGTGGTCCTCATGAATCTCGAGGGCACCTACCGTGCCTCCATGGGCATGATGCGCTGGCGCATCAAATTCATGATCCTCGGCCTGAGCGCGCTCTTTGTGGTCCGCGCCTACACCAGCAGCCAGACCCTGCTCTCCCGCGCCGCCGACCCCGGCCTCCAGACCGTCAACTCTATCGCGCTCCTGGTCGCCTGCTTGCTCATCACCCGCTCCCTCCTCCGCGTCGGCCACTTCGAGGTCGACGTGTATCCTTCCCAATCCATCCTTTATAGCTCCGTCACTCTCCTGCTCTCCGGCTGCTACCTGATCATCGTCGGCGTGCTCGCCAAACTTCTCGCTTTTCTCGGCGGCGGCGCTTCCTTGCAGGAACAGGCCCTGGTGGTCCTCGTCCTGCTCGTTATCCTCTCGATGGTTCTGCTCTCCGACCGCGTTCGGCTTTACATCAAACGTTTCCTCAGCCGTCACTTCCAACGGCCCATCCACGACTATCGCAGCGTCTGGCGCACCTTTACCGAAAGAACCGCCCGCCAGGTCGAGCAATCCGAGCTCGCCGACGCCCTCGTCAAATTGGTCTCCGAAATCTTCCAAGCCCACTCTGCCACCATTTGGCTCGTGGACGAGGCCAAAGAAAAACTCGCCTTTGCCGCCTCGACCTCCCTTTCTCCTGCGAAGGCCGACCTCCTCGCTCTGGACCCCGCGGCCACGGCCGAAGTCATTAAAGCCCTCAGGGGCCATCCCGACCCGGTGGACATCGATGCCTCGAAGGAGATCTGGGCCTCCGCCCTCCGCCGCTGCCACCCCGAGGAATTCCGCAACGCCGGCAATCGCATCGCCGTCTCCCTTGCCGCCGCTACCGAGCTCGTCGGCATCTTGACCCTGGGTGAGCGCGTGGGGGGCGAACCGTTTTCCCTGCAGGACCTCGACCTGCTAAAATCCGTCAGCTACCAGGCTGCCACCGCCCTTCTCAACGTCCAACTCTCCCACCGGCTCTCTCAGGCCAAGCAACTCGAGGCCTTTCAGGCCATGTCCGCCTTCTTCGTCCACGACCTCAAGAACACCGCCTCGACCCTCTCCCTCATGCTCCAGAATCTGCCGGTGCATTACCAGGACCCCACCTTCCGGCAAGACGCCCTGCGCGGCATCTCCAAAACCGTCACTCACATCAACGACGTCATCAGCCGCCTCACCCTGCTGCGCCAGGAACTGGCCATCCGGCCGGTGGAATGCGATTTGAACCAACTGGTGACCGAAGCCCTGGAAGCCCAGGAGCAGGTCCCGGGCGTCGAGCTGGTCAAGCAATTCCAGCCGCTGCCTAAAGTGCGGCTCGACCCGGTTCAGATCGAAAAAGTCCTCACCAATCTGGTGTTAAACGCCCGAGAAGCCCTCGGGCCCGGCGGCCACATCCGCGTCGAGACCTCCCGGCGCGATAGCTGGGTCGTCCTGGGCGTCGCGGACAACGGCTGCGGCATGAGCCCCGAGTTCCTCGAGCGCAGCCTCTTCCGCCCCTTCCGAACCACCAAGAAAAACGGCATCGGCATCGGCATGTTCCACTGCAAGATGATTGTCGAAGCCCACCGCGGCCGCATCGAAGTCGAGAGCGCCCTCGGTAAAGGCACCGCCTTCCGCGTCCTCCTGCCCTTGACTTGACGCCTCACGAGGTTATTTCTTGAAATTACCACCGGGAGTCTGTATTATCAGCCGTCTTAGAGATGTCAACGAAGCCTGAGCTGCTCATTGTGGACGACGACGAGGCGATCCGCACACAAATGAAGTGGGCGTTGGCGCAGGATTATCACGTTTTATTGGCCGAAGACCGTTCGACCGCCCTCGAGGCCTTCACCGAGCATCGGCCGCAGGTCGTCTTGCTCGACCTGGGCCTTCCCCCCCTACCCGCAAGCCCCGAAGAAGGATTTGCCGCCCTCTCCGAAATGCTTTCCGCAAACGGCCTGACCAAAGTCATCATCGTGAGCGGGCAGGGCGAAAAGAACAATGCCCTCCAGGCCATCGGCGCCGGGGCCTACGACTTTCTCGCCAAGCCGGTGGACCTGGACGAACTCAAGATTATCCTCAAACGCACCTTCCACGTCGCCAGCCTCGAACGCCACTACCGCCAGTTGCAGCAACAGACCCGGGCCGACGCCTTCCAGGGCATGCTCGGCACCAGCCCGCAGATGCAGGCCGTCTTTAGCTCCATCCGCAAAGTCGCTACCACCGACGCCCCCGTCCTCATCCTCGGCGAAAGCGGCACCGGCAAAGAATGCGCCGCCCTGGCCATTCATCGCTGCGGCGCCCGCAGGGACAGTCCTTTCGTCGCCATCAATTGCAGCGCCATCCCTGAAACCCTCCTCGAGAGCGAGCTGTTCGGCCACGAAAAAGGCGCCTTCACCGGCGCCCATGTCCAGCGTAAAGGCCGAATCGAGACTGCGGGCGGCGGCACCCTTTTCCTGGACGAAATCGGCGAGATCCCTCTCCCGCTCCAAGTCAAATTGCTTCGCTTTCTCCAGGAACAGCGTATCGAACGCGTCGGCGGCCGCCAGGAAATCCCCGTCGATACGCGCGTTATCGCCGCCACGAACGCCGATCTCACCAAGGCGCTGGCCCAAGGACGGTTCCGTGAGGACCTGTATTATCGCCTTGCCGTGGTCGTCATCACTTTGCCCCCGCTTCGTGAACGAGAAGGGGACGTCCGCCTCCTCGCCCAGGAATTCCTCCGCCGCAATTCCGCCGCTAGTACTCGCGAGGGCTTGGTTTTCAATGACCAAGCCGTCAAGGCTATGCTACGCCATACCTGGCCGGGCAATGTCCGCGAACTCGAAAACCGCGTCAAGCGCGCGGTCATCATGGCCGAAGGCAACCGCCTCACCCCCGAAGACCTCGAGCTGGCCAACTCGCTCCCGGTCACCACCACCATCACCACTCTCAAAGAAGCCCGCGATATGGTGGACCACGATATGATCACGGAGGCCCTTCGCAAAAACAAGGGCATGATCACCGCCGCCGCCACCGACCTCGGCATCAGTCGCCCTGCGCTCTATGATCTCATGGAAAAGCTTGGCATCGCCAAACGCAAAACGGAAAAATCGGCGGAAACGGCGTGAGAATGCTTCCAACTACCTTCCTTTCTCCACCTTGCCTATTATGACTTGCCAATCAACCAAAACCGCTGCCGTGAAACACCCCTGCCAATCTCAGCGATCCCCTGGTGCCCTGGTTCATTCTCTGAAGGCTTCCCTTTGCGCCTTGGCCTTGGCCGCTGGCGCCTCAGGCTGTAAGGCGACGCCACCCCTTGCCCAACCTCATCCGCCTGACGCCCAAACCCGTCCGCTAACGCCCCAGGAATGGACCCAGCGCAACTTCCCCGAGGAGTCCCGCCAACCCTCCGGCCGGGTCCCAAGCCTCTCCACCGAACCCCAGCGAGCCCCGCAAACCACCAACTCGAACCTCCCGGCTGAACCGGCGCCGCCAGTTCAGGCCGCCAACTCAACGCCCGCACTGGTCGCCCAGGCCGTCCCGCCGGCCAGCCCGCCAAGCCGTCCTGTTTCCGCCCAAGTCCAGCCGACAAACCCGCCCGTCAGCCAACCGGCCTCTCCGGGCGCCAACACCAATCAGCCGGCGTCGCTCCTGCTCCGCGAAGGTGACAGTGTGCGCATCACCTTCCCCGGCGCTCACGGGATGGACACCGTGCAGCAGATCCGGCGTGACGGCAAAATTTCCCTGCAAATGGTCGGAGAAGTCAAGGCCGCCGGCCTGGCGCCCACCGAGCTCGAGCAAGAGCTGCTCAAGCTCTACGGACCCCAGCTCCAGGACAAGGAAGTAAAGGTGACCGTGGAGAGTGCCGCGTTCGCTGTTTTTGTCACCGGCGCGGTGCTGCGGCCGGGCAAAATCATGTCCGATCGCCCCATCTCGGCCATGGAAGCCGTCGTGGAAGCCGGCATCGACCTCGCTAAATCCAATCTGAAAAAGGTCCGGATTATGCGGCAGACCAATGGCCGCACCGAGTTCTTCATGCTCGACTTGAAAAAGCCCTTCCATGGCAAACAAACCGACTCCTTCGATTTGATGCCGGGCGACATCATCTACGTGCCCGAACGCTTCTCCTGGCTCTAGCCCGGATATTTCACAAGTTTCGCCGACCGCGGGGTGTAGCGCAGACTTCCAGTCTGCCGTATCGCGGATTTCCAATCCGCAGA
>Ga0209415_10009386_pt1 | contig 16812 bp, 19 predicted proteins | sample PeaSoiSIISIP2007_FD_187696 | JGI IMG/M metagenome (GOLD analysis project Ga0209415, IMG submission 187696) | Peat soil microbial communities from Weissenstadt, Germany - SII-SIP-2007 (SPAdes) (version 2) | ecosystem: Environmental > Terrestrial > Soil > Wetlands > Peat | place: Germany... | reverse complement strand
GAGCACGGTCCCAAGGTCGGTCACAAAGCAGGCCGCCAGGATGAGCTTGCCGATGTCGTGGCGGTTCAACCCGGTCTCGATCATCACCGCGTAGACAACGGCCACCGAGGTCGTACTGAGTGCCACGCCGCCGATCTCCGCCGCGTGGAGGTTCCAACCGAGGACCCAGCGACAGAACCCGAAGGCGCCGAGAAGGGGCAAGACGAACGAGACGAAACCGATGGAGAGGCTCGCCTTCCAGTTCTTGCGGAGCGACACCGGGTCGATCTCCGCCCCAGCCAAGAAGGTGAGGATCACAGACCCGACCGTTGCCAAGAAGGTCGTGAACTCGGTCTGGGTGACGTGCTCCTTGATCCCAGGGATGTTCCCCGCCAACGCTCCCACGACGATCTCGACGAGTGCGACCGGGATGGCTATGCGGATGCTCACGAGGGAGGCGAGCAGCGCCAGCCCCACCCAGACGGCCGTGACGAAATAGAGGTTCATCACTCCTCCTGCTCCATTTGTCTGGCAGGAGGCCGAGGCTCGACCCCTACCAGGATCGGTTCGGTCCTGGTAGAAGCCATCAGCCCTTGTGGGCAGTTCGGGCGAGAGCCCACCGGAGCTTCATCCGGCTACATGAACGATAACAAGCCCCGAAGTCCGAGTTCGTTGCCGTGCGGTCCAGGCTCAGCGCGTCGGTCTGCTACCCGCTGAGCAGGGTGTGGACCGAGATCCCCGGCGAGATTACCTTGCCGATCACCATGTCAGGCGTGCATGAGGGCGGGGTTCAGGTTCTTCACGACGTACTCGAGCTGCTCGGTGGTCATGGCGCCCGGGTGCAGGGTCTCGAGGGTGCCGCTCGGCGCCAGGATCGCGGTGAAGGGCAGGCCCGGGATCTGGTATGTGCTGGCCACGTCCCCCGAGGTATCCGAGACCAGTGGGTAGGTCACGCCGATCCGTTTGGCGAACGCGGCCGCGGCGGCGCGGTTGTCGGAGACGTCGACGCCCACGAAGTTGACCTTGGCGCCGAGGTCCCGGTAGGCCTGTTCGATGGCGGGCATCTCCCTGATGCACGCAGTACACGTGCTCGACCAGAAGTTGAGCACCGTGTAGCGCCCCCGGAGGCTGCCCGACGCCAGCGTCCGGGCCGAGGCCCTGAGCAACGGCAGGGTGAAGCTCGGCACGCGGGCGCCGATCGCGACGTCGCTCTGGTCGGGCGCGAGCACGGTCGGACCGGCGACGTTCACCTGTTCGGACGCGGGCAAGACGTCGTCGGCCATCTGGGCCAAGGTGTGGGAGTAGATCGCGGTGTCGGCGGACGCCGTCCCGAACGAACCGAGGGCCACCTGTTTGCCGTTGGGCCCGATGAAGTACAGCTCGGTCGAGTGCACCACGGTCCGGGTGGTCGGGTCGAGCTCCACCTCGACGCCGTAGTCTTTCCAGACATTTTCCAGCGCGGCGGGCGAGCCGGTCACGAAGACCCAGTTGCGCTCGCGCCCGAGCCCGTGGTCGTCGGTCCACGACCGGACGGCCGAGACGCCGGGGTAGTACGGGTTGGCGTTCACCGACAGGAACACGACGTTGCTGGCCGCCGACCCGAGGTCGCGGTCGGCAACGACGATGTCCTGGGCCAGCAGTGTGCAGATATCGGTGCATTGGTCGTCGTTGAACGAGAGCACCAACGACTTGCCCCTGAACTGCGACAGCGAGACCAACTGGTTGTGCTGGTCGGTGAGGGTGAAGTTCGGCGCCGGTGCCCCGCCGCCCAACACGTCGAGCTTCATCAGATATGAGGCCGAAGGGTTGATCCCAGGAGCGACGTCGGGGACGCCCTGGTGGACCCCGACCCCGACGAACAGCACGACGGCCAGCACCCCCGCGAGCACGACGCCGACCAACGCGAGCAGGAGCGGTCGATCTCGGCGCGGTGGCGCCGCCGGCGCTCTCTTCGGGTCGACCCGGTGCCGCTCCAGGGTGTCAGCCACCGGCGTGCCCCGATCCTGCCTCGCCGACCGTCGGCAGCGGGACCGATCGAGCGCGCGGCCGACCGCCCCGCCCTGCCCGGGTCGCGAGCGCGGTCAGCCCGATAGATGCGAGCACGACCGCCGCCAACACCATGCCGATCACGCGCGGCGACTGGCTGAGCCAGCCGGTGAGCACCCCCTGGACGTGCTCCACGATCCCGATCGGCTGGGGGGTCGCGGTCGGCTCGGCGAGGAAGGTGGCCCAGTAGAAGACGAGGTAGGCGCCGACGAGCGCCAGCGCGACGCCGGCCAAACGGGGCACCACCCTGGTCAATGGCCGGATGCGACGCAGCGCGGTGACGCCCGCGTTGGCGACGACCAGGCCAGCGGCCATGAGGAACAACCCCATCCCGAGCGCGTACGCGACGAACGTCCCGGCGCCGTCGAAGAAGCCCAACCGACCGAACGATCCGACCACCGCGGCGAGGAAGAGCGGGAGTGCGCAGCTGAGCGAGGCCACCGCGTACGTCACGCCGAAGCCCGCCATCGCGACGACGCCCCGCCCGGTGCCGAGCCGCCCGGTCGGGTGCAGCAGGCGGACCGGGCGACCCGCCGCCGCCGCCACGCCGATGGCGACCATGGCCAACCCGATCGGGATCATGACCCAGCCCACCCAGCCCAGCACGATGTCGATCCCGGCCTCGACCAGGATCCCGAGGAGGCCGAAGACCACCACGAACCCGGCCGCGACGCTCCCACCGGCGGCCAACGCGCGCAGGTTGCGTCGGGGTCGTTCGGCGGTGTCTTCCCCGACGAACAGCGACAGGTAGGCGGGGAGTAGCGGGAAGCCGCACGGGTTGACCGCCGCCACGAGACCCAGGGTGAACGCGTAGAGCAGCGGCCCCGATCCCACCCCGACGATCCCGGTCATCATCCCGGCGATCCCCGTCTTTGAGGCGCTTCGGGGCCGGGGGCGGTCCGATCCCAGGTGGTTGAGCTCGCGGAGAACGCCGGCTCGGGCACCAGACGCAGGCTACGAAGGGGGCTCCACCGATGCCAGTCGGGGTGTGGCCTCGGTCGCGGAGCCAAGGCGGAACCACAGATGGGTGGCGGCGAGCGAACGCCATGGTCGCCACCGTTCGCCGGCCACCTCGGCGTCGCGTGCCGAGACCGGACGACCCACCAGGTGCTCGAGGGATCGCCGGAGGCCGAGGTCCGACGCCGGAAAGGCGTCGGGGTCACCGACCCGCATGGCCAGATAGTGCGCGCTCCAGGGCCCGAGGCCGCGCAGCGCGCACACCGAGTCGACGAAGCGCTCCAAAGAGTCCCCGCGGTCGAGGCGCAGGGACCCGTCGGCGACCGACCGGGCCAGCGCGCGGACCGCCTCGATCCGGGTGGTGGTGAGACCGAGTCCGTCGAGGTTGCCCTCGGCCAGGGTCCCAGGCTGGGGGAACACCCGCGCCAGGCCGAGCGCCCCGAGCCCGGGAACCGCGGTCCCGTGGCGCTCCACGATCCGCCGCACGATCGTGCCGGCGCTGGCCACGCTGACCATCTGCCCGCAGATCGCTCGGATGGCCGTCTCGAAGGGGTCCCAGGTCCCCGGGGTGCGAAGGCCGGGTGACTTGCGGACCAGCGGGCCGATGTCGGCGTCGCGCCCGAGACGCTCGTTCGCTCGGTCGAGGTCCACGTCCAGCCCGAAGATCCTACGGGCCCGCTCCACGACGTGGATCAGCCCCTCCCAGTGGGGGAGGTGCGCGACGAGCACCAGGTGGTCCTCCCCGCCACGGGACAGCTCGATCACGCCCGGGTCGCCATCGATCAGCACCGTGCGCCGGTAGATGCCGTCGGCCACGTGCTCGACCCCGGGGATGGCCCGGCTGCCGAAGTACTCGAGCATCGTGTCCCACTCGAGCGGCGGGGTGAACGGAAGCCGCAGGGCGAGGCCGCCGTCGGCGACCAACCGGTCGCTCGAGCGTCGCCGGGCGCGCAGCTCGCTCGGCGACGCGCGGAAGATGTCCTGGCACACCCGATTGAACTGCCGGATGCTGCCAAAGCCGGACGCGAACGCGATCTCGGCGAACGTGAGGTCGGTGTCATCGAGGAGCCGACGCGCGAAGTGGGCCCGCCGGGACCGTGCCAGCTGGTCCGGCGTCACCCCGAGGTGGTGCTCGAAGAGGCGGCGAAGGTGCCGAGCCGACACGCCGAGCCGCTCGCCCAGCGCGTGCTCGGTGTTGTCGTCGAGCATGCCGTCCACGACCAGCTGCACCGCTCGGCACACGAGCTCGGGCGCGTCGGGGTTGAGCGGCGGGTCGCTCCGGTACGGGCGGCACCGCAAGCAGGCCCGGTATCCGGCCGCCTCGGCGGCTGCGGCCAGCGTGTACGGGCGCACGTTGCCCGGCTTCGGGCGCCCGCCGCAGCCGGGCCGGCAGTAGATCCCGGTCGTGACGACCGCAGAGAAACCGCTCACGCCATCGATGATGGACCATCTTGACCGTCAAGGCTGGACACTTTCGGACACGTATCCATCGCCCCGCCCGAGGCCCCTTTTGCCCCCGGCTTCACCCCTTGGCTTCACCCCCCGGTGCGCGGCCGAGCAGCTTGATCACCTCGTCATCGGTGGTGGGAGAGAAGTCGAGGTAGGCCTCGCCGATCGCGAGGAACGGGTCGGGCTTCTCGAGGCACACGACCTCGTCGGCGACGCCGGCGAAGTCGCGTTCGATGGTGCGAGGGCCCACCGGGACCGCCAACACGATGCGGGCCGCGCCCGACGCCCGCGCGACCTGGCACGCCGCCCGCGCCGTCGAGCCGGTGGCGACGCCGTCGTCGACAACGATCGCCGTGCGCCCCTGCAGAGCGACGCGCGTCCGGTCGCCGCGATACGCGGCGGCTCGGCGGTCGAGTTCCACGTGCTCAGCGCGCTCGACGGCGACGAAGTCGTGGGCCGCGACGCCGGAGGATTGAAGCACCTCGCGGTTGACGACGAGCACGCCGCCCTCCCCGAGCGCGCCCATGGCCAGCTCGGGCTGGAAGGGCACGCCGATCTTGCGCACGACGATCACGTCCAGCGGGGCGCCAAGTGCGAGCGCGACCTCGAAGCCAACCGTGACCCCGCCACGCGGCAGGCCGAGCACGACCGTCTCGGGCGCTCGGAGGTGACCCAGCCGCTCGGCGAGCCGCCGCCCCGCGTCCGCCCGGTCCCGGTACATCACCCCTCCAAGTCCCACATGGGTATTGTCACACTACTAACGAAGTACGCTGGGGACATGCTTCCCCGGAGCTACGCATCCCAGCGTTGCTCGATCGCCAAGACCCTCGAGATCGTGGGCGATCGTTGGACGATGCTGGTCGTCCGGGAGGCCTTCTGGGGCACCTGGCGCTTCGACGACTTGCAACGCAACCTCGGCATTGCTCGCACCGTACTGACAGATCGGCTCGGCCGGCTGGTCGAGGAGGGAGTGCTGCGCAAGGAGCGTTACCACGAGCGCCCAGAGCGCTTCGAATACCGGCTCACCGAGAAGGGGATCGACCTCTGGCCGGTGCTGATGGCCCTGCTCACCTGGGGAGACCGCCACGCCATCGAGGGTCCGCCCCCGGTCGTGGTGCTGCACCGGGACTGCGGTGGCCAACTCGACGACCGGCGGATGTGCACCCGGTGCGGAGCGGCGCTCGGCCCCTCGGACGTGAGGGGCCGTTTCGACGACCCGGCCCCGGCGCAACCCTCGAGCGTCCGACAACCCCGGGCGTCGTGAGCACGACCGAGCCGTCGGGCTTCACGATCGAGCCGAAGGCCTTCGGTGCCTGGCTCGACGCGCTCGGCTTCGAGATCGAGGAGCTCACCGGGACGCGGGTGGCGGGCCACCTCGACGTGACCCCCGACCACCACACTCCGTGGGGCGTCGTGCACGGCGGGGTGTTCGCCACCATCGTGGAGTCGACCGCCTCGCTCGGTGCGTCGGCGGCGGTGGCCGATCGCGGCCAGTTCGCCGTGGGTGTGAACAACTCGACCGACTTCCTCCGGCCGGTGGTCGACGGACGGGTGGACGTCGTCGCGTCGCCGATCCTTCAGGGAAGGGTCCAGCAGCTGTGGTCGGTCGAGTTCACGCGCCACGACGACGGGAAGCTGATCGCCCAGGGGCGCCTGCGCGTCCAAAACGTCCCGATGCCCACCGACGGCTGAAGCGCCGGCCAGGAGTCAGGCGGGGTTCGAGGCGGCCATGACCCGGGGCGGCCGGAGCGACGAGCGTCGGACCACCAGGTGGGGCGGCAGCTCGACCCGGGTCGGCGGTCCCCGGCGCTCGCCGGTGATCCGGCCGACCAGCGCCGAGACGGCCGCGTCGGCCAGCCGCCGACGCGGCTGGTGGATGGTGGTCAGCGGCGGATCGCACAGCTCGGCGAACACGATGTCGTCGAACCCCGTCACCATCACGTCGTCGGGCACCGAAATCCCGTCGGCACGGAGTTGTCCGATGACACCCAGCGCGACCACGTCGGACGCGCAGACGATGGCGTCGGGCATCGAGCCCCCGGCGAGGATCGTGGCCACGGCCTCCTTCCCGAAGTTCGTGGTGAACCGGCCCAAGATGGGTTCCTCGGGGCGCATGCCGCGCTCTTCGACGCCCCGCCAGAACGCCTCGAGGCGTGTGCGACTGGCCGAGCTGCGTATGGCCGACGACACGAAGCGGACGCTGCTCGCGCCGAGCTTCACGAGGTGATCAAGGACCAGGTCGATGCCGAGCGCGTTGTCAATGCCCACGTAGTCCGCGTCAAGGCTTCCGGCCTGGTACTCCAGCTGGACCACCGGGATCGACCGGTTGACCTGGGCCAGGGCCTCGGCGCTCTTGTCGTCCTCGGTCGGGACGACGATGAGCCCGTCCACCCGACGAGAGACGAGGGAGTGCACTCGCCGCGCCTCGGCCTGCCACGAGCCGCGGGCGTCGGCGAGGACGAGATCAAACTCGAAGCGCTGCAGGAACACGTCGACCGCCTCGACGAGCTCCGCGTAGAACGGGTTGCGCAGCCACGGGACCGTCATGCCGATGCTGCCGGTGGTCTGGGCCCGCAGCGCCCGGGCGATCTTGTTGGGCTGGTACGAGAGCCGTTTGGCCGCGGCCAGGACCGCGCTCTTGGCGTCGGGCGAGCAGCGGCCCGACCCGGTGAGGACGCGCGAGGCCGTCGAGATCGAGACCCCGGCCGCGGCCGCGACGTCTCGGAGCTGTACCGCCCGGGTGGCGTTCTCCGTGCTCACGGGCCCGATGTTTGTGGAAGACCGGCTCCTTTGCAACCGCTCGAGTTTTCCCGTGCGGCACAATCCCGACGCCCGACGCGTCCGCGCTGGGCGTGATAAGGCTGGCCGATGGAGCTCTTCGAAGCCATACGAACGACCCGAGCCATGCGACGACTCGATCCGGATCGCCCCGTTCCCGAGGAGGACCTCTGGACGATCATCGAGGCGGCCACCAAGGCGCCCTCGGGCGGCAACCGCCAGGTGGCCCGATGGCTCGTGGTGACCGACCCGGAACGCCGGGCCAAGATCGGCGAGTTGTACCGCCAAGCGTGGAACTCGGTGCGTGGGGGCTATGTCGAGGCGCAGGGTGACGGTGCGCCGTCGGCGATCCTGACGTCGGCCGACCACCTCGCGGCGCACATGGGCGAGGCGCCTGCCATCGTCATCCCGTGCTCGCGGGCGGCCGACCCCGCCTCGATCTACCCGGGGTGTCAGAACCTGTTCTTGGCCGCCCGGTCCCTCGGGCTCGGCACGGCGCTGACCACGGTGCACCGGCTGAAGGAGGTCGAGGTCAAGGCGGTGCTCGAGATCCCCGATGACGTCCACACCTGGGCGATGGTCCCGGTCGGCTACCCCCTCGGTCGTTGGGGCGAGGCGAAGCGCCGCCCAGTTGAAGAGACGACGTACTGGGACCGCTACGGCGATCGCCGGGAACGGATCGCCTGAGCGGCCGCCTCGTCAGCGGCCGTCGTCACCGGTCGGCCGAAGGCCCTCGCCCCACGAATGGACGCGGTCGGGGTGGATGCGGATCAATCCCGTGTCCGCACCCGGGGCGGTCGCGAGTGCCTCGGCGCGGCCCCTGACCTCGATTCCGCGGGGCCGCCACGGCGCCAGGACGTCGTCGACCACGAACGCCGCCACCCCGGCTCGCCGCACGTGCTTGAACTTGGCCGTTGTCGACATGTTGAAGCCGCCGATGTCGATGGTGCCGGTCGTCTCGTTGTAGGTGTACCCGACCGGGGCGACGTGTGGCCGCCCTTGTGCGTCCACCGTTGCCAGCCGGCCCAGCTGTTGTGCGTCCAGATAGGCACGCTCGGCGTGGCTGAATCCCTGACTCATCGCACCTCCAACCTGATCGCGCCGGCTCAGCGCCTCGCATCCTCCGGGCACAACTGGTCGGCCAACGACTCGAAGTCTTGGGCGACCACGTCGAAGCTCGGATCGGGCGGAGCGGGCTGGCGACCCTGTGGGCCCCATTCCAGCGGTCTCGGGACATAGGCCGTGCGCAGGCCGGCCGCGGCGGCCGACCGCAGGTCCCCGACGTGGGCGGCGACGAGCATCACCTCGTCCGGAGCCAGGCCGAGCAGGCGCGCCGCGCCCTGGTAGGTGCGGGGATCGGGCTTGTATGCCGAGAACAGCTCGGTCGACAAGATGCAGTCCCAGGGCAGGCCGGCCCGTTTCCCCATCTCGGTGAGCAGGGCGAAGCTCCCGTTCGACAGCGGAGCGAGCACGTAGTGGTGCCGCAGTCGCTCGAGCCCCTCCCGGGAGTCGGGCCACGGGTCGAGCCGACGCCACACCGACTTCAGCGACTCGACCTCGGTCGGTGCCAGGTCGACTCGGTATCGGAGTAGGAGCTCGCCGAGCATGTCGTCGAGGAGGGTCTCGACGTCGCTGTAGGGGCGCGTTCCCCCGACGATCTCGCCGATGGGGACGAGATAGCCCTCGGTGCGCCAGGCATCGGCGAAGGCCCCCCAATCCACCCCCGTCGCTCGGTCCCCCGAGATGTTCTTCGCCGCGTCGGTCACGCAAGTTCGCCAATCCACGACCGTTCCGAAAACGTCAAAGACGAGCGCCTTCACACCGGGAGCCAGCACGGCCAGACTCTCCCATGTCCGGCGCCTTCGACCAGCGAGCCCACTAAAGCCGGAGGTGGCGATCGATGGAGATCACCGGGGCGGTGCCCGACCCGTCCGGGCTGGAGGCGGCCGCGCCCTCTTGTTATGTCGGCGAGGTGCACATCCAGACGCTGTCGACGCCATTCGACAATGGACTCGAGTTGCGCTTCGTGCGGTTCGAGCCGGGCGCACGGTCGAGGCCCCACGTCTGCAGCTCCGGTCGGTTGCTGCACGTGGTCGGGGGCGAAGCGGTGGTCGCCGACCCGAACGACAGGACCGTGGTCGGCCCCGGGGACACGGTCACGGTGCCGGCGGGTGAGTGGCACTGGCACGGCGGGCTTCCCCACGTCGCCGCGGTGCTCCTCGTGATCGAGCGGCCGGCGGACGTCTCGTGGGACGCGCCCGCTCGCGATTGGTCGGCCGGCTACGACCCGCCTGCGCCGACCGGCGAGCGCCGGGCGACGTAGCCTGAGCCTGTCGACCGAGACGCGGTGCTCGGCGGCCCGGGGGGTTGCACGTGCAGGGGTCGAGGAGATGAGCGGTGCCCCGCCGACCGCAGCCGGAGTCCGGGCGGAGGCCCGGGAGTGGCTGGAAGCCCACTGGGACCCCGATCTGCCGCTGCTCGAATGGCGGAGGGTGCTGGCCGACTCGGGCTGGGCCTCCCCGCAGTGGCCCCTCGATTGGTACGGGCGGGGGCTCTCCTCAGAGCTGGCCCGGGAGGCCACCGACGAGCGGCAGTTCTTCGGCGCGGTGGGTCCCCCGATCGGATCGGCGATGACCCTGGCCGCGCCGACGCTGCTCGCTCACGGCTCCGACGAGCTGAAGCGCCGATTGCTGCGCCGGATCCTCACCGGCGAGGACCGGTGGTGCCAGCTGTTCTCCGAACCGGGCAATGGGTCCGACCTCGCCGGCCTGACCACGCGGGCCGAGCGCGACGGCGACGAGTGGGTGGTAAGCGGCCAGAAGGTCTGGACGACCGGTGCCAAGACGGCCTCGTTCGGGATGTTGCTCGCCCGAACGGATTGGGACACCCCCAAGCACCGGGGGATCACCTACTTCGTTCTCCCGATGGACCAGCCGGGCGTCGAGGTGCGTCCGCTCCGCCAGATGAACGGGCACGCGTCCTTCAACGAGGTCTTCTTCGCCGAGGCGCGAGTGCCGGCCGACAACCTGGTGGGGGCGGTCAACGACGGCTGGTCGGCCGCGCTCACCACCCTCGCCCACGAGCGGGGGCTCGGCGGCGCCCGGCTGGTGGCGACCGAGGGTTGGCAGGACGGCCGCACGGCGCGAGAGGCGATGGCCGAGGCGGCCGAGTACGCGCGCACCTACGCGTGGTATCCGCAGCGGGCCGGCCGCGCCGACCTCCTTGTCGAGGTGGCCCGCGAGATCGGCGCGTCCCCGGTGGAGAGACAGCTGGTTGCCGACGTCATCACCCGCACCCGGGTCGCCTCGTGGAACGTCGAACGGGGCCGCGCCGCCAGGGCCGCCGGCCGCCCACCGGGGCCCGAGGGATCGGTGGCCAAGCTCGCCGGAAGTGACATCGCCCGCCGGTCCGCAAACGCCCACGCCACGATGGCGGGTGCCGCGGCGATGTTGACCGGGCCGAGCGCGCTGCGGGGTGGGATCATCGCCGAGATCCTGATCTCGGTCCCGGCCGGGTCCATCGCCGGGGGAACCGACGAGATCCAGCACAACATCGTCGGCGAGCGCTCGCTCGGCCTGCCGCGCGAACCCTCGTCGGACTCCCAGGTGCCGTTTCGTGAAGTGCGGACCAACTCGCCGCGCCAGTGACACCCGACGCCCCGCCTTCGACGTGTGTGGCGCCCACCGATAGCGTCGCGGCCCGGCCCGGTCGAGCCGACCGCGGCGAGGCAGTTCATCTGAGGGAGGTGTGGGCCATGTGCGACGAGTCCCCGACGCGATGAGCGACGTCACAGTGGAGCTTGGCGACGACCATGTCGCCACGGTCGAGCTGCACCGTCCGCCCAACAACTTCTTCGATGTCGCGTTGGTCTCGGCGATAGCCGACGCGTACGAGGAGCTCCAGGCCGGTCCGTGCCGGGCCATCGTGTTGTGCTCCGAGGGCCGGCACTTCTGCGCCGGGGCGGACCTCACCAGTGGCACCGAGCGGACGGTCGGCGACCTATACGGACACGCGTTGCGACTGTTCCAAGCCGAGCTGCCGGTGGTCGCCGCGGTCAGCGGATCGGCGATCGGCGGAGGCCTCGGGCTGGCGTTGTCGGCCGACTTCCGGGTGGCCAGCCCGGAGAGCCGGTTCGCGGCCAACTTTTCCCGGCTGGGCTTCCATCACGGCTTCGGCCTGACCGTGACCCTCCCCGACGCGGTCGGCCGGCAGGCCGCCGCCTGGTTGCTCTACACCGGTCGCCGGGTGGGCGGCGAGGAGGCGCACCAGATCGGGCTGTGCGACCGGCTGGCCCACTCGACCGACGACATCCGGGCGCAGGCGCAGGCTATGGCGGTGGAGCTCGCCGCGGCGGCGCCGTTGTCGGTGCGTTCGATCCGCGCCACCATGCGACGCGGGCTGCCCGACCGGGTACGCGAGGCGACCGAGATCGAGCGCTCCGAGCAGGACCGCCTTCGCCGGACCGAGGACTTCGCCGAGGGGGTGGCGGCGTCGAGCCAGCGCCGCGAGCCGCTGTTCAAGGGGTCGTGAACGGCGACGGCCGCCGACGCGTCGGGTCGGGCTCACCGTTCGAAGAGACGATCGGGTTCAGCCGGGCCCTGAGGGTCGGGTCGCGGGTCGTGGTGTCCGGGTCCGCCCCCGTCTGGCCCGACGGCTCGTGCCCCGACGACGCGGGCGCGCAGACCCGACGGTGCATCGAGATCGTGCTGGGCGCGCTGGCCGAGCTGGGCGCCTCCGCCGACGACGTGATCCGCACCCGCATGTACGTGTGCGATCGCGACGACGCCGATGCGGTCGGCGCTGCCCACGCGGAGGTGTTCGGGCGGGCCCGGCCGGCCGCCACGATGGTGGTCGTCGCCGGATTGCTCGACCCGAGATGGAAGGTCGAGATCGAAGCCGAGGCGGTCGTCTCCGACGATGCACCGTCGGGGTTTGACCGGTGAGCGATGCTCCGGCGAGGCTCCTCGGCAACACGCGGCGCGGCCTCGAGACCCTCCCGGTCGGGTCACCTCCCCCCGAGCGCCCGGGTTGCCGGCCCGGGGCTCGTGCCGCGAGGCTGGCCGACGGCCGTGACGGGGCGGCGCGACGTAGCGTGACGGCGCCAACGACACCCGGCGCAGTGTGATGAAGACAGGGAGCCGACATGAGCAGTGACAGGATCGAGGCGGGGACCATCACGCTCCTCTCGGGCAAGGGGGACGAGATCGAGGCGTACCACGCCAAGCCGACCGACGCGGAGTCCCATGGCAGCGTCGTGGTGATCCACCACATGCCCGGGTACGACTCCTCGACTAAGGAGATCGCCCGCCGGTTTGCGGCCCACGGGTATGGCGCCATCGTCCCGAACCTCTTCCACCGCTACGCACCAGGGGCGTCGGCCGGCGACGGCGCCGCGGCGGCCCGGGCGGCTGGCGGGGTGCCCGACGCCCAGTGCCTCGAGGATGTCGCGGGCGCGATGGCCTTTCTCAGGGCCGAGTCCGGCGCCAACGGCAAGGTCGGGGTGATCGGGTACTGCTCGGGTGGGCGCCAAAGCTACCTGACCGCCTGCAACCTCGATGTCGACGCCGCGGTGGTCTGCTACGGCGGCGGGGTCGTGGCGACCCCCGACCAGCTGACGCCCGAGCGTCCGGTGGCGGTCATCGACATGACCAAGGACCTGCGCTGCCCCATGCTCGGCCTCTTCGGGGTCGACGACGCCAACCCGTCGCCCGAGCACACCGCCCGCATGGAAGAGGAGCTGAAGGGGCACGGGAAGACCTACGAGTTCCACACCTTCGACGACGCCGGCCACGCGTTCTTCTGGGTGGAGCGCCCGAGCTACCGCTTCGAAGCCGCCCGCGAGGGCTGGCACAAGATCTGGGAGTTCTACGGCAAGTACCTGGAGGGCTGAGCATGTGCACGTACCTGACCTCCACAGAAAGGGTGGCCGGCACCGGGCTCGGCGCGCAGGGATGGTTCTCGATCGAACGGGCGGTGGTGTACTTCGACCACCCCCAGGAGGCCCCGGTCGAGCACGCGCTGTGCATCGACTTCCGGCCCGGCGAGCACGCCGATCCGAGCCAACGGGTTGCCGTCGAGCTCGACGCCCGCTCGGCCCGCACGCTGGCCGAGTCGATCCTGGCCACCCTGGCCCACGACGAGGTCCGGGCGCTCGGGGTCGACTGACCCGACGCCACGACCGGGACCGGGCGCTGATACCCCGATCGGGATCGCGGTGGCCTAACCTCGAGCCGGTTCAGCACGACCTCGACGTGGAACGGCCCGGGCCGCCTCGATTGGTTCGGAGGACGAAGTGACGTTCCTGCAGGCCATCGTGATCGGGATCATCCAGGGCGTCGCCGAGCTCTTCCCCATCTCGAGCCTCGGCCACACCGTGATCATCCCGGCGTTCATCGGCGGGTCGTGGTCCCGTCTCGTCACCCAGCAGGCGTCCGCCGAATCCCCGTACCTCGCCTTCGTGGTCGGGCTGCACGTGGCCACCGCGCTGGCCCTGCTCACCTACTTCTGGCGTGACTGGGTTCGGATCATCAAGGGGTTCTTCTCCAGCCTGGCCAAGCGCCGCGCGGAGACGGCCGACGAGCGGGCGGCGTGGTTCGTCATCGTGGCCACCATCCCGGTCGGGATCCTTGGATTGTCCCTCGAGCACCAGCTCCGGACGCTCTTCGCCAAGCCGCTCGCCGCGGCCACCTTCCTCACCATCAACGGCCTGATCCTGCTCGGTGGCGAATGGCTCCGGCGCAAGGGCCGGGCCAACCCCAAGGTGCGCCCGAGCGCGGCCGCCGAGCGTCCGGTCGGGGGCGGGGGAGCACTGGCGAGCGAGCCCGGCGCGCCGGTGGGCACCGACGCCCACGACCCCGAGGTGCTGGGGTCGTTGCGGCTGCGCGACGCGCTCGTCGTCGGGGTGGCCCAGTCGGCCGCGCTCCTGGCCGGCATCAGCCGGGACGGGATCTGCATGGTGACCGGCCTGGTGCGGGGGCTCAGCTACGAGGACGCGGCCCGGTTCGCCTTCTTGCTGTCGGCCCCGCCCATCTTGTTGGCCGGCCTGCTCAAGATCCCTGACCTGCTCGGCTCGTTGGGCAATGGCATTCGTGGCCAGGTCCTCGCCGGGAGCGCGGCCGCGTTCGTCATGGCCCTGCTCTCGGTGCGCTTTTTGCTCCGTTACTTCCAGACCCGGGGGCTCACTCCGTTCGCCTGCTACTGCCTCGCGTTGGGTGCGGCCGGCATCGTCTACTTCGGCATCCAGTAGCCCGGACCCAAGCGTTCCGGTCGCCCTTAGTGGGGGGACAGGCCGGTCACGGTGGCCAGCAACAGTGCCGCACCGCGCGTGTCTCCGACCAGACCCAACTCCATGCGGTTCATGACATAGGCGACCGTGACGCGCGCGTCGAGGTCCGAAACGACGAGCGACCCGCCCCAGCCGCCCCAGTAGCAGCCCCTCGGGCCGAGGGGCATCGTCTCGGTCCCGAGCCCGTAGCCGATGCCGAAGCGCAGCGGGATGCCGAGGACGAGGTCGGTCCCGTTGGACTGCTCCTCGAAGATCGCGTCGAGCCCCCGGTCAGACAAGAGTCGGATCCCGCGCGCCTCGCCCCGATTGGACACGATCGATTGGACGGCGCCCACGCCGCGGGCATTGCCCTGGCCATTGGCCGCAGGGATCTCGGCCCGCCGCCAGTCGTCGTCGAAGCTGCGCTCGGCGCTCAAGATCGGGTTTCCGAACACCCTGGGGAGGAACTCGTTGCCGGCCCCCAAGGCGTCGACGCCCGGCATCTCGGGCGCGATCACCCGGACCGTGCGGTGGTCCTCGGTCGCCGGGAGGCCGATGAAGAAGTCCGCCCCGAGTGGGCCCGCAACCTCCTTGGCGAAGAACGTCCCGAGGCTCTGGCCGGTCACCCGCCGCACCACCTCGCCGACGAGGTACCCCTGGGTGACCGCGTGGTAGCCCGACGCCGTGCCCGGCTCCCACCACGGCTTCTGGGCCGCCAGGAGGCTCGTCGCCTTCTCCCAGTCATAGAGGTCCTCGTAGGTGATCGGTTCCTCCCACCCGGGCAGCCCGGCGGTGTGCGAGAGGAGGTGGCGGACCTCGATGCGCTCTTTGTCGTTGGCCTTGAACTCGGGCCAGTACTTGGCCACGGGCGCGTGGAGGTCGATGTCACCGTGGTCGGCCAGGATGAGGGCGCACAGGTTGGTCATCGTCTTGGTGGTCGACCAGACGTTGGTGATCGTGTCGCGCCCCCAGGGCACGGTGCGCTCCTCGTCGGCCCAGCCGCCCCACAGGTCGACCACCGGCTCGCCCTCGAGGAAGACGGTGACCGATGCACCGACGTCCCTGCCCTCGTCGAGGTTGTTGTAGAAGGCCTCCCGGACCGCCGCGAACTGTTCGTCGCAGGTGCCGTGGACCTCGGTCGTCGCGTCCGCCACGGGTCCTCCTTGGTCTGGCGCCGCTCCGGCGCGCTGAGTTCCGAGCGTACCGGGGGAGTTCGGGCATCACCCGTAAGATTCCGTCGTGAGGGTCACCAGCCGCCCGCGTCCTGTGGGGTAGCGGGCGCAGAGCCGTGACCAACTTTCTCTCGCACTTCCATGGTCCGGTCATCTACCTGGTCGTTGCCGGCCTCTTGGTGGCCGAGTCCGGCTTTGCGATCGGGTTCTTCGTGCCTGGCGAGATCGCCGTCGTCCTGGGCGGCGTCCTGGCCCGCGAGCACCGGGTCGACATCGTCGTGATGGTGCTGGTGGCCAACGCCGCGGCGATCGGTTCGTACCTGATCGGCTACGGGCTCGGTCGGGCGATCCTGCCGTGGGTTTTGGAGCACACCGGTCTGGGGCGACATCCCATGATCAACCGGGCCCGGGACCAGTTGGCCCATCGGGGCGGGCCGGCCGTGTTCATCGCCCGGTTCGTGGTGGTGGTGCGGGCCGTGATGCCGGCACTGGCCGGGCTGAGCGACCTGCGCCTCCGGACGTTCGTCATCTTCGACATCGCGGGCGGGCTGGTCTGGGCGACCCTCTACACGGTGCTCGGCTATGCGCTCGGAACCGCGTACCAGCACGTGCTGAGGGCGATCGGGGAGTGGACCTACGTTGTCGTCGGTGTGGTCGTGGTCGCACTCGTGCTCGACCACGTTCGACGGTCGCGTCGACGACGTCGCGAGCCCGACGAGGACCAGTGAGGCGAACGACTCTTCGGACTTGGGTGAAGTGGACCGACACCTCATGGGACCTGATGGGCCCAGATCACCAGTCCATGAGGTGAAATCGTGGCTTGCGCGCAAACCCTTGACACGCGGATTCTCGGTCGGGGAGGGGGGACTCGAACCCCCGACCTCCTGCCCCCAAAGCAGGCGCGCTACCTACTGCGCCACTCCCCGGTGTTGGGCCTGGGCTCCGTGCGCAGCGTACCGGCTTGTCCCCACGCGTTCGGGTGCGTCCGTGCGCGCGACACGAAACCGACCGAGCGTGCACGACCGCCTACCCGAGAGGGTTCGAACTCGCTCGCCACTGGCGAGCTTCCGGCGCCGGGGCGGTGAGAGCCGGCGCCGGATCGCTCGTTCAGGACTTCTTGCCGAGAATTCGGTTCATCTTGGTACCGCATGTCGGGCAGATGCCCTG
>Ga0209415_10009385_pt1 | contig 16813 bp, 8 predicted proteins | sample PeaSoiSIISIP2007_FD_187696 | JGI IMG/M metagenome (GOLD analysis project Ga0209415, IMG submission 187696) | Peat soil microbial communities from Weissenstadt, Germany - SII-SIP-2007 (SPAdes) (version 2) | ecosystem: Environmental > Terrestrial > Soil > Wetlands > Peat | place: Germany... | reverse complement strand
GAAGAGATGAGGGAAATCCCTCCGCAGAACCCAATCCAACCTGGATTTCACCGTACCCCCACCCCCTCCCCCTGTGGGAATCGCATTTCGCCCCCTAAGAATTCAGATAACCACCAAGGAATCAAGCATTTGTAAATTTCACATAGTCACTAAAGAGTAAACAGAGAGGCCCATTTTTAGCCCTTTTTGACCCCAAAAACCCCGATTTTACCCTCAAAATCGCCCCATTTTGCCTGATTTTGGGGTTCAATTCACCGTAGCGCCAAGAGCGAGCGACGATCTCACTGGCTCCCGTCGCTGCTCTTCAAATCCACGCTATATAGATTCACCGTCGAAGTATGCGCGCTGACAATGGGCAGATCGCCAGGCGCAAGGCCAATCAAGCGATAATCCGTGGCGGCGATGGGTTGCAGGTTGGCGATAGTGGCCACCTGTTCCGGCTTTCCGGCGGGCGCGGCGATGCGATAGATCGGCTTGCCGGTCTCGATGAAATCCTGAAAGTAGAGATAGTGGCCGTCGTGCGACCAAGTGGGGTCTCCGACGCCGTGTGTGGTGATGGTGGTCCACTGTTCAGTGGTGCGGTCAAAGAGCAGCAAAGCTTTCTGGTCGAGGCGAATCGCGGCGATATAACGGCCATTGGGCGAGAGACGCGGGCTGAAGAGCCCAGTAGAGCCGGAGATCTCACTCACCTTGTGTGTCTGCAAATTCACAAGGTAGATGGCCTTCGGCTGCGTATTGTCCATGCGATTGGGCAGGCGGCCAAAAAGAATCGATTGCCCGTCGGCGGACCAGACCGGATCAGCCTCGTTGCGATCTTCATTGAGCAGTGGCGTGGGTTTTCCGCCTTCGGCATCGATCGTATACAGCTTCCAGGGCTTGCCTGGTTCCTTGGCCATCAGCGCCAGCCGCTTGTTATCCGGCGACCACTGCATGCTGAAAATGCGCAGTGGCGGAGTGGTCAATTCAATGCGGTCACTGCCATCCACGCGGCTGCGCCACAGCGAACTGTCGGAGGCATTCAGCCACGCGACCCATTGTCCGTCCGGCGAATATTCGGCCAGCTCAGCCGAACTCAGATTCTGGTCCAGCGCCGCAAATGCTGAGGAGCGCGGAAGCGCGTGCAGTAGCTCGACCTGAGCATTTTCGCCGATGAAATAAACGCGATTGCTGCCGAGCGAGGTGCTGGGCGCTTCATAATTCAGAGGACCGTTGGTGATGGGGCGAGGTTTGGCGTCAAACAGCCAGACGCTTTGCCGCTGCGCCCATATATCGAGGTGGCCATCGTGCGAGGACTGAAAGACAAACTCCGTGCCGTCGGCGGTCCAGCTTCCGCAGCACTCCGAGGCGGGCTGGCTCCAGCCGGGCAGCAGCGGATGCGGATTGCCGCCATCCGCCGCAACCTCCCATAATTCGGTGGTTTGCCGCTTGGGATCGCTGAGGGTGAAGCGCAGACGGCGGCCATCCGGCGACCAACGCAGCCAAAAAGCCAGTCCCGGCGTAGTCAGCAGCTTGTGTGCATCGCTCCCGTCGGCGTTTACCACGGTCAAATCATTGCCCGAGGCCACCAGCAGCCGTTGCCCATCCGGCATCCAGGCTGCATCGTGCGCCAACAGGTTCGGCACACGATGCGCATTGCCGCCCAGTGTGGGCACAATCCAGAGCGGCTGCTCCGGTTCAGCCTGCAAATGGCTGTGAATCAGGAGCTTGGAACCGTCTGGAGCAAGCGATCCAATCAACGGCGCGCCAATCTCGGACGGCAACCGAAATTGGCTGATCTCGCCATTGGCGGCCAGCGCAACAGCCAGTACCGGGTTGCCATTGACCATATCGGAGAAGTAAAGCCGGGTTCCGTCACCCACAGAGCTGGAAAAACTCTCCACATCCAGATCGTTGGCCAGCAGATGCCCGGAGTATGTGACCTGCACAATGCGATAAGGCTTGCGTGAGGGCGCGCGCAGCAGCAGAATGCCTGCAAATATCAAGCAGCCAAGTGCAAGTCCGGCGACAATCAAGCGCCAACGAGAACTGCCGCGAGTCGACGCTGAAGATGTGGGGGGCGGCAACGGCGATTCGACCGGGTGCGCCTCCGCAGAAGGCTCCAGTACCTTCACCGGCGCAATGAAGCGATAGCCGCGCTTGGCCAGTGTTTCCACAAAACGAGGATTTTCGGCGTGGTCGCCCAGTGCTTCGCGCAATTTGTTGACCGCTATGCCCAGGCTGTGGTCAAAGTCTACAGTCGTATTCTCGCCCCAGAGCCGATGCTGCAACTCTTCGCGCGAGACGATCTCACCCGGTACTTCCAACAACGCTGCCAGCAACCTGAAAGGTTGGTCCTGAAGTCTGACGCGAATGCCGGAGCGGCGCAGTTCTCCCGTCTTCAAGTCGGCCTCGAAGAGGCCAAATTGGACGCGTTTAATTTCGTTGCTGCGCACTTCTGTTGCCATGAATACCTGCACAATCCTCGCAACGCAGTATACCCCAAGGCGCGCCGTGGATCTCTTTTGCACGCTTTTTGGTGTAAAAATACGTCTCTCGGCTAGAGGGATTATTTTGTATCTGATTGGATATAAATATGTTAACAGGAGAACGCGAAATGATAGCGAATTGGTGTGTTGTGGGTTGACCGCTGTTACTTAAATGGCGTGATCTCGGACGTGGCAAAGGGAAGAGGCGACTCACGTACCTCATTCTCAAACCGAAGTTTCAAACGGTAACCTAGGAGGACCTTGTGATATTTCAAAGAAATTCCTTGCCACGCGACGGACAGCGCCACATAGTTGGGCTGTTCCTGGCTCTTGCATTCCTGATGATCACGATGATTACGCCTCGTGTATTGGCGCAGTCGGACACGGGGACTATTGTTGGCACAGCTACGGACTCGTCCGGCGCAGTCATTCCTGGTGCCAGCGTCACGGCCACCAATGAGGAGAACGGACTCAAGCTCAACGCGCAAACCAACGGAATCGGCGAATTCAGGATTCTCGCCGTACCTCGTGGCAACTACACGGTCTTGATTGCGGCCAAGGGCTTTCAGTCGCAATCGACTGCGGTGACCATCACCCTGAGCACCACCCAGAACGTGATCTTCAAGCTGAGTCCTAGCGGCGTTTCCACCACCGTGCAGGTGACCGACTCGGCACCTCTGATCGACATCTCTGACGCCACCATCGGATCGGCGATTCAGAGCGAACAGGTCACGGAGCTTCCGTTGAATGGTCGCAATTTCAGCCAACTTGCGCTGCTCTCCCCTGGCGTTACGCGCGGAGCCTATGGCGACGCGGCCAGCGGCGGCGGCAGTAGCAATATGACCGAGACCAATCGCTATAATGAGACCGGCGCGGCCTCGCTATCGGTCAACGGCCTTCGCCCGCAGGCGGATAACTACATTCTGGACGGCGTGGACAACAACGACGGCTTGGTCAATACCATTCTCTTCTTCCCCTCCGTCGATGCCACTCAGGAGTTCAAGGTCAACACCAGCGTTGCCCCGGCCGAGTATGGTCGCGCGGGCGGCGCGATTGTGGTCAGTTCCATCAAGTCCGGAACCAATCAGTATCATGGCGCGGCCTTCGAGTTTTATCGCGACCGCAGCTTCGATTCCAATCCAAACTACAGATTCAACGGTGCACCGGCCACGCCGGCTGGCGGTTTCCTGCGCAATCAACCCGGCTTTGCCGTGGGCGGGCCGATCCTCAAGAATCATCTCTTCGCCTTTGGCGACTATCAGGCGCTACGTGAGACGATTGCTGTCTCCTCGCACTATCTGACCGTACCCACCACGTTGATGCGCTCAGGCAACTTTTCGGAATTGCTCAGCACCAGTATGGAATCCGCAAGCGGTTCAACCACTCAGTATCCGCGTTGCTATCCCGGAACTTATACCGACCCAGGGAGCGGCAAGCAGGTTCCTTATGCTGGAGCGTCCACATTTGCTCCTGCCGGCGCGCCTCAGGGCGGGTTCATCTTCGATCCCTCCACCTGCGATCCGAATGGAATCAACCCGCCGCAGCAGTTCCCCGGAAACATCATTCCTCAGGGCCGACTGAATACGGCCGCACAGAATTATCTCAACGCTTTTCCCACTCCTTCGCGTACTGATCGCTATCACAACAATTATCTGGACAATCAGTCGGAGACCAACAAGTACAACACCTTCGACGGCAAACTCGACTGGAACATATCGTCCAAGGACATTGCGTTCTTCCGCTTCAGTTATGACAATTCGGTCAACGCCAAAACCTCCGAATTCGCGAAGCTCCCGGCTGGCGGAGGAACCGGTACCAACCCCACTCACGCGCGCGGCTACGACCTTGGATATACGCACACCTTCTCGCAATCCATCGTGAATGAGGCGCACATTGCATATAACCGCGATAACTACGGCTATATGCCCCCAATGTACGGCGAATATGTCTCCAAGGATCTGGGCATCGTCAATGCCAACATTAATCAGGAAACCACTGGCGGCGCGCTGATCGGTGGCTGGAAGGGCGATCTTGAATATACCGGCGACTATGGCCTGTATGCGGTTCCGCAAAACACCTATGAAGTGACTGACTCCACGAGCATGGTGCGCGGAAATCATACCTTCAAATTCGGTGGAACCTTCATTCGCCGTCAGGTATCCTTCTTCAACCCGCAGGAGGGCAAAGGGTATTTCTGGATTGACAGCGGAACGGTTAATTTCACAGGCTTCGAAATCTCTGAATTGCTGGCCGGCGGTATGGATACCTATCAGATCGGCTCTCAGTCCGGTTACTTTGCCAATATCGGTCAGGAAGACGGTCTCTTCGCGCAAGATGACTGGCGCTACAATCGCCGACTTACTTTCAATCTTGGATTGCGTTGGGATTTGTTGACTCGGCCCAAAGAAGCTCATAACCACCAGGCCGCTTTCAACGTGAGTAATGGAACGGTGATGGAAGCTGGACAGAACGGCATCTCCGACAGCATTGTCAACCAGGATTACCATAACTTCGGACCGCGCATCGGTTTTGCCTATGACCTGCTCGGCAACGGCAAAACTGTCCTCCGCGGCGGCTATGGAATCTTCTACTACGTCGATTACGGTGGCATCAACAATCAACTCGGAGAACAGGCCCCATTCGGCGGAAGCAATAGTTACTTGGCCACCAATGGATACTGCGTCACATTTACCGGACAGTTACCCACGGCAACTCCCAACGCCAAGGATGGTGGTTATAACTGCTCCGGTTATACCAGCCCAGCTGCTGTTGTCACTGATCTTCCCGCCCGTGGCTATGTTGGATTCAACCCCGCAAATCCGCCAGCCGGAACCTCCATGGTTGCTGTAGATCGTAAAAACCAGAACAGCATGGTTGAAGAGTGGAACCTTCAGCTTGAGCGGCAATTGGGTGCCAGCAATGTGGTCAACATTGCCTATGTGGGAACCAGAGGTCTGCATCTTTCTACTTACTACCCGTATAACATGAATCATTTCGTTACGGGCGCGCAGAACTTCCCCTCGTTGGGCGGCATCAACTACAACGATTACAACGGCGTTTCCAACTATGACGCCCTGCAACTGCACGCCGAGCATCGCGTCACCAACGGCCTGGTAGGAACCTTCTCCTATGCCTGGTCGCACACGCTGGATGACTCGCCCGGCGCGTTCCAGGGCCAAACCTCTGCATTGTATTACCATCCAATGTCCGGTTATGGTAACTCCAGTCAGGATCAGCGCCAGGTTTTCAGTTCCTCGATCCTTTACCTTCTGCCCGTCGGACGTGGACAGAAATTCGCTAACAATGTTTCCCGTCCTGTGGACTGGGTGGTTGGCGGATGGCAAGCAAGCCTCACCGCTCTGGTGCAGTCTGGAACCCCAGTCGATCTTTCTACTGGACAAGCCGCGCCTGGAAACCGTCCCGATCTGGTTTCTCCCATCAAGTACCCCAAGCACACCAGTGGAAACACAGGCGATTATTGGTTCGACCCAACTTCGTTTGCCAATCCGCCCACAGTGACTGGCAGCGTTTCCAATGCCACGACTTACACGCGCCTTGGCACCTTGGGTCGCAACCAGGTCTATGGTCCCGGATACCGAGTTGTCAATTTCAGTATTCAGAAGAACATTCACCTCACCGACAAGCAGACCTTGGAACTGCATGGAGATGCCTTCAATCTCTTCAATACGGCGGAATTCACCAATCCGAATTCCACCTTGTCCAGCGGGCAATTCGGCCAGATTGAAGGAACCCAGGTCTACAGTAACCGGGAGATTCAGTTAGCCGCTCGCTTCACCTTCTGATTGTGACAATTCCTTTTCCGCGCCATGATGGTTTGTTCACTATCGTGGCGCGGATTCTTTCTCTTTTAGTCAGACGTGCCCCGCGCACCCACTGCCAATCTGCCTATACGAAAGGGACGCAATGATGCGCTGCAAGTTTTCAATCCTGTTTCCTATCTTGATTTTCGTCGGCAGTCTTTTGACGTACGGGCAATCGTTTTCAGTCGTAGCTCCTGAAATTGATAAAATCGATCCGCCGAACTGGTTTACCGGACTTCCCGATCCGCTGTTGCTGGTGTATGGCGAGAACCTTGCTCAGGCTCAATTCACCGTTCAGGGCACAAGCATCACACTGTCTCACACACAGTCTTCAGCCAACGGCCATTGGGCGTTCTTATGGCTTGAAACGGCTTCGGCAGCACCGCAAACCCTCTGGATTACAGCTACCAATTCGCAGGGGAGCGCGCACCATTCCTTTATCTTGGCGCAAAGCTTGCATGATCCCAATGCGCATCGCGGTTTTTCTTCGAAAGACGTACTCTATCTCATCATGACGGATCGCTTTGTTCATGGAAATCAAATCTACAACCCTTCCGGTGATGATCGTGCCGCGCCCCGTGGCTGGCATGGTGGAAATCTCTCCGGCATCGAGCAGCATCTCGACTATCTAAAGCAACTCGGTGTGACCACAGTATGGACCACGCCAATTGTCTCCAATGGCGCAACACCCGAGTCCTATCATGGCTATGCAGCCACAGATTTCTATGAGGTGGACGCGCATTTCGGCACGATTGACGATTACCGCCATCTCTCTGATGCGCTTCATGCCCGAGATATGAAGTTAGTCATCGATCTTGTTCCCAATCACTTGAGTATTCAGCATCCATGGGTACTTGATCCGCCTGCGCCCGATTGGTTTCATGGTACGCCGCAGAATCATCGCGCGGCGGAGAGCGACTTTGCGCGGTTGACTGATCCCCACGCTGCTCCGAGCACATGGCGCGCCATCACGACTGGGTGGTTTACCGATGCGATGCCTGACCTCAACCAGGAAAACCCATTGGTGGCGCGCTATCTGATTCAGAACGCCTTGTGGTGGGTGGATACGGCCAACTTGGATGGGATTCGACTTGATACGTTTCCCTACGTGAGTCGCACGTTTTGGCACGACTATCATGCCGCCTTGCACAGCGTGTATCCGCATCTGACCACGGTTGGCGAAATATTCAATGGAGATCCGGAGATTACTTCATATTTCTCCGGGGGAGTTATGCGCAGCGGCATCGATACCGGGCTTGATACTCCCTTCGATTTCCCGGTCTATTTCACCCTGCGCGACGTTCTTGCGCATGGAAAGCCAATGACCGATCTGGCCAAGGTTCTGCGGAGAGATGCGTTATATCCCCATCCTGATCGGCTGGTAACGTTCATTGGCAATCACGATACGACACGATTTATTACCGAGGCGGGTAACTCACAGTCTAAACTCAAACTTGCGCTGGGCGTGCTGTTGACGCTACGCGGAATGCCGCAAATCTATTCCGGGGACGAGATAGGAATGCAGGGCGGCCAGGACCCAGATAATCGGCACGATTTCCTCGGAGGTTTTGCCGGAGACGTGCGCAACGCCTTTATTAAAGCCGATCGCACACCGTTTGAAGAAGAAATCCATCGTTGGACTTCAGAGTTATTGGAACTGCGTGCTGCTCATGCCGAATTGCAAACCGGACTGGAACAAAACCTGTTTGCCGATGATACGGGATTTGCATTTGTGCGCACAATTGACAATGCGGGCTGTTTGCCGGATCATACGAAAACGCAATTCCTGATTGTGATGAACAAAGCGGAGAAGAAACGGGTGATTGAATTGCCTGTCGAAGATACTGCATTGCAAGGCTGTACTATTTATCACTCCGAGGCGCCGACTGACGGATCTGTTCCGATACTCAGCGGAGGAAGACTGCGCATTGATGAGTCGGCAGAATCCATGACCGTATACGAAGTAAGGTAACTCAAGAGCATTTCCTTGCTGAACATGAGGGTGAATATGCATTTTAAGCGAAATATCGTTCCACTGATTCAGTTGGCCATTGTCGCATTGTTGCCGACGGTGATGTTACAGGCGCAAAGTGTGCCCGAAAATCATTTGTTGGTGGTCAAGACACATTCCTTGACCAATGGAGTCGAGGTATCGAGCGCTGGAGTCACAATACGAGTCACAGCTTTGCGCGACGACGTGCTTCGTGTCCGAGCAAATCGAGACGAAAAGTATGCGCTGGATGAGTCTTGGGCGGTTTTACCGGAAGTCCGCGCGAGTAGCGTTTCAGTTACTGGAGAGGTTGCGGGGTTTGCGACCAAAGAATTGCGCGTGAATTTTGATAGCGCTCTGCGGATGACGGTCAGCGATCTCGCGGGCCATATTCTGCAGCAGGATATTCGACCGCTCGAATATCACGGTTCTTCGTTTCGACTCTATAAGTCAATGGCTCCCGCGGAGCATTTCTTTGGACTCGGCGACAAGCCAGGCCCGCTGGACAGGAGAAATCAGGCGTTCACCGATTGGAATAGTGACTCTTTCGGCTGGCAGGAATCCACCGACCCGATTTACAAGAGCATCCCTTTCTTCATCTCATGGAATCAGGGGCGCGTGTTGGGCGTGCTCTTTGATAACACCTGGCGAGCCAGCTTTGACTTTGGCAAGGAGTTTGCGGATGCATATTCTTTTGGTGCTCCCAACGGTTCGGTTGATTATTATCTTCTGTACGGGCACAGTCCCAAGCAGGTGGTGGAGAGTTATGCCTGGCTGACCGGCCCCACGCCGATTCCTCCTCTCTGGTCACTCGGATTCCAGCAGTCACGCTATAGTTACTATCCAGAATCGAGGGTGCGCGAGATCGCCGATCGACTACGCACGGACCGGATTCCGTCCGACGCGATCTATCTGGATATCGACTATCAGCAAAATAATCGACCTTTTACCGTGAACCAGGATCGCTTTCCCACGTTCAAAAAGATGGTGAAGGATCTAGCCGATCAGAAGCTTCATGTGGTTGCAATTACCGACCTGCATATCGCGAATCTTCCCAATGCGAGTTATGGGCCATATGACTCAGGGGTTGCAGGCGATCATTTCGTAAAAAATCCAGATGGTTCAACTTACGTGGCCAGAGTATGGCCCGGCTTATCGGTCTTTCCAGATTTCACGCGCCAGCAGACGCGCGCATGGTGGGGAACGCTCTACAAAGAATTTGTGGACGATGGAATCGCTGGCTTCTGGAACGATATGAACGAACCGGCCATCTTCGATGTACCCAGCAAAACCATGCCCGATGATATTCAGCATCGCATTGACGAGCTTGGATTTGCTATGCGCTCGGCCAGTCATCTTGAAATCCATAACGTCTATGGCATGCAGAACTCGCGGGCAACTTATGATGGGTTGCTTCACTTGAGTCCCAATCAGCGGCCATTTGTGCTGACTCGGGCGAGTTACGCGGGCGGTCAACGCTTTGCAGCTACCTGGACCGGGGATAACAGCTCAACGTGGAATCATCTGCGTCAGTCTACGCCGATGCTGGAGAATCTGGGCCTCAGCGGATTTGCCATGAGCGGTGCGGATGTGGGCGGCTTTGCGGGCACTCCTCAGCCCGAACTGCTGACGAAATGGCTCGAGATTGCCGCATTTCAACCCATTGATCGGGATCATACGGCTGTTGATACCGGCGATCAGGAACCATGGGCGAATGGGCCGGAGCAAGAGGCGATTCGTCGTAAGTATATCGAAGAGCGCTACCGGCTCATGCCGTATCTCTATACGACTGCGGAGGAGATGTCGCGTACCGGTTTGCCGATTGAGCGCCCGTTGTTTCTGGAATTTCCCAATGCAACCAAGGATCTGCATCCTATCGATCTCGATGCGGGGGGAGAGTTTCTATTTGGTCCAGATCTACTGGTTGCTCCGCCAGCTTATCCAGATGAACTGGACGCATACGAGGTGCAATTACCTCCAGGCATATGGTATGACTATTGGACGGGAGAGCGTATAGATCGCTCCGCGACTGTGGAGAGTCGCGATGCCGAGCAAAAGAAGGGTTCGGCTCCGAGCGCCTTCAAACCGGTAATCGTGAAGCCAAGCTTGGCGTTGCTGCCGGTCTATGCGCGAGGCGGATCGATCATCCCCATAGCTCCACTTACGCAAAGCACTTCCGAGAAGCCGAATGGTTCATTGACCCTGCGCGTTTACGTTGGCGAAGGCTGCAAAGGGACGATCTATCTGGATGATGGTATTTCCTATGATTTCAAGCAAGGGAAATATCTGCGCATGGAGAGCAGTTGCTTCGTGAAAGATGAGCAACTACATGTTCGTATTGGAGCGCACCAGGGAAGTTATCCGGCTTGGTGGTCGCAGATTAGCTTGGAAGTTTATGGATGGACTCCGAAGGCTTCAGAGGCTGTTGTTGCAAATCAGATATTGAAGGCGACCACCGAAGACAACGGCACTGGAATGGAGATTATGTTCAAGTAGTCTCAACCCCAGTCTTCAGTATCGCCGTGCAGGCATGATTTTGTGCAGGTTCGTCTGTTGCGGTTGACGCGATGCGTTTTGTGGGTGTAGCCTTCGTATATCGTCAATCGCGCATCCGACTTCTCCTCCCCCTGCATTTTGCTGGATGGATGTGCCTTGGGAAAACGCTGCCCGCCCACAATGAGGCATTGCGTTTCCCTTGGCGGGTGAGTTGTGGAGGAAATGATGATTGCCAGGTTCTCGATTCTGATCGCATCGGTGCTGATTTCCGCATCGATCGCTGCGGCAGATACTGTCGTTTATAACAATATAGCCAGTCCGCTTGCGCCTAATATCGTTTCCGAAGGCTATGAGGCCAATTCGATTGGAGAGCTTGGTGACTTGATTCAGTTTTCTGGTGCCCAATCGAGTTATACGCTGACCAGCGCGACGGTGATTATGAGCAATTGGAGTTATGCCTCCGAATTCTCACAGAATTTCAATGGAAACACAATCACCGCGAGCGGGTATCTGGTTTCGCTGACGCTGAATATCTACAGTGTTGGCGCGGATTACTCGGTGGGAACGTTGCTGGAGAGCAATACCCAGGATGCGCTGATTCCGTGGCGTCCAGAGCCTAGCGCGGGTTGCACGTCTAGCATCTTCGCGCCGTGGATGGCATCGAGTGGAAAGTGTTACAACGGCGCTGCTTCGACGGTGATCTTCAATCTGGCGGGAGTTACAGTTCCGCAAGAGGTTATTTATAGCATTGCGTTTAGTACGACCGATGATGGTGTGAATCCTACAGGTGTGCCGGGACCGTATGACAGCCTCAATCTCGGATTATCCGAGACGGCTCCTTCGGTGGGAAGCAATCCGCTGCCGGATACAGCCTACATTGGTAATGACAGCCCGATCACACAGCAGATGGGATGGGCACCATACAGCGGGGCGATTGAGTTTGAGGCAGCTGCAACGCCTGAGCCTTCTACGTGGTTGTTGCTGGGGAGTGGAATCTTTTGTCTGGCCGCTCTTGTTTTGCGCAACGCGAAGCAAATCCCCACGGTGATGAAGACGCGCTTCCACACGAGAAGATAGAATCCGCGCCTGAAATGTGAGTAATTCAGGCGCGGTTCGAGTTAGATGGATAGATTCAAGATGCGGTTGAGGCGCTGCACGAATTCAGCCGGATTCTGCAGCGGAACGCCTTCCATGAGCAGAGCCTGATCGAGGAGTAGCCATGCGGCATCGGCGGAAACTTCGTCGTCGGCGCGAGCCAGGAGCTTCTTCACAATCGAGTGATCGGGATTGATCTCCAGCGTGGGCTTGGGCGCCGGGATATTGGCTTGGCCCATGGCCTTGAGCATCTGCTGCATCTGCATGGAAGGCTCGGCCTCGTCGCTGACGATGCAGGAAGGGCTGTCGGCTAGCCGCACAGAGGCGCGCACGTCCTTGACGCGGTCGCCGAGCGTGGTCTTGATCTTCTCCAGCAGCGGCTTCAGAGCCTCGGACTGATCGGCTTCGGCGTCGTCCTTGAAGTCTTCGCTGGTGGCGGCCTTGTTGATGGCCTTCAGATCGATTTCGCCGTACTTCTCGATGCCACTGAAGACGATTTCGTCGATGTCGTCATCGAGGATGAGCACCTCGATCTCCTTCTTGCGATAGATCTCCAATAGCGGCGAAGTGCGCAGCAGTGACTCGGTGCCGCCGGTGATGAAGTAGATGCTCTTCTGGCCTTCTTTCATGCGGGATTTCACTTCGGCCAGGCTGGTGAGTCCGTCCACCTTGGTGGACTTGAAGCGCACCAGTTCGAGCAGCGTTTCGCGATTGGCGAAGTCGCCGTACAGACCCTCTTTCAACGGCCGATTGAACTCGGTGATGAACTTCAGATACTGCTCTGGATGAGTGGTGGCAACGTTCTTCAGCTCGGTCAGAATCTTCTTGACGCTGGCGGTGCGGATGCTGGTGAGCACGCGATTCTGCTGGAGAATCTCGCGGCTCACGTTGAGGGGAAGGTCTTCGCTGTCGATGATGCCGCGCACGAAGCGTAGGTATTGCGGCAGCAACTCTTTCGCGTCGTCCATGATGAAGACGCGTTTGACGTAGAGCTTGACGCCGACCTTGTACTCGGCCTGATAGAGGTCGAGCGGGGCCTTGGAGGGGATAAAGAAGAGGGTGGTGTACTCCAGGCTGCCCTCGGCCTTGGTGTGGAACCAGAAAAGGGGATCTTCCCAGTCGCCGGAGATGGACTTATAGAGTTCCTTGTAGTCCTCGTCCTTCAACTCGCTCTTGGGGCGACGCCAAAGTGCGCTGGCGGCGTTGACCTGTTCGGTGGCGCGGGACTTGGTGGACTTCTTCTCCGTCTCGTTCCACTCGCTTTTGTCGTAGGTGAGGAAGATGGGGAAGGCGATGTGATTGGAGTACTTCTTCACAATCTCACGCAAGCGGTAGCTGTTGGCGTACGGCTTGCCTTCTTCGTTGAAATGAATGAGCACGGTGGTTCCGGCCGCGGCGCGCTCGGCCTTTTCCAGTTCGAAGCCGGAGGAGCCGTCGCTGGTCCAGCGCCATGCCTGCTCTTCGCCGGCCTTGCGGGTGGTGACCTCAACGCGGTCGGCGACCATGAAGACGCTATAAAAGCCGACGCCGAACTGACCAATCAGATTGGAGTCGCGCTTGGCGTCGCCGGAGAGCTGCGAGAGGAAGCTTTTTGTGCCGGAGCGGGCGATGGTGCCCAGATGCGAGATCAAATCCTCTTCATTCATCCCGATGCCGGTATCGGCGATGGTGAGGGTCTGCTTCTCCTCGTCCAATTCGAGATCGATGCGCGGTTCGAAGGGAAGGGCCTTGTAGGCCTCATCGACCAGGGTGAGGTGGCGCAGTTTGTCCAGCGCGTCAGAGGCGTTGGAAACCAGCTCACGCAGGAAAATCTCCGGGTGCGAATAGAGCGAGTGGATGATCAGTTGCAGCAGTTGATTGACTTCAGTTTGAAATTCACGTTTCGGCATGGATGATCCTCGATCGAGATAGATGGTTCCTTATCAATTACGAGTATAAAACTTGAGGGCGGGGCGCGCATATTCCTCAAGCGGAGCACACTTGCTGTGGATCTTGTGCCGATCAACGGGAAGGGGACTAAAAACCTATTTTCCAGAAAAGGTCAGCGGCGACAAAGGCAAAAAAGACGGCGGCGATGACGCCATTCATGGTGAAGAAGGCGGCATTGAGGCGGGTGAGGTCGCGGGGGGAGATGATGGCGTGCTCGTAGGTCAGCAAGAGAGCGACGGCGGCTATGCCGGCCCAGCCGAGGGCGAGGAAGTGAAAGAGCAGTCCGAAACAAACCAGCAGCGCCAGCATGGCCAGGTGGAGCAGGCGCGCGGCGAGGAAGGCTGCGGGAATGCCGATGGCCTGTGGCAGGCTGTAGAGTCCGGCGGCGCGGTCGTGGTCGAAGTCCTGGCAGGCGTAGAGCACATCGAAACCGCCAACCCAGAGCATGACAGCGGCGGTGAGCGCCAGGATGCGCGGATCAAGTGACCCACGCACTGCGATCCAGGCGGCAGTGGGCGCAAGACCCAGCGCAAGGCCAAGCACCAGATGCGACCAGCGCGTGATGCGCTTCATATAGCTATAGCCGAAGAGGACCACGATCACCACCGGCGAAAGCCACAGCGTAAGGCGGTTCAACTGCGCGGCGGCGAAGACGAACAGGAGGGCCGTAAGCACGGTGAAGCCGAGTACAAAGCGGCGGCTGAGCTGGCCGGCGGGGATAGCGCGATTGCTGGTGCGGGGATTGGCGGCATCCAAGTCGGCATCGGCCCAGCGATTGAAGGCCATGGCGGCCGAGCGGGCGGCGACCATGGCCACAAGTATCCAGGAGAGGACGCGCAGGGAGGGAAGTCCGTTGGCGGCCAGCAGCGTGGCGGTCAGGGCGAAGGGCAGCGCAAAGATGGAGTGCTCCCACTTGATCATCTCCAGCGTAGTGCGCGTCCTCAACCAAATTCCCGGCATTGCAGTCTCCTGAGTCTAGTGTACTTGAAAGCAACTAGTGGACAGAGATCAGCGATCAGTGGTCAGTTTCATGTCTCGCGGTTCGGTAACGCCGATGGGGGACTTGAATGAATATGCGTGTATCTGGAGTTCGGCGCTACAACTCCGGTTCTCATCGGGGAGCCTTTATGATGAGTTATGCTCTTGACGAAGTCTGCGACTCAAGCACAGCGCTGGACCCGGTTGGATGGCGTCGATATCATGCGCGGGCTTGCCATATTTTTCGTATTGATGAACCACGTCAATATGCGCCTTTTCCTGGCGAAGATTCCCTACGCTGCCAGCCTTCCGCATCAGTTCAGAGTCTTGTTGCTCTGGAACGGGCAACGCGGCGTACAGATGTTTTTCGCTGTCTCCGGCTTTCTGATTACCGCGACGGCTTTGCGCCGTTGGGGATCGCCGTCCCAGGTGAGCCTGCGCGGTTTCTATCTGTTGCGTTTCGCGCGCATAGTTCCGCTGCTTCTGCTGTTGCTGGCCATTTTGAGCGCACTTCATCTTGCGGGAGTCACCAACTTTGTGATCGCGGCTAAAACCGGCGGCCTTCCGCAGGCACTCTTCGCCGCGCTCTCCTTTCACCTCAATCTTCTGGAGGCCCAGCGCGGTTATCTGCCCGCGAATTGGGATATTCTGTGGTCTCTCTCCGTCGAAGAGACCTTCTATCTTTTCTTCCCTCTCGTCTGCCGGTTGCTTGGTCGCGGAAAACTGCTGATCGTATTTCTTCTGGCCATTGTCGCGCTGGGGCCTTTGGGGCGCACAGTCTTCACGCACGGCAACGAAGTCTGGCAGGAGTATTCCTATCTGGGCGGAATGGACGCCATCGCTCTCGGCTGCCTGACTGCGCTCATTGCTGCGCGGCGTAGCTTCTCGCGCCGACAACTTGCTTCTATCGCGACTGCCGGTGCAACTCTGATGCTCTTCATTCTTTGTTTTTCAATCAAGGTCTATCACTTGGGATTGGAAGACAATGGGCTGAGCATGAGTATTCTCGCGCTCGGCACGTGCATGGTCACACTGGCCGCAGCGCAGAGCCAGTGGCGCGCACCACGCGCGTTTTCTCCGCTGCTCATGCTTGGCCGACGCAGTTATGAGATCTACCTGACACATATGTTTGTGGTCTTCGCTTTCTTTACCGTGTTTCTTCGGATGGGCAAACCGAGCAATCTGATTCCTTGGCTGTTTGTCGCGGTCCTTTTGTTTTCCGCTGCGCTGGGAGAATTGGTGGCGCGGTATTTCTCCGAGCCAATGAACCGTCACTTGCGCGCACGTTGGGGGAAAAGCGAAGATTCGTTGACTTCGGTCGTCGCGAGTACAACAAAATCAGAGACGGAAAACGAGCTTGCCCCCCAATAACGGGGGGGCGGATTTCGGGATAGCCCTTGTCTTGCCCAAGCGCGGGTGGCCTGGGTCTGACTATCCACAAATGATTGAGTGCCCCATGTCTCGATTTTGAGACATGGGAGACCTTTCAAGACACCAATTGGTTATCGTCTGGATCTGGAGATGTTACCATTCCGAATGGCAGCTGGCATACGTTATCTCCGGGGAGTAAGTGACATGCTAATCAAATACACCAAGAAGAAAGGACGATTGATATTATTTGTACTGTCAGTCGGACTAATCTTAATCGCAGTGGTCTTCAGGTCAATGCAACACTGCCCCCCTTGTTCGACGTGTGTAATCATGTTGTCAGATGGTAAGATCATGCCTTCAACTCCCTGTCACTGTACTTCGTATGCGAGCTACCTGTTCCAGAGTGCGTTTGGCCATAAAGGAAGGCATTCTGAAACTATGACCAAGTCCACAGCACCGTGTGAAGCTAAAAAGGCGGGTGGCGCACCCTAAGTTTTTAAGGGCTCTGCGCGAGAATCTGGTAGACTCCCTGATTTTGCTGGGTTTTCAGGGGACGGGGATTCCTGCAGTGCGTCCAGTCTGGCACAGAATAATTGCTCTGAGTGCTGTGCCTACAGGCGATTTCCAAAGATTATGGACTCCGTTTGAAGGCAGAACCTGAGTTGCGA